>ENA-UENW01000308-UENW01000308.1-marine-metagenome-genome-assembly--contig:-NODE-308-length-22109-cov-3.305082_pt1 | contig 22109 bp, 13 predicted proteins | sample MGYA00237876_ERZ529329 | MGnify/ENA primary metagenome ERZ529329 (study PRJEB26372, sample SAMN05368346) | marine metagenome | biome: cultured habitat; feature: ocean water; material: water; isolation... | reverse complement strand
TCGGCATTATAAAATTTCCCAACACGCTCTAAATTGAGTATAACGAGAGTTTCTTTTTTCTAGTTCCTAAGTGGTCCTTTTTAATTTAGTCATTATCCTTAGTCAATGATGATGACTATCACGCTGCGTAAATGAAATATTAGTTTTTGTAATAGAGGTGCACTGTAGTTATTCTCTAGTCTTTCAGGTTTAATTTGAATCGATTCAAATTTAAATTTAACAAAATTTTAATGAATGTATAAAAACTGTTTTTTGTCTTTTTTCGTTTTGAAGTAAAAAATAGAAATTATGGCTTGGGCATGGCTTGTGCAATTCTTACCAATTGCAAAAGAAATCTTTTCGGGAGTAAATAAGGTAGTTAAAGGGAAACAAAAGCGGAAAGATGTTCAAAACAGTGTTTACAAATCGGTAGCAGGTCTTTATGAGAAGCAGTATTCTTCTATTAATAGAGATCTTACTCTAATTAGCTCATATAAACCAATTGTGGCCCGAATTCAAGCGGTGGATATCGTTCTACGGAGGTGGGAGTTTCTTGCGATCTTCTGTGAGAAGAATGATCTGGAGAAAGCGCTGGAAACTACGGTTACAGAGAAGAATGTTGATGCATTGCTTAAGTTGGTGAAGGAGGTTAGTGAAAAGATGGATAAGTTTTCAGGTAAAGCAAATATTTCTTGGGATGAAGGCGGAGTTGGTTTGACCGTTGCAATTAGTAACCTCAATGAAAAGCTAACTGATCTAAAGAGTGACATAAAGAGGAAGAAAGGCAATCGGCTTGAGCGAGTAGTAATTAATACACGTCAAGCTCAGGAAGAAACAATGGAGTTTTTTGTGTTTTGGGATAAGTTGCTTAAAGAATTTGTAGAAAGCTCTGAAGAGGCCTTCAAAGATTTTCTAAAAGAGCTTTCGCCATTACTCAAGAAACAAGTCGAGACAATTGGCGCTGAATATCCTCGTGAGGATTGGAGTCAAATTGTGACTTCTACTCTATCTTCAGTAGGTGAAATCGCAAGTAAGTTGGATGAGGAAGAATAGGATCTAAATTAAGAGAGTCTTCAACTTGTAGCTTAATAATACAATATGTTTAGATAACTAAGTTTTATCTGAAAATTAGGGGTGTTCTTGTCGATTATTATTCAACAAGAACACCTCTCTTTTTTCTTCACACAATCTGGCTAGTATTTAGTAACGACCTTGCGGAGATTTAATATCAGGGGATCCGAAAGAGAGAGATGATCAGATATTCCTACGGGAGCAATATTTTAAGAAATTAATTTGAAAGTTAGTCTGTAATGGCACTGTTGATAAAATGATGATTTATAAGCTAGCATCGTCTACAAGAGAATTTGATATATTTTTCCTATTCCTTGTTTAAAAAGGGAAAAATAAAAAAATAGAAATTGAAGGGTTATTTTTGATTTGTACGCGGCAGGAATACTATTTAGAGGTGCTGAAGGTTTCGATAGGGGAAGTAGGAAGAAGTATAGCTTGATACCAGCTTTTTGGTGTGAAATGAGACCGTTCTTTAAGTGCCATCTGACAGCCGATATAAGTCTTACAGAAAACCTAAATCCTATAATGGTTATGAAATATTTTGAAGAATTAAATTTCACTGCCTTTGAGGCGGTTCGGCAGTACTTCGATGAACGATTCTCTCATCAAAATGAAGATTATGTCTTTAGAGGCCAGGCTAGGAAAGAGTGGGATCTTGTTTCGACCCTCAATAGGCTTATCCGAAATGCTAGAAGAACAGGAGCAAAACATAGCGCAATTGAGCCCTTCGTAGAGAAACATTTAGACCGATTCAAGACTGAGATCAAAGGCAGGCGCGGAGAAAATCCGCCTAAAATGAGCGAAGACGAATACTGGGCCTTAGGGCAGCACTACGGGCTGGCTACTCCATTACTGGATTGGACCAATTCACCGTATATAGCACTGTTTTTCGCATTCGCAAGTCTGGAAGAGGAGCCCGAGTCATACCGCTGTGTTTGGGCACTTAACAAGCGAGGTATAAAGGAAATCAACAGTAGGATTAATAACGAGGAGAATAAGTTGAAGTTTGTAATTCCTGAAACCGAGAATAATAAACGAATCATTAGTCAATCCGGCTTATTCACGAAAGTTCCGGTTATGTCCAGTGTGAATGGCTGGGTTGAAGATTATGCTTCAAGTCAATATAATGACTATGAGTCTGCCTTGTCGAAAATCGTCATTGAAGGCAATAGAGGGCTAAGGAAAGAAGTGCTTAAACATCTAGAACTTATGAATATCAAGTTCTCTACAATATTTCCAGATTTACAAGGAGCAAGCATGTACTGCAATATCAAAGCGGAAAACTATGAGATTTAGAAAAGCCTACAAAAGTGATCCCTAGTTTCAATTTCTGCTCAAGGGGATCCTGTTTTATGTTATCTTATGCACTAGCAATTGAGTGAGTAGCAAAAATCTGAAAAACAACCTATGACCTTTAAAACGATGGGGCTTGTCCAGCCTATCCTGGATGCATTGGAGATGAAAGGGTATGAGCGTCCAACGCCAATCCAACGACAGGCAATTCCCGTTTTATTACGTGGCCGCGATTTATTGGGTATTGCTCAAACAGGTACGGGTAAAACGGCTGCATTTGCTATTCCTATCCTACAACATTTAGCCAAACAACCGGAGAGTAAAGGACTTCACCCTCGTGCATTAGTAGTGGCGCCAACTCGGGAATTGGCCATCCAGATTGACCAGAGTTTTAAGGACTATGGAACTCATCTCGGTATTCGTACGGCGGTTGTCATTGGCAAGGTGAGTGAATCTGCCCAGGTACAAGAAATAGCGCAAGGCATTGATATTTTGGTAGCTACTCCAGGGCGACTCATCGATTTACTGGGCAAAGGAAAAGTACAACTTAAGCGAGTCAAGTTTTTTGTGTTGGATGAGGTGGACCACATGCTTGATCAAGGCTTTGCCAAGCCTATCAAAGACTTGATCAAACTGCTTCCCTTTAAGCGCCAATCGCTCTTCTTTTCTGCAACAATGTCCGGAGCTATAGAGACCTTGGCTCGGGCGGTACTGACTGATCCCAAGAAAATAGAAATTACCCCCGCGCAAACTACAGCTGAGCGGGTAGAGCAACGACTCTATTTTGTTAACCAGAAAAAGAAAATTGACTTACTGCTGCATTTGCTTGAGCTGGAAGTCCCGGAGGCACTCTTGGTCTTTTGCGAAAAGAGGAAAGGTGTAGACAAACTGGTTCTTGACTTAACTAGGGCTGGCGTTGCGGCTGCGGGTATCCATGGCCATAAAACGCAAAACGAACGTAAACGTGTACTTCGAAACTTTAAGGAAGGAGTTACTAGCGTATTGGTTGCTACCAATGTATTAGCACGAGGAATCGATGTGTCTGGACTCTCCCACGTACTCAACTATGACCTTGGGAATAATCCAGAGGACTATGTTCATCGTATCGGCCGCACAGGGAGGGCAGACGCAAGCGGGATTGCTATTTCTTTTTGTAAAGAACAAGAGAAGAAACGACTCGCTAAGATTGAAGAACTGATCGGACAGCAAATACCGGTTATCATAGACCATCCGTTTTTGGCCGTAAAGGGGCAAAAGCCACCCTCTACTGAAGATGGTGATGCGGCACCCTCTGCTTCAAACACGAAACCGCGGCATCCCAAGCGTAAAAAATACTTCAAGGGCTTGTTAGCCTGTACGCAACTTGAGAAGCGAGAAGACGAAAATGAAAACAAGACGTCATCTGGTGTCGCTTCCTTGGGAGAAAAAGTGGCTAAGGGTAAATGCTGGTACCCGGTCTCCTTGCGCCATATCAAGGCTTGGAAAAGTACTACAGTGGACCTTAAATTTAGTCGCACGGAACTTGAGGAGACTAAGTATAGTTTCAGAATCGGGAACACCGTAAGGATATTCAATAACAAGATTCATTATCCAAACCACCAATATGAGATGGAGGGTAAGGTGAGCCAAGTTGATGCGACTAGCATTTGGATCACTGTTGCTAAGAACGAATATGCTCAATTCCAAGAGCGGGAGAGTTGGTTGAACAAAGATGATCTGGCGATTGAGCAGGTTTACAACCAGCATCGGTATAAAAAAATGCAAAAGATTTTGCAGACTATGGGCAATAATCCTGATGCAGTAGTACGAAAAAATAGTGCTGTGTTGATTGGAATAGGGAGCCCAACTCGGACTACGTTGCAAGAAGCTGGCTATACTACCGACATGCTCGACAGTCTCGAAATAAATACTCCTCAAAGGAAAGCGATTGAAGATATTCTTTGCACTGAAGATGTTGCCCTGGTCCTAGGGCCTCCCGGAACAGGGAAAACCACAACCATTGCTAATGCCATTAAGCTTATTGTCAGTGAAAAATTGGGTGAGAATGAAAAGATCTTAGTTACAGCCCCAAGCAATACGGCTGTGGATGTATTGGCGATTCGATTAGAGGAACTTGGAGGAGTGGATGTTTTACGTTTGGGGAATGCCGAAAAAATTCATCCAACTGCTATGGCTTTAACGGTAGATGGAAAGATTATGGATCATCCGGATTTTGGTTTGCTGGAAGGAATTAGCAATACCATTCAACGTCGTTATGCGTATATGCGCTCGGCAGGTCTAAGTAAGGAAGAACGAAAGGCAATCCGCACGCAAATCCGAGGAGAAGAACAAATTAGCAATAGAATCACGGAGCAGATGGAAGCGCAATTCTTCCATTCTGCCCAAGTTATTGCTTGCACGCTGGAAGGCTCGGTTTCAGAAGATTTGAAAAGGCGTTATTCGGCTAAATTCAAGTACGCTTTTATTGATGAAGCGGGACAAGCTATTGAACCCATGACCTGGCTCCCAATCAGCAGAGCTCAACGCGTAATCCTCACTGGTGATCACCACCAGTTACCACCAGTTGTGAAATCTGCAGCAACTCATGATTTTGATCTGAAGAAGAGCCTTTTTGAAAAAGCCATGTTAAATGGCAATATCAAGCATAATGTACTTTCTATTCAGTACCGGATGCACGAAAGGATCATGAATTTTTCCAACGGGTTCTTTTACGATAATCAACTTGAAGCACATTCCAAGAATCGTGATCGAACGCTAGGAGGGGCGGCATTTACTGAGGTGTGGAATATGCCTTTTGAATTTGTGGACACAGCTAATTGTGGTTTCAATGAAGACCAATTATTAGCAGCAAGTAATAGCAGTATACAGAATGCAGCGGAAGGTAAGTTCTTATTGCAACATCTAGAGCAGTTAATAGAACACTTAAATAGCAAAAGAAGGCGGATAGATGTCACTAGTATCTCGATTGGAGTCATTACACCCTATCGGCAACAGCTACTGTTTTTGGAGGAATTGGTACAAGAAGCTCAATTTGAGGATCGTTTTGCAGGCACCGTCACCACAAATACTATCGATGGTTTTCAGGGCCAAGAACAAGATGTGATCTACATCTCTTTGGTGCGTAGTAACTCAAAGCGGGTTATTGGCTTTTTGAAGGAGTATCGTAGGATGAACGTAGCCATTACTAGAGCCAAGAGAAAGGTGGTCATCATTGGAGATGGAAAGACGCTCAAAAAAGATCCTTTCTACAAGAAATTGATCAAGTATGCTAAGGTAAATGATGCCTATTTTGATGCTGCAGATCGGATCCCGATCGATGCCGAATTAATCGTCTTGTAAATTATGCCTCTTATCGATCAGTAACATATTGACATTCTCGGAGAATCTGATTTTGCCTTCCAGTTGCGAAAATTCATATTTGATCCATTTCCAATCGTGTTTGGTATGAATGCAATCGAAGATTCCGATTAAGGCATCCTTTCCGAGCATTGGTGATTTACTTGAAGATTGATGATATAGACCAAACGCTTTAAGTAGCTTCATCTTCAGTCCAAGTGTTGGAGCCTCTATTACGACCTCTGAAAGCAACGAATCGATCTTCACTTTATCGCCTTGTAGTATTTTAAAGATCAACTTCTCCATTGACTTAGTACTATCGGCCACAGCTAGCAGAGCCCGGTATTTTTTCATGCGAGCAGATTTGGAAATCTTCTTCCCTTGCTTATTGGTGAAAGAATGAACTTTCTTATCGACATATTCAAAGGGGAATTCCTTTTTTTCCTTTTCGAACAAAGCCCAAAGCTGCATAAATAATGGAAACTTGACGCGTGGCTTAAGCAATAACTCAAAGAGCTCGCTATCAATCGGGTCACAAGATTGGATGACGAAACGTGTCAGCAGCCAATGCTTATCTAGTTTGTTATCAACTTCGAACAACCCCTGGAAGTCGTTCCAGTCCTTTGACTCTTTTTCTCTCAAGTCAAGAAGACCATTGTAAATGGGGTGGTTAATCTTCCGGATATCTACTTTAAACTTGTCCAGTAAATCCCAAGCTTCATCAAGCGGGTAAGCATTTAAGAGAAGATTTAGTAGTCCATCCGATAGTTGAATATCGTATTCCGCCATCAATTTAAGGTAGTGCTTGGCATCCTCTGGACCTTTCATCAGCTGGGCCAGACGCTCTACAACTATGGGGTTTATACTAGGATAGATTTTTGCCAAATCCTGGAAAATTGCAAATGGATATTCAAAACTTGTAGCTACAGAAAGCAAACAATAGAAAGGGTGGACTAAGGACTGGTAGTACAGATCACCATTTTTTCGGTAGCGTTTGTATTTTCGCTGAAACTCTTCGAATAGCGCTCTACTGATTTGTTCGTCGCCGGCATGGAGGATGAATTCACTAATAACATTCGGATCTAGACTTAAGTATTCTAGCTTTTGTTGGCGATAAAAGTCAATAATTAATGGCACTTGCTGTGGGGCAGCTTTCTCCAATAATTTACCAATTAGTTCGATCAGAAAATTTGCATCGAGTTTACTCTTAACTAGTAGATTAGAGGCAGCTTCAATAGCATCCTCAAGAAAAGGTACCTCGTCTAGATTTTGCAATAGATCATCAGACAAGAACTTGGCTCCTTTAAGCTCCTCTTCTGCCGCTTTAAGTTTACTGGTCCAATATCTGCGATTTTCGCCTCGCTGGAACTCATTAGTCTCTATTTCTGCACTGCTTATAAAGCTATGTACCATTGACTGATATTGCGGTCGTTTTTCCAGTTTCGAAAGAAGTGGAACCAAGTAATCCACATTATCTTCTCGGACTTCCTGAAGTACATCCAATACTAGTTCTGGGGCCCTACTATGCAGCGCATAGTCAAGCAATTTCTTGTAGGTCTCCTGTGTTATTTCGCTACTTCTTTCTTTAGTAGCGGTATACAATGCGTTAGCGATCTGAAAATTAGAAGAGCGGAAAACCAGCGCTTCAATAATTCCAGCTGAAAGCTCGATATCCTCCTTTGGGAAAATCTCATCGATTATCTCTGTGGTTCTCGCTTGAAAGATGTTTTTGGGGTCTAATATGCTAAAAACAATCTCTACGAGCACTTCCGTTACATCCTTGATGCCAATCGCTTTCAGGTCCTCTAGATAGTCTGCAGGTTTCAGTCCTGATTTTTTCGAATTGACAATTGAAAGGTACAATTTGGATAGTACCGCATCATTGACCTGGCAGTTTTTCAGGTCCTTAAAGAAGAGTACTACATTATGGCGATCTTCTTCTTTTAGTGCTTTCGGCAAGAATACATTGAGTAATAGATGGCAAGTGTTTATTTCTGGCGTGATTCCTGCAGCATATATGATATCTAGTATGCTCAGTGCATCTAAATAGGTCTTGCCATCCTTGCATAAATCGCTAACAAACGGGCTTACATCTATCTGTGCCTCAATAGCGAATTCAAAGAGCTCAATCTTTTGGTTGAGATCGGTAATAATGTCCTTCAGTTGGACGAAGACCGGAGCAAATTCGGGTCCCGCATTAACACTAAGTATTTCTTCAATATCTCGATAGAGTAAGGCCAGACTTTCGGCATGCATTTGCTTAGCCTTAGGTTCATTTAGGTATTTACCCAGCAAAATTTCGATCAGGTCAAAACTAGGAACAAGATTGATCTCCTTACCGATCATACGGTTATACCAGGTCATGGATTGCGAAAACGAAATCGAATCATGGTCCAGGTAGTACTCAAAGGATTTGACTTTAGCAAGCTTATCATTAATGAGTTGCTGGATGATCACCTCACGTTCTTTTTCGTCTAAATCTCCCAATAACAATAATTGATGTTGAGAGTGCAGATTATCTGTTTTCTTCACCAACCTGCTCAATGTTTCGTGATCACCCAAAACCTCCTTGTAGCTTGCTACAATGGCCTCATAAACTGAGTCACTTCTTTTCTCATGTGGCAGTCGGTTGAGTTCAGTAATGATTTGCTCTACCTCACTCAATTGTGTGGTCTTGAAGACGAGTGCTTTCAAAACGGTGCTATCCGTCATCTCAATGTCCTTATCCTGGAGCTCCTCGAAGAGTGTAAATGCATCAGTGAAAGCACCGCCATTAAGTAGAATTAAGGAATAGTAAAAATGAGCTGACACATCAACCTTTAGATCGCGGAGTAGTTTGTAAACCTGGTGTCCCTGTTGGAATGAACTTAAACGATTTATCAGTTCTGTGAAATAATACGGAGGTAAGGCCCCTATAGTGCCAGGCTTAAACCGCGATAGTATTTCTTCTGCTTCTTGTAGGCTTCGTATTCTCCTTAAGTAGGCATGTAGTAGTACTAGAGAGTCATCTACATGATCTAATTGCAATGCCGTTGCTTTTTCGGAAAAGCCTGATAAATTGGGCAAGACATATTCAAAGGATAGGAGAGTGTCTATAGTTGCTGAAATGCCAGCTTCTGTACGGCAATTATCCCAATACTCAGCGATCTTAAGGTCTTTGCTGTTTGCAATTAATGCATGAAAACTATCTAGGCTGATAGCGATTTCCTTAGATAGTCTATTGAATAGATGTTTAACCACAGGAAAGGGACTGCTAGCGATACATTGCAAAAGACGATTTCCAATGATCAATTTATCAGCCGTGGGCGATGAATGAAATCGCTCAAGGATATCTTCAATGAGGTATTGCTGTTCTTCATTTCGCTTCGTTGCGCGACTAATGTTGTTGCTTCCAAATATGTGGAAAAGGTAACCTTTCGCAATGAAGGGGAGGTAGGCCGGTGGTAGATATAGATCTTGGCCAGTTCTCGACTGAAATACAAGGCCTTTATCTAATAGATGATCAAGAGCCTTCTCCAGTTTTGAGCTTGTATCATCTACTGGTAGCTTTGTGCTTGCAGCAGTGAACGCCACTAGATTTTGTCGAGAACAATAATCGGCACCAGTTAAAAAGTTAATCGATTTAAAACTCCAGAGTAACTTTCGTTCAAGAGAATTAAATTCAAATTTCAAATATTCTTCATTAGATTGATCAATACGCTGTATCAGTGTTCCAATGGTTCGATCAAAATTTCGATTAGTTTCTAAATTTTGCTCAGTTGCAGTAAGGTGAGCTTCTTTTACGGCGTCTAGTTGGTCCTTTGTAAGATTAGGAATGGGGATATGAAGGAAATTAAGTGCCGGATCATTAGGCAATACCTCTATAAGGTGCGGACGGCGCTGTAGTCCTCTGTCGGTTCTGCAGATTATAATAGACAAATTGTCTAGTCCGGATAAATCTTCTATGAAATGGTAGAGCTCACCGAATTGTCCTAACGCATCAACACCCTGTAAGTAAAGACAAAATAACTCGGATGGGTGTTTCTTTACATGTTTTTTGAGAATTGCTAGAGAGAAGTTAGTGTTTGAAAATGAGCCATTTATTTGGGAGTCGGAAATGTTTGATATGAATACAGTCCTTGGAGTCTCTAGATGCTGTAGCGCTTCAAAGACCATTCTAGATTTCCCTGCATTTCGTTTTCCACTAAGAATAATGTGGCCACTATTATGGAGGGCTTCACGTAGTGGTTTGTCTAGTTTTTCTCTGAAAAAGTAAGGGTACTCATGTTGTCTGGATTGGATCACATTGGGCGTGAAAAAAAAAGTAGGATTTAAGCGGGTAGACTCCTGCTTGATAAACGTTAAATATTCTATCTTGGAGGGCGCAAGTTCCGAGTCACTAATTGCATTTTGACTATTTAATAATTGCTGAATAAGAGTTTTTTCTGCTTTCATATTATTTGAAAATTCACTCCTCCAATGAAATTGAGTTCTGCAGGAGTTCAGCGCTTTCTATCTAATTGTCTTTCCTGCCTTTAGTTTAAGGAAAAAAAGTGAATTCTAACTATAAAAACTGTCATGGGATACAAGAAAATTTCTTTTAAAGAATTTATCATTGAGATAGATGGCAGAGGTGGACCAGCAAAGCCCAAGAAGTCAATACCAACTGCGTGGTTGATTGGTGCTGGCATGAGTGTGTCTTCTGGTATCCCATTAGCGCAGGGTGTGTGTGAGAGAATGGCGGTATTCGAGTATTTAGCAAATGAGACCCAAACGAAACCATGGGATACTGAAGATTCGGGGCCACTTGAAAAGACCCAGCATGACTTCAGAGCGTTTTTTAACTGGTGGGATGAACAGGATGAAAGCGAATTAAAAGAAGGCATTGATGATGCCTTTCAGTATTTGCGCAATACTCATGAGGAATTAGCAGATCTCAAAAAAGACTCTGCTGAATTTTATCAGAAGCTGTTTCCGATTTTTAGCTTAAGCAGAAAGGACCAAACAGTATTTCTGTCTGCACTCATTAGCTCTGCCCAAGGGGGAAATCTAGCTTCCTTAGGACTTGCAGGAATTATTAGGGATCATCCTCGTTGGGGGAATACCTTATTCACCACGAACTTTGATGACCTTCTCTTACAAGCCTTTCTCAGCGTAAACCATAATGCTAGAATCTTCGATAAGTATGATGATCTAAAGAATTTGAAGGCTAAGCCACGTCTACCTCAGATCGTCTACTTGCATGGTGTGCACACCAATTACTTCATTGATAACAACGAATTGACTTCTTATTCTGCGGAAAAGCGGGCGAATATGACGGCACGCTTGAAGGAGTCTAACCTGATAGTTCTAGGGTATTCTGGCTGGGAGGATATTGCCTTTGCCGCAATGAAAGAATTCCAAGATCCACGGGCAGAACCAGAGGGAAGTATTTTTTGGGTGCCTTACCGAAATGAAGGAACTATTCCAGCCCCGATTCAGCAGTTCCTGAATGACTTTCCCCCCGGTAGAGTGTATGTAGTTGAGAACCCACCTTCGGAGACTCCCCTGGACGCTGATTCATTTGTGATGTCACTTTGTCAATATTTGAATCCTCTAGATGGAGGGATTGCAGCGTATCGGAATGAGTTTCTGAATCAAGCTCGGCGAAAACACGATTTCATTCTCAATCAATTAGATGACTATCCTGAATTTGATCCTAAGACAGGCTTGTCACTACTCAATCAGGCCCGCGACTACCATAAAAATGGTGAGCATACTGATGCGGATCTTGCTAGGGAAAAGGCCAAGTCACTTATCCGAGAAGACTTACCAGGGCCATTGAAAGCAGAGCTTTGGCAAGAGCTTGGATTGTTTGACCTTCTGAGGAGAGACTACGAATTGGCAGAAGAAAACTTACTACGTGCTTTTGATGAATGGCAAAGCCCGATTGCCACTGAGCGGGAGAAAGCGCAGCAGCATGTTTTTACCGTTCGTTTAGGGTTGGCAGAATGTAAACTTCGGACCGGAAATTATTATCAGGCCAAAGATCATTTATTCCGCGCTCAGCATCTGATAAATAAAGAAGTCATAACTGAGGCAGACAAGGCCGGCCAAGTTGCGCTTCTTTTTGCAGCATTAGCCTTGTACGAAGGCAACGGCGGGGCAATGAAGCCAAATCTCGATGCCTTCGTTAAAAAAACGGAAGGGCTGGAGGAAAATGATCACCCTCGATTATTTGCCCATTATAATTTCTTGGTTGGTCTTGAGAGTTACCACTACACCTTACGGATATCTAAGGCGAAATGGCATTTTTCGGCAGCGCTCAGTTTATATGAAGCGGCCGGTCAGCTCGCTGAGAAAGCAAACTGTTTGAAATATCTAGCTGATATTCAGGTTAGAAATAATGAATTTGCCACGGCCTGGGAAAACTTAGATCAATGCCTTGAGCTTTATGAAGCTAGTAGAGATGAAATGGGCGTTGCTAACGTTTACAGCGCCATAGGGGATTTGCACTTTCAACGAGCAGTCCTGGGCGATCAAACAACTCGGAGGCAGGCTTCTGTAAGTGCATTGGTCGCATACAATCAAGCAGCTGTTGTTTGCCGAGAGCATGATCTTGATTATAACCTAATTAATTGCCTTGCGGATATCTTAGTGCTATTCCGTGAGGTAGTTTTGACGGAAGATTGGGGACAAGAAGAAGCTCTAAAAGAAGAATATGATAAGACCCAGGAGGAAATGAAAAGCCTGCTAGAAGAGAAAGAGATAAAAAATGCCTACGGAAGTGCTAAGCTCGGTAGGGTAAATGTCGAACAAACTCCAGAGGAACTGGAGCAGCTTATTGGCGAAGAAGAATAGAAAACGAATATTAACTGATAGACATGAGCAGTAGGAGACTCAAATACGCAAAGACTACCAATTTGGATATTCGCCCGATCGTTGAGGGGGATGGTAGCTTTAATTACTTTTTCCGCAAGATAGTTTTTGCGCGAAAAAAACTGGATGTGATTGCTGATAGGTACGTTACCAGCCGAAAAAATGCGGAATTGCGCAAAGATGAGTTGATGTTGTGGATACGTAATTATGATGTGTCTCAGGAGGATCGAAAGAATGGCTACAAAGGAAATTATGCACGTATTTTTATCAAGGAAGTAGACCCTGGTGATGCAGATGATCCAGACGGTATCTTATTTGCTGAAAAAGGCTATACGCTCTGTGTTGAGAAGATTGACCGGCCTATTCACAAACACCCGCAACGCAGGGTCGTTAAGAAAAGACATCCTAATTGGGGGCACCCGATATTGAGAGATATCAAAAATAGGCAAGAAAAATCGGGTAAACCTTACACTCGTTTTGAAGCGAAGGAAGAGTTGAGACGCCTGCATATCGCTTATCCAGATGTTTCAATTCCGGCAGCAGACACGCTATATATTATGGTTTATTCGAAAGAGAAAGAATTAGCAGGCGGGAGTGATTACAAACCAATTCAAAAAATTATTCTAGAAATCAAAGAGGTCGATGAAGATCAATATAAAATCGAATGGCGCCCCAACCCAGTGGAAGGCGTCCTAGAGCGGGATAAAATAAATATGGCTTCCTTCTCTTTTTTCGACTAGTATGTCGCCTCCTTAACGGCAGGGCTTTCAACCGAGAAACATGCAGTACAGAAAGTAGAAGAAATACGCTATTCCCTAAGCGGACCTTCAGATTATTGCTAACTTAGTTTTGATGCTGCATGTATGGTTGCATGGTTTTGAATATATGGTATAAAGTGATTGGTACGGGTATTGTGCCAATTATCAAGTATTGATGATATGAGCGTGAAGTTATTTGTGTCTTACGCAGAAAAAGACCGACAGTTTTCTGAGGATTTTAATACACATTTGGCCGTGCTAAGAAGGGCAGGACAGCTAGATAACTGGACTAATAACCACATTATGCCCGGAGCAAACTGGGATGATGAGATCAAGCAGCAATTACAAGAGTCAGATATTGTAGTACTACTTGTAAGCGCTGATTTTATTGCTTCCGACTACATTAACGATGTGATCGTACACAATTCGATAGAACAGCATAAGAAAGGGGAGATTATCATTATTCCTGTTATTGTCCGGCCTTGCGATTTCCAATCCCTTCCCATCAGTAAGTTCCAAGCGCTTCCGCGTAATGCCAAACCGATTTCAAGGTGGGAAGACCAAGATGAAGCTTGGGCCGAGGTCATTGATCAGGTAAGAAAAGTAGTCGGAGCCATTCAAGAAGGCGGCATTCAACTCCGGAGTAAGCAACCTGACCCCAGAGATCTTCCTGAAGACCTGCCAGGAGGAGGAGCCGTCAGAGGCATTCGGGAGAGAGGGGTAGCTCAGGTTCGAGAAGACTTAATCCAGGGAAGAACCCGCAATGCGCTCAGAAAGCTATTAGAAATAGCAGAACGCACCGATAGCGATCTTCACAATTCTGTAATCCTTCTATCCAGTAGACTTCATAGTTTAGAGCGTAATGAACGTGATGGTATTATTTCTAACCAAGATGCCGTGATTCGAAGAAACCGGATTAACTCTTCTGTTCTATCCTTGATTGAGGAATTAGAAAACTAATACTTGCTATGAGTAGATTGTCGGAATACACTGAGCTATCAGAAAAGGAGGCCGTTTTTGAAAATGGTGAGGTAAAGATTGACACCAAGGAAGATTTTGACAAGTATTTTGAAAAACTAGTCAACTATGATCGGGTTGGCACTTATATTTTTCGAGGCTCAGGCGAAGCCAGATACAAATTGTTCACCTCTGCGCAGCGGTACTGGATTGAGCATCAGCTCGACAAGCAGGGAAAGCACTATCATGCCTTTGTGAAGAAGCTGATTAAGAACTGTAAAGACTGGAATAACAAGACCATCTTCACCTTTTTTAATCGAAACGGAATAGACACCAACAATGCCCTTGCTTATCTTAGTTATATGCAGCACTATCGTGTGCCCACTCCTCTTCTGGATTTCACGGATAGCCCCTATATAGGTCTGTTCTTTGCACTTGAACAAGGGTATTCTTCATCGTCTGATAAGGAAATAGATAACTATTGTTCATTGTACGTGGTAGATACTTCCAGTCAGTATTTTTACAGTACTATACAACAATTTGAACGGGATATTGGTGAGCAGGATGTTGATGAAATCGACTACGACCAGCATTTGGCTAGTTTTCCGGTGCTTCTTGTCACGACAGAGAATATCTCCTACAAGATTATTAACAACATTAATATCTCTAATCAAGAGGGAGTCTTCTTTTACAATAACAACCCAGTTATGCCTATTGAAGAGGTCTACAAACAAGAGCTAGGCCTGATCAAGGAATCCATGGGAGAGTCGGCATTTCAAAGGCATGGTTATAATGAGAAGTTTGCACTTTGTTTGAATATTCATAAAAACTTAAGGGATTACGTATTGCTAAAATTATTGGATCATGATGTGACACCGGACTTCATTTATCCAAACAATAAACAACTGAGTGCTTTCTCCTTAAAAAAGACGCTTGAAGATCTTTAGCAGGATTAAATCACAGCAACTGATCCAAGAGATAATCGGCGCTGAATAATGATTCGTGTTCGAATATCCTTCTAGATTTTTTCTGTATTATTATCAGACATGATTTGGCTGATGAGGCCCTTCATGACCTTTAACCCTAGTTCAAAGAACGTGTATGCATAATCGTATCCCGATTTTCTTAAGCTATCCACGGCCCTTCAATCAAAAGCAGGAAAAGTTCATATTCTCCCTAGCAGGGCGCTTGCGCAGTTATGGGCTAGAACCACGAACATTGGGGGTGACGGACTATGATTTCGAAGACCCACTGCTCGGGATCAAGGAACTGATGCATAATTGCTATGGTCTTTGTGGTATTGCACTACGTAGAATACAAGTGAAATCTGGTGTTTTGAAATACCCGTTAGCTGATGACAGGAAAGAGAATATCTTTGAGGAACAATGGCTGACAAGCCCTTATGTCCAAATAGAACCGGCGATGGCTTTTCAAGTCGGTTTACCAATACTGGTGTTGCGTGAACAAGGAGTGATGGTAAATGGAGTGTTAGAAAGTAAAAGTAATACCTGGTGTCAACTTGAGCCTGTAGATGTCGAGAAAGAGCCAGATGCTTTTTTAAATGATCCACAGTGGCAAAAATGTGCTGATAACTGGCTCACTGCGGTTCAGCAAAACTGGGCCGCCAGAACAGAATCAATTCAACCGACTGAAATAAAGAACAATTCTATATATCCCTAGTAAAGTGAAAGAGGTAAAGATTACGGAAAAAAAGCTAATTTTCGACGACTTCTTTAAAATTGAAGAAGCTGTATTGCAATATGAACGATTCGATGGCGTCATGTCTCCTGAGATAAGAAGATTGAATTTTGAAAGAGGAGACTCTGTTGCTGCAATCGTTTACAATCGGGATCGTCAGAAGGTAATTTTGACAAAACAATTCCGATTTCCAACGTATGCTAAAGGGCCAGGTTGGATCGTAGAGGCAGTAGCTGGTATACAGCACAAATCCGAGTCTTACGAGGAGGCTATGCGGCGCGAAATCTTAGAAGAACTCGGATATCAATGTGATGACCTTGAAATGATATCAAGTTTTTATCTCTCCCCAGGTGGATCGTCTGAACGGATTGTTCTATTCTATGCCGAAGTAGAGGATCAGCATAATATAGAAGCAGGTGGAGGCGTAGCTAGCGAAGGGGAGGACATTCAGATTGTAGAGTGGAGTAGAGATGAATTACAAGAATTAATGAGAACAAACCAGATACAGGATGCTAAAACTATGATTGGTGTCCAGTATTTCTTACACACCAAAACCACATAATATGGGATCTATCGAATTGAGATCGGTAATGTTTTTAAGTATCGCAGTGCTGTGCTTAATCTCCGGCTTGGTGATCTATTTCAAAACTGCAAAAAAGGGAGAGTCATTTTCGGCGGTTACCGCGTACATCAGTATGATGCTAATCGCAATATTTCCGGTGATACTACTCTTTTCTTTCGACCCGGAAAGCTCTGCAACTGGAGAGTACTTTGGTTTTACCTTAGGCGGAGCAATTGCTGCATTTGTTGTTATCTGGTACTTTGGAACTACCGGTGCAATAAATGCTCAAAAAATCGATGATCTGAATGATAAGGTAGAAGTGCTAAACGCTCAAATCCAAGATGCTCACACACTTGCTGATCAGGAAGGCAAGAAAAAGCCCCCGCAGCCCATCAATAAGACTGCATATTTTGAATATCAACTTAGAGAACAACAAGAGAAAATCGTAGGCATTATTACGGGCAACCTGATCAATGTGAAGGGGGTTGACATTTGGGTAAACTCCGAGAACACCAATATGCAAATGGCCCGATTTTACGAGCGTTCGATATCTGGCCTTATTCGCTATCACGGCGCAAAGAAGGATGAGTTTGATGAAGTGAGTGAGGACCTAATTGCCGATGAATTGGCAGCTAAAATGAAGGGCCGCAGGTACGTTAAACCAGCAGTTGTACTTACAACTGATTCCGGTGAATTGAGACACACGCACGGTGTGAAAATGATCTACCACTGTGCTTCGGCGAACGGCCAGATAGGTGTTGGTTATCGCGCAATTGAACAAGTTGAAAGTTGCGTGGCGAATGCTTTAAACAGAATGGATGAACAATCCGATTCAGATAAGCTGAACTCTATTGTCTTCCCGATTATGGGAACGGGAAGGGGCAGAGCTGAACCTGCTGAGGTGATTGAGAAGCTAATTAGTACAGCCATTGGCTATCTGAAAAATAACCCAGAGAGTAAGGTCCAAAAAATATACTTCCTTGCATTTACTGATCAGGACCTTGTGTACTGTCAACGCAGTTTTGACAACTGGGACGAAGATGTTGCAAAAGTCTAGTTAAAACCAAACCCATATTTCAAATGCTAAACACCGAATTTTTCACCCACGACAAAGATGTGCTTCGGGCCATCGCCAAGCTTCAACGCTGGAAAGAAGAAAGGCCAGAGGATTTTTGCTTCTCTGATATTATTGATAACGACGGCCTACAATACATTGATTTGGTACAGGAGGGCGGCGGCGTATTAGGAGTGGCGCTTCTCGGTTATGTGTATGCGCTAGAATGCGCTGGTTTGCGCTTCTTAAGTCTTGCTGGAACTTCTGCCGGGGCAATCAATACCGTTCTGCTTGCCGCAGCGGGTAAGCCCAATGAAGCAAAAGCGCTAAAGCTTATTGAGCAACTTGCCAATCAGGACTTTTATGAATTCGTTGATGGAGATCATGATGCTAAGAAATTTATCGAAGCAATCGTCGAAGATAAATCAAGGGCTACCCAGATCTTTAGAGGAATCCAGATATGGGATAACTTGACCAATGATATTGGACTAAACCCTGGTGATGCCTTCGTGAAGTGGGTCACAGATGTCCTGGAAAAATTCAATGTACGAACTACTCAGGACCTATTGGATAAACTCCATGACTTACCAACTGAGGTAAGTGCTCAGCTCGAAGAGTTGGCAAGACGCTATGGAGAACCAGCCGTAAAACAAAAGAAGACGTATCCTCTAGCAGTGGTAACTGCGGATATTTCAACAGAAACAAAGGTAGTTTTTCCGGAAATGGGAGAATTATACTTTGAAGACCCAATGTCTGTAAATCCAGCATTCTACGTTCGTGCCTCAATGTCAGTGCCACTCTTTTTTCATCCCCTCGTTAGAAGAGATATTCCGGATTCGCCGGAAAGGATTCTTGCTTGGACTGATGAAGTAAATTACACCGGTAAACATCCTGATGAGATCACTTTTGTAGACGGTGGGATCATGTCGAATTTTCCCATTAATATTTTCCATCGTAAAGATCGTGAACCATCCCGTCCTACCTTCGGTGTCAAGTTAGGACTTGACCGTGATAATTTAAACGAGATTGATTCCGTAATGGGCTTGCTTGGTGCCTGTTTTAATGCCGCTCGCCAAATGGCAGATAACGATTTCATTATGGATAATCCAGATTACCGCGAAGTCGTTGCTCATATAGAAACTGGAGATCATAACTGGCTGAATTTTGGCCTCACGGATGAGGCGAAACTTGATTTGTTCCGACGAGGAGTTGTAGAAGCGGTAGAGTTTTTAGAACGTTTTGATTGGGAAGAGTATAAAGAAATCCGTCGAGGCAACTTATTGAAGGTTGTCGGCAACCTCTTGGACACCGAGCCTGGCACCCTCGAAGATGCACTTGATCGAGCTGCTTCCGTGCAGAACTTACCCCTAGAAGACAAGGACAAAAGGAACCTTATTAGTCGGTTGAAACTCACTCGTTTGAGTGATTCGGGCTACCGAGTGCTATGGATAGACGATAATAAGGATAGAGATTCAGTGGAATTCTCTTTGCTGGAGAGCATTAAGATTAGGCCAAAAGTAGTTACGTCTTCGGCTGAAGCAGAGACGGAACTGAAGAATGGTAGCGTCAAATACGATATTGTAATATCTGATGTAGATCGAGCTGGAAGTCCCACTGAAGGGATTGATTTTTTGAAAAAACTACACCAGGAATCTACTGATGTGCCACCTACTATTTTCTATTTACAGAAGTTAGATCCTTCCAAAGGTGTTCCGCCATATGCGTTTGGCATTACTAATTCTCCAGTTGAATTACTACACCTTGTCCTGGATGTTTTACAGCGAGGGTAAGGCTCGAAAATATGACCGATCAGAGATTTATTGGTGATTAAATAGTGGTCTTTGGCGAACTGTCACCAGCCGGAGTTACTGGTCATACTAGTTAGAATAGTATGGCCAGTAGTCTTTTTCCTACCGCAATACCATCACATCCCCCCGAACCACCTGCTCTGTCCCATCATCTCGCTCTAAGACGAGGTAATAGCCGTAGATTCCCGAAGCGACCGGCTGGCCTTGGTGCCGACCATCCCAGCCTTCGAAGCTGGTGAGGAGGGCTTGGTCGTCTGTTTCGTAGACGAGGCCGCCCCAGCGGTCGAATATACGCCAGCTGATGAGGCGGGCGAAGCAAGGATCGGTGAAGACGGTGAGGCGATCGTTGACGCCATCCCTATTCGGACTGAAGGCGGTAGGTACGAATACCTTTTCGCAACTGGGGATAGTCACCTTGACAGAGGCCGTCGTCACGCACCCACTAATCAAGTCTGTGGCGGTGAGAGTGTATTCTCCGGAAGCGGTAGGTTGCAGGATTGGGTCCAGACAATCGGTACAAGAAAAAGCTTCGGCGGGTTGCCAGGATAGCGTGTAACTATCGGCCATGTCAATGCTGGCTAATATTTGAACACTGCTGCCGATCTCCACTTCGACTTCCGACGGGCTGACGGAGACAGCGATGCCGCCACTAGTGATGGTGGTATTTACAATGCTATCGCAACCAGCGGCAGAGGTGAAGATGTCTTCATAGTTTCCAGGATCAGTATAGAAGTTATTGCCGACCTGCACATCTTCTCCCAGGCAGAGGGATACCTCCTGATTGATGGTTATAGAAGTGGCTTCCCTGATCTCATATGGCTGAAAAAGCGGACAATCCGGATTTGGGCCGGCTAAGGTGTCCACAAAGCTGGTCGATTCGGTGAAAAGCTGACCGCCTACTTCGATGCTCTCCCCTTCACAAAAGGTGAATTCCTCTAGTGGGAGTCGACGGGTGATACCGGTAAGGGTGGTCGTCACCAGGGTGTCGTTGCAAGAGTTGGGTACGGGTACAGCATCCGTGTACACGCCCGCTTCCGTATGGGTATTTCCGCCTACGGTGATGCTACCATCCGGCAGATCACAGAGATCGAAGGTTTGTTCTTTGAGTATGTTGCAGTATCGCAAGCTGATATCGTCGATGGCCAGGTCATTTCCGCAGAAGTTCATGGCGTTGTTGCTCATGCGAACATGTGCGGAAGTCTGGTCTGGGCCAGTTCGGAAGATGATCGAGTACTCATCCCAGGTCAGGAAGCTGCTGTAGAAGATTTCACCCGTATCGTAAATGAACTGGGTGTTGCCCATGATCTCATCCAAGACAGTGAAGCGAATGTCAGGCCGGTCCGCTACGCCGATACAGCCAATTGGTACAACCAAGTTGGCAATGTAGGCAGAGAAGATGTAGTTGGTATTGGGGCATAGATCATCAAATGTCTTTTGGTAGAAGATACCAGGGCCGTCTGCCGCATTGATGACCATCATATAACCATCCGTATCGCCTTCGGTATTGTCTATGCCGTCGTGCCAAAAGTTGCCGTTTAGTCCACTGGTGTTGGATAAGACATAGCTGCCGTCATTGATACTACCGTAAGCAAAGTTGGTGGTTCCAGCTGCTAGCGCCGGGCCGAAGTTGGCGCCACTACCAAAGTCTTCGAAAAATAGGGGAGGCCCCGGATCAGGTACGCAGTCCTGAGCCCTTGCTACCCCAATAAGGCACAGGCTGAAAACACTGAGTAGGAAAAATCGCATGCGAATTCCGTTAGTCGTTAGCGTTTAGCGGTAGGTGGTCTGCTATTGGCCGAAGGGCTGTGCGGCCATGGGCTAATATACAAAACTGCAGATGGCACCAGAGATAATTCGTAACGAAGACCTAGTGGAACTGCCAAGAAGCTGACAATTATGGAATCAGCAAAAAGCCTTTGGTCACGACTTTGACTATTGGAGTACTAAGAAGACAAGGCTGCCGGAGCACTTGTCATCAATAAGCATAGAAATCGCAACGCAACATGGCCGAACCCATACTGAATTCAAACTCTTGCCGGATGGCTTGCCCATCTACATCGCGTGCGGGTTGCCAAAGTGGGAGGCTACAGAAAGCTTTTTGAATGAAGCGATCAATATGCACTTGCCCCGAGCTTTCCTGGATCTCTACATCTGTGACTTCCCCCGTTTCATTAACGAAGAAATGAAGCTTTGCGAGTTCCACTGGTTCGTCCACAAGATCTGCTACGGCATCTACAACTTCCGTTTTTAGATGTGCTTTCAGTGCTTCCATTCCGCCGGGGTACTTGGCTTGCATAATTGGTACCACTTGTACCGCAAAGTTCATAGTGCGTACGGGATTTGGACGGAGGTCATTATTCGGTAGATAGGTGATTTCTACATCCACGTCACAGTCCGGATTAGCGTTCCTCAAGAGTGCTAATTGTGCTTCTGTGAGTCGTTGATCGGCGCCTTCAGCACTGCGGGTTTCCCCATCACAAGTAGAAGAAATGACAACGGAGTGGTATTCCTTAACCCAAGCTGGTCGGTACTTGGGGTAGATATCGACAAGTGTCTGTGCTTGCTGCAATGTGTCTAAGGTAACGGGAGCGTACCAGCCGGTCATCGGGTTGGTGAGTACGCCATGAACCGCATAACTGTCGCGTTGCGCAAAGCTGCTGAATGCAAATAGTACCACAAAGAGTAAAGCCAATCCGTTCTTCATAATATCATTTTGATGCATGTATACATGACGCGAAGTGGTGCGGGCTTCGCCC
>ENA-UENW01000303-UENW01000303.1-marine-metagenome-genome-assembly--contig:-NODE-303-length-22900-cov-174.195172_pt1 | contig 22900 bp, 16 predicted proteins | sample MGYA00237876_ERZ529329 | MGnify/ENA primary metagenome ERZ529329 (study PRJEB26372, sample SAMN05368346) | marine metagenome | biome: cultured habitat; feature: ocean water; material: water; isolation... | reverse complement strand
ATAATTAAAATTTTATCCAAGAATAACATTTTTTTTTAAATTGGCATCAAACTGGTTATTCTCCATACCGAAAACCAGACACTTTTTCCATCAAAAAAATACTCAAGCCTTTATAGCTTAATACCTTAATATTTTATGCATTCAACATAATTAAAATTTTATCCAAGAATAACATTTTTTTTTAAATTGGCATCAAACTGGTTATTCTCCATACCGAAAACCAGACACTTTTTCCATCAAAAAAATACTCAAGCCTTTATAGCTTAATACCTTAATATTTTAAGCATTCAACTATTAGCAGTTAGCTCTAAACTTTTCCTAGGTCATGCCAAGCAAAAAAATGAAACTTAGCTAATGATATTTTCAGTGTCAAACTTTTAATTCTTCTGGGAGAATAACTCCTCATTCTAGCTAATAACTAATACCTAAAAGCTAAATGCTTACCTCCCAACCTCAGTCTTCTTTGTTCCTTATTTAAATCTATTTATTGCTAAAGCCAATGGAAAAACTTTACCAGAACCAGCATTTCGTAAAAGCGCCGCAACAACAGTAAAAGTCCATCTTGAGTCTACAATATCGTCTACTAAAAATACATTTCCCCTAATTCCCTCCCAATTATAAACTTTAAAAGCACCATCTAAATTATGAGCTTGTTGGTAACTATTAGTCATGTCTTTTTGTAGTGAAGTCTGACGAATTTTTATAATACATGGAACAAAGGGTAAACCTAATTTTTTAGCAAGACGTTGAGCAAAATTAGGAACAAGTTCCGGATGTGTTAAAGAGGGAATACAAGTAACCCAAGTGGGAAAAGGTTGAGGCTGCCAACGTTGAATCATATCGTATGTAGCTTGAACTAAGCTATCCTCAAAATGATTATCTTTATACTTACCTTTTTCAACAAATTGGCCCCAACCAGCATCATTCCAAATAGAAAGCGATCGCCCAATTTCTGCTTGTAAATCTTTAGATATTTTGCCTGTTAAATTATAAGTTAATAAAGCATTCTTCCGCCAGACTTTCCTCGTCTCAATAATTTGTTCCCTAGTTCGTAAAAATTGTACAGCTTCTGTCACAAACTTTGAGGAAACATTCCCCGGTAAAAGTGGTTTTCCTAAGCAAATAGCACATTTACCACAAGGGCTAGGATTTGGGTCATCTAATTCTTTTCTCAGAAATTGCATTAAACATTCTTGACTGTGCATATAATCCAACATTCGATCCTGTTCTTGATGGCGTATTTCATTCAATCTTGCTATTTTTTCTGTGTCCGTTTGATAATTAATTGGGGTAGCATAATACTTTGACTGTATTTTTTTTATTGGGGATGGAGTTTCGATAGATAATAACTTCAAAACTTTATTTATTTGCCCATTAGTAAGATTCAACTTTTCCTCTAACATTGGAACAGAAAGACCATCTTCAGCTTGATTTAATGCATCCAAAATTGCCTGATTATGAGCTTCTGGAGGAAAAGCAGTTTTAATAAAATAATTAGTAATTTCTTTATCTTCTTCACCACTTAGAAGAATACCATAGGCATTTTCTACTGCCCTACCAGCACGACCTACTTGTTGATAGTAATGTACTACAGATCCAGGACGTTGATAATGAATAACAAATCCTAAATCTGGTTTATCAAAACCCATTCCTAGAGCTACAGTTGCTATTAATGCTTTAATTTCATTATTCAATAATTGCTGTTCTAATTCTTCTTTCTCTTCCGTATTTTTCTTACTATGATAAGCTGCTACATTTATTCCTTGAGACTTCAACCAATTAGCAACTATTTCCGTATCTCTCACAGTTAAAGTGTAAATAATTCCACTGCCAGGAATATTAGGTAAATGTTCTGCTAACCATCCTAAACGATCACAATAAGATGGCAAATAAATATTTTGTAATTGGAGGCTATCTCTAGTTAATAAACCCCTAAATATTTTCAGATTTGCACCTAGTTGAACAGTAATATCATCCACAACTCGATTATTAGCAGTAGCAGTAGTAGCAAGCACAGGAATATTTTTTGGTAAGGCTTGTAAAATTCTCGCAATTCTTCGATAATTAGGACGAAAATCATGTCCCCAATCAGAAATACAGTGAGCTTCATCAACTACAAATAAGCCGATATTTTTAGCTATATAAATTAAAATATTTTCTCGGAAGTTTTCATTAGCTAATCTTTCAGGAGAAATTAATAAAATATCTACTTTTCCTACCATTAAATTATTTTCTACTTTTTCCCATTCTTCCTTGTTACTAGAATTAATTGTTTGAGCCCTAATTCCAATTCGTTCGGCAGCAGCAATTTGATTTCGCATTAATGCTAAAAGTGGGGAAATTAATAGAGTAATACCCTTACCTTTATCCCTAAGTAAACGAGTAGCTAAAAAATAGACAAAACTTTTACCCCAACCAGTACGTTGCACAACTAAAAGACGGCTTTGATGTTCCGTAATAGCTGCAATAGCCTCCCATTGACCATCACGAAATTCAGCTGTGGAATTATTTAAAGCCCGCCTTAGTAATGATAATGCTTCTTTTTGAATCATATTAATTTTTATATTAAACACCCAGCTTTTAAAAGTTGAGTAAATTTGGGAAAAACCTTGCTAAAATACTTTAGTAACTCTTAAATACGACCCGTGATTGCAATTTATCCAGGCAGTTTCGACCCCATTACCTTAGGTCATATAGATATTATAGAAAGAGGCTGCAACCTGTTTGAAAAAGTAATTGTAGCTGTCCTGCGAAATCAAAGTAAGACCTCTTTATTTACTATTGAGCAGCGTTTGAATCAAATTTGTCATTCCACAAAACACCTGCTTAATGTAGAGGTAGCCAGTTTTGATGGTTTAGCGGTAAACTATGCAAAAATGCAACAGGCTAAAGTCCTAATTCGAGGTCTACGAGTTCTTTCAGATTTTGAAAAAGAATTACAGATGGCCCATACTAATAAAACCTTGTCACCTGAAATAGAGACAGTTTTTTTAGCTACCTCTAATGAATATAGTTTTTTAAGTAGTAGTGTAGTTAAAGAAATTGCTGTTTTTGGTGGCTCAGTAGATCATCTCGTTCCCCAGCACATTGCTATTGATATTTATAAATGTTACGACAAAACTCAGCCAAAGCCAATATTGAACCAGAGGTAAATGGGCAAAATGTCGAGAGTCAACCTGCCAGTGGTTCCCCTGGAGTAGATATCCAGCGAGAACTGAATAGGCTGGAAGAGATTATTCTTGATAGTCCTAGAATACCTTTCGTGGGGCGCACTTTAATAGATGAAGAACAGTTATTAGACCAACTAGATATTGTACGCCTGAATTTACCAGTTGCTTTTCAGGAAGCTGAAATGATTGTTCGCCATAAAGATGATATATTTCAAGAAGCTGAACTTTACGCTGAAGAAATTATTGAAAATGCAGAACAACGAGCTTCTCAAATCTTAAATGAAATGGGCCTTGTACAGCAGGCTAAATTAGAAGCAGATCAACTTAGAAACCAAGTTCAGCTAGACTGTGAAGCAATTCAACAAGCTACTATCACTGAAATTGAACAAATTCGTTATCAAGCTCAACAAGAACTTGAAGAAATGAGAGCTAGAGCGATCGCCGAGTGTGATGAAATTCAGAATGGAGCTGATGACTATGCTGACCATGTACTTGATAGTATTGAACAGCAGTTAACAAATATGCTGCAAGTTATTCGTAATGGCCGTCAACAACTAGGAGGAGATGGAACTTTAGGAACTCCCTTAAATCATACTAATGACTAATAGCATAAGGATAACTTAGTTGACAATTTACAAGTTTTACAGTCCCCAATAACTCAGTTATTCTCAGTCAAATAAGTCAAAAATTAAATTTATTCACAAGATCTAAAAATTTCTTAATGACCGTTTAAGTTAATTGATAATAGCCCTAATTATGTCCTGCAGGAAGTAAACCAAGCATATAAATACTCTTAAAACAAATACTCAGGACAAATATCATTGACTGAATCAAAAAATAAAATCAAATAAAATCAAATAAAATAGGTTCTCTCAACTCATGTTAACTTATATCAAATTTAAGTAATCTAAACCTATTCGGACTCAAAATAATAAATATCTATTCTATCCTATTTATCCTACATTCCGCACAATAAAATTTAGTCCCTCACACCCTCCCTCAGCTATTATGCCTAAGGGAGGTTTATTGCTATCCCTAGCTCTGATGCCAGTTCATATTTCATTAGATACCCTACAATTTTTTGAAGGAAGGTAAAACTTAATCTTAGTCAAACTCCTTTCTTAGTTTTCCCGTTTTTTTGTCTCAGATACTCACCCATAACTAATTAATTAATACAATAATAACATATATATTCAAAAAAATAAAACAAACAAAAATACCAAATTCTAGAACTATTCTTTAAACCAACTTTTTTTGTAAAACATAATCATAAAAATCGGAATAATATTAACTTATTCAATAGCATTATTTTAGCTAATTTTATAAGTAAAAAACTATATCTATTAATTTCGATATGAGTCTCAAATTCTTAGTTTATATCTATTAGTTTCGAGATAATTATCAATTTATTCCGCTGCAAAGTTAGCATAAAAAGTTGAGTATAAGTTAACAGCTTGCTTACTTCCTGAACATTTTTTAACATAGTACCGTTTATTTATGTCCGACTAATTACTAAATCTAGTTTAGACACGAAGTTAGTTGATACACCAAAGATTATTTATTATTAAGACTAAAAAAACAAAACTAGAAAACAGACTCAAATTAAAGATACACGTACTTTAGCCTCAAAAAAATATCAATCATAAATTAACAGCAGTTTTAGGTATTTTAAGAGCATCAACATAATTATCTTATTTAGACTAACCTTATTGATACTTTTTTCTCCCAGAAAATTTATAAATCACACTATGAAACTGTATTCATAATTATTCTCATTTAACTATCTTCTTAGAGCTTTCTGATTAAATATAAAATCACTAATATACAAAGATTTATTTTTTTTGCCTTGAAAAAATACCTAGTTTTTCCTCCTTCAAGCTCATGCATATTAGCCTTTTACCCACCGCCATGGCAGAAAGCAGCAGGGGCAAATATATCCAACTACATCCTCTATAAATTTTCTGTTTCTCTCTACAGATATTACATGCAAAGTTCTTAGTTACTCCCGCGCACAAGCAAAAAAAAGTGGCGCAACAGCCCCTCAAAAATCAATTCCCAGAAGAAAGCTCAGTAGAAATATCAGCCCCTAAAAGGCAGAAAATATGTCACATTAACTAGATTTCCTATTTTGAACATATTCTTTAGTCTTAGATCAATAATCAATCACTTTATTATATATCGGGTCTATAAATAATTTTCTAGATTTCCTATTTTGAACATATTCTTTAGTCTTAGATCAATAATCAATCAATTTATTATATATCGGGCCTATAAATAATTTTCTCAACTATCCGTCGCTTCACATTCCCATCAATACCAATCAAACGAACATAATCATTTTGATGTTTAACTAAACAATTTTCTACAGCATTTATCACCTCTTTTACTTCCCCATTCTCTATTTTTCCACAACTTTTCCATGAACCAGTTTTATATCTACGTTTATCTGCATATTCCATCCCAATTTTTCCACCATCTTCGAGAATTTTTTGTATTTTTTCCCTCACTTCTGAACTAAGATTACTACTTTTAATACTATGATTAATCCGATTTGCATTTAACTTATTTTCCGTAGTTACTTCGGGAAATAATCCATTAGAATTTGGCGTAATATTTTCTCGTTGACTTGTTTTAAAAACACCAAACAATCGAGATTTATTATATTCTTCTACTAAACCCAATTCTCGAATACGTTCTTGTTCTCCAACCATAATTTTTCCATACTCTAGAAGACGGGAAACATTAAAAGTAGGTTGAGGAAAATCGGGAATCTTTTCTACAGAATTTACTACCCGCCTAGAAATTTTTTCTATTCCTACTTGGTGAATAAAATCACGAATTTGTTCATCATATATCCGACTTCGTAAGGCACTAAAAAAATCGATAGCCTGGTCAGAAAATTCATCTATTAAATTATCAATATCTCCTGTAGAAAGTTCATCTGTTTTAAATATGCTACCTACTATGCCAACTCTATCTTCTCTATTTGGTTCCCAATAAAATTTCTCCATTCGACCATCTCTAATTAAAGGCGCATAAAGAGTAGAAAAATCATTTCCAGTCACAATAATTGGTATTCGATGTAAGGGAGTTTCATCGTAGCTGCCTGGTAATTGTACATTTGTAGGGTTATCAGCAATATTCATTAAAGTAGCATTTACTAATTGAGTATTTACCGTATATTGAGTACCCCCATCAAATCTACCAGCACCTGCATCTAAGTCATTAATAAATAAAGCACACATTCGACCTTGAACTTTAACTTTTTCTGACGCTTCTCTATAACGTAGACGTAATAAACGTGCAGGATCTCCCGCATCTTTACTTTCTAATTCTCCACCAGATATTGTGACAGGTTCTATTCCCATTTTCTCAAAAACTAATTGGCATTGAAATGTTTTTCCTTCTCCTTTTCGTCCGTGTATTCCTATTATTAAAGGTACCCTTATTCTGGGGATTTCTAAGAAGTTTTTGGTAATATGTACTGCTAGTTTATCTATGAATCTAGGTGATATATAATATGGCATTTATTTTAATTTTTTTAGTATAAATAATGGTTTGATACAGATTTAAAACAGATAACAATTAAGCACAAGGAAAGAATATCTAGATAATTACTCAGAAAAATTAGAAATAATCCTGTACATTTAGGTTTTGATTTGAAATAAGTAACTATACTACTGCAATATAATGAATCATTAAGCTTTGAGTTGATCATACTACTCATATACAATTAATGCAGTAAGGTATTTAATTAATATAAATGAATTAGTACCTATCTTCAGGAATTTTTCCCAGTCACAATACAGAGATATTTTATTTTGTGAATCTCCCATAAATAAATAACTGTTTTTTCTTGATCAAATCTTTCTATCTATACCTCCTCAGCAGAATATACCAAGAACTGAATTTTCATTTTATGAAGCTCATTCTGGTTAATTAGATTTGCTCTTCCATTATCACAATTTTTGTGATATAACTAATTATGTAACTATATACATATATGTATGACTTTTTATTCAATATAGTTAACTAGCTCAGAGAACATCAAATCTTCAGGAATTTTTCCCCGTCACGATACAGAAATATTTCATCTTGTGAAGCTTCCAGAGATTAATATAAGGTAGGTATTTAAACCAATCTTAATTAGATGAAAAATTGCCCCATGGGTGCAATTTCTCTGTAAATTAGATAAGTCTGCTCTGTAGTATAGTTTTGAGAGTGAGAGAAAGAAATCAATTCCACCCATGCGATCGCGAATGTGGTAAAAAAGAAAGTCAATGTAAAAAGTACCAAATGAGTAGTATAAAATGTAAAGTTGTTGAACTGTTCAAACAAACTAAAAAACCCAATTAATTTAGTCAAAACTGGGTTTTTACAGAAAAATCAATAAGTATAAAAATAATTAAAGAGGCTGTCTAGAAATCAACTTTTCAAAATGAGCTTGAGTTTGTTGCAACATTTGCTCACGACCATCTTTTATTTGATTAAGAGAAGGAACTAAATTACGAGCATGTAAAGTCATGTGAAATTGTAAATCAGCCACATATTCACTAACATCTTGATGTAAAGAACAAGATGGATACTTTTTAATTTCTGAATTCAAAGTTTTATCCCCCCCCCTAAATTATTTGAGTTTGTTTATGATCACAAAAAGTACCATAGAAATTCTTCCTCTGTTGAAGTTTAGCAATGAAGCTTAATATTTTTCATTGACATCCTCCATGCACTAAAGTGAGAGAACTTGCAACATCACAGAGAAAGTTTCCTCTTTCTTTAAGTCGGCTTACTTAACTTGAGTTTCCCCATCTAAACAAAGACCAATTTCTCGAACTTGTTTTACTTTCCCCGTGCACCAAATAAGCTGATATTTTCCTTAATGCTGAAATGAGGATGTTTTTTTGCTACTTTCTCGTCTCTCTTTGCAACATATAGCTTTGTATTTAACTCAGCTTCGTACTTAGTATTTTTTGAACTTAAGAATCACCTTTTTTTCCAGTAGTCTTAGCTTGAAAGTTGCCATAAAATCTTTATATAGCTACCCAAGCTCTTTCCCAGTGAACAAACCTGGCCATATAATTTAGTTGTTTTGCCCAAGAAAAATCAGGGGGAGATGAGCTAATAAATATGCAATATAAGTTTAGGCAACCAATACGACTAAAAATTGTTCTACCTATCTATGCTATAATAACAATTCCGTAAGTACAAATAGCGATATCTAACAGGTTCTACTAATTCTGGATGCCTTATCTTTTCATTTCATAGATGAATATAGATAAATATAAAAAGCTTGATTTTAGTATTAAGCAATAAAATTATAATCAATCAAACCTGCATATAAAGCTAATAGCATTAAAAACCCTTCAATAATTATAAGGATAAGGCTTGAGACCAATTCCCATCCGTTAATACTATACTTAGGCAAAACTTCATAAATTTAAGTAATTAACACGGACTGAATAACTTGATGGCTAAATTGAGGCAAATTAATGTTAATTATTTTTATATTGTACCGAGCGAGATTGTATGCAACCCCTCTTTCCCTCCTAGGAAAGCTTAGGGACTAATATTACTGCACCGTCAGAGTAAGAGCTAAGTCCCCGACTAAAAATTTACGTTCAAAAGTTTTTGATGAATGGTACTAGACCCCAATTATCGGAAAAAAAAATTATTCAAACAGTAAAATAACTATATCAAAAGGAATTGGGAAATGTTAAAAACTCTTCAAACACAAACATTTCCCAGTGCTATGATTACCACTTTAATAAGTTAAATTCTTCCATATCCACCGTATCACGGTTACGATAAATTGCTAAAACTATAGCCAAACCCACAGCAGCTTCAGCAGCAGCAACCGTCATGACAAAGACAGTAAAAACCTGACCTTTAATATTTTGAGAATCTAGAAAATTAGAAAAACCCATCAAATTCAAATTAACAGCATTGAGAAGTAACTCAATAGACATTAGCACCCTAACTGCATTACGACTGGTAACTAAGCCATAAATTCCTATACAAAAAAGTGCTGCTGCCAACAACAAAAAATATTCCAGTTGTAATTGCATAAACTTATCAACCATTTCAATTTAACAAATTATTTTAACCCTATTTGATTTGAGCAGAACTTTCACCAAGACTTGAAACTAATTCACGAGGACGTTCTGGCAAACTTAAAACAGGTGTTTGAGATACATTAGTTGGTACTTCATCAGGCAAAATATCTCGACGAGCTAAAATAATAGCTCCCACCATTGCTATTAACAAACACACAGAAGCAAGTTCAAAAGGGAGTAAAAAATCTGTAAAAAAGTGTTTACCAATTAACACAATTGAACTTTCTCTAGTAGCATTTCCAACAACAGGAATTGACCAGGAACTAGACAATACCATTGTACTCAGTAAAGCAAACAAACCAAAACAAACTAAACCTGTAGCTACCTTTCTAAACCAAGCATTAGGCAAAGCTTTAAAATCTTCTCGTTTGTTTACAAGCATAATCGCAAATAAAATCAGGACATTAACAGCCCCAACATAAATCAAAACCTGGGCAGTAGCTACAAAGTCAGCATTTAACAAAAGATATAAACCAGAAATGCTCATAAATACTCCACCCAGCAAAAACGCTGAGTGGACAATATTAGAAAATAATACTACTCCCAAAGCAGCCGCAATCATCATTACAGCTAATATAACAAATGAAACGAATTGAACTCCTTGCGCTAAATCCACTTTTTATTCCTTTAGAGATACTTAAACTTTGAATTATATTTTTTTAGCTGGTAGTTATTAGTTGGTCGTGGCTAAAAATCAATTTAAACCTCTCTAAACTAATAACTAATAACTAATAACTATTTGTCTGTTATTTCTGCGGCTGTTTTTTCTGCGGCTGTTTTTTCTGCTTCTATTTGTTCCAGAATTTCTTCAGGGCGCAGACCAGCACGACGTGAAGTATGAGGAACTGTATGAGGGTCAATAACTCCTTTAGGCAAATAAGCTAGTTCTCTCATAGGAGTAACCATTGGGTCATTTGTCACCTTATATGGTAGTCTACCCAGAGCCACATTATCATAATTTAACTCATGGCGATCATAAGCTGCTAACTCATACTCTTCTGTCATAGATAGACAGTTACTAGGGCAATATTCTACACAGTTACCACAGAATATACAAACTCCAAAATCAATACTGTAATGCTTAAGCTTTTTCTTTTTGGTTTCTTTGTTAAATTCCCAATCTACTACAGGTAAATTAATTGGACAAACCCTTACACAAACTTCACAAGCAATACACTTGTCATATTCAAAGTGAATTCTACCTCGAAATCTTTCAGAAGGAATCAGCTTTTCATAAGGGTACTGTACAGTAACAGGCCGACGGCTCATGTGGTCAAAAGTTACAGATAAACCTTGACCAATATATTTCGCTGATTGAAAAGTTTCTTTTGCGTAATCACTTACTTGTTTGAGGAATTTGAACATGGTTTTGCTTTATAAAACTTAGAGTGACAATTTAAACTTTATTTGATGTTAGAGATAAATTTTGTTAGTTAACATCCTACTAATATTAAATTTTTACAACAACTATGCTTTGCTTCTTAACTCAGTATGTTGTCAATTTATCTTAACCAGAACTTACACAAAGGAAGTATATAGAGTGTAAATATATAAAACAATTACCAAAAATACACTATATGTAGTAGTACTCTGTAATTACTATTAAGGTTGGTTGTTTTGCAGTGCTCTCCTTCAAAGAAGCGCCCTATGGGAAAACTAATCAATATTACTAATCAATATTGAGGTTTAACACATAGATATGTTAACGTATCTTTCCTAAATAATTAAAGGTTAACCTTCACCTCAGCCTAGAAGCATAGGGAGATTAAAGGCCCGAAGCTGCGATGCGGTTTAATATTTCTTATGCTGCTGCACCCACCCCAACCTATTCCCCCATTTCCTCGGTAGGAACGAAGCAAGATGGTTGATGCTTGCCCAGTGTGTGCATTTAATGTCTTAGGCTACCCGCTTTAGACTAAAATATTTGTTGGTGCATTTTCCCAAGCGGTCCTACTTACTATTCACTTTTAAGACAGAACTATTCCCTGACTCAAATTTCTAACTTTCCTTTTCTTCACCAACTAGAGCAAATTTGAGAAGTAGGTTCTCACCTCCTAATTACTCTAAAATTATGACTATATTTTTCTGCAATTCCATTAAAAATGTTCCTATGGGTCGCTAACCTAGATCACTAACCCACCCCTAATTCCTCCTGGGAGGCTAGCAAGAAGGGTTGCTTACTTTTTTGACTCCATATACATATCATACTTCTAAAACAATTTTTTGGAAGTTAGCTGAATTTCAACAGATAATTTATCTAGAAAATCAATTTTTATATTCTTAAGTTTAGGGTGCAATTTAGGAAGTTTCACTCGTGGATTTTTATACCTTTTAGATCCTTGAGTTTTTTTGAGATAATAATTTACTTAACTTTCGTGCTTCGTAACTTTTATATTTTACTGACATAACCTAGGAAAAAATCTTACTTTTTGATTTATTTCTTTATATAGTTTAAGAGTATCAATTTTTTGACCATGTACAGACATTGGATTAAGGCATCCTTAAGGTAGCAAAAGTTTTAATTCCTAAATAATTACTATTGTAAATTATCAGTTTTAGGCAAAATTTATGGTAAAGTTTTTAATACAAAAGTCAGAAAATATCTATTAGCTGAATTTTGGCAGCATTTTTAAAATTACTGCTTTATAATCTGTCAGATATTTAGGTTTAGTAATTACTTCCCTAGACAAAAATATTTTTAGTTTTCCTACTTTAGGATTGCTAATAACTTTATTTTAAACAACTTTGAACCTTTATTTTGTAAATTTTGCAGGTTATTTTAAATTTTTAATCCATAAATTCAGGTACGATTACAAGTTTACCTTTTCTCTTATCTTTTATTAATTGAAAAAGTTTTTGAGCAACGAAAAGTTGTGGTTACTGAGAAACATATTTCTGTAGTATTCCGAAGGGAAATGCACCTAGGGTTTAAATCATTTAAAGATTGCTGCAATAGTAATTTAGAAACTTTTAATAACCATTCTCTATCTTCGGTGTTTTTAGCTTAAATAATCAACTATTTTTGTAGTGAGAGAGTTAACAGGCTTATTCTCTAGTAATTTATACTTTTCATAGTTAGAAATCTAGGCTATTACGTTAGAGAAAACGGACACAACCAAATAGTTTTGTGCTCTCGGTATTTTTTTCCTGTTTTTGGAGAGATACGATAGTTAAATAATTGCGAGTTATAATCTTAAACTTTAATAGCTTTTTAGCGTAACATATTTATTAGAATAAAATAAACCAAAAACTCAGCCCAGAAGGGCAAAACTTTAGATACAATCTTTCGAGCAATAATTTAAAAAGCAGACAAGTATTGCTTAGACCTACTCCTGAGCAGAAAAATCTGTTTCTGATGATGGACTAGATACCCTAATTTCAATAAAAAACTTAATAGTAGTAACACAGAGTTTACTAGGGCTAAATTTAAGAGAATAAATGGCCAAGTTTATCTAACTAAATCTGCTTAAACATTACCTATAAGATGGGGTAGGCAACTACCAGTTGGCTGTATACCAACTAAAATTACAGAAAATTTCTTCAGGCAGTTGCGCGAGAAAAATCAACCTAGATTTTGAGGTTTAGGAATTCCTCGTTGTTCCTTATGCGCAATCTTAGGAGGATATCAACCGCCAAAGGCAAATGGAAAGGTTAACTTTAAGGCAGCAGTTAATAGCAAATTAACTAAAGCTACTGGCAATAAGAACTTCCAACCCAAGTCTAATAATTGGTCAATTCTTACCCTTGGTAATGTCCAACGTAACAGAACTGCTATAAATACAAGCAAATAAGTTTTGAGTAACGTCATGATAATACCCAAAGTAGCGTTGGTTATCTGTAACCAAGGAGTTGTTTCACTGACCCCAAACCAATTAGATATAAGTTCTACTGGAAGTGGAGACTCCCAACCGCCCAGGTATAAAACCGCTACAAGTAGAGAAGATAAAACTAAATTGACATAGGAGGCTAAGTAATACAGAGCAAATTTCATGCCAGTATATTCAGTTTGATATCCAGCTACCAATTCTTCTTCTGCTTCTGGAAGATCAAAAGGAAGACGTTCACATTCAGCCAAGACCGCTATCCAGAAAATTATGAACCCTAGTGGTTGTCTCCAGATATTCCATCCCAGAATACCATAGCTTGATTGTTGTTCAACAATATCAATTGTACTGAGACTGTTGGACATCATCGCTACTGCCAATACAGCCAAAGCCAAAGGAATTTCATAACTGATAGATTGTGCTGCTGCTCGTAGACCTCCAAGTAGAGAATATTTATTATTAGAAGCATAGCCAGACATGAGTAGTCCAATGGGTTGAATGCTCGAAAGAGCAATCCACAAAAATATTGCTACCCCAAGGTCTGTAATTACTAAGTTTTGTCCAAATGGCACTACTAAGTAGGAAAGAAACACGGGTACAGCTACAATTACAGGCCCCAATGTGAATAGTAAGGGATCTGCTTTGGCCGGAACAACGTCCTCTTTGAAAAGTAGCTTCAAACCATCAGCAAGAGGTGCGAGAGTACCTAAAGGGCCCATGAATTCAGGGCCAATTCTTTGTTGCGCCGCTGCAGAGATTTTTCGCTCTAGCCACACTGTTACTAAAACGCCAACAGTAGCAACAACAATCATTAATAACATAGGGAATGGTAACCACAGAGTTTTAGCTATTTCTGAGGATAAGCCCAAATCTACAAGGGCTTGAATAAATGTTCTTTGTAGATCAATTCCTGAATTCATTTACAATTTGTTTATTTATTTTAGAGAAAGTTAATTTTGAGTAAAATGGGTTACTAATGTAATCAGTGCAGATCCTTCAAAGGGATGTACAGTTCATTAGGTTAATGTTTGTTAAGAGTTATGCTAACAAAAAGATGGCCACTGCAGCCAGTTTGTTATACAAGTTAAGACAGCTAATTTTCCTATCCTAAACCCTTGAAATTAGGCAATTCTCACAGGTTCCTGGCATGAATTGCTTAATCTTGTTTGCACTTAATACAACATAAAGAATTAGATTAAGGCTCGCTCTTCAAGGGAAGTATAAGCAATATTATGATCTCCGGAATAAATTTGTGTAGGACGGAAAATTCGATTGGCTGCTAATTGCTCTTTCCAGTGAGCTAACCAACCAGCCACACGAGCAATGGCAAATACAGGGGTAAATAAATCGCTAGGAATACCTAATTTCCGATAAACAAGACCAGAATAAAAATCCACATTTGGGTAAATTCCTTTGTGACCTAGTTTTTCCTCTACCACCTTTTCCATTTCTAGAGCTATCTGATAATACTTGTCGTCGCCAAACTTTTCAAATAAATCTACTGCTAGTTCCTGAAGGATGATAGCTCTTGGATCTTTTACTTTATAGACTCGGTGACCAAAACCCGCAATTTTGGCCTTAGTCTCAAAACATCGTTTTAAATATGGTTTAACATTTTCTACCGAACCAATTTCAGACAACATACTAATTACATCTTCATTTGCCCCCCCATGTAGTGGACCGGCAAGAGTTCCCACTGCTGAAGCTATAACTCCGTAGGGATCAGTTAAGGTAGAAGCAGTTACCATTGCTGAGAATGTAGAAGCATTAATAGTATGTTCAGCATGAAGAGTCAGACAAATATCAAATACTTTTGCTGCTAATGGATCGGGTTCTCTTTCATTGAGCATATACAAAAAGTTGGCTGCATAGCCCAAGTCATCCCTTGGCTTTACAGGATCGTTACCTTTACGCATTAACTCAAAGGCAGCTACCATTGTGGGTATATTGGCCAGTAGCCTGACTACTGCTTTCCTAATATATTCTGGGTTATCAAGAGCACGACGAGAATAAAATAAACCCAGAGCTGCTGCTGAAGTCTGTAGAGCATCCATAGGATGTCCAGTCTCCGGGAAACATTTCATCATGTCCCGAATTCTATATTTGATTCTTCTGTTTAGGCAAATCTCTTGCTCAAAGCTTTGCAATTCTTCTTGAGTAGGAAGGTTGCCCCAAATTAACAAATATGCTGCTTCCAGAAAAGAACTCTTTTTTGCCAATTCTTCAATATTAATGCCTCGGTATTCCAATATCCCTTTTTGTCCATCGACGTAGCTGACACTTGATTGGGTAGCAGGAACACCTTCTAAACCAGGCTTAAATTCAATGCAGACGACGGACATGATGATCCCCTTTATTTAGATATGAATATACTCAAGCTACATTATCAAGTAGTTGAGTTGTGTTATTTTTTTAACAATAAAATATTAATAGTTTTAGTTAATCCAGTATAAATCTTGGGGGTGTCAACCAAAACATTTGACTATTACCGACTGGTGAACCAATTTCTGGTAATGAAGTTCCTATTATACCAGCTTTTTTGAGTATTAATACTTGTTTTACTTCTCCCCAGATTAGAATTTCTGCCCAGTTTGCTAAGTTTGGTTGATGGCCTACCATGGCTAATTCTTTATTTGATTGAGGTGACCATCGTTCTAGCCATTGTAACCAGAGATTAATATTTCCACTAGGGGCTAAAGGTGAAAATTCTTCTACTTTGGAACTTAATTTATGAGCTTGAAGAATTTTAGCTGTTTGATTTGCTCTAACTAAGGGACTGGTCAGAATTAAGTTGAAATGAAGACCTAATTGTTTGAGTTTTTGAGCAATTTTGTGGGTTTTGCGATCGCCTATTTCTGTCAAAGGACGTTCTCCATCTGTGGCATAATTTTCTCTATCAGCAGCTATACCGTGACGGATAAAATAAACATTTGTACTCATAATCACACTTTTTTCTTATATGGTGTTTTCACCATCATTTTATTGGATAACAGTCAAACTTTGCAGCATAAAAAATTAGATTGGTAAGTAAGAATAAATTAATATTGAATCAACAAAGTTTAGCAATTAAAAATTACCTAGATTTAAAATAAATTGATTGAATAAAAAGAAAAAGTTTTGTTATCCTTAAAATGATCACCTTTAAGATCTAAATAGCAATTAAGAACACAATTTATAGCAATTCTAATTTTTTCCATCTATTCTTCAGTTATGATCTATAATAATATTATATTAAGTCTCAAAGTATCATAAATTAGCCATAATAAAAATACTTTTTTCACATCATTTAATAACTTTTTTCCAATTCCTAAATTCCTATTTTTTTTCACAGTGAGTATTCAAAGAGACATGATATAAGTTATTAACTTGAGTTGCATATCAAGGAAAGAATTTAGTCTACAAAAAGAATTAAAAGTTATGAATTAAATTTTTCAGGACTCTAATCTTAGTCGTTTTTTAAATACTTTTAAAAGTAAAAAACCTGAATACTTACCTTAATTTAATCATGACTAACAAATCAGGTCAATAGCCTCGCCTTTTAAGGGATAAAAAAAGAAAATTTTATACTTTGTCACCTCTGGCTGTGCAAATAAGTATTAGAGTTGTTGGGTGTAGGAAAATTGAAAATACTTAAAAGCTTACTCTTAATGGTTTTCATAATTTTAAGCCTTAAAAGTACACTTAAACCTGAACTTGTTTTGGGTTTTAGCTATTTTTTGGGCTTCATTCCCAACAACTCTATTATTAATTCACTGGTAGCTGACAACTCAAAAACAGATTGTTATTTTTGATACAAAAAACCCTGCCCTTAAACAGGCAGGGGTTTTACAGTCCGATAACATATTTTTGCCATTCTTTATTCATACCACTTTTAACATGTTTAGTTAATTCAAAGTAAAGACCACTGCGAGGTTTTCGAGGAGGGCAGTCCAAAATCATATTAGCTTCTTTTGGGGTCCGACTTCCTTTTTGTACATTGCAACGGACACAAGCCGTTACGAGGTTTTCCCAAGTATCACCACCACCACGCGATCGCGGTATTACGTGATCTAAAGTTAAATCATCACCCATATAACCACAGTATTGACAAGAATGACCATCTCGGTGGAAAACATTTCGACGCGTCAAAGGAATATCTTTGTACGGAACTCGGATATAATAGCGCAGTCGGATGACTGTAGGTAAGGGAATATCTGGGAGAAGATATATTCCCTTATGTTCAATTTGCTCCGCTTTACCTTTGAGCAACAAGACGATCGCTCGTCGCCAACTCGTGATATTGAGCGGTTCATAAGAAGCGTTCAACACTAAAACATTGGCCATTGACATTTCTGAAAAGAGGATATTTTCTCAGATATTAGCATATTTGACGTCCTTAAGCACAAAAGTTGAGATTTCAGCAGTTTTCTATCAAGTTTATAAGTGGAATAACTTATGTTTTTGTTTTTTCAAAAAAACATTTCTTTTTCAAATTAATGATATATAACTATATGGCTTTAAAAGGGTTTTCTTGAAAATTTGATCAATTATTTGACAATGGCTAAAAAAAGTGAAGTAAGAACTTGTATGGTTAGTAAATTGTTTAACTAAGTAACATTCCCGCCCAAGGAAGAACTAAAAGCTATCAAAATATATGGCTGGTTGTAAGTTAAGCAACATCAAAAAATGGACATTGGTGTTGTTACGGTGCAGGGAGCGAGTAGACAATATGCTTCAAACTATCACCTATAAGCATCTTATTCAAAGAGCAAAACAATACCTGCAACAGCTTTACTCTGGTGATGCTATACAAATTTAATGTGGAGCTTGGAGGGGGTTAACTATCGCACACGCTCTAGATATATCCTGATGAGTGTAAATTTTGGGAGTAGATAATTTTATTTACGCAAAGGCACTAGTTAAGGGATGGATAAAAATGTTGAGTAGAGAAAAGACTTCTTTTAAGACTCTAGCACTAGAAAGTGATGCTTATGGAGGTATTTGTCAAAGAGCATGGGTAGAAATTAATGATCGGGCATTGAGCTATAATGTCCAACAACTTAAGAGTCTTTTATCAGCTAAAACTCAACTAATGGGAGTAGTAAAGGCAGATGCTTATGGACATGGAGCGTCTAAGATCTCTAAAACTATTTTAGAAGCTGGTGTAGATAGGTTGGCAGTAGCCACACTGCCAGAGGGAATAGAATTAAGGTTAGCTGGAATTAAACCACCAATTTTAATTTTAGGAGCAATAGACCGACCTGAACAAATTCGGGCGATCGCTCACTGGCAACTAGAACCAACTATTTGTACACCTCAACAAGCTTTAGTTTTTTCAGAAACTCTTTCCTACCAAACTGAACCAATGCTAGTACATCTTAAGTTGGATACAGGAATGTCTCGTTTGGGAACACCTTGGCAACAGGCGGTAGAATTTGTAAAATTTGTGCAGGGGTTACCAAATTTAAAAATTGCTAGTATTTATTCCCACTTAGCGACGGCGGATAACTTAGACCAAACGGTGATGAAGCAGCAGCATCAAAGGTTTGAGGAAGCAATAGGTCTTTGTGGTATTGGTGGAAAAAGTTTTTCTAGTGATATACAACTTCATTTAGCTAATTCGGCGGCGACGTTAACTGACCCTGCTTTACACTACGATATGGTACGAGTAGGTTTAGCTATTTATGGCCTGTATCCGGCACCTCATCTACAGGATAAAATTAATTTAAAGCCTGTTATGCAAGTAAAAGCTAGGGTGACACAAGTCAAAACTATTGAAGCTGGTACTGGTGTGAGTTATGGTTATCAGTTTATTGCTCCAAAACAGATGCGTTTGGCAGTGGTGGGTATTGGTTATGCTGACGGTTTACCTCGTAACCTTTCTAATAGGATGAAAGTCATTGTACGCGATCGACTAATTCCTCAAGTAGGAGCTATTACTATGGATCAGTTGATGTTAGATGTAAGTGCTATTCCTGATCTAGAAACGGGTGAAGTGGTAACTTTGTTAGGGCAAGTTGGTAAACATCAAATTTCTGCTGAAAACTGGGCAAATACTCTAGGAACTATTTCTTGGGAAATTCTTTGTGGTTTTAAAAATAGGTTGCCTCGGGTAGCAGTTTAGAAATTAAATTAGGGAGAGTTATCAGTTATGAGTATTGACTGTGCTCAGGCAGATGCTTTTAATACTGAGTTTGATTGTTTTTTATAAGCACTATTACAGTTGTTGAAAGCATACTCTAGTTTGAGTGATGGTTATAATAAGAGGTTCAGTCTTCAGGGGGTGAAAAGCTAGCGGAAAGTTATATATAGAATGTTTTTGCGTTGGAGAACTCAATCATAATTCTACTAAAAGAAAAGACAACGCTTATTGAAAATAAAGGGGTGTGGTATGTTCATGGAGTGAACGCACTACACCCCTATTTTTGGTTAATTATTTTTTCATTTAAGGATGTTTTACAATAGTTAAATATCAGATTAATAAAGGTTTGTAATTACAAATAAAAATCAATAAAAGTGAGTATTTTAAGGTTTTATAAAAGCTATATTGAGTAAGGTTTGAGCCCATTTGAAGTGGCAATATTACAAATATTCTCCTCAGTAAGTATCAGTATATAAAACTTACAAATATGCAATTTAAGTAATTATTTTACCCTGTCAATAAAATCATAAAGTAAGGGCAAACATATACAATTTTTTTTGATTATCAATGAGTTAAATTTACCTTTATTCTGGCTTGCTTTAGTTGAAAAAATTTTTTATACCCTCTTTTTTTTGATAAATTTTTAATTACAATTATAGCTAAAGTTTGATTTTGCTGATATCTCTTGATGGCTTTTCTCAAAAACGAGTTAGCAAATGTGATAAGTATTAGTAGTGCTTAAGGTAAATCATGCTTTAACTATTTGAATTTATCAAGACTTATACCACTTTTAAATAATACTGTTACAGTACTAAGTTATTTTGCAGTTGAGTGTTGAGATTAATACTGTAGCTACCTTTTTTGAATTTGGTATTTTTCAATAATAATCAATAGGGTTATTGCTATAATTCAATTTTTTTATAGAAACAAAGTTTTATTTAATTATAACTCCCATAATTTGATTTATTGATAACCAAGGTCTGAGGGTAAATCAAGTTTTTGAGAAGCTTTGACCGCTAATTTATCACAGCGTTCATTTTCTATATTTCCAGAATGACCCCGTACCCAAGAAAATTCAACTTGATGTTTACTGCATAAATCTAATAATTTTCCCCATAGATCGGGGTTCATTGCTTTATCTTTTTTATTCCGTTTCCAACTGTTAGCTCGCCAACGTTTTGCCCAACCTTTTGTAACAGCATCAACTATATATTTAGAGTCAGTATATAAATTGACAATTGATGGAATTTCTAGTTGTTCTAATCCTACTATTACTGCCATTAATTCCATACGATTATTAGTGGTTAATTTATAACCTCCAGATAATTCTTGGCGTTTTTTCTCAGATAAAATAATTATACCATAACCACCAGGGCCGGGATTTCCACTACAAGCACCATCAGTATAGATAGTAATTTCGGTTCTTTTTTCTGTCATTTTAGTTACTTATTATTACGGTAAGTTTCTTCTAAAGAAGAAGGGAGTAATATAGTATTTAAGCACGTAAAGGAAAAGATGACAAATTATTTCAGAAAAAGCAGCATTAAGGAATATATTTAATAGGCTCTATTCTGACGAGAGGTTATCGTCTAGGAATAGTCTTAATTAATTCGGGCTATGGCAATAATACAAGATTTTTGAAAAAACTCGAAGACGGAAAGTTAAAATATGCGCGGAGGTATGGCTAAAAATCGAAAAATAGTAGTTAAATAAAAATCATCTCCAGAAATAAAAACTAGAATAGATGAAGCTGGCTAAAACTTTACCAACAGAATACTTTTAGCTAGTCATCTTAATTTTATAAAAACCAAAAAAAGTTTGACTCACTACATTTAAAGGTTCAATTTCACGGCTTTAAGGAGAAAGAATTTTCCCTATGGCTATGAATGCTGGTTCTATAGAGTAGGCGACATAAATTGATTATTTTATTACTAATTTTTAGAGGTTAAAGGTAACATCTCAATGGATGGTAAATACCTAAGTTAAACAGAAACTGGATAGAGGTTTTTTACTGAAAATTGCTCATTATGGTTGGGGTTAAAAGAATATCAAGTAAGAGATAAATGGAGTCTAGAATGACATTTTATCTTAGTATTTTTTGCTTAGATTTTTATCACTTGGTATAAGCTAACTGGAGGATTACAAAGGCAATGGGGGAATAAACTTTTGAAGATATTTACTGTGGACGCGCCAGCGGCTTCTCGAAGAGTAGCTTTAGAAGCTTTTTTGTAGGGCTATATAATTGGTGTCTAGTTGCCCCTAAAGTAGAGGTTTTTTCTGGTGAGGTGAGAGGGGTGTTAGTTAGCTTAATTAATATTAATTGTTCTAAAGAAGAGACTATTAAATTAGTTTTTGGTTGTGCTAAGTCTGGTAAGTCTAAATCGTGGAAGGTGGCTTCTTATTGGTATGAGGAATTAAAGCACAAATACGATGATTTAGGAAGGTAAAATGGCTATGGATATAAAGAAGAAAAGACTATTTAAATTAGATGGATTTATTAAGCTATTAAAATTTATTAGTTTTGGGGTTGGAGTTTTTGCGATCGCAGGAATAGCAATCTATCCTTTAATAGGCAATAAACCTGTAGATGAAGTCAAGGATAAAACAGAAGAAACTACTAGTGTTTTACCTCCTGCTAACTATACAATTATTATGGGTAAACAGGAGAATGAAGTAGTTATAAAGTTCCACAAACAAGCTTCAGAATTACACCTAAAGAATATATCTACTAAAGAGTCTAATTGCTTGCTCAATGGCGGCAGATTAAATTGTGTTTTAGCTACAGCTTACTAACCTAAATCAGAAGCAACTGAAAAGCAAGTTAAAACTACTCCTAAAGATGAATTTAAACACCAATTCTATAAGATTCCAGATATAGAAATTAGTAGTGATATGATGGAGAATATTATGGTTTTTGGTGGTGTAGTTCTAGGTATTTTAGTTATCAGCAGATTCCGTTCCAAATGATTTCTATCTCTAAAAGTTACATCGCTCTACAACTTAATTCTAGGGTGATTTTTTTATAATGACGAAGAAGGATAATTATGGGATAAGGCTAGAGTTAACTATTATCTGATAAAAAAAGATTTTTGATTTTCTTTTGCATATATTTCTGGCACAAAGCATAAAAACTAATATTTATCTTGATTTTGTTTTGATTCATTTTTCTCATTTAAAAATATTTGATAGTTTTTCAGAACTGTTTGAGTGTTGGGATGTTCTTCACCTAATGATTGTGTAAATATTTCAATAGCTTGTAGGTACAAAGGTTCAGCTGCTTCGTATTTTCCTTGTTCACGATATAATTCTGCCAGGTTGTTGAGGTCTCTTGCAAGAGATGGATGATTTTCAGGGAGGGCGATTTTGTCGATTTCTATTGTTTGTAGATACAATTGTTCTGCAGCTTCGTATTTTCCTTGTGCATGATATAATCCTGCCAGGTTGTTGAGGTGTGTGGCTAATTGTGGATGATTTTCTGGGAGGGCGATTTTGTCGATTTCTATTGCTTGTAGGAACAAAGGTTCTGCAGCTTCGTATTTTCCTTGTGAATGATATAATAATGCCAGGTTGTTGAGGTCTGTGGCAAGAGATGGATGATTTTCAGGGAGGGCGATTTTGTCGATTTCTATTGCTTGTAGGAACAAAGGTTCTGCAGCTTCGTATTTTCCTTGT
>ENA-UENW01000297-UENW01000297.1-marine-metagenome-genome-assembly--contig:-NODE-297-length-23467-cov-166.075617_pt1 | contig 23467 bp, 21 predicted proteins | sample MGYA00237876_ERZ529329 | MGnify/ENA primary metagenome ERZ529329 (study PRJEB26372, sample SAMN05368346) | marine metagenome | biome: cultured habitat; feature: ocean water; material: water; isolation... | reverse complement strand
TAAAACATCTAAGACTTCCATGGCATTTTCATAACGCTGGGGAAAATATTCATGCACCATCTTATCTAGTATATCTGCCAGACGGTTGCTTACTTGAGCTTCATTTCGCCAGATCACATTTCCTGTTTTGGGGTCTGTGAGTAAACTCTGGGGTTCCTTACCTGTCAATGCTCTTATCCCTACCATTCCTACTGCATATATGTCACTACTGAGCTTCGGTTTACCATTGCTTTGTTCGCTGGGCATATAGCCAGGAGTTCCCACTGCAACAGTTAAAGTTGTTGCACCTTGTTGGTTTATAGTCAATACATCTATTTCTTTTACCGCCCCAAAGTCTATTAATACTATTTTATTGTCTGACCTACGGCGCATCAAATTTTGGGGTTTAATGTCTCGGTGAATTACATTATTTTGATGAGCAACTGTTAATGCTTCTAATATTCCTTTGAGTAAAGCAATAGTGTCAGACTCACTTAATTTTTTTCCCGGAGTCAGCTCCCGACTTATATCTTGCCCTTCTATATATTCTTGTACTAGGTAAAATTCTTTTCCTTCTTCAAAATGGGCAAATAATCTTGGTATTTTGTTTTAGTTGTTACCTAATTTGTATAAGGTATCTGCTTCTCTTTGAAATAACTTTCTAGCAATATTTAGAACTGTAGAGTCCGGGCTTTTTGGCTTCAGATGTTTGACCACGCATTTGGGATATCCGGGTAAGTCTAGATCTTCAGCTAAGTAGGTATAGCCAAACCCTCCAGTTCCTAGAGATTTAATGACTTTATAACGGTTTCTCAGAATTTGTTCAGACTGCATAATTTTTTGAATTATCAATTATTTGTTATTAATTATAAACACTTAAATGCTCAGGCAAAAGTAAGTAATATTTTAGATTATTAATTTTATACAGCAAATTTGTGACACAAATAGACAGCTTTCCCGCTCCTAGTTCCTGAGTCTTAGCTCCTGACTCCAGGCTCCTGGCTTCTGGCTTACCTTTTTAATAAACTTTTGTAAACCAGACTTACTATTAATTACCATTTCCCCATAGAACCCCAAGTTGCCCCAGAAAAACAGCCACAAAGAGCACCTAAACCAGCTCCAAAAATTGTTGAAAAAATTGAAGTCCAGTCTCCATTAACTCGCATAATTTCTACTAAGTCTATTGACACTATTTGTGGTAAAAAACCACCGCAAATTATGCCAATAATTGTACCTAAAAAACACCCCCAAATTCCACCTAATAAAGCACCTCTAGCCCCGGATAAATTATTAGACAAAGGCAAAGTAGGAGCACCTAAAATTGGTCCTAAAATTACACCCCCTATAACTCCACCCATAGCACCGACACCCATTGCCGAAATCATACTACTTATTAATATAGATACCAATTCATCCCAAGAATTACTATTATCATTCATAGCTTCCTGAAAGACAAAAATTCCAGCTAAAATAGCTCCAATAACTGTACCTAAAAAAGCACCCCAAATTACACCTAAAAATAAACCTCGTCTACCCAAAACTCGCCCAGGAACAGGAAACGCTAAAGGTGGTTTAAAATAACTCCAAACACTACCCCAAATAGTACCTAAAAATCCTCCTAATACGACTGCTTGGCCAAATGCACCAAGACGGTTACCTATTCCATAAACAGCACCAGTAATAGCAGCAGCCAGAAACCCTCCCCAGAGCCCCCCTGTTAAACCTAAACTAGCACTAGATGAGTTCATAGGGATAACATATTGGCAAGCGATCGCGAAAAAAGCACCCCAAAATATTCCCATAACAACACCACCTAAAATAGCAATGCTACTGTTAACTATGCCTAAGACCAGACCTGCTACTGCCGCCGCCAGCAAAACTCCCCAAAAACCACCAAAAATAGCATCTTGAGCAATACCAAGAAGACCTTTACCACCCCCTGGCAAAGGAATTATTGGTAAAGAGGGGGGCTTAAATTTAGTAACAACAGGAGTCAGTAAAGGTTGATATTGCCCCATGGGTCGAGTGATCACAATTGGTTTTGGTGGAGCTGGTTTTTGAGAAGGAGTAGCTTTTGGTGACTTTAAAGGTAAAAGTTTCCCTTTTTTGAGAGCAGGTTCCAAATGTTGCTTATTTCTAACTGCTTCCCTTGATGGAAAAGGGTCTCGTCCTTTTAAAAGTTTAGTCCGCGCGCACCAAGGACAAGACTTTAGGTAGTTTCCATACCAATGCTGATGATTTTTTTGACAGTGCACTAGACTATCTTCTGACTCTCGCAACCCCTGTAACCAAGCCTTAGCATCTGGGCGCAACTCTGGGCGTTCATGCCCTAACTCAAAACAGTTAATGAATAGCTCTTGTATAGTGGGGTGTAAAATTTCCCAATGTAGTGCCGTTGGAGTCGTGCGATAGGGAACTCGCTTTTGACTATAGGGAAAATGACCAGCCTGGATCCGAGCTTCAAGGTTGGGGGGTTCTCCTCTACCTTTGTAAATTCCTGCAAAAGGGTGAGTTCCCTCCATCAAAAGTTGAAATATTAATACTGCCATGCCAAATAGGTCATGTTCAGGTTTGCGGTCAATTTTCCGGAAACTCTGACCTTGTAGTTCTGGGGGAGTAAATTCTAGTTTGCCGACGGGGCAACGGTAAATTTCTTTGGTGTAGGGGTCGCGCACTTGAAAGGAGTCTGTGTCAACTAGGGTAACAAGAGCAGTATCGGTGACGAGAATATTTGATTCATTGATGTCACCAATAGTATATCCACTGTTATGTAAAGCGTTCACGGCTGCGACGAAGTTACGAGCTGTGCGATGGAGGTAACGATAGTTGAAAAGAGGTTTTTGTTCTCGACGGTTGCGAGGGTTATAGAATATATGTAGGGGTTGTGCTCTGGAAACCCGAGGCATTAAAAAACCAACTATTTGATGTTTGTTATTAGTAGTGCGCAATAGATCTATAGGCCATGCGATCGCTGCATGTCCGCTTCCTATGGGTACATCTGGTGGATGAGAGAACATTACGGTCAGTTTATCGGCGTCCTCGTCTGTCGGTTTATGGTAAATTTTGGCCACTAAGGAGGGGTTTTTGAGCACAGGATAGATACGACCTTCACCACCCCCACCAATGGGGTTTTGGGTATCCAAGGTTATAATTTGTTCACTGAACTGACGTTGCAACCGCATGGGGTTTGGGTAAGTTTTCTAAGGGTGTTTTACAGTTTATAGTATAGCTTGAGTTTTTTAATTTTGTTAATAATTTTTTTCTAAAATTTTATTGAAAGACTCAGAATAAAGTTTAGTCTATTAGCTGTTTATTTTTTTTGTAGTTAGGTTTTAGTATTTCCCATATTTATGTTGGGGCTAAAACCTGACTATGAGTCATCTAAAAATATAATGCTTAAAGGAATTTATCAGGGATAAGTATTGTTGACTAAAACTTTTTCTAATTAGATTTTGCTGCTCATAATTATAGATTATCAATAAAAAAAATAAAAAAAATTGCTGTATCTATTTTTGAGTAAAAAGTACCTTTGAAAAGGTTATATATTCATTAGTTAATGCTGATTTTCACTTTTAAATGTGAGCTAAAATTACTGTTAAAAAACATTTTTTTGGCCTATTTTTAATTGTTGAATTTAAAAGTTTTATTAAAGTAAAAATAAGCTCCAATACCAACTACTAAATTCGCAAAACAAGTCCCATAAAAAATACCATTGATACCCAATAACCAACTTCCCAAATATGTTAAAGGTACATACAAAAATAACACTCTTATGAGACTCATCATTACAGAAGGTAAAGGTTTTCCCAGAGCATTGAAAGTTGCACTAGAAATTAACGTGATCCCAAGGGTACCATAACTAATAGGCATTATCAGTAGATATTTAGTAGCGACCTCGATAACTTCGGGATCTGAATCAAATATTGAAACTAACCAACTCCCGCCTATAGCTAAAGCGATCGCTATTATAGCTCCCCAAAAAAGACTAAACTTAAACCCTAAGTTCCCACCTAAATACACACGGTTATACTGTTTTGCTCCCCAGTTTTGCCCCACAAAAGGAATAAAGCTACTGGATAATGCCAAAAATACTATAAAACAAAATACCTCTATCTTAGAAGCAATGCCAAAAGCTGCCACTGCTGCAGTGCCATAAGTTGCTATCAAACTAGTAATAAAGCTGACAGAAATTGGTATGATTATATTTTGACCTATATTAGGTATAGCTATAGAAAGGATATTTTGCCAATTTCGGAGAAGAAGCTTAAAGCTAGGCAGCTTCCAACAGATCATTTGTTGGTGATAGTGCAGAAAAAACAAAGAAGCTGCTAAGGTAGCTACCATACTAATAACCGTTGCCAACGCCGCTCCTTGTAACCCCATCCCTGAAATTGGACCGACTCCAAAAATTAGTATTGGGTCTAGCACAAGGTTAACAATACCTGCTACAGTCATCACCACACTGGGAACGAATGTATTACCAGTAGCGCGAATAATACTATTACCAACTATTGGCACTACTGCAAAAATTCCTCCTAAATACGAAGTTTTCATATATTGTCGAATTAGAGGCAAAGTTTCTGCTTTTGCCCCTAGAGCAGTAAATAGCGGCTCAATAGTTGCTAAACCTAGAATGACTAAAATTGCCCCTACTAGTAAAGATAAAATTAAACTATCTGTAGTAAGTCGCTTAACTTTATAGTCATCGCGATCGAGGACAGGAGTTTGAACGCGCTTTCCAATAGCCCTTGAAATACAAGAACTAACACCTATTCCCAGACCTATTGATACACTATTTAAGAATGTTATTACTGGGAATGTGAAGCTTATTGCTGCTAGCTCTTTTGTTCCCAGTTGAGCGACAAAGTAGGTATCAATAATACTGAAACCTAGCAGCGCCAAAATTCCCCAAACTGTCGGCAGTGTTAGCTTTAGTAAGAGTGTGCTTATTTTACCTTCTGTTAGTTTTTGTTTCATTTTTCAGCAATAATATTTCTTAATGTTATTTACAAAACTTTACCATTTATTTTTCATTTTGGGCAACTGCATCTAAATTTTCCACAACACAAACAATAAGCAGAGAGAGTGTATAGGGCTATACAAGTCTTGAGGACATTTTTAAACTATCTTCCTGAAACTGTTGACAGCTTTTGTTTTGCAGTTAGTCAGTTATGATTTTAAAAGAAGTAGAAGAGAATTAAAGTGAATAAATATTGTGAAGGAAAGTACGGGTGACTATTTTCAGTATTTTCCCGAGAAATTTATTGAGCAATATGCCTTTGAATATGGTGTTAAAAAAGATGATATAGCCATTATGTCGGCTCTTTTGTTAAGTAAGTCTTACCAGGAAATAGTTGATGAAAAAGGTTAGGATATTGGGAGGGTAAGCAAGCACATGAATTTTGTTTATGAGAAGCTTAAAGTCGCACCGAGAGAAAAAAAGAGCAATTAAACTGCAGTGGTTACAACAACAATTTTTAACTCAATATCAGGTCAAAAAAAATTAATTATCAGGCAAAAAAAAAGGGAGGTAACTATGACATAGAAAAAGAAAAAAATAGACCTAATAAAATGAAAACAGAAAATGAAGTTGTTTGGAGTGGTAGATCCAATATAAGTTCTTTTGTTATGATAGAAGAAGAATTAGAAATACTAACAAGATGGATCCTTGAAGATAAGTTTCGTTTAGTAACTATTTTTGGTTTAAAAGGTATCGGCAAGAATTTTCTTTCTGTTAAACTTACTGAAAAAATCAAGGATAAGTTTGAGTTTGTTATTTGGCGATCGCTTTCTTTAGACCCAAAAATTCGGCTTTTATTGACTTGGTTGATTTTTACACAAGTCCTTAATAAATTTCAAATAATCTCAACCAGAAAACTTTTATTTAGTAACTTCAACAAATGCTAGAAATTCCAAACAAAAATCAAGACATTCATCGGTTTACTATTTCTAGGGTAGTACGTTTTTTAGTAGGAGTTATATTATGTTGTTTATTAATTCTGACCAGTGGTTGTCAGCCAAAATTGTTAAACTATGAGAATAATAACTCAAGATTAGTTTTAGTTAACCCTAGTCCACCTAACACTTTTAACTATGCCATATCTCGTTCTCCATACGAAATTTTTAGATTTATTTACGAAGGATTAATATCAGAAAATGGCTTAACTGGAGAATTAGAACCTGCCTTAGCAGAATCTTGGGTTTTGTCTGAAGATAAAAAGCGGATTATCTTTACTTTGCGGTCAAAATTAAAATGGTCTGATGGAAAACCTCTTACTGCTGATGATGTTATCTTTACCTATCAAGATATTTATCTCAACCCCAAAATTCCCACTATCTACAGAGACTTTTTAAGAATTGGCAGTAGTGGTGCTTTTCCCTCAGTTAAAAAAATAGATCGGCGCCGAGTAGAATTTATTTTGCCCGAACCTTTTGCCCCATTTATCAGATATGTAGAAAAATTAAAAATTTTACCAGCTCATGCTTTGCGGGATACTATTTTCTCAACTGATGCTGATGGTAAACCTCTATTTTTATCAACCTGGAATACAAATACACAGCCACAAAAAATTATTAGTAACGGTGCATTTAAACTAGCAAATTATATTCCTTCCCAAAGAATAATTTTAGAAAAAAATCCTTTCTATTGGCGTAAAGACTCAGCCGGTAATTCTCTTCCCTATATTGATCAACTTATCATTGAAATTATTCCATCAACTGATAATCAATTAATCAGATTTCGTTCAGGAGAATTAGATAGTATTGGAGTAGATCCCGAAGCATTTCAATTACTTAAGCGAGAAGAAAAACGAGGTAAATATAAGATTTATAATAGCAGTGCTCTAGGCTATAGATTTGTTGGTTTTAATCTTAATCAAGGTAAAAATTCAGAAGGAAAACCTCTTTTAGACCCTATTAAGTCTCGTTGGTTTAATAATTTAGCCTTTCGGCAAGCAGTTGCTTATGCTATTAATCGCCAACAAATTAATAATACTATTTATCGAGGTTTGGGGAAAATACAACATTCTCCTCTTGGAGTACAAAGCCCCTATTACTTATCTCCAGAAGCAGGATTAAAGGTCTATAAATATAACCCTGAAAAGGCAAAACAATTATTGTTAAATTCTGGTTTTCAATATAATAATGCCAATGAATTATTAGATGAGAATAGTAACCGAGTAGAATTTACAATTTTAGTAAAATCTGAAGACAAACTACGTATAGATACAGCAGTTAAAATTAAAGAAGACTTAAGTCGTATCGGGATTAAAGCTAATTTACAAGTACTCAACTTTAATACTGTTTCACAAAAGCTATTCTATAGTCGAGATTGGGAATGTTATGTCGGAGCTTTTGGTGTTCGTGGTGCTGACTTTGAACCTAATTTACTATCCTTATTTTGGTTAAGTAATGGTTCATTTCATCAGTTTAACCTAGGTTCTAAACCTGGTGAATCAAGAATGAAAAATTGGCAAGTTTCTGATTGGGAAAAAAAATAGACCGTTTGTTTATTGCTGCTTATCAGACTGTAGATGAAGATAAACGTCGGGAAATTTACGGTGAGTTTCAACAAATTGTTTCCGAACAATTGCCTGTATTTTTTTTAGTCAATTCTCTAACACTCCAAGCAGTTCGTAATCATATTGATAATTTAAAAATTTCTGCTCTTAGTGGTGCTTTTTGGAACATTTATGAATTGAAAATTAAGGATAAATAAGTTAAGAATTTAGCTATCAACTATTAGTTTTCACTAATTCCTCATTCCCGATTTAATTTGATAATTAATAAAACTTTCTCTAATCCCTATTCCCTATCCCTATATTCCCTATTTTTCCAACCATATTCTTCAAAAATAGCTTTTATAGGACTTACCCATAAACCTGGTTATGAGACTAAGTTTTGTGAGGGGCAAAAAACAATAATCAGGACAATAAACCCAGTTTCTTGTTTGGTTGCGTAAGTCCTCTTTTAGTGGTATTATAATTAAAAGATTTATTTCTTGGCAGAGGAAATATGAAGAAAACAAAACTAGTAATAACATTAGCTACAGTTGTTTTTCTAGCAGCCTGTGATGTTGGTAATAATAGTCATATTAACCTGAGAAACTATGGTTATCCAAATAGAATGAATCAGAGAAAAATGAGATTAAAAAATTATTATCAAACAAATATTGATGCCAATTATGTGGTAAGTTCTTGTCAAGAATTGATGGAAGATGAAATGGGATTTCCTAAAAATGGTCAGTGGTCATCCGTGGAAGATATAACTAAAACTCAATCCGGTTGGCAATGGCAAGGTTGGGTAGAATTTGATGGGGAAAGAAATAATTTTCTCTGCAATGTTGACAACAATGAAGTCGTAGCATACCCCTACAAAAAAGAAATATATCCTGATAGTTTTCCTGATAATTTATCTGAATCTAAAAATTTGAATGCCAGTAGTGTTGTGACTTCTTGTCAAGAATTTATGGCATATGAAATGGGGTTTCCGAAACATGGGAACTGGTCTTCTCAAAAAGATGTGAGAAAAACTAGAAAAGGTTGGGAGTGGCAAGGATGGGTAGATTTGTATGGAGAACGAAATAAGTTTGTATGTACTGTTGATAATAATGGGGTTGGAGTCAGTACTAATTTTGAAGATTCTTATAATTATGAATATGAATATAACTATACTTATTAGTAGGTATCTATCCTAAAGTTCGTGTATGATTTTATCTGCGTGGATCAGTCCTAAATATTAAGTTGACTATCCAGTAAAATGAGGTTAAATTACCAAAACTATTTAAACTATTTAATAATGAACTTAATCAGCAAACTATTAGCTAAAATTCCCAAAAACATTCACTTTCGACGCAAAAATCTCCTCTGGAGTTGCTTCCTAATATTAGGACTAACTCTGACTCAAATGTCTAGCTATTTACCCACCAGCAGGGCTCAACAACCTTCCTCCTTTTCCCCTAGAGAATTTCGTGGGGTCTGGGTAGCATCCGTTGCTAACATTGACTGGCCTTCTCAACCAGGCCTACCCGTTACCCAACAAAAAACAGAATTACTTAACATCCTCAACCGGATGCAGGAACTAAACCTTAATGCTTTAGTATTACAAGTTCGTCCCAATGGAGACGCTTTCTATAACTCCACCATTGAACCCTGGAGTGGTTGGTTGACTGGAAAACAGGGAACTCCTCCTCAACCCTATTATGACCCTCTAGAATTCGCGATCGCTGAAAGTCATAAACGTAACATTGAGCTCCATGCTTGGTTTAACCCCTATCGTGCTCAACTCAGTCCTAATGATGGTTCCTTTGCCTCTAACCATGCAGCAGTAAAATATCCCCAATATGCCTATAGATATGGCAAATATGTTTGGTTAGACCCGGGAGCGAAAGTAGTTCAAGACCAAACTTTTAACACCATCATCGATGTGGTACGCCGTTATGATATTGATGCTGTTCACTTTGATGACTATTTCTATCCCTATCCTCAAGGTGGGCAAGAGTTTCCTGACTATCAAACCTACAATAGTTATAAAGCATCTGGTGGCACTCTTTCTCTATCTAACTGGCGACGACAGAATGTGAATAATATGGTGGAACGTCTCTACCAAGGTATTCATGCCGAGAAACCTTATGTCAAATTTGGCATCAGTCCGTTTGGAATTTATCGCCCTGGTAACCCTCCTGGTATTGTAGGTTTAGATCAATATGAAAGTTTATATGCTGACGTGAAGTTATGGTTAGCAAAAGGTTGGGTAGATTATTTGGCACCTCAACTTTATTGGCGCATCGACCCGCCTAAACAGAGTTATCCAGTGTTGTTAAACTGGTGGTTGCAACAAAACCCCCAACGTCGTCATATTTATGCGGGAAACTTTTTAAGTCAATTACAAGTTTCTGGTTGGCCTGTGTCTGAGTTTGAGAGACAAGTTGCAATTTCTCGTCAGAGAGCGAGTCAACTTTCTTTGGGAAATATTTTTTATAGTATGAAGATGTTTCGAGATAATGTGGCGGGTGTCAATAATGTGTTCAAAAATTATGTTTACCCAACTCCAGCATTACCTCCAGCGATGCCATGGTTAGATAACCAACCTCCGGCACCACCTATGGGAGTACAGGTTAATTCTGATGTTATTAGTTGGAATGTTGATAATATTGAAGATGTTCGTTCTTGGGCTTTATATCAGCAAAATGGTAATCAATGGGAGCTGTTGCAAGTATTAAATTCTGCTACTAATGCGGTGAGAGTTAACCCAGGAACTTATGCTTTGCGGGCAGTTGATAGGTTGGCAAATGAAAGTTTAGAAGAAGTGGTAACGGTGCAATAAAGGTACATTTCAACATTGTTGGGAATGTCTGAATAAAGTCTCTAAAAGTTTGTCCGAACTGTGGCATTCATGCCCTAAATGTTGACAATAACTAGACAGAAACTATAACTCGGCACTTCTAATGTAGAAAATTGGATTGTTATCAACACAGGGGGAAGGCTTTAACCTCTTTCAAAACAGCGGTTAGGGCTTTCCCAGGCTCAAAAATCTTGCATTGTCGTGTAAGCCCAATATCGGGGGTATTTCAAATTAGTATGTATTGATGAATCATATGATATCAGCTTGCCCTGAACATGATATGAGCAGAGTTATATCAGATGAGTATGTTTAGTTAACTCTTTTAATTTATATCACCAAGGCAAGCATGCTGAGTTAATTCTTCGTAATCTTTATCTGAATGGTTTTTTCCATAAATTTGGTTGATCAGTCATGAGCTGTAGTTAATATTTAAGTCTAAGCTTGGTAAGTCAAAAGGTAAAAAATTAAAGGGTGAACCAAAGCGATCGCTCCAAATAATCAATAAAGAGTTTTACTAAATCAGGGTATAATATAATGTACAGTTAAATAGTTATAATTAAAGTTCATCGTAAAACAAGAAACATAACTGTATCTACCCAAAAAGCCTTACTACAAACTATATACTTTATTGATTACTGATGATCCGGACATGATATAAAAACTCGCTTAGTCCATAGTCCAATTTCTGATTTTGCAAAGCAAAGGTTGTAATATCATCTCTAGCTAAATAGTTATAATCATAGTGTACTTTTCCATGACATCTCATTTATATTCAAAATCATTTAGGATTAATATATTGCTATAATAACTAACAACTAATAATTGATAATTAATAACTGATAACTAGTAATATATATTCCAAAAATTGAAAATTCCTGGTAGGGTTTTGAAATAAGAGTTGGGAGACCAAAATTCTAGACTCTACTAATATTGTTTTTCGCTTATATTCAATTAACCATGCCTAAAAATCAACTCAAACAAAAGCTAAAAAATGGTGAAGTTGTACTCGGACCTTTTATGAATTGTGCTTACCCTGCATTCGTAGAAATTTGTGGTCTAGCAGGATTTGATTTTGTAGTTATTGACCTAGAACACGGACCTTTAAATATTCTAGTTGCAGAAGACCTTTGTCGTGCTGCTGACTGTGTAGGTATTGCTCCTGTTGTCAGAGTCAGCAAAAACGATCCTGCACAAATTCAACGGGCTCTTGATATTGGTAGTACGGGAGTACAAGTTCCACAAATAGAAACAATAAGTGATGCAGAAATAGTAGTACAAAGTGCTAAATATAATCCTATTGGTTGCCGTGGTTTATCATTTGGAACTCGTGCAGGACTTTACACTTCAGCAGGTAGCAATATTACTAATAAATTAAATGCAGAATCTTTAGTTGTAGTTCATGTAGAAGGTACAAAAGGCATCGAAAATATGGAAGAAATTGTTAAAGTTCCTGAGATTGATGTGATTTTTCTCGGTCCTTATGACTTATCCCAGTCTTTAGGTATTCCTGGTCAAGTTAATGATATTCGAGTAGTTGAGTTAATGCAAAAAGCGGTAGAAATTATTCGGAGTTCTGGTAAAGTTGTCGGTACTTTTACTAATAATTCTGAGGCAGCAAAAAAATGGATTGACTGTGGAGTGCAGTATATTGGATTAGGTATAGATGTGAGTATTTTTCTCCAAGGTTGTCAAGCTTTAGTTAAAGGGGTAAGAGGTAAATAAGGTGTTATATTTTAGATGCTATATTTTAGCTATTAGATGTAATATTTCAGGATAAATTATTTTCTCTTACATTCATTCAGTATTCATAATAAGGAGTCATTTTTTTCTGCCTATTCATAAATCAAGTTACTTTAATATTACGGATAATTAATTAATTATACAGGACTTACGCTCAGAATATAATTGTAGTGTAAATCTCTGAATAAATTACCCAATACACTAATAAACTATATATATTAGTACTGCGTAAGTCCTGTTACACCTGTTACAAATCAAGACAAGTCTTGCTAACCACTCTGAAAAAAGTAAACTCCTAAAATTTCTCATTTTTAAGCTATATTTGATAAATATATTTATTAGCATAAAGAATACTTTTTTTTGATTACTTAAGTAGTTTTGCATAGCTACTATGCCTTTTTCCTTTCTCCCCTACTCTATGCTCTCTTTCTAGCCACAAAGTTTTCATAAGTTCTTGATCAGGAATAGCTTTTAACGGAGATAGTGGAGGATAAAAAAGTTATTTATACATCATCAGGAACTTTGAAAACATCTTTTAAATAAAAATCTAATTCTTTTTTTTATAAATATTCAAGCTAAGATAAATCAATGATTATTTGAGTAATAGGATACATTTTTTCATAAAAGTTAACAGTTTGTATACTGTTTAGCAGTACTTTTTATAAAGCCGAGCTATAATAAAAATATAAACAATATAAAACTCAACTTTTACTCAATAAAATGGGGGGTAAATATATATGCAAAAAATTTTAGAATCAATTAATTTAGATTATGCTTTTATGTTTACTCATAAAAAAGTAAACTCAATTAGCATGGAAGGTTTTGATCCGTTTTTTGCCGACCTTCCTGTTGATCCCTACATGAAAGCTAAGTATCGTTATAGAAGACTTTCTCGTTTTATTCTCTCAGGGGAAAAAGTAATAAAGCAGCCTCATGGTTATATTTTTCAAGGCAAAAATTATAATCCTCTTCCAAATTATGGGGATGTTAAAAGAGAATATGCTGAAATAGATGATAAACTTGTTGCCTTAGACAACTTCAAAAAAATGATTTTAGCCTTCTGTGATTCCTGCAAAATACATCCAGAAGCAGAAATTGGAATACATCAAATTAGAACTATTTGCTACCCTAATAGTTTAGGTAATCCAGCACCAGAAGGTATTCATCAAGATGGCACAGATTTTATTGGTATATTTGTAGTGAATAGACATAATATTCAAGGGGGTGCAACTCATCTTTATACTGCTAAAAAAGAAAAGCCAGTATTTAGTAAAATTCTCAATCCTGGAGATTTATTACTGGCAAATGACCATGAATTTTTCCACTTTACCACTCCCATTAAACCTGTGATAGAAGAGATGGGATATCGGGATGTCTTTGTGTTAACTTCTCCTAGTTTGATTCATTAAATAAGAAAGAACGAGATAAGCATTAGTAGAGTATGTTTCAACTGTAGAGTTTTGGTCTCCAAACCCCCCTCACAAAATTAGCGAAAAAAACTATAGGGGTTTGGTCTCCAAACTCTATTTCAACTCTAGTGGAGCGATCGCTTGACTATATGTGATATGACTGTTTTTAAGACAGCAAATGTCAATATTTCCCATATTTATATAAATTTTTGATATTGTAGCCATTAAAATTAAATTTCTGTCAAGATGAAATCATAATCATATATTAAACTGGTAATGGGAGTTTTTTGAAAATTAATATCCTTGATGATACCTGATCAGCCTCCTTTCAGTAAAAAGTCACTTATACTATTTCTCAAAAAAAAATGCTTTACTTCAATAGATAGAAAAACAGTAAATAGCATGGTGTGTATTGTTAAACTAGATATTCTTGAATCAATAGTATTTAGAGATTTACCAGACCTTTTGAGAATTTGTTTCATCCTACTAAATATTAACCATAATGTTATAGTTTCATTAACAGGATAACAGTTCATCATTGAAGCATTAGAAAAAGCAAGTATACCGGGAAATTTTCATTGACCTGCTCCGACTGTTTAAGGAATGGGGATAAAATATGATCCACAAATATTGGCGTTTGAGTATGGCACTGAAATGCTCCTGTGGAGAAAATCACCGAAGTTAATAAATTCTCATTCCTAAGCAAATTAGCAATAATGTTTGCCATAGTTTTTGCGATCGCATATATAAAGTTTTTTTACACATATTCTTTTACACATATATGATAGCAATATCAAGCATAGTATTATTTTTGAGAAATAGTATAATAACCTATCTCTAGAGGGCAAATAGCAATTAAACCCTACTAGAGACGGCGGTTATGGGTCAGTCCTATCTATTATACAGCGCTTTTCAGGATAAATTACATTGTCACAACCAAAACCTTGTAGGGACTTTCCATGGAACATCTCTACTGTTTTCTACTAAAATGAAAACCGCTGTAAGTAAGTTTAAATAGGTATCCATCAACATTGGAAAGCTCCCACATTCTGTACTTCAAATATCAATTCTGGGATAAAATTGTCATTTTCCATTGCTCAGGATCAGCCACTAACCAAGTCGCAGAATCTTTCCTCTCAGATATTTGAAATTGAACATAAATTAATTGATGTCCCAAAATTCGTTTACCTAAGTGAGAATTAACCAAATGAACGTCTTGTATGCTTTGGGTGGGGATAGTAATATCATCACGTTTGATAAAGGGACTAAACCACAATTCATTTGGTGTGAGTACCAATGCCCCATTTCCTCAAATTTGAAAGGAACCGCGAGATTCCAAACCCAAGAAATTGGCACTTGTTTCCGAAAGAACAATTGCCTCCCTAGGGAAAAGCTCTTGGATACGTTCAATACCACTAATCTGCATTTGATTCCAGAAGACGGAGAAGAAAATAGCCATACTTACCCCGACAACCACAATAACCACAGCCGCGATCGTTCATCCTAAAGCCAGTCCTTTCATAATATTACTCCAGTCTGACTTAAATTTTTAAGGGAACTTTAGCCTTTTGAGCTTTTTGGGAGAGTTAATTAGCAGGTTCCCTCGCAAACTGATGACGGTGTAATTGGTAGGGAGATCCACTGCACTATCGAGAATAGCAATGCTGAGATAAAAGGTACGATCGTAGAGAACTAACTCTGCTTCGATAAACCGCTCTAAAATTCCTTGAACCTCTATAGTTGTCAGTTCTTCACCAGGAGTTCCTCGTAATTTTCTGAGAACCTGTTTCAAGGAAGTGGGACTATCAATTATCTGGTAGACATTTGCTTCTAGGGTATTAAACGTGAAAACCTTAGACGTAACCCAGCGAATATCTTCAATAAATAACTTCTCATCTGTCGTGATACGATAACTGAGTCGAGGGAGCATTGGTGACTTTTGCAAAACGCGAATCCACTCAATGACCGCAGATACAACGTAGAATGTTTCTTACCTAAATACTTTGCTAATAAATATATTACCGAAAAATTGGAAATGAGATTCAATAAAAAAAAGGTTCCCAAAATTTGGAAACTTTGATAGTACTAGGGCTTACATAATATTGCTATGTGTAGTGGATAATTTAGTCATTATTCCAGATATAACCACTACAATTATTTTTATTGCATAAGTCCTGAGTAATTAATTTTTATCATATTGATAGGTTTTTACCCATCTTGCTTAACCTGATATTGTTTTTATCTAAAAGTATGAGCAACCCAAACCTTTGGTTTCAAAGATTTTGAATCAGATGTGTTTTCAGGAATATTTGCTATTGTTGTCACAACTTTTACCTCTTCTATGTTTCTAAAATATCCTTTTCTTTTAGTTTTAACGATATTTTTTCCCTCAAGAAATTCCTGGTTATTTATATCAGTTTTTTTCATAATTTTTTACTAAAGCTGAATTATTTTTAAGTCCTACACTTTTCACATTTTCCTTATACCATCACACAAATTAATTTTCAGGATAAAAAATTTAAAATTTGACTAATCTCTATAATACTTATTTTAACCTGTTTTGTGTTTCTATTCTGTTGAATACCAATTTACATGCACTAATGCTATACTTAGGTAGCACTTCAGTTATTAAATAATTAACATAAATATAATCATTTGATTTCTCTCTTTAGCTAAGTTAATATTAATTTTATAAATGTTTACTATTCCCCTGATCTCCTACTCTTGTACTTTTCAGCTAAAAAAAATCTAGAAAAGCTTTTGAAAAATGGTATGAGTCCTATTCACAGGGTTTTAGGAAAAAAAGATACTAAAAATCAGGTCAAAGTCTTATACAATAACATTTTAACCTTAAATAAACCATTTTTTAAGTATATCTAGGCTTCAGCTATTTTTAGATATTTGGTAGTATTTCCGCTTATACTGGCTTTGAGACCATTTTCGGGGTAAAAAATCCTAAAGTGTCATTAAGACTAATCAAAAATTATTATACTGGCTTCAAAAAATACTACCAAAAATTATTGACAAATAAACATAAATATGATGGTCATAATTTCTGACTTCTTGGCTAATTAAAATGTGGCAACCTCAGAAAAAACAGTCAACCTCAAACATTGAAAAATCTCAACTAAAAAAATTACTAATTCTTCTATTCCCTGCAACTATCTGGCTATTAATTTTTTTCATCATCCCGTTAGTAATTGTTTTAATTTACAGCTTCCTAGAACGAGGTACTTATGGCGGTGTCGTTTGGAAATTTACTCTAGATAACTATCAACGACTAGGTCAAGGAATATACTGGGGAATATTTTGGCGGTCTTTATTCTTTAGTTTAACTACAACTATAATGTGTTTATTAATTGGCTACCCTTTAGCATATTTTATTGCTACTATTAGACCACCTTGGCGTAATGTTTTATTGATGTTAGTTATTATTCCTTTTTGGACTAATTTTTTAGTACGTACTTATGCTTGGATAGTCCTGCTTCGGACTGAAGGAATATTTAATATTGCCTTACAAAGTTTACAGCTAACAGACAAACCTTTAACTATTTTATTTACACCCTTTGCTGTGACTATTGGTTTAGTTTATGGCTACTTGCCGTTTATGATTTTACCTTTATATGCCACAATTGAACGCTTTAATTTTTATTTATTAGAAGCTGCTCAAGATTTGGGAGCTAATGATTTACGCACCTTTTTTCGTATATTTTTACCATTAACAATTCGAGGTATAGTTGCAGGTTGTTTACTAGTTTTTATTCCGGCATTTGGTGCTTTTATTACTCCTGATATTTTAGGTGGTGCAAAAACTATGATGGTAGGAAACTTGATTCAAAATCAATTTATTAAAGCTAGAAATTGGCCGTTTGGTTCGGCACTATCAATTGCCTTGATGATAATTGTATTAATTCCAGTTATCATCTATTTTGCAGTATCGGAAGAGGAAAATAATTAAGTATTCAGCTATTAGGAATAAGTAACAGATAATTACAAGTATATGATTGAAAAATATTAATAATAAAATATTTATAGCACAGGTATATTGCCTGTGATATTTATACCTCAATCAGATGAAATATATCTATAAAAAAAAGGATAGGAACTGGGTTTATATGAGAGTTTATTTATCAAGTAAATATTAAGATATTGAGTTTATTACTATGCTGAGGCTTTGCCATTTATTTGCCAGTAAAACCAAAATCACTAAAAGCTAGGTAATATAAGACTCTCAGCTAAATTTATAAATCAGCTCTTAAATGTTCTACAATACTAATAATATCTACCTCCCATAAAGCTGATTTATTAAACACTTAATTGGAAAGAGTATTTGATATTATTAACTCATTATATTGGAAAGAGGAATTAGTCTCCAAAAAAAATTAAAATTTATATCTGCCCACTATTACCCAGTAAAGAAAAAGATGATTTCAGTTAAGTACCTCGGAAAAATTAATTACAATTGTTTATTACCTGTAATTTTTGACAAAGGTTGTTCAGGAAAAGCAATTATCTGTAATTTATTTTGGATAAACATTTATCATCTATTAGTTATCACTACATCCTACTGAATTATGAATCAAGAAAACTTTAGATTTTTTTTATGATTTTAAAAGAGTAGCTTTCATACTTTATTTATGCTTCATTAATTAACCTTAAGGTAAGTTTTCTGTAAGGTTATTACCATTTATCACACTCAAGATAAAAGCGAGAATGAAACAAATTGATTTATTTATTCGTTCTGTTGGCAAATTCGGTTTATGGCTAAATGCGACTTTTAGTTTCGCCTTTCTTTATCTACCTATTTTGATATTAGTAATTTACTCCTTTAATAATTCCCGTTTTAATGCTGTATGGCGAGGTTTTACTTTAAAATGGTATGACAATTTATTACAAGAATTTTCGGCTAATGCTATTAGCAATGTGATGATTTGGGAAGCCCTAACAAATAGTCTTTTTGTAGCAACAATTTCAACATTGCTAGCAACAATTTTTGGTACTATGATTGCTTTAGCATTAGAACGTTTTCGTTTTCCCGGACGTAATGTTTTAGAGGCCATACTTTTTTTGCCGATAATTATACCCGAAATTACTATTGGTATTTCTTTATTAGTTTTCTTTTCCTTGGGGTTTCAGCTAATCGAAAATATTTTAGGTATTCGTTTAGTTTTAGGTTTGCCGACAGTAATTATTGGTCATATAGTGTTTAGTATCTCTTTTGTTGTTGTAACTGTCAGAGCGCGAGTAGCTCAACTTGACCCGGCTTTAGAAGAAGCTGCTTTAGACCTGGGTGCTAATGAATGGAAAACTTTTTTTCAGATTACTTTACCTTTAATTTGGCCGGCAATTTTTAGTGCTGCTTTGTTAGCTTTTACCTTGTCATTAGATGATTTTGTGATTACTTTTTTCACTGCTGGAGTCGGCTCAACAACATTACCATTATTTGTTTATGGTATGATTAAATTTTCGGTAACTCCAGCCATTAATGCTATATCAACTTTGATGTTAGTAGCTTCTTTAATTTTGGTGGCATCTTCTCTTTTTATTGATAAATTGGGCAATAAAAAAAATGCCTAAAATTACCGAAAAAAAAGAAAGAATAAAAAGGGAAGATGGAGGCAGGAAAAAGGAAAGTAGATAAGTCTATAGACCAATACAGTTTAGTTAAGATTTTTTTGCATTTATGTAATCTCAAAAGCTAATCTAAGTGGCTAGACGAAATTAATTACTATGATTTAATTCCTATAATTTTTACTACTGCAGGCTTTTCAGCAGAAGCAAGTATGTAATTAATTTTGTACAATTACTTAATGGTTGAATACCATAATTGTTTTGGTCTTATCTGAACTGTTGAATTTGAGAAGTCTATCTCTATCATTTTTCCCCTTTGTTGAGAATTTTATCTTTCTTACTTGTGCCTTTTTTCACAAATATTTATCACGCTTAGTCTATGAAAAAAATTATTCTTTTCTTATTGATATTTACAATCGCATTAACTTTACCTATTGCTTGTAGTAATAATCCCAATACTTCAGAAAATAATGTTCTGAGTATATACAATTGGTCTACATATATTGCTCCTGGAGTAATGACTGAGTTTGAGAAGAAATTTAATGTCAAAATTCAGTACGATACTTATGAAAGTAATGAAGACTTATATGCAAAAATTAAACCTGGAAATCCTGGTTATGATGTGGCTTTTCCCGGTGATTACATGGTGAAAACTATGGCATCTGAAGGACTGTTAGAGGAACTTAATAAAGAGAATATTCCTAATATAAAAAATCTCAATAATAAGTTTACTAATCTTCCATATGATCCGGGAAATAAATATAGTATTCCTTACCAATTGGGTACAATGGGAATAGGTTATAATATTAAAGCAACCGGAGGTGAAATTAATAGTTGGTCAACTATGTTTGATGAGAAATTTAAGGGGAGAATAGCATTATTAGATGATATGCGTAGTAGCTTTGCTATTGCTTTAATTTCTCTTGGTTATAACCCGAATACAACTAACCCTAAGGAAATTGCTCAAGGGAAAGATTTTCTGATTAAAAATAAACAGGCGATCGCTGTTTTTGCCCCAGATACTGGTCAAAACTTATTAGACCAAGGTGAGGTAGATTTAACTTGTGAATGGAGTGGAGATATTTTCCAAGTTATGAAAGAAAATGCTGACCTTCGTTACACTATTCCCAAAGAGGGAAGTATTATTTTAACTGATAATATGGTTATTCTTAAAGGAAGTAGAAATAAAGAGCTGGCAGAAAAATTTATTAACTTTATTCTTGAACCAGAAATAGGGGCAAAAATATCTAATTTTATTAAGTATGCTACTCCAAACCAAGCAGCAAAAGACCAAGGTTTAATTGAAGCTAATGACCTGAATAATTCTGCTATTTATCCACCAGCAGAATTATTTGCTAAACTTAATTATCTTCAAGATGTTGGTGAAGCTACAGTTTTGTATGATAAAGCTTGGACAGAAGTTAAGTTAGAAGTTAGTAAATAGTTTTTTTTAACATTCAACTATTAATAAACTGACTCTAAAAAAACTTAGTTGATAGTTATTAATTATTAGCTTATTATTACACTTCTAAGAGGAATTAGTTTCCCAGGATAATTAAAAGGTCTATTGAATATTCAAGGGATAAATGGCAACTTATTATCTGAATAAATATTAGGATTTGACGATGCTAGTATTTATCTAGGTTTGCGGTTTAAATTTAATAAAATTATTAAGTCTTTTGATGATATTAGACTAGAAAATATTCTGCTGCTGGAATAAGCTGCAGGGTATTTCTTCAATTATGGTTAAGTTAATTATCCAGAAATAGATGACCAATCAAATCATATTTTTTGCTAGGAAGCGATCGCTAAATTTATCGCTGATAATTAAATCATCAGAAAGTACAATTTACTCATAAATGGAAAATATAGCAGTCAATCTCATCAATATTGGCAAGATATTCTCTAGTCAAAATAAAAAACAATTTATCGCTGTAAATAATATCAATCTCCAGATAAAAAAATCTGAATTCTTTTCTATACTTGGTCCGTCTGGATGCGGTAAAACTACGACATTAAGAATGATAGCTGGCTTTGAAATTCCCACATCTGGAGAGATTTATATTCAAGATAAACTAATGGGAAATAGTCCGCCATTTCATCGACCAGTTAATACAGTTTTTCAGAATTATGCTTTATTTCCCCATCTCACAGTAGCAGAAAATATTGCTTTTGGATTAGAAATGGAAAATCTCCCACGCCCAGAAATAAATCGTCGGGTAGCTGATAGTTTGGCTCAAGTAAAGTTAATAGATATGCAGAAGTTTTATCCCCGAAAATTATCTGGTGGACAACAACAAAGGGTAGCTTTGGCAAGGGCATTGATTAAACAACCAGCAGTATTATTATTTGATGAACCTTTGGGTGCTTTAGATTTAAAATTACGCCAAGAAATGCAGTTAGAATTAAAGCTAATGCAGCAAAGGTTGGGTATGACTTTTATATATGTTACTCACGACCAAGAAGAAGCTTTGACTATGTCTGACCGGATAGCTGTTATGCACCATGGTGAAGTTTTACAGGTGGGAACTCCGGTGGAGATTTATGAACAACCAAAAAGTCGTTTTGTGGCTGAATTTATTGGGGAAAGTAATTTTTTAACTGGGGGAATAATTGCACATCAAGAGGATAAGAGTATGGTGTTAATAGATGAAGATTTGCGTTTGTTAATACCTTCTGTTAATCATCTACCAATAGGTACAGTTATTACTTTGGTTGTGAGACCGGAAAAAATCGAAATTTTTCCACCAAATTTTACGGCAAAATATAATTTTTCTGGGAGGATAGAAAATTTGGTTTATCTTGGTACGGATACTCGTTATGTTGTGGGTTTAAATGACAAAATTAAGATAGTTATTCGCCGACAAAATATTAATCTTTTTTATCTTAATCAATATTCTGTTGGTGAGAAGGTTAAAGTTCATATTCCTGTGGAAAATATTAGTATCTTGCCAGAAAGTTTGTCAGAAAAAGAGAGGTTGAATTTGGGAAAGTTTAGCAGTTAGATATAGTTTTGCCAAATTAGTAGTAGATAAGGCAAATATTATGGCTGTTTGTTATTACAGCAGTTTGGGAGTTAAATTGCTATATAATACTCCTAATTGAGGATAATCAATTATTTTTTGTTCGTATTTACTCCCTATAGGTTTTAGATATAATCTCTAATACTAATATGGGAATAATATAATTTTCCTGCTTCATAGTATAGAGTCTTAATGTTAGTATCCAGACATAAAACCCCGCCTTTAAAGACGAGGTATTGATTGAGAAAAGAAATGTACTTATATTTCTAAATACGACTAAGAAAAATCTAATCAGGAAAAATTAAAATAGTGGTTGTTAATTAAATCAACTACTATATTTCAGAATTTGATATTCCCCGATAAAAATCTATGGCTAACCAAATCACATTTTTGTCAAGGAAGCGATCGCTAAATTTATCCCATAGCTAAAACACAAGGCATTTATATTGAAGACTGATGTTCCGGACATAATATAATTGCTGATCAAAAAAGTTTTGATGGCCGAGCCTGTAATTTATGCAAACACCTATCAGTTTTTTGGAAAAACTGGGTATCTAAAAATACTAGGAAAAAAGCGATCGCTCTCGGGATGGTTAAGAAAGAGCGATCGCTAAATTAACTAGTTCTGAAATTACAGACTCAGGGCATTTTTAGTCATGTCAGCTAACGAAGAACACTCAGAGTGTGAACTCCTGTTTGAGCGGGTGCATAACTAGTAGCCCGAATTAGATAATTGATATTTGATTCCACTGTAAAGGTCAAACTAGAGTTAGTACCAGAACCACCATCATCATTGTAAGTAATTAGTTCTCCTGTTTGAGCGTTAACTAGTTGCAAGTAAGTATCAAAATCAGCACTGAGATTCAAGGTTATTTGCTCCCCAGGGGATACACCAGTTAGCAGATAATCATTATAATATTTGCCATTGCGGGTGGGGTTATCCTGCGTGCTGCTGCCTAAGTAACCATTCAAGCTTTGACTGGGAGCGATACTAGGAATCATGAGACCCTGTGATGTCTCCACAGTGTAAACACCAGTCGCTCCTGAAGAATAGCTAGTAGACCGAATCAGATAATTAATATTTGATTCTACTGTAAAGGTCAAGCTAGAGTTAGCACCAGAACCACCATCATCATTGTAGGCAATTACTTCTCCTGTTGCAGCGTTTACCAGTTGCAAGTAAGTATCAAAAGAGGCAGTCATGTCGACTGTGACCTGCTCCCCTGGAGAGACTCCATTCAGAAGGTAATCATCATAATACTTGCCATTACGAGTAGGATTATCATCATCATCGCTGCCTAGAGTACCCTCCCAGCTAGACCTGCCTGTAGTTACTGCCACGTTCACAGTAAAGGTATCACTGACTGTGAGACCATTGGATGTTCCTTCTACTGTAATCTCAGC
>ENA-UENW01000290-UENW01000290.1-marine-metagenome-genome-assembly--contig:-NODE-290-length-23795-cov-3.647589_pt1 | contig 23795 bp, 14 predicted proteins | sample MGYA00237876_ERZ529329 | MGnify/ENA primary metagenome ERZ529329 (study PRJEB26372, sample SAMN05368346) | marine metagenome | biome: cultured habitat; feature: ocean water; material: water; isolation... | reverse complement strand
AGCCCTTGATTCGCGTGCCTTATATGGTTCAAATCTTTGGTGTGAGGAGGTATCTTCTGTTATAGAATCTACGTTGATTGGTATTCTAAAAACAGCAAGGCTGCCCCGATCGGAATCGAGACAGCCTTACATTTTATACTAAACTGGAAACAGTCTAGTTGTACCTTATGCTAGAATTAGCACTGGCAACAACCGTTCTGTGTCAAGTTAGGGTTACGGTCGATGTCACGCTGAGGCAAGCCCCAAACGTTATCACATGGGTCGTAGCCAAGAGGGCCAAGAACAGTCTCAGCACGGCCAGTACGACGCAAGTCCCATAGACGGTGACCACCTTCCATAGCAAGCTCTACGAAACGCTCCTGTAGGATCGCATCTTCGAAGTTACCTGCATCAAGAGTAAGATCAGCCAAACCAGCACGCTGGCGAACTTGGTTGAAGTAAGCGTTAGCGTCACCGAAGTTGCTCTGACGAGCAGCAGCCTCGGCAGCGATCAATACCAACTCAGCGTGGCGGATGAACATTACTGGGTCAACACCCTGTCCGTTAGCCGCACCAGCGAAATCATCGTACTTCAAGCCGTAAGGAATACCACTTCCGTTCATAGTGAACGTCTGAGCAGCACGAGCGTCACCTGCTTCGAAAGCAGCCATCAACTCAGCAGAAGGCTCGATAGAGTGACGACCACCCAAATCATCAGTAGCGTAGAAGAAACCAAGTGAGTTACCGTCAGTAGAGATAAACTCTAGAGAGAATACTTGGTCAGTCAAGTAAGCAAACTGAGTTAGGTCGAAACCAGCACCCAATACACCAGTAGCTAGGTTGAAAGCATCAGCCCAACGACCTTCGTACAAAGCGATACGAGCTAAGAAACCGTTAGCACCATCTGCGTTCGCACCTAGTGAACCAGCTCCCAAGTTAGCAGCAGCATACTCGAAGTCAGCCTTCACTTGATCCATTACCGTTTGGAAAGGATCAGCAGGTACGTTCAACTCTTCACCTACACTAGAAGTAGGCTTCAGAATCAATGGCACATTACCGTGTGCTTGCGCTAGGTAGAAGTAGCTAATCGCACGAGCGAAACGAGCCTCAGCAATGAAGCTCTCGCGTACACCAGCCTCGTCAAGGGTTACACTCTGTACGTTAGGAATAACTTCGATGACGTTGTTGGCAACGTTGATTACATCGTAGAAATCACTAAATACAGCCGCCCAAGTACCGTTAGATGGGAATACATTATAGTTACCAAACTCCAGACGAGTTGGGAACGTACCAGTAAATACAGTTTCGTCACTGTGTAGCTGCCAACCCATCATGTAGCCGTCAAATACCAGCGTTGGGTCTTGCAACTCATCGTATATACCTGCTACAGCAGCCTGTGCAGATTGACGATCAGTGATCGAGTTCTCAGGAGTCACTTCGTTGACTGGTTGAGGATCGTCTAGTGAAAAATAATCACAAGAAGGAAGGATGAACAGCGCTAGCGCTGCTACAAACATCCAATTATTGAATTTACGCATAATTGCTTTCTTTTTTTTGGTTGGTTGATTAGAATCCAAGGTTCAAACCAAACTGCACCGTACGTGGCTGAGGTGAAGTTAGGAAGTCAGTACCCAGTGATACGTTAGAGTCACCGAATGTGCTTACTTCAGGATCCAACCAGCTGTAGTTAGTCCAAGTAATCAAGTTGGTACCCTGAACATATAGACGAACAGAACGGAAAGTGTCGCCAAGCAAGCTCTTAGGCAAGTTGTATGCCAACTGAGCAGTCTTTAGACGTACGAAAGAACCATCCTCTACGAAACGGTCAGAGTCACGGCGGTTACCGTTAGGGTCACCGTTTACGATACGTGGGAAATCATCGCCGTCGCCTTCTGCACGCCATGCACCTTCAAAAGAACGTACAGTAGGAGCAAATACAGAGTTCAAACCTTCAGCGAAAGCCAAGTTGTTGTTGTAAACGTCGTTACCGATTGAGTACTGGAAGAACAAGCTCAAGTCAAAGCCTTTGTAGCTAAACTTGTTGTCGATACCACCAGCCAAGTCAGGAAGTGCCTGACCAATGAAAGCACGGTCACCGTCATTGATTACACCGTCACCGTTCAAGTCCTTGAAGCGGAAGTCACCAGGAGCAGCGCCAGGCTGGCTAGCGTGAGCCGCAACCTCGTCAGCATTCTGGAAGATACCGTCGGTTACCCAACCGTAGAAAGAACCAAGAGGCTGGCCTTCCTCGATACGAGTAGCGAAACCGAAGTCAAGTGGCTGATCGTTGAATACCTCAACAACTTCGTTTACTAGGTAACCAGCAGTAATAGTGGTCTCCCAAGAGAAGTCGCCGCGGATAGGAGCGAAAGTCAAAGATACGTCGATACCAGTGTTCTGCATGTCACCGATGTTCTCAGGTACTGTGGTAAAACCAGAAGTAGTAGGAACAGGACGGTTAAGAATCAAATCAGATGTATTCTTCTGATAGAATTCAATGGTAGCAGCAATCTTGTTGTCCAAGAAAGCCATATCCAAACCAATGTCAAACTGGTTAGTAGTCTCCCATACCAAGTCTGGGTTACCAATCTGAGTTGGTACAATACCAGGAGTGGTTAGGTAAGTAGCACCACCAGCGAATAGCTGACGAGTAGTGAAGTTACCGATGTTGTTGTTACCAGTAACACCGTAGCTAGCACGTACCTTGAACAAGTCAAAGTTAGCACCGTCCAATACACCAGCGTTTACAAGGTTTACACCTGCAGAAACACCAGGGAAGATACCCCACTGATCGTTTACGAAACGGCTAGAACCATCCGCACGAACAGAAGCAGAAACGAAGAAGGTGTTATCGAAACCTAGGTTTACGTTAGCTAGGTAAGAGTGAAGTGCATCACCCTCACGGTCACCAGTTACCGTACCAGGGTTCGCTGCAGAACCTGCAGATGGGAAACCGTTGGTAGGAAGGTCGTTAGTTTCGAAGTAAGTGTTACGGAAATCGTCACGCTGATAAATAGCAGCAGCGATTGCGTTGAACGAAGTAGTACCAAACTGATCGCTGTAACCCAAGCGGTATTCCTGGATCAAACGAGTGTAGCTGTTTGCACCTTCTGTGATACCACCAGCGTTAGACTGCTGAAGGGTAGAAGGGAAGAATACGCTCTCTTGGTTAGAGTTAGCATCCAAACCAACCTTAGCAGTAGCAGAAAGCTTGTCCGTTAGGAAGTAAGTAGCTTCCGCGTTACCGATGATACGGTTAGAACGCAAGAAGTGCTGATACTCAGTAGTTGCAGCAACTGGGTTCTCCAAACCGAATGCGCTACCGAAAGAACCATCGGCATTACGGATAGGCAAAGTAGGAGGCAACAAGATCGCAGTAGAAACCGCACCATAGATGTTGTTATCGTTCTGGATGATCTTGTTGATAGAACGAGTGTAACCCAAGCTCATGCTAGTCTTGAAACGATCAGATACTTGGTGATCCAAGTTCAAACGAGTAGAGTAGCGAGTGAACTGAGTACCGTTTAGTGTACCCTGGTTGTCATCGTAGTTAGCACCAACATAGAACTTAGTCTTGCGGTCACCACCAGTGATGTTCACACCAACCTGTTGGATTGGGTTGCTCTGTAGGATAAGATCCTGCCAGTCGTTGTCGGCATCAGTAACCCATCCTAGCTGATCGGTACCGAAGATAGCAGTGATGTACTCACGGTACTGAGCGTTGTTTACAACATCGATAGTCTTGATAGGCTCGTTGAAACCATAAGAAGCATTCAAGTCGATCTTAGTACCGCCCTGTGAACCACGCTTAGTTGTAATCAATACAACACCGTTAGCTGCACGAGAACCGTAGATCGCTGTAGTTGAAGCATCCTTCAATACCTCGATAGACTCAATCTCAGAAGGGTTGATGTCGGCAAGAGCGTTAGTCTCCTGACCACCTACACCAGACTGTAGGAAGCTCTCTGCAACAACAGGAATACCGTCAACTACGAAAAGAGGCTCGTTAGATGCAGTAATAGATGTTGCACCACGGACACGGATGTTATATCCGGCACCAGGAGCACCACTTGACTGCTGAACGATAACACCGGCAGCACGACGGATACCAGACTGCACTGTAGCGTTGGCCTCCGCAGCAACGTCAGAACCATCAATCGACTGAACAGATCCAGTCAGGTCCTTACGCTTTACAGGGGCGTAACCTACAACGACAACGTCCTCAAGACCGATAACGTCAGACTCCATTGTAACATCAAGTACATTTGAAGCTCCTAGTTCGATCTCTTGACTAGCAAAACCAGTGTAGCTGAATACAATCACTTTGGCGTCAGCATCTACATTAAGAGAGAACTTACCGTCAATGTCAGTAACTGTACCAACGGAAGTACCCTGCACAAGTACTGTAGCACCGATCAAGGCCTCGCCTTGTTCATCTACTACTGTACCAGTAATTGAACGCTGCGCAAGCAGGGTTGCAAGGCTACACAGAAGTAGCCCCACTACTAGTGAGAGTTTTTTCATGAAATGGCATTTTTGTGCGGCTGTTGCGAACCATCAAAGTCGGATAAAATACAACAACCACTATGGTGAATAATCAAACAAAAATCATACGAACAATCGTTCGTTTTACCTTCTTAGGGTTTTAAGTTTTGTGGGTAGTGTAAGTCCATTAATGTCCTAGGTTGCAAGATATATAGCACACTCGAATCGTGTGCTTATTTAGACAGGTTGGTCTATGAATTTGGGCCAAATGTAGAAGGTTTTGAGCACTTCAGCTAATTTTTCGGGGTCTTTTACAGTTTCGTGTTGCTTCAATAGGATATCGATCATGCATCAAAAAACGCTGCTTCCCTTCTTCTACTTTTGCACTCTTAATTCATTATGAGCGAATTACAATATTTGGTCAAACTGCACCAAGAGGCTATTTTATTCGCCCGAGTATACCGTAAAGCTTGCGCAAAATGACTAAAAAATATCATTACAACGCTATCAAAGCCTACTGATAACGGGCTTCTATTTCGCTACTCAATATAATTTCCCGTTAAAGCCATCATTCCGCATGACGGAAGATTGTACCTTAGCGTTTCTTTAGAAATAAAGTGAATTCCCTCGATTGAGAAAGTTTCTTAGCCTACTACTGATTTTCCCATTTCTGCTACCATTACAAGCACAGTCTACTGCAGATACTATCCCTGAGGGTTCTCAGCGGGTGCAGATCGACAATGCCAGTTCATTGGAATATCAAAGGATAGGCGATGATACCTTCCAGCGCCTGATTGGTGAGGTAGAACTGAGCCAGGACAGTATATATATGTATTGCGATAGTGCCATCATCGAAAATAGCACTAAAGTCTTGGCCCTGGGAGAGGAAGTACTCATACAACAAGGTGACTCTCTAGCCGCTTTTGCAGATACCCTATTTTATGATGGTACACTTAAAGAGGCCGAACTCATCGGTAATGTCATCTTGATTAATGGTGAACGAAAACTCTTCACAGAAAAACTCCATTACGACCTCGTTACGAAAATCGCCACCTACGAAACTCCGGCAACAATCACCGACGGAGAAACGCAGCTGAGTAGTAAACGAGGTTATTATTATACGGAACAAAACGACATCTTCTTTAAAGACAGTGTGATTGTCATCAATCCAGATTTTCAGCTCCGGGCGGACACCCTGAAGTTTAATACCACCGAGCAGATTGCCACCTTCCTGGGCCCGACGGTCATGCGAAGTGATAGCAGTCGGGTGTACTGTGAAGAGGGTTTCTATGATGTGGAAAACAACCAGGCCGAGTTTAGGCAAAATGCACAATACGAACAAGGCGAACAACGAGCAACGGCCGATGTGATCCGATACGATGGTGAGAATGGCATCTATACCTTAGATGGTAATGCGGAATTCTATGAGGCCGACCGCAGAGAGGCAACGGGTGATATTATTCGCTACGATCAAAAAAATGATATTACTGTCTTGGAGGGTAATGCCTATTTCAGAGATTCAACCCAAATTATCACGGGAGAAACCATCCGCTATGATGCAAAAAAGAAAGTGTATCAAACCAGTGGACGCTCTAAGATCGAGGATGGCCCACAAATCCTACAAGCGGATCAGGTAGATTACTCAGAGGCGGATAGCCTGGGTCTAGCAAGCGGAAATGTAATTTGGCAAGACACCAGCGCCAATATTACCATCCAATGTGATACTGCCCGCTACAACCAGAATACCGGTTTCTTGAAGGCAACAGGTGGAGCTCGCGGGCGCCCCCTACTGATTACGTTAGTGGATGGTGATTCGCTCTACATGACAGCCGACACCTTACTATCCTCCCGTGCCGATACCGTAGCAAACGACAGCAGTAGATTACTGCAAGTGTATTATGATGTACGCATCTACAAATCGGACATGCAGGCACTTTGCGACTCCCTTTCCTATAATACCGTCGATTCCTTATTCCGAATGTTTAGGGATCCTATTATTTGGGCCGACACTTCGCAGTTTACCGCCGACACTATACATATGCAGTTGGCCGATCAGCAATTGGATAAGATATTTCTCTATAATCGAAGCTACATATTGAATAGCCCGGACGAAATCTTCTTCAACCAGATTAAGGGCAGGGATATTATCGCTCATTTTGACAGTAGCGAACTTCGAAAGATGGATGTCTTGGGTAACGCTCAATCGGTTTATTATCCCCTTGACGACGAAGGGGGTTACGTGGGCGTGAATAAGACGATATGTAGTGAAATGGCCATGTTCTTTGGCAATAACCAAGTAGAAGAGATCCTATTTGTCACTCAATTGGAGGGTCAGTTAGAACCTATGGAAGGCACGGATCATGAAGCTATGAAGCTGGAAGGTTTTAATTGGCAGGGCTCACCGCCAAGGCCCCGCTCCTTGGATGACTTATTTGGCCCTTCTCTGCGAACCCTCTCAAAATCAGCTCAGGCCGCTTCTCCAACCACTACGCCTGCTACCCGCACTGGGCCTGCCGGGCCAAAGCCTGGCGAACGACCATCGGGGCCGCCAAAAGATGAAGAGCGACCAAAGGGTCCGGCCAACCGGCCAAAGAATGAGTAAGCTGCAATAGCGCTTCTTATTGGAACCACCTCAGACACCTAAGGGCACCCAAGGTTTCTAACGCGATTGAAGAATCTCAATCAACCAATCTCACTAACTCAACTACCCTACCATGAAAGTAGCCGTAGAAATCAGCATGTATCCACTAAGCCAAAATTACGAACCACCGATTATCGCTTTTATCCAAGCACTTCGACAAGTAGAGGGCTTGCAGGTGGCCACAAACGAACTAAGTACGCAGGTAGCGGGGGATTACGATCTTGTTATGGACAGTATACGCAATACCATGAAGGGAGCCTTCGAGCAACCTGGAACCTGCAGTTTTGTTTTAAAGGTCTTAAATGTGGATATTAGTCCGGGAACCGAAGTCGTATTCTAGGTAGTTGCCAAGGTGCGGTTTATTGTTCCCTAAAACATCCGCACATGCCTTTCAGTACAGCCGAAATTGATGCCTTTAGGAAGGAAACGCCTGCTTGTCAGGAAGTGATCCATTTCAACAATGCCGGAGCAGCGTTGCAGCCCCTAAACGTACAAAAAGTTGTAAACGATCATTTAGCGCTAGAATATCGCTTGGGAGGGTATGAAGCAGCTGCTATACGAGCAGAACAGTCGGCAGGATTTTATCCAATATTTGCGCGCTTATTAAACGCTAAACCAAGCGAAATTGCCTTCGCTAGCAGTGCTACTGATGCCTACAACCGGGCATTATCTGCTATTCCTTTCCAAGAAGGCGACCTAATTTTGACTACCGAAAACGATTATGTTTCGAATCAAATCGCCTTCCTCCAGATACAAAAACGGCATGGTGCAAAGCTAAAAATTGCTCCAGAATCAGAGGTGGGTGGCGTTGATATCGAACGAATGCAGGAACTCATTCGAACGCTTCACCCCAAGTTGGTGGCAGTGACGCATATGCCCACAAGCAACGGGTTAATACAAGATGTTTATGCCATTGGCAAAACCTGTCAAGCAGAAAACATCACCTACCTGGTCGACGCATGTCAGACAGCAGGACAAGTACCTTTAGATGTACAGGCAATGGGTTGTGATTTCCTTTCGGCTACCTGTCGCAAGTTCCTTCGAGGCCCCAGAGGCACTGGCTTTCTTTTCGTCTCGGAACGAATCATAAAAAAGGGCTGGGCCCCGCAATACCTGGACCTTCACAGCGCTTTATGGACTGCTTACGACAAGTTTGAACCGCAATTAGATGCCCGTCGCTTTGAGCTCTGGGAGCGCAATCATGCGATGGTACAAGGTGCGAGTGCAGCCGCAGATTACGCACTCTCCGTTGGCCTGGATCGTGTTGCTGAATATACCCAACAAATTGCTGCTTCCTTACGCGAACAACTCAGCGAATTACCACAAATCCAGATTACAGATCAAGGTAAAAAGCTCGGCGCAATCGTTACTTTTCACATCCCTGAGCAAGATCCACAAGTGCTTCTGCAGCAACTAAGAGCTGCTTCTATTCACGGCTCCATTAGCTGGGGAGACTATGCCAGATACGACATGGGGCGAAAAGCAGTGCCTTGGGTACTCAGGTGGTCTCCTCATTATTACAACACAATAGAGGAAGTTGAAAAAGCAACCAAAAAAATTTTTAAAATTATTTGTTGCTAAAGAAGATTTGTTTTAACTTGCAGGCAATAATTTGATACCAAAAGAGCAACAGCTATGATTTCAGATGATCGCCGTGCGTTAAATGACCGCTTCGTAAAAGTCTTCAAAATCCTCGAGGAACGTGGGGATGTGATCAAGAATGATCGCAATGGTAAAGGCCTGGGTGATTTTGCCGAAAAAATCGTCGGCAACCGTGCCTATGGTCACATTATTAGAGCCTTTTTGAACGATCATGATAAACGGTGTATCAGCTATGAGCAAGCTCGTCGCGTTTGCCATGAATATGGTGTAAACTATGCTTACCTTTTGGAAGGTGAAGGCACACCTTTCGGTTTGGATCTGCCCAACTCCGATGATGCTGAAATCATCTACACTGGTAATATTCTTTTCACCACTACTGAAGCCTTTGCTGGTGTGACTGTTGATGCAGGATCATTCACTACGGAGGAAAATGATTTCTTCAGCATCCCTGGGCTTGATGGTGGTGGCTTGGTTGCCTTCCCGATTAACGGTAACAGTATGGAACCAGTCATCAATGACAACGATATCGTGGTAAGTCGAGAAATCGCTGGCGTCCATGAAATCAAGGACAACCGCATCTACGCCGTTAAGAACAACGGCTCTGTTTGGGTCAAATATGTACAGCGTATTCTAAATGAGAAAGGTCGGGTAACACACCTGAAGCTGATCTCTGCTAATCACCTGGAGTACGATCCCTTTATTGAGGAAGTAAATGAATACACTCGTTTGTACGAAGTAATTCGCCGAGTGAGTTCACTCTAATATACGGTCACATACAGCTCGTATATAATGTAAAATGGCTTTCGCATGCGAAAGCCATTTTAGGAATTTATCCTGCTGTTTTTTATTTCCTCCCGGACGGTGCGTGCACTAGTTCGGGAGTTTTGTTTGGATAAAGATAGGGAAAATATTTATTCTCCTTTCAAACAGTGCAGTAAGCCCTACTAGAACTGCGTGTCATACACCATTGGAAACTGCTCCGGAATCTCTTCTGCAGTCTCTCCCAAATTCTGACGAAGGTCAATTTCAATTCCTCTAGCAATAGTAGAAATCGGTACATCATTGGCTGATCCTTCAAATGGATTTTCACCCGTTCGACCAATGCGCTCCATTGTATGGAACACCCAGGCAACGATCGCATAGAACGGTACCGATAACCAAACAAAGAATTGGCCAACCGACGGATGGTCTGCAATCATGTCATTCCCAAGCTCGGCAAATTGAGGTACAATAGCCAATGGTAGGAGTACAACAAAGATCCACATGAAGTAGTGGTTCAAGGTCGCGAAATGCCTTGGGTACGGGAAGTTCTTTATGCGTTCTGACTTACCCTGGAGGGTAAAAAACTCTTCCAGAACACCTTCTAACTGCAGGAAGGCAAACTCCCAAATGACACCCTGTTCCTTTAGCCTACGGAGATGATGAGACTGAAGGTAGAGTACAGCAGTTTGCTTGTTGTTCTTACTCAATACATATTCCATATCCTCTGCAGAAAGATAGGGTTCCAAGTCTTGCTCAACTGTACTATCTCTTTCCGGAGGACGCACAACACTTGTCCATTCCTGATTGGTTTTTTCCTGGGTCACCGTCTCCCATGGCTTTGACATCCGCATTGCATGGCGCAAAGCAGTCATCCAGGCTATATGACGATAGGTTAGCGTTTTCACCTCATGGTGCAATTCTTCCTCTGAAAGCGACACCTTTGCGTGCTCATTAGTCAGCATGTCTTGCACAAACATTCCAAAGGTCCTAGAGGTGTTTACAATTCCACCCCAAATCTTACGTGCTTCCCATATTCTGCCATAAGCGGAGTTATTCTGGAAACCAATCACAAAAGCTACGGCAGTACCAATCAGTGCTAAAGGAGTCCACGGAATTTTTATCCATTGTAAATCAAACAGTTGGTACAGCGCCACTATTCCGATCACGTAGGCGAGAAACAACATAGTTTCATATCGCGTCCAGCGCGCCATATCTGCTGCCCGATAGACTTTCTTAGTATACATAGTTCAAGCTTTTCAAGTTGATGGATGTGTTAGTCTCTTGTCCTATTCCGCCTGCCGTTGCCGCATGGTCTCGTACAACATAATACCTGCGGCTACGCTTACATTAAATGAATTTAGCGTACCCAACTGTGGAATTTTAAAGCATTTATCAGCTGCCTTGGCTACTCCCCTACTAATGCCCTCTCCTTCTGATCCTAATACTAAGGCTACTGGTCCAGCAAGGTCGAGCCCTGGCAAAAACTCCTCCCCACTCAGGTCACTCGCTAAAACAGGCACGCCACTTTGCTGCAACAACTCAATGGTGCTCACCAAACTTTTCACACGACAGACAGGAATCCGTGCCAAAGCCCCTGCCGAAGTCTTGAGGGCGTCCGGTGTTAGTCCAGCGCTTCCCTTTACAGGTATCACGATAGCATGTACACCACAAAGCTCGGCGGAACGAGCAATCGCCCCGAAATTGCGCGTATCTGTTACACCGTCTAATAACAGAATGAGTGGTTGCTCTCCTCTCTCGTACAAGAAGGGTAGAATGTCATCCAACTGCTGGTACGGTGCCACCGCCTGAAGCGCTACCACTCCCTGGTGGTTACCGCGCACCATGCGGTTGAGTTTTTCCTTCGGAATAATAGTAAGTGGTACTTGCGTATCACGGCAGAGTCGCCGCAATTCCTTTTCGAATTCTCCTCTCGTTCCTTGCTGCAACCAGACTTTCTCTACTGGTTGTCCGGCTTGCATGGCCTCTAGTACTGGATGGCGGCCAAAAATCCACTGCTTTTGCTCCATTTAAATAAAATGATTTAGAAGGGAAAAATGTGCTTTCCCTCTTCGTCTCTAGAAGACGGAGAAAAAATAAATGTGCTTTCTGGCCAGAGATTAAGGAACGGAACGATTCATTTGAAGTGACTTTCTTAATCATTGGCCTCAAAGAGAAGACATATTTATTTCCGTCAAAATACTAAGGTAAGACAATAGCGGAAATTGTCGCCCGGCTAGTATTTTTTTGTCAGGTTGCGTGAACGCCGTCCAGTGTATTTGTTTTAGCTTTACCGAGAAAGCTCGAAATCAAATCCATTTTGTGGATATCGATACAGGCCTGATCCTTCTTAGTGCAGGCTTGATGCAATGAAAATCTACGTATAAATTCAACCTAATTTCACCATGAGAAAAAGCTTTACGCTATTGTTGCTGCCGTTGCTTGCATTGGCCGTAACACCACTATTTGCCCAACAGCAAACGAAGCTCGATCAGGCACTGCGCCACTTAGAGCAGCGCGCTGAAGAGTGGGACCTGGAAACAGCTGACTTGATGGATATCGTCGTTTCTGACGAGTACGTCTCTAAGCACAATGGTTCTCACCACTACTATCTCGTTCAACGCTATGCGGGCATTCCATTGTATGCTGCAGTTAATGGTGTACACTTCGACCGTAACGGAGAGGTGGTTTACGCTACCAACAACTTCATCGGCAAGCTTGCTGAGCGCGTGAACACCACTTCTGCACAGATCACACCGCAACAAGCGGTATTCTCTTTGCTTAATCATCTGGAAATAAATGATCCAGTAAACCTGACTGTAAAGGCACAGACTGCTCATCAGTACATCTTCGAAGCAGGAAACTTGGCTAACAGCGACTTTGACGTTAAGCTGAGCTATATGCCTATGCGCGAGGAGCAAGAAGTTCGCCTAGCTTGGCACGTTGTAATTGATGTTCGCCGCTCTGCTGATTACTGGAGTGTTCTAGTAGATGCTGTAGATGGTACTATCCTTCACCAGCACAACTACACCGTATACTGTAGCTTCAGCCCAAAGAGTGGTCATACGCATCACGGTGATAACTGTGCCCACCAATTGGGAAGTCCAAAGCAAACATTCCGCCCACTGGAAGTACTAAGTGATGGTGCTGCTTATAACGTATTCCCACTGCCAGTAGAAAGCCCAATTCACGGAGAGCGCGAATTGGTAACTGATCCTTCCGATCCTACAGCCTCTCCATTCGGATGGCACGATGTAGACGGAATGGAAGGTGCAGACTATACCATTACCCGCGGTAACAACGTACATGCTTACTTAGATACCGCAGCTATCAACTCACCAAATGGCATGGAGCCAGATGGTGGTGCAGATCTTCTTTTTGACTTCTATTTTGACGCCAACGATGAGCCGGAAAACATGCGCGAAAGCTCCATCACGCAGTTGTTCTACATGAACAACATGATGCACGACATCACCTACGCTTATGGATTCACCGAGGCAGCTGGTAACTTCCAGCGTCGTAACTATGACGGCAGCATTGATGGTAACAACGACCACGTACTAGCCGAAGCACAAGACGGTAGCGGTACCAACAACGCCAACTTTGCAACTCCTGCCGATGGGGCTAACGGTCGTATGCAGATGTTCCAATGGTTTGGTGTAGAAGGTAGTGTTCTGAGCTTCTCGGAACCTGCTTCTATTGCCGGGTCTTATACCTCCGGTACTGCGAGCTATGGTCCTGGTGTATCAGATGAGCCAATAACAGCAGAAGTGGCGCGCGCCTTTGATGCTTCCGGTGCTCCTAACCTCGTATGTCAGGAGGTTGCTAACCCAGATGACATTGCAGGAAAGATTGCTATGATTGACCGTGGTGATTGCTTCTTCGAGGAGAAAACACTTAATGCTCAGGCAGCCGGTGCTGTTGCGGTAATCATCTGTAACTACCTAGAAGACGCTCTAGGTATGGCCGGTGGTGTAGATAATGACGAGCCTACTATCCCATCTGTAAGTATGGGAGCTTCTGACTGTCAGCAAATCAAGAATGTGCTGGAGATGGGTGAAACCGTTATCGCTACCCTAGTACTACCTGAAGACAGTGGTCCTGAAAGTGTAGGATCAAGTCTGGACAATGGCGTAATTGCTCACGAGTACGGCCACGGTATCAGTAACCGTTTGACCGGTGGTCCTGGAAACAGTGACTGTCTATTCAACGATGAGCAGCAAGGTGAAGGTTGGAGTGATTTCTTCGCTCTGATTACAACAGCTCGCCCAACAGATACACCAGGAACACCACGTGGTGTAGGTAACTATTCTGATCGTCAGCCAGTAAACGGTGGTGGTATCCGCCGCGTGCCTTACACTACTGACTTCAATGTGAATGATCACATTATGGACGATATCTTGAATACTGGTGCTCCTCACCCACTAGGTGAAGTTTGGGCAACTGCTATTTGGGATCTTTACTGGGCTATGGTTGACATCTACGGTTTCAATGAAGACTTAATCAACGGTGACGGTGGTAACAACATGGCTATCCAGATTGTAATGGACGGAATGGCTTTACAGCGTTGTAACCCAGGTTTCATGGATGCGCGTGATGCTTTGTTCACTGCTGACTTCCTAAACTTTGAAGGTGCACACGAATGCCTCATTTGGGAAGTATTTGCCCGTCGTGGTATGGGTGTTGATGCGGACCAAAATGACCGCTTTGATCGTAACGACAACGTAATTGGTTTTGCAACGCCACCAGAGTGTGCCAAGACCTTGAAGGTACTCAAGTCTGCTGATCGTGATCTTATCCTAGCCGGTGAAGATATTGAGTTCACCCTCGAGATACGTAACGACAAAGACGAAGACGCTACTGGTGTAACGGTAGAAGATGCGTTGCCTGCTGGCTTAAGCTACGTTCCTGGCTCAGCAAACGGTGCTGATGTGGTGGATAATGGCGACAACCTGGTATTCACCATTGGTGACCTTAGCGCTGGTGATGATGTGACCATTACTTACACGGCAAGCACAAGTACTAGTAACCGTTCTATCCAGCTATTCTTTGATGGCATGGAAGATGGTGATGGTAACTGGGAATTAGAGGCAGGTGCTGGATTTGACATCTGGGACTTGAGTGAAGCGAATCCTAATACCGGTTCTACCAGCTGGTTTGTGGCTAATACCGCAGAGACTAATGACCAATCGATCATCCTAAGCGAGCCATTTGAAGTAAATGGTGTAAGCCCAGCAATCCGCTTCTACCACGACTACGACACCCAGCCACTAGCTGACGGTGGTCTAGTACAGGTATCTACCAACGGTGGCGCTAGCTGGATCAACCTGAATGATAACTTCATTCGTGGTGATTATCGTGGTGAATTGGCAGCGCAAACACTATTCAACCCTGACTTCCGTGCATTCTGGGGTGATAGTGAAGGTTATGTAGCATCTTACGTGGACTTGAGTGACTTCCAAGGAGAAACCATCCAGATCCGTTTCCGTTTTGCCACTAATGGTGATACTGCAGGTACTGGCTGGTTTGTAGATGACTTTGAGGTTATGGACAAGCTCGCTTATGAAGGTGAAGCTTGTGTAAGCTCAAATGAAGGTGACCTGGACTGCGGCCGTGTTCCTTTCGGTGGTGTAATTGTAGACACTGACCTATCGAACAACACCGATGATCCAGTACGTGACCCTGAGGTAATGCAGGTTTACCCTAACCCAGCTAACACTGTTATTAACGTAGCTATCAAGACTGATTTGTCAAACACTGTAGATGTACAGTTGATCAATGCAGCTGGTGCAGTAGTTCGCACTTGGCGCGAGCAAGGCCTACAAGGTCAATTGCTATCACTAAATGTAAGTGATTTGCCAACTGGTTTCTATGTGTTACAATTGAATACGCCAAATGGCATTTATACTGAGAAAGTGACTATTCAGTAGTAAGTCACTAGCGATTTAAGAACCACAGGGCTGCTGGAACTTCTGTTCTGGCAGCCCTTTTCTTATGTCGCCCTATGAGTCATTAGGTTACTCGCCTCCACTTACCTCAAATAACCAAAGGCTATCAAATCTTCCCGTTCTTCAACTTTCCGAATAGTACCATCAGAGATAAGGTGTAGACTGTCCGCAACAGCCAAGACGTTATCATATTGGTGATCTGTCAGGACAATTCCTTTTCTGGTTTTGAGTGCGGTAATTCGTTCTTTTATGAGCTCCACGTGCTTCGGCATTACATGCGTAAAAGGCTCATCTAAAATTGAAAACCTGGAGGCGGATTCCAAGATCATCAGTACTTCAAAGAGTCTCTTTTCCCCTCCAGACATTTCCCCGAATTTGGTTCTCTCGTATTGCTGCAAGAATGGGTAGGTCGTGAAGAAGGATTCCGCTGTTATACCGTATAGCGAAAGCAGCCTGCTATTGCGTAGAGATTTCGGATGAAACACATGTTGAGGGAGATAATTGACTAGTGCTCGTTCTTTATACAGCTGATCGATTTTGCGCCCCTGGTATTTAATGAGCTTAGACTGTGGCTCAATTTGTCCGGTAATCACCTTTAAAAAACTGGATTTACTACAGCCATTTCTACCAATAAGGCCCGTAATCTGATTCGGATGAACATTGAGATGTACTCCCTTCAAAACTTCATGGGATCTAAAGCGCAGAAACACGCTATCCACTATGATTCTATCGCTCATATCGCCGACTTTACGAGAACTACGATACCAACTATCCAAAGTAGCAAATCTCCTATTACAGCGGTGACCATGAGATCCTTCTTTCCAATGCCATGGTTCATGTAAAATGCCAATTCCTGGGCCTTCCTGTTCTGATGCATAAATATGCCACCAGCACTGGTGATGAGCTTAAACCAGATTAAGGCCGTTAGTGCACCTATTCCGGTCATAGAATAGATGAAATACGATAGCAGCGTAATCAGCATTGAATAAAAGAGGAAGTCTTTAGCGTATTCCCACCGGAGTCGCCATCTCAGTAAGCGCATTTATTATTGGTTCCGTTTCATTGGGCTTTCTCCCCTTTAGAAAACGAAAATTCAAACTTCACATTGCCACCCGTTTTTGTCTTAACCATCAATAAGGATTTGCTGGACCTCTAGGCCTTTCATTTCGATGTTGCACCAATGTTGCAACTCATTCTTGGCAAAGAAGGTGACTTCCCACCTCCCTTCCAGCTGTTCGTCATCAGGAATGAAGAAATACTCAAGCACAAATTCTTCCTTAAAATCTTGGTACTGATAATCTGGCAACCAGCCATTAATTTGCTTTAAGAGTGGAGGCTTAATGGCATCAAGGATGATGTCATAATTATCTTCCAACCAATGAAAGAACGCCTTTTGTGGAGCAGTATCACCATCAGAGCGCTTCGTGACACCTAATTCCACCTCTTGATTGGTCGGCTTAAAATGACGTTTACATTCATAGTAATCACCAGCCTCGACCATTTGTCCGAAAAAGGGGTCTTGGATAATTTCCGGTTTACCGAAAAAGAACTCAATGATCTTAGAGAGCATAATTAAGTAAGGTTGGTAACGCCGTTTCAATATACGGGAGACCCTCCAAATCCCTTTGTCGTAACAGGACAGAAAACTTATTGCATTTCGAACGTCTACAGCACAGTAAGCAATGGGGAAAGGGGTAAAACAAAAACCGCCGGAACCTTTACAAATCATAAGCATTTGTAAAGTCCCGACGATTACATCTTAATACGTTCTGTGTGCATTTGTTTGGGTGACCTATCAACAGAAAACTGCTGATAGGTCTGATAAAGTCTAAATCAAACTGTCTTACAGTACTAGCCTGTTGGTTCTCATACAGACCTCCAAATTGAGCAACTAATTCATCCGCTGGCCGCTCCGCCTGTAATTGCAAAAAACTAAAGTGCTATCCATTTATGATCTGAATTCGCCAAACTATTGGTCTGGCCATGAACCACAGTTGAATATTCATTGCTTGCTAAAAAGCATCCTGTGGAATTACTAGGCGGACTTCCTTGCGAGTACAATCCGGAAAACAATTAGATTAGATGGAGCCCCTCTCGACGCTCACCTTAATTAAAAGAGAAAGCGGCCCATCCCCCCCTGGAATATTGGACCGCTTTTCGAGTGATGTTTTTCTTGGTCTAGCTTAATACAATGTACTTCAGGCTAGCCGCCAATCATTTTTTCAATAACTGAGGACTTGTGGGAGTTTAGGTGTTGCAGCTCTTTTGCTTATGACCATTAACGTAGAAAATTCATCCTTGCAAGCAGGTTTCATTTTTTTCAAATTGGTCATTTTCCATGTGATATAAAACTCAGTTAAATGTGTTGTCAATGTTTGTAATGACCGGCAGATCACTTTCGATCTGTTACAAACATAAGGTGTAAGCTCCATGAGAAAACGGACATTATAGGGGGAGAAATCGGCCATTTACGGGTAAATACGGTCATTTTTGGAAAAAATACGGACTTAGACCGTCCATGTAGAAACAGTTAACCTGTGCCTTTACAAGACCTACCATTGTTTTTCACATGTGGTTTACTGAAGGTAAGAAGAGGGCAATTTCCCAAAGCGCTCGCGGAATTGTTTTGAGAAATAGTTGACATCCTTAATACCGACCGCCAAAGCCGTAGCCTTAACTGACTTGGTCGTACCATTCTCCAATAAAGAGCGAGCTTTGACCAGACGGGTTTCTTTCAGATAAGCATTTGGCGATAAGCCCGTCAAAGCACGAATGCGGCGCTGTAACTGTCGGCGACTAAGGAAGAGCTTCTCCCCCAAATAGTCCAGGGTCAAATGCGGAGAATTGATCAGTTCTTGAGAATGTAGTTCAAGCTGCTGAAGGAACTCTTGATCCGCTTCATTCATCCTTGGTGAGGTGATCTCAGGTTTTTGTTCAGCACCGTTCTCTTCCTCAAGCTCCAATATAGCAGCTCGGCGTTGTGCCTGATTCTTCAGGGCATTAGCTATCCGCACTTGGAGTTCATCCTCATCAAAGGGTTTGAGCAGGTAGTCGTCTACTCCTATTCGTAAGCTATTAACCTTTTCCTCCTGATCAGCCAAAGCAGTGAGTAAGATCAAAGGAACAGGAGCCAACTCTGGTTGCTCCTTAATAATGCGTGCCATCTCCAAACCACTCATACGAGGCATCATAACATCAGATAGAATGAGGTCTGGCTCGAAGGCCTCTTCTGATGCTGGATCAACCAGACCACTTGGTAAGCGCCCTAGAACTTGCAGCGCCTCTTCACCATTACAGGCCAACGCTAAATCGTATGATGGGGCAAGCAGCATTTGTAAATATTGCTGAATGCTCAGGCTATCCTCCACCAGCAAGATTCTTTGTCGAGTAGCGCCATTCCCATCGGTGGTAATAGCTAAGGATTCTGTGATCAGAGGCTCTATTGTTGTTTCTGCGGTGGCCTTTCTTTCTGCGACTACGCCAAGGACATCCTTGCGAGGGAAACTCAAATAGAAGTTACTCCCCTCCCCTACTTTACTTTCTGCCCAAACTTCTCCGTCCATTGCCTTTGCTAACTCCCGGCAAAGAGCTAATCCAATTCCTGTACCACCGCTCGTTGCCTTCTCCGCATTCTTCGACTGAAAAAAACGATCAAATATTAGAGGTAGGTCATCTTCATCTATGCCAGCACCATTATCCTGGACAGCAACGGAGATACGGCCATTCGCCTCGGTGAAGGACACAATTACCTGCCCTCCAGCGGCAGTATACTTAAGGGCATTAGACAGATAGTTTCGTAGGATGGTTGCTACTTTTTCTGCGTCCAGGAAGAGCACCAAATCTTCTGGTAGGCGATAGTCAAACACCAACAAGACCTTCAGTCGGTTAGCATAAGATTCAAAGTTGGCCACTAGGGTTCTCGTGAAGGGCTGAAAATCGATTGCCTCCTCTTTCACCTCCAGCTTAGCTGCATCCATCTTTGCCAAGTCCAAAATATTATTGATTAGGCGCAAAAGATCTTTCCCGTTTTGCTGAGCATGTTGTAGCAACTGGCGCTGATCCGCAGGTACTTTATCTTTCTTCAGCAGCGATGATATTGGGCCCAATATCATCGTAAGCGGTGTCCGCAGTTCATGGCTCACATTAGCAAAAAGTCTGGACTTCAAGCTATCAAGCTCCTTCAGTTCTTCTGTTTGTATCCTGATCTTACGAGTCTGATCCGCAACAGCAACTCGTAGTTCCTCTGCGGCAAGCCGATAGCGCCAGGTGCGGTAACGGAAAAACAAAATGATTCCAGCAGTTATAAACAAGACGGCCCCAAGCATAAACCACCATTGCCAGTAGAATGGCCGTAATACTCGGATTGGTATTTCCAATTGATGTGGTGACCATTCTCCATCCGGTGCCTGCCCCTTTATGAATAACGTGTGATCTCCGTAAGGGAGTTGACCAAGTCTCAAGGCTCGTTCTTCCTGATACGTCCAATCCTGTTCACTGGGCTCCAAGCGATAGGCATAACGTACTCGAACTTGCTTTTCGAAAGTCAACAAAGCAAATTCCAAACGAGCAAAACGATCGTTGGGCTGGAGTGTTATTCTCCCCTCTTGGACATACTGTGGCAATCGATTAACCAGTGCTCCCTCTTCCGCATCAAACTGAGTGTATCCCGTCAACTTCATTTGGGGAGGAGAAGAAGCAGATAGACCATAGACATCATCCGGATGAAAGATATTTAGACCGGCCAATGTGCCAAAGCATAAAGTACCGTCCGGAAGCTGCAGATAGGAACAACGATTAAACTCATGGTAACTCAAGCCGTCCTTAGGCAGGAAAGTTCGTAGTACTTCAAGGTTCTCTCGATTCATCAGGCTGAGTCCAAAATCGGTTGGTAACCACAACTTGTTTTGCTTATCGAGATAGGTTGCATACACAAAATTGGCCCCTAAACCATCTGCTCTCGTAAACTGCCGCTGAAAACCTTGCTCAGGATGCCAACAGATGAGGCCTCCACCTCCAGTAGCTATCCAAAAAAGGCCAGTCTCATCTTCAAACAGGTGGTAGATATTATCATCCGGCAGATAATAGCGGCCTTCGCCTCCTGCCCAATATCGTTCCATTACTCCTTGCTGTGGATCAATTCGGTAAAGTCCAGTAGTGGCGCAAATCCAAATGTGTCCATTACGGGAGCGCGTCACAAAATTGGACTGTACCCGCTTCAATTCATCAAACCCATTGTATTGGGTGAACTCAGATGTGTGTCTTCCTACCGGATCATAGAGAGAAAGGCCACTTTCTGTTGCAATGAGATGATGAGTACCAAAGCCCGGGAAAATGTCCCATATTTTTGAACGCACATCTCCAACTTGGTGCTTTGGCCCGTCTAATTTTCCTTCATTAAGTGTAGACCCTTCACTAAATAGAAAACCATCTTCGAGAGGTGCTAGGGCCACAAATAAGTCTTGTCCTCTCTGTGAATAGATCAACTCATTCTCGAGCGTATATGGGTTGAGCAAATAAATCCCAGTCTCCTCCAGACTCACCAAAAGTTGGCTGTCCTGATAAACCATGATATCCCGGACCGAAGAAGTAAAGGAGGTAAACCCAGTTGGCCATCGTCGAAATACAGGACGGTTCCACTCTACCAATAGCAACCCATTATCCGTTGACAGCCAAACGCTAGCTTCCTTCTCAACCAGAACATGCTTAATGTAATAAGAGCCAACTATCTCTTCCTCTTCAAAAAGTCGACTCAAGAGCGGCTCCGTATGTTCCTCAAAGTGTGAAACTTTATTTTCGGGGGCTACACCTGATTGTTCATCAGCTAGACCTATCAGAAATGCCGCCTTTCGATGTTCGTCCTCCGGCGTAGGCAACTGATGTAAGTCAAGACCTTCACCAACCCAATTGAAAAAAGTCTCACCTTGTTGGTCTCGACCAATCCAACCTACATCTCCTGGCAAGTAGCTATTGGTGAGCGCGATAGCACTATTTAGCTCGTGTGGTATCTGCTGAAACTCGTCCTCGACTGTTATCCCCATACAACCTGCCCCCCTGGTACTTATCCACCAGGTCCCATCTCCTGCTAAACCTAGCAGCGATTGAATATCAACTTGAACCGGTAATTTTCTAAACCGGAATCCACGATCAGGATGAAAAGATAGGATACCACATGTTTCCTTCACTCCGAAATAGAACGTCTCCGTAGCAGGATCGTAATGGAAGCCGGATAGTTGATCAATCGGAAATGGCCACTCGTAATCATAGACATCCTCAAAATTCAAGACTTCTCCACTAATCCGATCAATGAGATTAAGACCAATGAGATGAAACTGGTAAGAAGGCATAGCGATCGCCCAAACGTAGCCTCGGCTATCCACCGCCACCCTTCCAATTTCATTACTAACTAGACCATTACTGAGTTTATTCCAACTTTTAAACTCATAGCCATCAAAACGACTTACCCCCGCACGGGATGCAATCCAGAGAAAACCATCATCATCTTTAGCGGTAGCATTGATTTGACGATGGGGCAGCCCATCCTCCCAGGTATAAGTAGTGACTTCAATATTATACTGCTGGCCTTGTAGTGTCGTGCACAAAGCCAGGAGGCAGCTACAGCAGAGAACCTGCAATAGTGCAACTATATGCTCCTTAAAAGACAGACAGCTTGGCATACTCCACAAACTAATCACTTCAATTCATTTTGCTTTCCTGCAATAAGTCTTTGGTCTGGCATTAGGGCCTATGTAATTGATTTTACAGCTAGAATGGCAACTTAGAGTCAACATCCATCAGGACGCTTAGTAACAATTACTAAGCACAGGTTACAAAAATGTACCTAAACTAGGTGCTAAGTAGCACTCGGTTCTCAATTGATCTCAAGGATGTTAAAATTCACTTTGAAGCTGCTGCAATTAGGATTACAACAAAACACATTTCAAATAAAATATCCGTGTTTACACGCTTCAATCTATGCTTATGATCAGTACGGTAATTGCCGTAAGCCCAATATAGGACATTTAAATTATTCCCTTTCAATACCTTTCTAATAGCAGAATGAGGTATTCGTACATACTTATACGTATTAGAAAAATTTTGTTTCTAATGAACAGAACAGCGTTAAGTAACTCATCATCTCAAAAGTATGCTATAGGACACTAATAAAAGGTCTTGCCGTCGCGCATCATCTTTCGTAAGAGTGGGCTGCAACGATAACGATCCTCTAGGTATTCTCTGTGAAGTGCATCTAACTGTTCCACCACGTACGGGATACCTAACTCATCGGCCCAAACCAAGAGTCCTTTGGGATAGTTTACGCCCTTAGTCATCGCCAAATCAATATCATCTCTAGTGGCGACATTGAGGTACAAGGCATCCGCAGCTTCGTTGATAAGCATGACCACAATGCGGTGTAACAATTGTTGCGCTTGAGGATGATCTTGATTAGCTTCAGGAGTTGTGCTTCCCTCTCCATATTGATAGAAGCCACGACCAGATTTTCGGCCCAGATACCCAGCATCAACCAATCGTTGTTGTGTAAAACTAGGCTTATAACGGGGATCATAGTAGAAGGCCGCAAACACTGTCTCTGTCACCTTGTAATTGACATCATGGCCGATGTAATCCATGAGAGTAAATGGCCCCATCCGGAATCCCCCTAATTCTTTCATGATCCAATCGATCGTAGCAGCATCCGCCAGGCCTTCTTCCAAAATGCGAAGTGCTTCACCGTAAAATGGGCGCGCTACCCGATTAACGATGAAGCCCGGAGTATCCTTAGCCATGACAGGCACTTTGTTCCAAGCTTTCATCAACTCAAAACACTTTTGTGCAATAGCAGGGTCTGTCTGAACCGCTGGAACAACTTCAACCAGAGCCATCAATGGTGCAGGGTTAAAGAAGTGCAAGCCCACTACTCGCTCTGGATGCTGACAAGCAGAAGCGATCGCTGACACCGCCAAAGAAGAGGTATTGGTAGCTAGGATTGCATTATCGGCAAGACAATCCTCTAATTGTTCGAAAACGGCTTTCTTGATATCCAGTCGTTCCACAATAGCCTCAATGACCAAACCGGCATCACGAAATTGAAAGATAGAATCGATATAGGTAATTCGGCCCTGAATAGCTTGAGCGACCTCTGCGGTGAGGCGTCCTTTTTCTACCAGGCGAGCCATAATTTTAGCCAATTGCGCGCGCGAGCGCTCCAATGCATCTGGGTTATTATCGTAGATGAGTACCTCATGGCCGGCCGTCGAAGCTACTTGTGCGATACCACTTCCCATAGCTCCACTGCCTACTACTCCTATCTTCATTTAATTGGTTTCTTTGGTCAGGCTGCAAAGGTAATATGTTAGTTGGTTAGTTGGTTAGTTGGTTAGTTG
>ENA-UENW01000288-UENW01000288.1-marine-metagenome-genome-assembly--contig:-NODE-288-length-23895-cov-172.194954_pt1 | contig 23895 bp, 7 predicted proteins | sample MGYA00237876_ERZ529329 | MGnify/ENA primary metagenome ERZ529329 (study PRJEB26372, sample SAMN05368346) | marine metagenome | biome: cultured habitat; feature: ocean water; material: water; isolation... | reverse complement strand
TCTAGATCTAGCAGCAGTAGAAGCACCTTCTATTAAGGGTTAATTTCTTAGTTAGGTAATAAAAACACTCTTCATTTATGGAGAGTGTTTTTTATTTTTTTAGGGCTTACCGAATTTAGTTTTATATTACTGTTTCAAACTCCGTAAATCTTTTTTTCCTAAATCTATAGTTATAGGGTAGTTATAGGGTGCAGGAATAGTGTTTATTATGGTCCAATTAATTAGTAATGATTATATTTCCTAAATAATTAACGTAGTGCTATACCTCTGTATAAATAAAATTTTTACCTTACCTGAAGCTTTTTATCAGTTTTATAGAGCAGTCTCAGCAATACAAAAAAACATTAAAAAAGACTAATGGTGTACTCCATTTGTCTATTTCCCGCTCTATGTTTAGATATATCCCAAATAGAGTTCCAATGAAGAGCAGGGTTATTCAACTAAGTTTGAGTAAATGTTGTAGAGAAATGCTTGCTGCTTGAGATACTTGAGGATGAGTATCTTTTTCTAAATATTTCAAGGCAGATATACTCTTAGGAATAGATATATTTCCTAAAGCTTTTGCTAAATTTTGACGGATCAACCAATCTTCCGAAAGGGCAAACTTAAGAATATGATCTACAGCTTTTAAGTCTCCAATTTCTCCTAAAGCAGCGATCGCTGCTTGTTGTATTACTAACTCCTGACTGTCTAACGCTTCTATCAATAAATCATGGGCACGTTGATCTCTGAGGTTTCCCAAAGCAACTGTTGCACTGAAACGTACTAACCAACTGGTATCTTGGTAAAATGCTTGGGCTAAAGGTTTAAATGCTCTAACATCTCCCAGATAGCCTAAAGCTCCTGCTGCATCAGCACGGACACCATAATCTGGATCTTTTTCTAGTAATTCTACTAAAATTGGGTAGCATTCCTCTGTCTGTTTTAGGCCCAGCGCAAATACTGCCATAGAGCGTACTGGTAAGTTAGAATCATACAATACTTTTTTGATAAGAGGAACTGCTTCAGTAGCAGATACTTCTCTTAGATGGGCAAGAGCAAGGAGGCGATCACGAGAATTTTCGCTATCTAGTTGAACTGATATTTGTTCTAAATTCATATTTTGCATATTTAACCTTTAGTTAATATGATTTTACATATATTTTATATTATAGTTAATAATAAAAATTTATCAAAATAACGTAAGGCCTTGCTCAAGACTTCTGTTATCTAAGTAATAAATAAGTAAGAGATTATTCTTCAACTGTGCTCTCTGTTATAATCTCAATAAAATATAATATTCTTTTTTCCAGCCTGGTATGATATTAGTCTTAAATTACTAAGATTAGATATCTCCAAAAACTAAATTTCAGACTCTATTTTAGAATATTTTGAGCCTCAATTCCGGAAAAGCATATCGTTTTGTTTGGTTGTTATTAATATAATTAACTTTTCTCATACTATTATCAGTTATAAGTTTTTATACAAATTTGAATAATTACTGCAAAGTCTAAGGCTTTTTGAATATAGATTTACAGCAGCTCCTTTGCATTCTTTTTTTTTATTTATATCAGTAGCTAATATCTTCAGAAGGCGACTAATTAATAGCTAAAACTGACAAGCGAATACTTACTTATTTTTATTGCTAGTAATTTTGATAAAACAGCGTATTCTTATCAGAATCAAATTACTAGATATGGAGAAATTATGTCGGTTTATGTTCCACGCGAGTAATATCTAAAGCATCACCATAGACTTCTATAAATATTTATCGTAAATAGGGTTTAAGACTAGAATAATCTTGCAATAAACTTTTAATTTTTTTTCGTTATTCTATAGTAGTCATCTCCTATATATTGGATTTTTTAAGAGCATTAATATACATTAGTTTGAGAATATGAGCCAGGAAAGCTATTAGTCTATTTTTCAATTCCCGACGTTCGCTTTTTCCTAAACTTTCTATCTTCTCAATTAAATCTATTGAATCTAAATCATCTAGTTCTCTGCTTTTAAGTTTAGGAGCAGTATCTTCACACCAAGCTATAAAATCATGATGGTAAAAAATATCATTTTTTTTGTGTCATTTTTCTGATTATTTTATTTTGAAATGGTTAAATTAACAAATCAAATAATGATTACTTTTTTTATACTAATTTCCAAAAATAATACTATATTTAGGTGATAAGTATGTCGGTGTTGAAGTTTGTCGCTATGTAATAAAATTTCAATTCACCTCAAAGAAACTGTGTGGTTCAGCTTAGAATAAGTACATATATCTTAACAGCTAAGTTTTTTTTTCATGCCTACCTACTTTTCAATTATTAAGTAATTAATACAGGCTGAATAACCTTTTTGATAATGATGAGCTAAGAGTGTGTTAATTTGATAAATGTTGTACTGACATTGTATCGAACATCCCTACCTATAATGAAAGTGCCAAGTAGAAAAGTTTTTGATAAATGCTATTATTAGTCGTGTTGTGAGGCGATCGCTCAAAGTATGTTCTGATTAAAAAAAAATACTTTCATAAGTCGATACAAGTAAAATTTAATGGTAATTTTACAGCTAAATTATTTTTTATCCAGTGAAAATATTTTAATAATATTCACAGTCTAATTGTAGGGATTAAATCTATTTCTTAATTGCCCTAATGCCAACCAATATAATATTTAATATAATATTTATAGAACAGGAAAATAGTTAAAGGCAAAAATTATTTTTGGTAGACCAAAAAGAGTAGATAAACTATAAGACTTAAAAAAATTAGATAACTGACTTGATAATTGGCATCAAAGCTTGAGAATTAAACTTAACAAATTTAGTGAAACGTAGCTGGAACTTCTGACTTAGATTTGTAGGTTAAGTAGGTAGGCATAAATAAACGTTAAAACAAGAAATACGAAAAATAACTAAGTAGTAACTTATTATAATGTTTCTCAGGATTTTGAATCTCAATTACTATTTTACGGATAATTAAACTACCTACTTACTAGATTAATTTCTGAAACTTAAACTACATATTTAGCATCTTTTTCTTTAGCTACAGTCAGGAAAAATTAGCCTAGCTTAATCCCAAAAATTTAGATAAATTTAGTTCTCAATTTTTGCTTGCCATTTTCATATTGCTTTCATAGGTATCTTGGTCAGTAATGAAATGGATATTCTGAGTATGAATACCTTCTTTCTCCATTAATTTCATTAGGCCCAAAAGAAATTTATTGATAGCAGAAGTGTAATAATTAGGATCTATTTTCGCCATATATGATAAGACACGAGCATTACCTTGAATACCTTGAAACTTACATTTATATTTTCCTGGGTAAAAACCATCAATACTTTCAAATAATTGATTCATTCCCTTTAACATTATCTCTACTTGATCTGATGTAATACAGTCAATATTTATGGCTCCTTTAAACCCCCATTCTTTAATTTCAGATTGGTCTTGAGACCAGTTATCTACGATACCACTCACCATTCTAGAATTAGGCATTTTTTTTATGCTACCCCATTCCCATGAATACAATTTTGTAGTTCTTAAGCCTATTTCTACTACTTGCACAAATTCTCCTGAAACTACTGCCCAGTCACCAGGTTTGTACAACCCATCAGTAAAGATGATTATAGTACAACACCAGTCATAGATAATATCTTTGAACAACAAACCTAGAGCAACACCTGCACCACCAAGCAAACCAATAAGGGCTCCTGCAGATGCTCCTAAAAATACTTCTGATGCTTTAATTATTACTACAACAACTGTTCCAATACGCACTAGTTTAGGTACATAGGGAACCAGCAAGTCATCAAGTTCTGTCTCAGTTTGCATAGTGAGGAACTCTAATAACTTGGCCAATAAGGGAGCTGCATTGTAAAGCAAAAAAGCAACTAGAGTAAGGAAAATTAAAGAAGAAAGGTTAGGGTCAAGTGCACCTCTTGCTAAAATGGTCTGTATTATCCGTAAGGCAACTGCAAAGATTAAAAAGGTTAAAGGTTTTTTGATAAGCTCAAGTAGATTATCGTCTAAATTATATCCAGCTTTAACAGTAAGATATTTGATATACTTAACAATTGTTTTAGAAATAATTCCCTGAAATATTATTGTTAACAATAGTATACCAAATGCAAGTAATGGTTTAAATGCTGGTATGCCAAAAAAATTAGTTGTTTCAATATTTCTCCAAAGTGTTTCTAAGAATTCCATTCTTTTTTTTTCCTCAATCAAACTTGAATTTACGGGTTGTTTCTCAGGATAAAATACTTGATTAAGCATAACATACTGAAAGAGAGTATAATACGAAATATAAGCAAATATTCAAAAATCAAAAGTTATACCTTGGAATTCAATATTATTTATCTCCTAATTTTATACTTTAAGAATAAATTTTTTCTATGACAAAGTATAGGAAAAAGTATTAAAAAAAAATAATTTTTTCTAAAATTCTATAGTTTTCCAAAGTATTTCTAATAATTCCATTTTTTTTTGCCTTAATCCAATTGAAGTTTAGATATTGTTTCTGAGAATTAAATACTCATACTCGACCACAATGAAAGATCTTATAATGCCAAGTATAAGGAAATATTCAAAACTCAAAAATTATACTTTTCACTTAAAATAGTTTATCTTCCTATATTTAAGTTTGCGATTTTTTTTAAGACAATAAAGCCTGGTAATTTAAAATAAAAATGGAACACTTTTTAGGCTTAATTTTTATAGAATAAATATAAAGTATATAATTGGTTTATCAGTAATCTCGGGCAGAGATATTCCTATTTATTCTTATATAGGTAGATACTTTTATAGATATGCATAGATTTGTTGTTATAATTATAGCCATCCTATCAACTATTGTCACAATTCAAGAAGTATAAATAAACTCCAAAGCTCTTATCCGAATATCTTACCCATGACTCTGACTATTGCTAAATCTCCATGTTTGCTATATTTCAGACAACGTAAAAAGTAACAATAGGATTGCCATATAATCTTTATTAACAAAATATCAAATTACAGCAATGAATAGTATTTTAAAGCTTCAACAAAAGGATTTAATATCATCTATAAATAGCAGGATTAAAAACTCAGATAATTGATGCTAAAAAGAATGAATTGCTTATTCGTATAGGCTGATTTAATAGAAAAATTAAAATGCCAAAATAATCAAATATTTTTAGGAAAAACTAATCTGAATAGATAAATAAAAGTAATAATATTTATTAATGATTTAATGCTCACTAATTCAGCCTTATCTAGATTTTCAAGATGAATCTTTCTATTTTTAAGGTATTTTTTTTGCTAACTATGCCCAATTTTTTATTCGTATTTACTATTATTAGTATTTATCTGGGAGAGGGAATAGAGAGTATTCAATCAAGCATAATTGAAAATATAAAACTATCATGAAATAGTCTTGAAATATTAAATAAAATATAGCTATTTCTCAAAGATTGAGAAATTTTCTGATGAATTATGAATGTAAATTTCAAAACCATGTTGAAGTTTTAATATTTTGTTGATAAACAATCTCGAAAATTTGAACTAATAGTAAGAATAAATTTTATCTAACCTTTGGTACAATGTAAAAGTAGGTTATTCTAAAATTTCATCCAAAAAAAATATATTATGAGTGAAATAGAAAATCATCAACAGCCTTCAACCCCTTTCTTAGATTCAGAAGCTAATAATGAACAGAAATACCCCACCAGAACACCACCTTGGGGCACAGTTACAATTCTGGAAGAAGGTCTTCGTTACAAAATTAGTCGTATTGAGGTAAAACCAAAACATTATATTAGTACCCAGATGCACTATCATCGTAGCGAACATTGGATTGTGGTTTCTGGTACTGCTAAAGTTACCTTTAATGATCAGGAAAAATTACTCTTTCAAAAACAATCAACTTATGTTCCTGCAAATACAGCTCATCGTGTAGAAAATCCTGGTATAATTCCCTTAATAATGATTGAAATTCAAAATGGGGAATATCTTGGGGAAGATGATATTATTCGTTTTCCAGATGAGGATAATCAACTATTTTCATTTAAAAAGGCAATAACGAATAAGGAATAAGAAGTAAGAATAATTGATTTTACCCCTACTACAAAATTCTTTCATGGTAGTCTGTGCAAAATTTAATCGGTTCAAAACTTGCACCTTAAATCTGTATACACCGTATCCCAAGTGACTGCTGTTGCGGGCATTGTTTTGCTGTTTGACAACTTTACTCATAGTATTGAAATGTTTGGAGCATATTGCCTGCTCTCAAGAGCACTCTAATAACACTGATGTCTATTTTTGAAGGTGGCTTAACTTACAACTAGCTATCTGTTTTTGGGCGGTAGTGTTCCCTGGTTAAATAAGTTACTAAATGACAAGGATGATATGAGATGATAACTCCCAATTTCTTGGAGGTTAAATTCCTTTCTTCTTGGTTAGGAAGTAACTTTGTAGATCAGGTAATTTGATCTAGGGCTCATTGCTCTCGGTGCATGACCTAAATGTCACCTTTGGCTAAAAGACTTTAGCCAAATCAGAAATACCAAAGTTTCATGAGGGCAATAAACCTGGTTTCTTGTTTGGATGGTTAAGTCCTGGGAGTATAGCATTATTTTTGAATATTAATAATGGTACTCTCTTTGAAGAAGGAAGACCAAAGTTAAAGGAAGAAATAAATGGGGACATTGTCGCTAAATGGCAACTAATCATAATGTACAGCTTTCTAATAGACTTCTGGGATCGTTAATCTCAAACCTTTGGAATACTTGGGTAAAAACTTAGTTTCTAGATACGCTTCATGAATGACTCGCCCATCTTGAAATTTTTTTTGTTTACTAGAGTGTGTGTTCAAACGTTCTACCAAAGTAGCACTAGAAAAGACTAGACTTAGAGGAGGATCTAATAATACAAGTGATTTGATAATTGAATTAATAGTAACTTTGAGTTAACGACTATGTTTAGACTAGAAACGTATTTGGAGGGAAGTTACGATCACGACAAAAGAGATACTCAAGCAGTAGAATTATTTGTATAATGTGCAATATTAAACCGAATGATTTAAATAGGTAAACCTAAGAGTTACATGAGTTGAGATCTAGTTACTTCTAATAGGGGAGTGGTTTGCGTTGGCGGAGCATAGTGGCGGGAGCTATATCGCCACCTTAATGCAACAAAGCCTTTTCCTACAATAATGTTTGCATAACTTCCTCAATATTACGAGATAAAACTACTTGATTATACTTTTGTAACTTCTCATATGAAGAAAAAGGTCTACCTATCAAAGTTTCTTGTTGAATGTAGGTCATAAATGGACGACGCAAAGCCTCGTATTTGCTAAAAGCTAATTGTATAGCTGCCATATCATCCCACTGATTTTGTTTGTTAATTTGATTTACTAAAGTAGCGATCGCTGCTGCATCTTCTAGTCCCTGATTAACTCCTTGACCAAGAAATGGTGGCATACCGTGGGCAGCATCTCCCGCCAATACAACCCGCCCTATGTTCCATTTGGGTTGCTCTGGAGCAGAAACAGTAGCATGATGAGTATAATACAGACGTTGTATCATCTTATCTGGGTCAGATAAAGCTACCAACTGCTGAATTATCTCTGGAAAGTCTGCTTTTTTTAACTCTTTTATGGCAATATTAATTAACTCTTCTCCCGATTTTTCTAGCAATAAATCTAATGGGAAAGCTCCATGGAAGACATATCCAAACTGACAAGGTTGAGGAGAAAATAACATAATTCTGGGAAGATCACTTTCCAATATTTGATGATTTTTTATTGTTATTACTCTAGGAGAACCATGAAAAAATTTTTCCTTGATTTTTTCTGAAAGTGTTTCTGCTATCTGAACTGCTCTACTGTCAAAAAAATTACCAGTGCATATGGCGCCAACACCACAATATTTTGGTTTGCTGTATTCACTGTATAGAGTATTTTGATAGATTACTTGACGGACTCTAGAATTAATTCCATCTACTCCTATCAATAGTTTAGCACGAATTGATGTGATTTTCGATTCAGAAAATTGGGAGGAGTTCAGACTGCTGCTTTTATTCTTTTGTTGCTGATCATCCCAATAAACATAGGGGTGAATTTCTACTTCCTGATTAGAGACAAAATCTGCTCGAACACATTGAAATTCTGGCTCAGTAACTACATTAATACAACAATGATTAGCTTTGACGCACTCAACGGGTAATAGTTTTCTCAGTTGAGTTTGTAAATTGTACCAAGAAATTGAGACTTTACCCTCTCCGTACTTTTCAAAATATTCATTGTATCCCACGAGAAAAGAACGAATTTTTTGCCCGTTCACATTTATGAGATTCCAATAGGGCGAAGGCTGTTTTTTTTCTACCTCAGTTTTCTGACTTACTTGTAGTGAATTATGGGGTTGGTCAATAGTAGCTTTGATATTCTTGTAAGCTTCTGTATCAATGTATTTAAGCGCTTTTAAACCATTTGGGAAAATGCTTATAGTCTGACCTACCTGGCGAAAGGCTCGAGTTTGGTCGAGGACGATAATATTTTCAATTCCACGTTGATATAAACCGAGGGCAGTTGCTAACCCCACTGGGCCGGCACCAACGATCACTACATCATAATCAATTTTGGGAATGGAGTTTTCTTCAGTCATATACTGATTTTGATTATCCTATAATTATTGTACATTATACAAGAATTGTAATGGTATGCATAATAATAATGTTTGCATAATTTCTTAAATATTGCGAGGATAGACTGGTTGAGCGTACTCTTGGTCATGCTGCTCTGAAGAAACAGGTAGCCTTGTCAAAGTTGCTTGTTGAAAGCGCTCCATAAATTGGGAACGCAAAGCATCATATTTACGGAAAGCTTTTTCTATAGCCACCAGAGCGTTCCACTGATTTTGCTTGTTAATCTCAGTTACTGATTGTGATCAAAGCAGCATCTTCCAGAGCTTCGTTAACGCCTAACGTTGTATTATCTGTGCTGGAGGGGATAAAGCTACCAAGTGCTGAATCATATCTGGAAAGTTAACTTTTTTTTAACTTCAAGATGCCAAGATAAATTAACTCTGTTCCTGACTTTCCTGCCAATAACTCTAAAGGTAAAGGTGTGTGGATTAAATATCTAAGTTGACAAAACTGAGGATAAAATAATCTCATTATGGGAGTTTGATTAGTGATGATATTCTTCGGCTGAAGCACAGTTATTGCTCAAGTATAATATCCATATTTTTTTATACTTACTAAGCTTAATAAACATGATTTTAATTCTGCCTGATAGGTGGTAAATAGCTATAAATTTTATGGTAAAAATAATTGTTTTTATCTAGGTTGAGGATGTTAAGGGAAGCTGAAAATGGAATTTTTAAAAAATATAGTTGAGGGAGATTTTTCTCCGACATTAAACTAAGCGATCGCTCTGTTTTTTGCTAATAAAAAGGTAAATTTTCAGCTATCAGCTATCAGCTATAAGTTATTAACTCATTATATTGGAAGGATGAATTAGTCTCCAAGGAGAATTAAAAAGTTATGTTTGTACGGCATTCCCTTGGCTCTGGATTCCGTATGTTAGAAAAATATTAGAAAGTGTAATTGGCAATCAGGTAACTTTAGTAGTTGATAGTTATTCAAAAGCAATTGAGCTGACTCTTAAAGTGCTGAATGCTTAAATAAAAAGTCTATTTAAAAGAGATAAATAAGTTTTTTGCTGGGTTATATATATCAGGGGTTATAAACAAAGTTTGCCAATTATATTTTTAGAGTTATATCATTTATTTTTTCCGAAAAAATATTCAACTATTGGTATTTTTCCCAATTATAAGTTGTTGTTAAATTCTTTAGAAAAGGGAGTATTTAAGAATTTGTTTACTTTTTACTATAGTTTTTTCCTGATATCAGTGAGATAATTTTTTTCCCTAATATAGCACTAAGGCAAAGAAAACAGTAAAAAATAATCTATGACTGAGTTTAGTAATTTCTAAATTTCCTAGTTTCTATTTTAATTATTAATTACTATAGCAATCTCTATACTTTTTAGTATAAAGTTTGTTTATGGCGCGGGAGTAGTTAAGGACCTTGCAGAAAACCTCTGTATAACATAAAAATAATTAATACAATTATAGAGTGCTAATCCTGTAATAAGATTATTATTTTTGTATTAATTATTTAATAACTTAAATTTCACCTAAACATAATATTAATACATATAAATTTGCTTAATTTATAAACTAAAACTTATTAAATTTTATATTTTTTGCTGTTTGTTACCTCTTGCCTTTGATCAAAATTGGATATATAGTTTAAATACTTAACTAATAACTGAAAACTGAAATGACCTCTTTTAATGATGCTCGACAATATGCTCCTGCAACTGAACGCAATCGGGAATTTATCTTAGAAGTCTTACAACGACTTTTACCTCCAACGGGCAACATTTTAGAAATTGCCAGTGGTACAGGAGAACACGCTATTTTCTTTTCTCCCCGTCTAAAACCACGTCAGTGGTTTCCTTCTGATCCTGATCCCATCTTGCGTGAGAGTATAGCAGCATGGCAAAAACATAGTCCGTCAGATAACCTGCATCTACCTCTTAATATTGATGCACGGGAGTCAGCTTGGGCGGTGGAGAAAGAAGACATTCAGATTAAAGCTATTGTCAATATTAATATGATTCATATTAGTCCTTGGTCTACTTGCCTGGGACTAATGGCGGGTGCGGGACGTTTGTTACCTCAGAATGGGGTACTATATTTATACGGTCCATACAAACTGAGAGGGGAACATACAGCACCAAGTAATCTAGCATTTGATCAGTCTCTACAATTTCAAAATCCTGAGTGGGGAGTAAGAAACTTAGAAGATGTGGTAGCGGCAGCAGAGAAGGAGGGGTTAAAATTTCAAGAGCAGGTGCAAATGCCAGCAAATAATTTATCTGTGGTTTTCCATAAGGGCTAATATCACGTTTACCAAATCTCAAAAGTCTTGCTACATTTTTTGGAGAGGAGTTAATAGGGAATATTAGAAAATAAAAGTCTTTCCTAAACACAAAAAAAGCATTGGTAAATTAAGGGATGAATTAAGCTGGAATGGGCAGCTCTATAAACCAACAAGCTATTTTTTTTGCTAATTCATCCTGCCATCCACCAATGCTAATTATTCTTCTGTTTGCTTTTACCTGTACTTCAATACTTCGGTAGTGCGTCAGTAAAGTGTGGGATAAGTAATTAAGTCGTTCCAACTCCAAGGAGCGATCGCGTTCCTCAGCTCTTTGTGCAGCAGTATTTTCTTTGGGACTATGAACTCAAATCCAATTAAAGTAGGCCCTTGCCAACCTTACTTTTACCTCAGTTTGCTGCCAGACCTTGCCAAATTTATTCTGTCGGCAATGCCATCAACCGAGCTGCTTTCTGATAATTCTATTTGTGCGTTCCAGGGGCTTCCCAACCCAAGAATTCCCTTCTGCCAATTCCTGATACTGGCACTGTTTTCGTTTTTTTGGACGAATGACCAAAACTCATCACTGCTCATTTGCGAGGTCTTGATATTCTGGACATGAGCATTATGAATCATTTGTCCTTTTTCAGAGGGAGCTCTCACTAAACTAACTACCGTATTATCGGCCAAATTCACTGTTCGACTAATCCCTCTTAAACTACTGCCCTCAACTTGAGCCTCCAGAACCATGGGCGTTTGTTCAGGTTAAATTGTTCTACAATAGTAGAGAGTGTCAAAAGTATCGGTGAAAGTTTGTAGGCATTCAGGACAATAATATCGTTGACAACATTACTGGTCTTTCCCTGTTTATGAGTTTTCTGATGGCCACATAGAGGACATTCTATGATAATAGAAAGTATTTAAGGACAAGGATTATATTACCATTCCCAAACTTTCTTGATGCACTACCAGCTATTAGGATGTGCTCAGTTAAATGGCTTGGTCACCACGTCCGGTATAGTAAGAATTGTCCCCTCATTTTTCTGCTGCCGATATGCCCACTCATCTGATCAATACATGAGCTTGAGCCACTGTACTTCTGGTAATTTTTGCTATCTAAATAAGGCTATGAGTATAATTTTTGTCAATGCTTTGAGAATTAATCAGCAGGCTTTAAGTATAGAATTCATGATTTGTAATTAGTCTGATTACTTCTAATACTCAAGAAAATATAGTGATTTATTAATTTTGAGTTTTATGGTTTCAGGCGTTAATTTTTTTGGTAAATATAGATATATAAAAAATATTTAAAGTTACACAAAATTCAGCTAGAATAAATTCTTAATTGTGGAGATAAAATAGAGATATTAATTCTGCTAAAAAATATAATTTTAAGGGATGGTAGAGTGACTTTTAGATTGAATTATCAAGAAGCTTTATTTTAAAATATGCCAGATACTTTGCTTGAATAGGCACAATAAATAATTAATCGAAGTTATTAATTAATTTTGCAGCAAAGATAATATGGATATACAGATAATTTAGTTTTCAAAGGACGAATTCTTAAATAAATGGTAGTGATTTACAAGTATTAATCTTCTCAAGAAAATCTCATTTGAAAGAAGTGAATTGGATCAGTTTTCTAGTTTTTGTTCAGGTGTTCCCTATTTCACTCTAAATCAGCTTCCTCAAAAGACTGCTAAAAAAATTCAGGAAAAAAGGATATTAATTAAGTTATATTTCCGTTCAAGATTTATAATTAAGGTAATTCTTTAGACTTACTGGCAGGTTAATTAAGAATTTTTCCACCAAAACTCAGTAGGAGAAAAAATTTAAATGGCAGACTTATGGAACCAAATTTTAAACTTTGCAGAAAAAACTACCTTTATAGTAGGAAATCAACTTTTAAAAGATTTTGGAAATGTCAAAGCAGACAAAAAAGCTGATGGTAGCTTAGTTACTAAAGCTGATAAATGGGCAGATAGGGTAATTAGAGAAGCGATCGCCTCTAGTTTTCCCACTCACGGAATATTAACAGAAGAAAGTCAACAGATATTTCCCAGTAATGAATGGTGTTGGATTATTGATCCTTTAGATGGGACAACAAACTTTGCTAAAGGTGTGCCAATTTGGGGAATTTGTATGGGATTATTGTATCAAGGTATTCCTATATTTGGTTATGTAAATATGCCACCATTATCTCAATCTTATTATGCTTTTTATTGCCAGGAAAATCAAACCTATTTAACTAATCGACCTATCACTAGGGCATTTTTAAATAATCGACAAATTCAGCCAATTAAAGATGTGATTACTGGTAATCATTTATTTAATATTTGCTCTCGAAGTACAAAAATTTTACCCCAACTGCCAACAAAAATTAGAATGTTAGGAGTGGCAAGTTATAACTTTTTACTTGTAGCTTCTGGGGCGTCTATTGGTGGTGTTGAAGCTACACCAAGAATTTGGGACATTGCTGCATCTTGGGTAATTGCAAAGGCAGCAGGAGCAATTTGGATACCATTACGATCAGAAGATATTTTTCCTTTAAAAATAGGCAAAGATTATTTGAGTCATCCTTTTCCGACTTTGGTTGTAGGAAATGAAGAATTAGTTCCCTATTTTTCAGCTATAGTTGAACCTTTAATAAAATAAATTCAAGGTCAGATAGAGAATTTTTAGAGCAAGTTATTTTAATTAAGTAGGTAAGTTTAATTATCTGTAGAAGAGTAGTAGATATTCAAAATGGTGAAAACTTACTGATAACTTGCTTCTAGGTTCTTTTTCAGATATTGCACATCAATAAGCAGTTTTAAATTTGCGAAGTTATTCTGGTGGGCAACTATTAGCGAAGGAGGAACCTGCATCTAAATTGGGTAAAATGAATTTATGAGGGTTAAGCATTTTTCCAGTTTCCCCTATAAAATGAACTATGGCAAAAACTATCGCATCTACATCAGTTTCGGCAGCTTGTTGGGAAATACTGAGAGATTCACTAATGTAGTCTGTAAGATATTGAATATCGGGTTCTTAATAATAGTGAGCTAGAATGACAGCATTTAATTCTTGCTTGAGGTTGGCGATCGTATACTTTCATGTAACAAAGCTACATAATTCATCAAGAACTTACAGCGCTTTTGCTAAAATATGACTTCACTTCAAAAACAAAATCTTGTAGGGAATAATTGGCGTTTGCCGAGTATTCATTAAGATATCTCCCCTACTGTGATCTACTAATCATGAAAACCGCGGTAATGCATCAAGAAAGCGTGGGAAAATTTATCAAGTCATGCCAACGACTGGGAGCGATCACTAAACCATATCTTTGTGCTGCTGTGTTACCTTTGTACCTATGAACCCAAATTCAATTGAAATAGCTAACCACCAAGCTAACTATAGCTTCAGTTTGTTCCCAGACCTTGGGACATTTATTCTGTCGTTGATGCCCGAGACCCCTCTGTTATCGGACTATGCTATTAGTTGGTTCTAGTTATTGAGTTTGCTATGCCACCAATAATATTTTTGACAACTTTAGGGTCAAACTCGCTCACAGCTATCCCAATCATCGAACTACTTTGTTTGCAGTCGGTTTTTCCTTCTGTGTTAACGATTAATTCTTTGGTGTTGGTGAGTTGAGCTATGAACGATAAAGAAGAGGAATATCTTTCCAATCAAGATAATGAATCAGTAAACCGACAGAATACTTCAACATTTCCACCGACTTTTGACTTACACAAGCTTTTTCGGTGTAGCCTAGCTAAATACTGCCTAACTCTTCTATTTTCTCTTTCGACTCTGGTCATATACGTTTTACTAATAAAAAGTAGGGAGGTTCCATGGAACCTCCCTACAAAGTTTGGGTTGTGACAATGTAGTTTATCAATCTCAAAACGCTGTAAGACAGATAAGACAAGTCTGACAAGTATTAATGAAAACTTGAAAGTGCCTAGCATCAACGCTCTCACTTCTGAAACTAAGAGGAAGTTCTACCTTGAAAGCGACATCAAACTGTCCGCAAGGATACAGATCAAACAAGCTTAATAGAAAGGTTTAACAATACAACGCGACAGCGGGAGTTAAGGTTAGTAAGAAAAACATTATCCTTTTCTAAAAAGTTAAGTAATCACATTGGATCTATATAGAACTTCATGCATCATTACAATGCCACAATTTGTACTTGACCATTAATATGCATGACTACCAGAGTTTTAAAGGAGACTTTTTCAAACTTTTTGCAGCATTGTTTTTCAAAAAATTTTAAAGAAAAGTGCCTTATTGGAGCTTTAAAAAATTGTAAGCTTTTCAGTCCCTGGAGCTGCAAAAAGCTGGTGCGCATAAGTAGATAAGATTTCCCTCTACCAACACTCCTCACCCTCTGCTTTTTGCAGCAAACCCTAACTATTCTATCGGATCAAGAAATCATCAGCACCAATAGCAGGTTGGTCAGTCAGCAAGGCAAACTCACCCCCTTCGCCAAAACCTGGTTCGTTACCATTCTCATTGTAGAATAATTTACCGTTATTGCTATTATAAACAATTAACGCCTCGGAAGTCGCAACATTCTTGGTAACGCTAGCAAACTCAGTTTCTAGACTGAAACCTTCTCCCGACTTGCTCTCAAGAGCAGTAAATGTCTTCTTATCTAACAAAATAATATCGTCATCAGGATTAAAGTCATCAATGGTATCGCTACCTATTGCCTCAACATCAAACTCCTCGTTGGTGGCAAAGATGAACTTGTCTTTACTTGCCCCACCAATCAAAAAGTCGGAACCTTGACCACCGTTAAGTTTATCGCGACCTTGACCGCCAATTAATGCATCGTTTCCAGGACCACCAAAGAGATAATCATTTTCAGTACGACCTTCTAGAAGGTCATTACCATCTTTACCATAGAGATAATCAACACCAGGGCCACCAATAATCCTATCATCTCCATCATTTCCACTGATAGTGTCTTGACCCTGGCCGCCAGATATTAAATCTGAACGCATGGAACCAGTAACTCGGTCATTACCTCCCTTAGCTTGGAAACCATCAGGATAGTCTTCCAGGGTACTTGGTTGGATTTCGTAAACGTCATCCTCACTACCTAATTCTTCTTGTTCTGTAGGAGAAACTTCAGATCCTAAAGGTAGAGCATACTGCAAACCAAAATTGCTGAATAGCTCGTTCTGTTCCCGAGGTAGCAAGTTTGAATCAAAATAGCGTTCATAGATTTCGCCGTAGTTACCAACAGCTTTAATCACGTTGGGAACAAAATCATTCGGCAGTCCCAGCACTTTACCGATATTTCCTTCGATACCTAAAAACTGACGGACCACTGGGTCAGAATCATTATTAGGATCATCATCCAGATTATTGGCCATTAAGCGCTTGATGTTCTTAGAAGTAATATCATATTCTTCTGCTTGAACTAAAGCATTAGTTACCCAACGAACTACATCTGACCACTCTGACTGATTTTCATCTATAATCAATCCTAAGGGTTCTTTGGAAAGAATATCATCGAGAATTTTATGCTCCTTAGGATTAGATAAATTCTGAACGCGCCCGTTGAGAATGGTCATATCTGTGATAACGGCATCTATATCACCATCATCATAGGCAGCAAACATTTCATCGTTGGTAGTAAATTCTGCTGGTATAATATCCCCACCTAACTCAGTTATCGTATCCTGAATATTTTGTAAACTAGTAGCTCCTTCTAAAACTCCAACGCGACGACCGTTGAGAGCAGGTAACACAGTAATACCGCTATCATTGCGAACTAATACTCCCTGCCCGGTATAGAGATAAATTGGACCAAAGTCAATGCCCAAACTAGCATCCCGGACTAGGTTATGGGTGATACCCATTGCTGAGATATCGACAACACCATTGGCAGTGTTAGCAAAGCTGTCTTTAAATGACTGAGTCTTGACTTCTAGCTTTTCAGGATCTCCAAATATAGCAGCCGCAATGGCTTTACCTAAGTCAACATCAAAGCCCTCATACTCTCCATTGCTCATTTTTACCGCAAAACCTGGCTCATTGTCTGGAAGTCCTAGTTTTAAGACTCCACGCTCCTTGATTTTTGCTAGCAAGTCGCGATCATCATTGTCTTTAATAACGATATCAATCTCGCTGCCAGAGAATGGAGGAGAATAGAGAAAACCACCATCACTCCATAGTGAATTGCGATCACCTTCTATTCCCGAAAAGTGGCGATCGTAAATTTCGCTGTAGTTACCTACTTGATTAATGATATTAACTGCAAAATCATTAGGCAGTCCCAGGGTTTCACCCAAATTTCCTTCTATACCCAGGAACCGACGAATTCCTAAACTAGAGTCATTAGTGGGATTATCATCTGTATTCAGGGCAATAAATTCAGCGATATTTTGTGAGCTGATGCCAAACTCTTCTGCTTGAATGGGAACATAACCTGCCCACCGGACTACATCTGCCCACTGGGAGTCATTTTCTGGTAAAGCTAGAGAAATAGGTTCTTTAGATAGTTCTACATCTAATAGACGGTGATTTTCTGGCTGGGATAGTTGGTCTAAGTTCTCTAATATTAAGGAGCGATCGTGAGAATAGGCATCTACTTCACCGGCATCATAAGCTGCTATCATTTCCTCTGCAGTTTCAAATAGTTTAGGTGTAAACTTGATGCCCTCAACCTCTAGTTGATTTTGTAAATTGATTAATGCCGTTGTACCTTCTATCACTCCTATTGTTTGCTCGTTAAGGTGTGAAACATTTGTAATATCGCTGTCATTAGGAACGATAACAGTTTGATAGTCAAACAAGTAGGTCGGTGCAAAATCCACATTTAATTCTCCATCCCGTCCCAATGTTGCAGTAATACGTTGCGCTGCCAAGTCCGCCTTGCCGTCTGCTACCAGTTCAAAAGATTTAGAGAATTTACTGGTAATAGACTTAACTTTGCTAGCATCCCCAAATACAGCTGCAGCTATAACCTCAGCAAACTCTAGGTCAAATTCATTTCCCGAACCCGAAATTGCAACTTTAATCTGACCTCGTTTGATAATGTCATCCAGGATAGTTGTTTCGGGGTTTGCCACGCTGTTTAATTTCGCTTCCTGAGGCTTAATTTCAATAGATGCCTTACTCTTTTCTGGGGTAGTTTTGACTTTAGGTTCGTCTACGAGTTCGACGATATCTGCTAATTCGGCAAAGTTATTGTAAGTTTTTCCATTGTTTTGAATTAGGGCAATTTCTTCTCCCTTAAATTCAAGAGTACCTACAACAACCTTAAAGTCTTCGAGGGAATTTGTTTTAAACCCACTGCGGGATATTTGGATTTTATCCCCTTGAGTGGGGTCAAAATCTATAATCAGATCACCTTTGTCGCTGGGTTTTTGGAAGTAAAAGACGTCTGCACCTTCACCGCCTCTAAGTAGGTCAACTCCAGGACCGCCATTAAGGATATCCTCTCCCGCTTCACCTACTAACCAGTCGTTGTCTCGGTTCCCTTTCAGAATGTCATTACCCTTACCACCTTCTAGTTGGTCATTTCCACTATTCCCTTCTAGTTGGTCGTCTCCTGTATTCCCATCCAGGAAGTCGTTACCTGGACCACCTTTAATAAGGTCGTCTTCTGAACCCCCAGCAATGACATCATCGCCAGCGTTGCCTTCTAAAACATCCTCGCCAAAGTTCCCTTCTATCTCGTCGTTACCCTTTCCTCCTTGAATGGTATCCTTGCCCTGACCACCCATGAGCTTATCGTCTCCTCCCTTTCCCTTGAGCATATCGTCACCGTAACTACCCAAGAGTTTGTCATTCTTTTCTTGACCAGCAATCTCATCATCGCCAAAACTTCCGGTTTCTTCAATGCCATTCTTGGTGGCATTGTTGTTACCTTTGTCATTATCGGTAATTTCTAGAAATGCTGTTTTCGCCATGGGGTCTAATGCATAACCATTCCCTACATATTTCAGGTTAATAGTGACGCTTTCTGAATTTTCAGAAATCTTATCGTCTAATACCTTTAAGTCTATAACTGCTTCCGTTTCTCCAGGTTCAAAGTTTATTTCTCCAAACAAGCCATCTTTGTTCTGATAATCTTGTCCTAGAGTGGCAGTACCGGAGATAGTGTAGAGGATTTTTAATCCTTGGGGTGGAGCTGCTTCGCCCAGGGTAATAATAAATTGCCCGTTCTTGTCTTTTCCTTCCTTGACTGTATCGCTAGCAACGACTTTCACTATGCGGTCTTCGTTGAGAGCGTGTTCAACTAAGAAGGTGTCGGCATTTAGTATTTCCTTGAGTTCGGTTTGAGCTTCTCCCGCTGTAATTTTACCCTCGACCAGTTGTTGGGTTAAGTCCGGTAAGATGCTGTAAACCTGTTTTTTGATTGGGTTGATACTTGGCAATACATCGTCAACCGAGCTTGATAATGCTTGTTCTACTAACTTATCAATGAGGTTATTGCTTTGAGTGACTAAGGTACTTAGGGCAGCGATGGTTTTGTTATTAACTGAAAGATCTAATTCCTCGGTTAATTGGTTGTAGAATTTCTGTAGGTCTTGTTTTTTACTCAAGTCGAAACTTTCGACTGTTTTTAAGACCTTACCTAGAGCATTAATGACCTGAATTTGACCATCTGATTCTGTATAATATGCTGCTTCTAGGAAGGTGGTGCCGTTGAGTAGCAGGTTCATTATTTTGATGTGACCAGAGGTAATCTCTATTCCGCTATCGTCCCCTTCTCCAATGGCACTATAAGGATCGAATTTCTCTAATGGTTGGGATAGAGACTCTAGGGAAAATCCGGATATTTTGTTGAGTAGCCTTTCTACTTGTTTTTCCTTTATTCCCTGACTGGATAAGACTGCTTTGAGGGTTGTGAGTGGAGTAGTGCTGGTATATTCTCCTGTGGCACTTATCTGAGAAATTAAAGGTATTTCCCCAGGTAGTCCGGTGTTGGTATCAATACCACCAATAACAACGACTTGAGCTTCTTGAGCGTCAACTTCTCCGTCTCCATTACGATCTAACTCTTCCAAGTCAAAGGGTAAACTATATTCTCCATTGCTGTCAGTGTTGGTTTGAGTTTCTCCCTTATCCAGTTGGAAGTTGCTGTTAGTATCAATAAAGACTGTCGCATTTGCTAACGGTCCGTTGGAGGCATTGCCTTGCTGTATTTGTTCGTATGAAATATTCTCTATTCCAAAGACAATTTTTTTGCTATTGTCACGTTTGTTCGTAATCTCCTTACCAGTTGAGGTATCAGTAATAATATAATCACTCTTAGCCCCGGACAAGACTAAGAGATCATTGCCTTCACCACCGTTAATGGTATCATTGCCGCTACCTGGGTAAATGGTATCGTTGCCTTCTCCACCATCAAGATAATCGTCCCCTGTGCCGCCATAGAGAATATCATTGCCGACACCACCAAAAATAAGATCGTTGCCAGAATCACCTTTTAAGGTGTCGTTACCTTCTCTACCATAGAGGATATCATCACCCTGATCACCTACTAAAGAATCGTTACCCTTACCTCCATCTATTTCATCGTTTCCATCACCCCCATTTAGATAGTCATCACCTTGACCACCTTCGAGCTTGTCACTATCCGATTCCCCATAGAGATGGTCATGATCTTCACCACCTTCAAGCTTGTCACTCCCACTTCCTCCCCTTAAGGTATCTTTGCCAGACTCACCTTTGAGTACATCATTATCATTACCACCATGAAGTTCGTCATTTCCCATTCCACCTTCAAGGACATCGCTTTTATCTTCACCATAAAGTTTGTCGTTACCACTTCCACCTTTGAGTTGATCTCGCCCGTTACCCCCATAAAGTTGGTCGTTACCACTTCCACCATCAAGCATATCGTTTCCATCTTCACCATATAGGCGGTCATCATGATCATTACCATAGAGGAAGTCGTTATCCCTTTGGCCATGAAGGTAGTCGTGGCCGGCACCCCCTTCAAGTTTGTCTTCATCATTTCCGCCTTTAAGAGAGTCGTTGCCGACACCTCCCATTAGATGATCCTTACCGTTGCCACCATCAATAGTATCATTTCCACCCTGGCCATCATATTCTTGGTTGCCGTCACCAAGCGATACATTCTGAGGTAAATTGGGATCATTTTTTGTGTATTCTATATTAGTCACTTGTCTGACTGTCTTAGTAACCCATTTTACTATGTGATCTAGAGGCCAAGGCAACCACCCGTCTTGTACTTGTTTGTCGACCCAATCCACGACCTGCCGAACACCAGTCTCAAAAATATTGCTGACTAGGCTAATGCCTTGATTCCAGGCGTTTCCTAGTGACTTGAAGGTATCTGACACATATTCGACAGTATTATTCCATTCTTGTGCAATAAAATCGGCTACCTGTTCCCCTAGCTTATTTACTTCATTTATTGCAAAGTTAACTAAATCCCCAATTCCATTCTTTATCTCACCTAGTGATACTTCAAAATTAAACAGTGGGCTATCAAGTTCCAACTGTGAACCTTCCAATGTCCCGTTTGAACGAATTGTCAGATTGGCATATGTATCAGATAGAAAAGTCCAATCCGGGAAATCCAGTACTAAACCAGTTGTCAATTTAAACCCCTGACCATCTTGAGTTATTTCAGCCTTTAATTTTTGACCCAAGAATTCGAGCTCACCCTTTGCTGTGGCGACATTGTTTAGTTTGCCAATTTCCACATCCGAAAGTTTGAGGGTGCCATTTAGCAAGCTTAATTCCTTAACTTTAATACCAGACGTAGAAAAGTCGAAATCAGCTTTAGCCAAGTTAATTCCGAAAAATTCAAGCTGACCATCACCTCGGAAATATGCCTCACTTGGACTAACTTTCAGGTCTAAATTCAAGTCAGTATCTTTCCCATTGGGAACGCCAGATATCTTAACAACTCCCAAGATATCAATCTCAGGTATTTTCAGAGAACCTTCTAAACTTGGATTACCCGAGAATGGATTCATGTTAAAATTGAAGGTTCCTTCCTTGCTCCCAACCCTCACTGCAGCATTAAATCCAATCCCCTGTTCTAAAGTCCTTTCAAGAACTTCTGTCTCAACAGGGACAATTTTAATCAACGGATCGAGTTCTTCATCGTCATCAGGACCATCAATGGAAACAACTGAAATCGGAACAAGATCACTAAAGCTATTAAACAACCCTGTCACTTCGTCAAGAATGGGTACATTATCCAATTGGTTTATCAGATAAGAATTTATTGGCCCTGTTATCATATCAACTAAGCCAAGTGGCTCGTTGAGAGTTAACTCTATAGCAAATTTCTGAGGATCTGTAATATCAACTAAGAAAGCAGCGTCAAAATCATAGTTGCCAAACTGTAAGTCTCCAACAAATCCAACATTGTCAATAAATGGTGGAATATAAGTCGCCCCAATTTGAACGCCTAGTTCCCTTAATTCACTATCCGGTAGACCAAAGGGATTTTTCCAAACTCCATCTGCATCAATATTAAATTGCCCAGTGAGGGATTTGGGATCAATTTCCAATCCACCAATAAGTGTTAATGGAGGTTCGTTCTTTTGAACTGGATCATAGCCTTCTAAGGTCATTCCGCCATCAATTCCGAAATTAGGAATAGGATTTGTTGCACTCATTTCTAATCCCAATGCAACATCTTTCAGTGTGGCCTTAAAATCTCCTATAGAAATCAAGGGAACATCCCCTGCTAAAATCCCTGCTAAAGAGAGATCTTCCTTGCCAATTTCTAGTGCTACACCGACATTATCTACTCCTAAATAATCATTGATAAATTTAGAAACGTCATCGTTCTTGTTTGCAAAATTGACATTGCCTTCCAAGCTAAACCCATCGGAGAAAGATAAACTAGTCTCATCTAACTGGAATCCATCTAGACCTGGAATATCCCCTAAGATGGAATTCAAATTTAGAGGACCAAACTCATATTCAAACTCAAGTCCGTCTTTAAAATCAATATCAAAGTTCTTATCATTCAACAACCCACCAATGCCTAATGACTCTGTTGTCAACTCGAACTCAGGTTTTGCTAGAACAAGCTGAGTTCCAGGTTTATTCTTGTCCCCATCACCCAAAACTATCTCGGCAATCTTATTAACTGCGTCCTCAACGAAACTAAGAGAATTAAAACTATCGCCAATTAAACCATTCAAATCGAAGGTAACATTGTCCAGATAGGTAATAGAAATCCCTTGACTTGATAAAGATAAACTTGCATTCCCAATGCTGTTGATCGTATCACGAATATTGGAGGGTAAAGAAACAGAACTTGGCAGTAAACCGACCAATAGATTAATCAGTTGTTTGGGAGAAAATTCGCTAACAGATAGTTCATAATTTCTATTCCCTGTCTCATCTGTGGCATATCGTAAACCGGGATGACTGACCGTTAGAGATTGAGACATAACATTCTCACCCAAGCCTAACGTAGAAAGAAGGCTATTAATAGTACTGGAAATATTGAGTCCACCTACATAAGTGACACCAAATCCATTATCATTCAATTCAATATTTAAGTTTGCCAAACCACCCAAAGTCGTTAGCAAATCTTGTGCAAATCCTGGTAGTTCTGTTCCCGCAATAGTCTTGAAGGCATTTGTCATCTTCGTGGCATCAAGCTCTGGCAAACCGAACTTAAATCCACTCAGTTTGGGAATTTTCTTCTGAGCGCCACTCACTTTGGAGCCAATCTCACTGACATCAAAACTGAGGTCAAAAACTTCCCCGTTAAAATCACCAGCAAAGCTTAATTTTTTGGTATTATTTTTCTTCTCAAATTCTATTCCCGGTTGAGCCAGCACTAGCTGAGTCCCTTCAGTAGCTGGGTCACCATCTCCTAAGAATGTTTCAGTTACTGTATTAGCGGCATCTTTAAGGAAATCATTGTCGCTAATCATACCAACTATGTTGTTGACATCTAAGACGACATTATCTAGATAGGTAATCCCAAATCCTTGGTTGGATGCCTGTATATTAACCTTACCCACTTTGTTGAGCTGCTC
>ENA-UENW01000265-UENW01000265.1-marine-metagenome-genome-assembly--contig:-NODE-265-length-26174-cov-164.173635_pt1 | contig 26174 bp, 19 predicted proteins | sample MGYA00237876_ERZ529329 | MGnify/ENA primary metagenome ERZ529329 (study PRJEB26372, sample SAMN05368346) | marine metagenome | biome: cultured habitat; feature: ocean water; material: water; isolation... | reverse complement strand
AGCTATTTTTTGTTATTAAATATTTTTGAAATTATCTCAAGTTATGATCAGTGGCTCTATTTTGCTCCGCGACATTAAGAGCAAATTTTGTACAATTTATTAACCATTATTCTTCGATTTTTTTAGCTATTTTTTGTTATTAAATATTTTTGAAATTATCTCAAATTATTATCAGTGGCTCTATCCCTAAATATTACTGATCTTTTTCCCTACCTTTGCTGCTGTAAATACTTAAATATTTTTCATGATATTTTCAGTATTTCCACCTTTTTTATTGAATAATAAATTCTTTGCTTTGATAGTCTAAGATGCCAGAATAAGTAAGCCTTAATTTTTTATTAGTGAAGCGAAATTTCTGTTATTTTATCTGTTCTTCCCCAAGCATAACCGATCAAGATATCGCCATAGCATAATGATCTTTGTAAATTATAAATACTACTTGCCTTATGGGTTCTATTTATGTTTGCAATTTTGCTGATTTATCCTCTTTAACTTTTTTTGCTTTTACTAATTCATCATTTTTAGTGGGATTCTTTTTGCGAGTTTTTTTTCAAAGAGTTTAGAGGCAAAATCAAACCAAAAATGATTTGATTTTTTATCTTTTTGAGAATATTGAAGAGCTTCACAATGGGCATAGTTTAATTTCTATACGGAAACAAATCTCCAAATAAGGTTTTTTGAAGGGAATGAACAACCCTTTCTAATTCATTAATAAGATTTCTTTGAGTCATTTTTTTGAATGTATCAATATGAGCTTTACTATCAGCTTTTCCTAAATATTTGTATTGAGTTTTTTTATGACTATCAGTAACCTTATAAAGAATCGGATCCCAAGATTGTAATTTATAATATTAGTAGCTAATAGTTTTTATAGTCGATGATATTTTATTGGTAAAAAGGTTAAACAAAAAGACTTAATTACACTTCACAATAATTAGGATTAATCGGATATTTTTTTATCAATTGATCAGAGAAATAAATCAGGGAAAAATTGAGGAAATCTTGGTTGGTATGGAGATAAATTTGACCTCATAAGAAAAGAATACTTGGCATCAACCACATTGGGTTAGTAAATCAATTTTTACTACTCAAAAAAGTCATTAACTGACTCTAATAATTTCCGGTTGGAACCAGATATTAATTAAAGTCACTAAAACCTAGGCTGAAAATGAATAGATTCAATAACATTTTTAAGGGGAATTTTTTAGGACTCAGAAATCATCATCAGGATCCAGAGCTGAAAATGAATAGATTCAATAACATTTTAAATCGTCAATCATCTTTCTTATGAATCTGAAAAATATCATATTATAGTATACTTAATCCCCTCAGTTTATAGAATAATATATTATTAGTTATTTGTGTAATTAATTTTGTTCAGTTACTTAAACTGTGAAAAATTTACTATTGCCCATTAAAAATAAATTGTGTCCCTAGATAAAACCGGCGGTATATAAAAATATTGCTGAACTAATATAGAATAAATCAGAAAAAATATCAGGTAAAATAGTAAAAATCAAAGGTCTTCCAAAGCATAAAAAAGTTTAGCTACTTATGAGTAATTGTTTCTACTAACAACAGCTAAATATTGTGCTAAAACTTTACCTAAGTCAATGCAGTAAAGATGCTGTATAACTTGAGTATGGTGGCTTAGATAAAAAAACAGTAACTATTAGAACTCATCAGGAATATACTAACTTTGAAGGATGTACCTATGTTAAGGGACTTTTAAGAAAGAAGTTGTGTGAGGTGAAAGTCTTATACAAGATTTTGAAGGCCAACGAGCCTTATATAAGGTTAATCGGAAATAGACTCGTTGAGGTTTAACTATTTTCAGAACGAAAGCAACTGGTATAGATGACTGTAGTTTATATTCTAACTACATCCATTAATAACCCTTTAAACAATTTCATGCCATCTGTATTACCTAAAATTGGGTCTGATGCTCTTTCCGGATGAGGCATCATTGCCAACACATTACCTTGACGGTTGCAGATACCAGCAATATTGTTTAAAGAACCATTAGGATTAGCTTCTGGGCTAATTCCACCATTTTTTGTGCAGTAACGAAACAAGATTTGACGATTATTTTCTAATTCTTGCAAAGTATCTACATCAACATAATAACAACCTTCCCCATGAGCTATTGGCAAACTAATTATTTCTTTTGTTCTATAAGCAGATGTCCAAGGAGTATTAGAATTTTCTACTCTGATATAAGTTTGATTGCAAATAAAATTTAATTTATGATTTCGCACCAAGACTCCAGGCAATAACCCTATTTCTGTCAATATCTGGAAACCATTACATATTCCTAAAACTAATTTCCCCTTTTGAGCGTGGGTAATAGTTGCTTTCATTACTGGAGAAAAACGGGCAATTGCTCCACATCTTAAATAATCTCCATAACTGAAGCCTCCAGGGATAACTATTACATCCAGATCAGAAATATCTTCTTCTTGGTGCCAAACCATGCGAGTTGGTTGACCCAATAACCCCTGAGTTACCCAAGCTACATCCCGATCGCAATTTGAACCAGGAAAAATAATAATGCCAAATTTCATATTAATTTTCAATTAAGTCATTCTTCCGACCCTAATGTAGAAGGCTTTGTCTGTTTTTTTAAACCATCTACTGTTTAATTATTTTATGGTAAAAGTTTCACACAAGCCGGTATTAAAGGCAATATTGATGGCAATTACCATAAGAGTCTTCCTTATAGGTTTTCCCATATCTTCTAGCAATATTAAGAGGAAGATTAGTCTGAGAAACAAAATCCTAAATTAAATATTTTCTCACTTCTTCCTTCTTCCTTCTTATATTTTTACTTCATTTAATTCAAAGCGATAATTTTCAATGACAGGATTTGCTAATAATTGATCACAAATTAATTCTACTTGTTCTCTAGCAGTTTCTTCATCTGTTGCATTAAGTTTCAACTCAATATATTTACCAATTCTAATTTGTTCTAAATTTTTATGTCCCATCTGTGCTAAACCAGATTTAACTGCGGTACCAGCAGGGTCTAAAACAGATGGTCTTAGGGTAACATAAATATATACCTGATATTTTTTGATCACTTTAGTACAAAGTTTTAGATTTTAATTGAACTACTCACTCAGATATTATCTGTTAAGTTTAACCTAAATTAACTATATTGGCCATGAAAACCAAGCGCACCCATTCTCAAGAACGTATTTTAAAATTACTAAAAAACCAGAAGCGATCGCTATCTGCTCAAGATATTTATTTAAAACTACGCAGATATGACAGACCTCTGGGGCTAGCAACAATATATCGTTCTTTGGATGCTCTCAAAAAAGAGGGTGTAGTAATTGTTCGGACTTTGGTCAATGGTGAATCTGTTTATAGTTGTCTACAGCAAGACCAATATTATTTGAATTGTGTTAAATGTGGGACTTCTATACCTATTAATAAATGTCCTGTCTACAATTTGGAGGATAAATTACAGCAGTCCTACAAATTTAAGATTTTTTACCATACTTTGGAATTTTTTGGGCTTTGTGAACGCTGTACCTTAACTGAAGATATTTCTTAACATTCTCCCCAGCTATTAGTTTGGGGTAGTCTTACAATCTAAAGCTAATAAAATACGGATTGACCTTTATCTTAGTCTACTCCAAAGGTTGGCCCTAGTCAAACCCCTTGAAGTGCATTTCTGTTTTTATCCTAGAATACTCACAAACAACTAACTGAAACTAGAGTTTATATTAACATATTTATTCAAAAAAAACAACTAATAAATTGTCTGCTTATGAGAAAGACTTTAAACCAAATTTTTTGCTAAACTACCATTCTTCTAAATGCTCACTGAATTTTTGTTGTCTGTCACAATAGAACGCATACCTTCTAAAGTTGCTGGAATATTTCGAGGGTCCATAAACATAACTTTACTACTTTCACTAGTACCAATTTTTTGACCCATATCCAGATAATTTTGAGCCAATAAAAATTCGAGTGCCTCCTTTGCATTGGGGTCTTTACGGAGAGTCTTAGTAATAATTTCTAATGCTTCAGCAGTTGCTTGAGCTTTCAATACCTGAGATTGACGTTCAGCTTGAGCCTTCAAGACAATTGCTTTTTGTTGTGCTTCTGCTTCTAAAACAGTTGCCTTTTGACGTGCTTGAGCATCAAGAACTTGTGATTCTGCTCTACCTCTGGCAGAGTTAATAGCAGAATCTCTTTCCCCTTCTGAAGTTAAAATTGCTGCCCGTTTTTTTCGTTCTGCAGTCATTTGTAATTCCATAGAATCTTGTACTGCTTTTGATGGGCTAATATCTCGTAACTCTACCCTAGTTACTTTTACTCCCCAAGGGTCAGTAGCAATGTCTAATTCTCTGAGTAATACCTCATTAATTTCCGTGCGAGCTGTAAAAGTTTGGTCTAATTCTAATTTACCCATTTCTGCCCGAATTTGAGTTAAAACTAAATTAGTCATTGCAGATTGGAGATTTTCTACTTTATAGTAAGCTTTCTCCATATCCATAATTCGCCAATAAACTACAGCATCTACACTAATTGCTACATTATCTCTAGTAATACATGGTTGAGGTTTAATATCTAATACTTTTTCACGAATAGTTTCTTGATAAGAAATTTTATCTAAAAATGGTATAATAAGTTTCAAACCAGCATCTAATTTTCTGCCGTTATATCTACCTAAAGTTTCAACCAAAGCTTCATTGCCTTGATTAATAACTTTGACACTTCCTGCTAAACTTGAACCACCTAAAACTAAAAATACAAGTAAAAAAAACTGTTGCATTTTTCATCTCCTAATTATCTAAATTATAAGATTTATCTAAATTAATGCTACACTTGGATTTTCCTAAAAACTACTACAAATATCATAGAGGTGAGTTAAGAATAAAATTACCTCAATAAATAGTATTTAGAGATCGAAAATATTAAGTATAGCAAAATTTTTAAGGATTTGTATTAGCTGTTATTTCAATTGATTTTGGTTGGGAAGATAAACTGAAGAATTTAATAAATTTTCTGGCAATATAAATAAAGTATTACCTTCTCGTCTAAGGACAATAACTTTTTCTTGAGCAGGAATCATAATATCTTGATCGTCACATTTAGCTCGCCAAGAATTACCTTCATAGAGTACTCTACCAGGCTGACCTGGTAATATTTCTGTTAAAGTTTCTCCTTCCTTGGAATCAGCAATAATAGCTATTTTACGGTGGGGCAACAGATAACGGAAAGCAAAAATAGAAGCTACAGAAAAAATCATCCACAAGGCTACCTGTAAACTCACACTAGGAATTAAGAGGGACACAAGTGCCACAACAAAGGCACTCAGTCCCATCATAAATTCAACAAAAGCCGTGGGCACAAAGAATTCTAAAAAACAAAGTGTTGCCCCAGCTAGTAACCAAAATATAGTTGGATTTAATAGCACGGATAAATAGGATCAGTGAGATTAAAGAAGTTATCAGCGGTTAGTATTTAACAAAATTAGCAAAAGCATTTTTTTTTAGGCTAAACAGGAGATTTCAACCCTGTCTAAAACATCTAGTACAAAAGTTAACAGGGATTTTCACCCATAGCTGCTCAAAGTCGAACATTCCGGTATGGAGGCATTAATAACTGTTTGGTTTTCACTAATTATTTTTGTGGACAACTTGTGCAGATTCATTTGTTTCTTAAGTGGCTTAGGAGCATCAACTTTTTCAGCATATAGGGAACCCTAGTATTTTTTTTTAGTCTGAATACTGGCTTTAAACCCATTTATTTTGTGCCTCAAAAACCTTAAATGCTACTAATAAATAGTATAATAGTATATTTATAAAACCAAAACAAATAAAAGTTAGCCTATAGGGGTAAGGCTTCAAACCCAATAATTTTTCGGTAAGATTGATCAAGGCAAGTTCTATTTTAATATATCTTTGCGCTTTGACCTTAAAAAAGTCCTCTGAAAACCTCCTAAGTAATTTATTTATTAAAAGCAAAAAAACAATACCAACACGAAAATTATCAAATTAATTTTTAAATAGTAAAACTTTTGACTTCATAAAGAGTAAATTGTATTACTTTTGATTTTTGACTTAATTCCCAACTATGATTAATTCTGCGCCAATAATTCATTGTCCAAATATTAATTGTTCTAGTGTTTCTCACTCTTGGGATCAGGAAGAGTGTGAAGCTTGCCAAACTAAATTAATCTATCGCTATTTATGGGCAGTTGCTCCAAAAGTCGAGATTTCTGTAGGGGAGTTATTGGGCGATCGCTACTATGTTGTAGCTCCACAAGTTTGGCTAGATACGAAGCCTGGTGAACCTCCATTTATGCACGAGGAATTTCCAGATTATATTATGCCTTATCTACGCTTATATCCTGAGAGGCTTCATACACCAGATGTATATGGTTTTTATCAGTATGGAGAAGAAACATATCCTACAGATATTCTATTATTAGATAATGTTCCTCTGGACTCTAAAGGTAATTTGCTTCCTAGTCTTGTAGAAGCTTGGCCCACAGCAAGTCCTGTACGTCAGGTCTACTGGTTGTGGCAAATGATGCAATTATGGAAACCTCTATCAGAAGAGCGTGTAGCTTTTAGTTTATTGACCAATAATTTACGGGTGGAAGATTGGCGATTACGATTGTTAGAGTTAAACCTAGAAACCCGTAAAACTAAACTTAGAGATTTTAAGATTTTTTGGTCAAATTTGCTTCCGACAGCTCATCCTAACGTTCAACAACCATTGACAGAGATTTGTCATATGATTAGTGATATTGGGGAATCTTTAGAGGCGATCGCTCCGAAATTAAACCAACTACTATTAGAACAGGCAGCCAAATTACCATTAAAATCCGATATCATGGGGGCGACGGATACAGGTCCCGTGCGTATGCATAATGAAGACTGTTGTTATCCTACAGAAGAGGACTTAAATAGTAATCAACTAGTGCCCAATTTAGCAATAATTTGTGATGGAGTGGGTGGCCATGATGGCGGAGAGGTAGCTAGTCAACTTGCAGTACAATCAATAAAAAAATTAGTTCAAAATTTATTAATAGAGGTAGAGCAACAAGAGGAGTTAACATCCCCAAACTTAGTCAATAAACAACTAGAGGAAATTATTCGGGTAGTCAATAATATGATTGCTACGGAGAATGATGAACAAGGAAGAGAGTCTCGACAGCGCATGGGTACAACACTAGCCATGGCATTACAGTTACCCCAACAGGTGAAACCTTCCCCAGAATCTAGTCCAAATAATGCCCATGAGTTATATATAGTTCATGTGGGAGATAGTCGTGCTTATTGGTTAAGTAGAAATACTTGTCAGTTGTTGACTGTGGATGATAATGTTGCTTCTAGAGAAGTTGGTTTGGGTCATTGTTTGTATTGGCAGGGTTTAAAACGTCGTGATGGTGGTGCCTTGACTCAGGCTTTGGGTACAAGAGATGGGGAGTTTATTTATCCTACTATTCAAAGATTTTTGATCGAACAAGAGGGGATATTACTTTTATGTTCCGATGGCCTGAGTGATAATAATTGGGTTGAGAATTCTTGGGCTGAATATGCTTCTAAAGTTTTCCAGGGTGAAATTTCTCTAAAACAGGGGGTAGAGTCTTTAATTGAGCTGGCGAATCATAAAAATGGTCATGATAATACTTCGGTGGTGCTTGTCCACTATCGTCTTTCTCCAGAGAAGTTAATCTTATCTAATATTCCTACAGTAACAACTCCAGAAAAGGAAATTTTAATGACAGAATTGTCTGAGGCTTCTAAAGAGCTTCTTTACAATAATGATGAAGAAGTATCAGAAGCTGAGTCTGAATTTCAGTTGGAACCTGTCCAAAATTTTTTCTGGTTAAAACCCTGGATGTGTATGATGGGTGTCTTATTTATCTTGTTGGTGGGGGCAATTATATCGGTATGGCGCAATTGGGAAAATTTTCAGTCAACTCCTAGGGATAGTCCTGCACCTTGGGAGAGTCCTATGAGACCTGAGCCTTCAGAAACTAGAATTTCTCCTAGTTCTTAATCCTTATTTGAGGGTTTTTAACAGTAAGTTTTATGCAAAAATAAGAAAATTGTTAAATAAGCTTGTAATTTCTTCTTGGAGTTGCATAAAAATTTATCAGAGAGAATAGTAGAAGGTTTTATATGAAATTAGGCGATCGTGTTCGCGTTAATAGTTCTGTTGTTGTTTACATTCATCCTGAACATAAAGGACAACCATTTGATATTAAAGATCACGAAGGAGAAGTGATTAATATTATCAATGAATGGAAAGGTAGACCAGTTAGTGCGAATTTACCAATTCTTGTCAAATTTACAAAATTTAAAGTTCATCTTAAGGAGGAGGAGTTAGAAATAATCTCATAAGTTGAGGTGAATACTAATGGGGTTTATGTAGGGCTGTCCCCATTTATTGATTTATTTGTTTATTTATTTATTTATTGAATAGATTATAGAGGTTATATTTGAGTTGTAGCAACTTGATAAATTCTTGCTACAAATATTTAGGGTTTGATCTTCTTTATCTTTTTCAGGAGTAGGAGAATAGGGAGGTGGGTAGGGACGTTGCATGCAACGTCCTATAGAAAAACAGGGAATTTATAGAAGAGGTAGTTGAATGTATTTTTTCCTTGTGGCCTTTTTCAGTGATCTCCCCAAAATATTATTTTTTAAAGCTCTAGAGCGCCAAAAATAGATGTTTGTTGGGAATCCAGCAATGCTAAAATCTCTATATTTCAATGCTTTTATCTTTCATCAGCAAGCCCTACTTAGGCTGCTTCTAGTGCTTATTCATAGCACAATATGATTCAGTTAAGGATTTTTTTTGAAGTTCTGCAAAATTTAAAGGCTCATAATTCTGGTTCTATTGTTTAGTTGCAAATTTTAGTAATATTATTTTTGTCTGACTTCTTTTTGGTTTAAACTCAGATTCTTTAATTTAAAGTGTAGTGCAAAAATACCGTAAGAAAAGGAGCACGATTAATTAAGTATTAATACTGAAAGTCAGGATAAGTTGGCGCAAGTAAAATACATAAAAAAAATAGTTGGCAAATGGCTAATAAAAGTCCCTGGAGGCTAAAATTTGATGGAAAAATTCACTCTTGGAAGAGGGGAGCGATCGCCTATCACCAATTTCAGATTTTCTGGCATTTAGCTATTTACAACTGTCCAGACCCAAATTTGTTTTTTTTTGAGGTTACACAAACTTTTTTATTGATCAAGGGTAAGCAGTTTCAGGAGCTCAAAGTTCTCTAGTTTGAATATATGCTTGGTGCAAGCTGTACCCAGTTAAGCAGGGTCCAAGGGGTTAAGTCATTAGCGAGCTCTAAATATTCTAATATAGTTATTTTAAATAGATGATTAGCAACATTTTACACCTAGATGTAATTTACGCGATGTTCTATGTTTACCAAAATCTATGAGTTTTGGTTTTCTATTTACGAACAGGAGTAAGTTTTAACGCCTGTCTGTAGAATATACTGCGGTGGGAAAAACTTGGTATCATTAGTCTAACTGGTATCACAATATTTAACTTTCTCAAATTACGGGATACGTTACTATGGTTTGGCACAGGTAAATCTAGTTTCCTCAAGTCAGATAAAAATTATCCTTTGTGTTTGTCCTCATGCTGCTATCAAGTAGAAATTCCATAACCCAGTTGCTGTTAGGATTAAGATTAATTTGTGCTCAAAATTATCTTGATGACTATGTTAAATTTAACTAATAGCTCTATAACGCTTGATGCCTGCAAACGCATTTTCATATACTCACCTTGGCTCTTCTTAATTTCTGATTCTCCAATTATTGTTTTACTTTAGGTTTTTTATGGGTAATACAGATGTTTTCATATTAGTTTTGGAGACCTTGGAAACCACTTATAAGTTCTATCCAAATCTTCACAGGCATATCTCTTTCAGAGGAAGCTGGGTAGTCTGAAGGAGTTATCGTTGCAGAAACAGAATGTAAGTTTCCATTAATTCCGCTTCAGGCGAAACTGGGGATAAACGTTAAAGGTGATTATTTTGATCCGTATTTAGAGGACAGGTTTCCATTAATTCCGCTTCAGGCAAAGCTGGGGGGGAACCAAAAAGGAGGCAGGTGCTTAACGTTTCTATTAATTCCGCTTCAGGCAAAGCTGGGGCGGAGTATAATTAGCCTATTCAGGGAGTTGATAGAATATTTCCAATTAATTCCGCTTTAGGTGAAGCTGGGGGGATCTACGATTTTAAAACACAACACAGCAATACTTTCAGACCCCCAAATATACTCACTCCTTTGATAAAAAAGTCAATATAGCAGTTTTTACTAAAATAATAGCCCTCAAATCCAATCCCAGTATGGGAAAAACGCAAGTCAACGAGATAATCAGAGTTTCAGCAATTCTGGGATGTGAGTATGTCAGGTTTTCATGAAGATAAAAAAACTACTCTAAATTACTTCTAATAAGCTATAAATTACTAAAAAGATATTGCCATTTATTTTTTAAATTTATTTATACTATAAAACTTACTTTTTATCTGACCTATAAGAATACGAATTGTCAATCCATAAACAATATATTTTTTGTGGAAAATGGTAATAGAATTTGGGCTAACTTTTTACTTAGAGAAGTAGGAGATACATTGAATTGAATTGTGCATTTACCCCGTTTTTTGCTGAACCTCTATTTTTTTAGTTGCCTGTGCATATTTCTAGTTTGTATAAACCTATTACTATCATTCTGAAATAGATAAATTTTTTAGTTTTGATGATAAGTAATATTAATACTATACCACAAAAAGTCACAGGAGTGACAAGGGTGACAGCCGTGACAAAATCAAAAGTTCCATGATCAGACAAAATTAATAGGAGATATACCTATGAAGACACCAATAGAAGTTATGAGTGCTTTCCAAAGTCTCCAAAATCAATATAAAAATATCTGTATTCCCCATAAAAAAGTGAAGGGAAGACAATTAAGGGAAAAACAAAAATTGGAAAATCAGAAATTAAGAATAGTCAAGGATAGTTGATAAAAATGCGTTCAAGTCCCCCGATGGACGAGGGAGGGTTTCAACCTAATTTTTCGGTAACTTGTTTTATGGATATAATTAATATTAATTACAACTACATTCTCTTAAGAACACTTATCATCAGAATAGTTGCCCAAAAAAATATGTAAATTCAGTATAATATTTTGTATTAAACAAAAAGAGGAAAAAAGTAGGTAGATAGATGGACCCAAAGAGTAGAAGATTTATGATAATGAGTCTTGGCTAATTAGCTATCAAATTATTAGCATATAAAGGTTTTAGCTTCTTAGGATTAAAAAAAAGTGCCAGCTTTTCGATTGTTTAAACTCAAGAAGTTAACCTTTTGATCAGACAATAGCAGAAAAATCATGGGATAAATATATCTAGATACCTCTGAGTTAATTCAATACAGTTCAAATAAGAAAAAAAACTTATAAGGCATGGAACCAAAATTATGGGCTTTTGAGCTAGCATAAATCGGGCAAAAAATCCTTAAATAAAGCGTATTGCTTTATAATTCCTATTTATCCTTACTCTTTAAAAAAAACAAAAAAAAGTAATCCTTAATGAAATATATTCTGGATAAGTTTAAGAGATAAGTTTCTACTTAAAAATTAGATATTAAATAATCACAAAAAATATAATATTATTCCAGAATTTGTCCTATCAGCTTCTAGGAAAAAATTATGAGCAAAACTCATGCTAAATCATCGGAAAAATTGACATTTTTAACTACATTAAATACTAAAAATAATCAAACTATTTCCTCTTCTAAGGGAATTTTTAGCATCTTTTCTGCGTTCCCAGAATATGACCGTGGTAACAGACTGTATGAAATGGGTAGATACGAGTCAGCTATTCCCTACTACGAAAATGCAGTGAAAATAAAGCCAGACTGGGCTATAGGTTGGTTAAAACTAGCTGAGGCCTTATCTAAATTGCAAAAGTATGAACAAGCAGTAGAGGCTTATAAAAGATCCCTATCTCTCAAACAAAACGCTCATCAAGCTTGGCATAGTTATGGAGTTGTATTATCTAATTTAAAGCAGTATGAGCAAGCGATCGCTTGCTTTGACAAAGCAATTAAAATTAATCCAAATGATTATCAATCATGGTTTAATAAAGCAATTATTTTAAGCGAATTAAAACAAGATTTACCTGCGATATACTGCTACAAAGAAGCACTAAAAATACAACCTATGAAGGGAGAAATTTGGTATGGTCAAGGTCAAGCATTATTAAATGTGCAAAAATATGCTGAAGCATTAGCAGCTTATGATTGTGCTGCGAAGCTGCAACCTGATAATTATGATATTTGGTTTAAGAGAGGATTAGCTTTATTTCAAACTCAACGTTATGCAGAAGCAGTTATCAGTTATGGCCACGCTATAGAATTACAACCAGAGAATTATCTAGGTTGGTTTAACTTAGGTATTGCTCAAAGTAAACTACATAAATATCACGATGCAGTCTCTTCTTTTAATAAGGCAATTAAATTAAATCCTGATGATTATGAAGCTTGGTATTATAAAGGATTAGCTTTAAAAAATCATTGGAAAGAAGGAGGAGTTGCTTGTTTAGATAAGGCAATTAATTTTAACCCTAATTTACCAGAAATTTGGATTAGTCGTGGTTATATTTTATTAGATTTATTTAAATATCGTGAGGCATTAGAGTCTTTTAATAAGGCAATTACAATTAACTCTAATTATCCCGAATCTTGGTTAGGTAGAGGTAAAGCATGGATGGCTCTAGGTAAATATAATGAAGCTCTTATTGCTTATGGTAATGCTGTTAGTATTGAGCCATATTTTTTAGAGGCTTGGAATTGTCGAGGTGAAGCATTAGAAAGAGTCCAAAATTATGATCAAGCATTGGCAGCTTATGACAAAGTGATAAAAATGAGTTTTGAGCAAGGAGTTTCTGTTGCTAAAGTAGGTTTACAGAGAGGAGCAGCTTTAGAAAAGTTAGAGCGATATCCTGAAGCAATAGAAGCTTATAATTTGGTAATTGAAAAACAACCAAATAATTTTGATGGTTGGTTAAACCGGGGATTAAACTTAGAAAAAATGGCAAATTATGAAGAAGCTGTTTTGAGTTATAGTCGAGCTATTAGTATATGGCCTAGTAATTATCAAGCTTGGTTACAATTAGCTTTAATGCTGGAAAAATTAGAGAGGTTAGATGAAGCGATCGTTGCCTATAACAAAATCATTTCTTTAAGGCCTGGTAATCATGAAACTTGGTTGAAAAGAGGATTAATTCTGGAAAGATTAGGATATGTTCAAGAAGCTGTTAGTTCTTACAAAATTGTATTAGAAATTAAACCTGACTATCACGAAGCAATTGAAAGAAAAAAACGATTAGAATTAACTGTTTAATTTAATTTTGAGTAGTATTTGAGGCGGTAGATAATCCTTAAATTAGATCAAATCCAGATCATTTATTATAGGTCTGTAGAGTGTACCTTATCTATACAAGTCCATCAATTTAAATATAGATTCGGTTAAAAGCTTCCGTCTATTATTGAGCAGTACCAAACAATAATTGTATAGTCAATAGTAATTTAATGGGGGTATCACTATAGATATTTGATGCTCTCCTACGTCTAGTTTTCTGTTGCTTTACCCAATGTTCTATTACTTCATCATAAGCACCAAAATATAAGACTTCCTCTCTGCTTTAGAGAAGCACCATACTGAGACTAGTTGCTGAGGAACTACTTGTATTTGGACTTCGACTTAACTAATATCTAACCTTGGAGTAGTTTTTTTTCTGCTAAACAATTTTTTTGACCCTATTTACTTTCTTTTCGCAAAAAAGCCGGTCTGCAGCTACTGGAACGTAGTGGAAGGGAGCAATTATCTTCGGTGGGCCAATAGTTTTTCCTATTGTCGCCATGATAACTTTTCCGTAGACTTTGGTGTTGTATCAAAGGTGAAGTAAAGAATACTACAAAAAGGTCTCCCTGATCTTGGTCTTAATTTCCCCTAACTATTCGTCATTAGGAGGAAAAGTCTTCCTATCTTATCAACTTTGAAATTAAACTTCTTTCTTCCTTTTTATTTCTTCCTTTAACTAGAAGCACTTGTATAATAGCGCAGAGCGAGTCGCCAAAATTGAATAGAGGCAAAAAATAATCCGCCTGCTAAAACAAAAGAACCCAATATCCAAGTACTTCCAGCCTTACCTAATATGGTTTGAGCTGGTACAGTAGTTAAAAATGCCACTGGTACTAGAAAAGTGAAGAAGAAACGATAAGCAGTAGGGTAAGCTACTATTGGATATCTTCCTGCTCCTAATAAACCTCTGAGGACTTCTGTTAAGTTATAAATTTTGACAAACCAAATACTGGTAGAGCCCAGGATAAACCAGATACTATAAAGAATAATTATCCCACAGACCATTGGAAGTATGGTAAGCAAATAATTGCTTATTCCTAAACCAAGTTTACTACCGGCATATTCTAAGAGGAACCCGCCAAAAATTATGTCTAGTATTCCCCAGGGAGAAATTGTGCGAGTAGAAAGCAAAAATTGACTACTAATGGGTTTGAGAAGGACAAAATCTAGGGTACCTTCTTGTACCTGCTTCACAATTCGGTTTAAACTAGGAATCAAAAAAGTTGCTGAAAGACCCTGTAAAATGGTAAAAATTGCTAGGATAATTAAAGATTCTTCCCAATTCCAACCTTGAAATTTGTAGCCTGTTCTATAGAATAGAAGTAAACTAAATAAGCTACCTAGTAAACCTCCTATGCTGCTAATGGCTGCGATCATAAAGTTGAAACGGTATTCTAATTCAGCCGCAATAGCTGCACTCCAAAATAATTTTAGTACTTGTAAGTATCGTTTCATTGTGACTTAATTGAAAGTAAAATAATAGCAGCAAGTAAATTGAACCCAATTCTATCTTACTTCTGTCTGTAAGAGGAATTCATAAATTCCCCCTACTATTAATTTTGTTATGTTTTGGACAACAAAATTGGTAACTAGAAAAGTAAGAAATAGTTTTGATCAGATGAGAGAATAGGTAATTAGATCAAATAGTTATTTACAAGAAGTTCTATCAATATATTGATGTGCTTCCTATTTCTTCCTTTTTCTTTCCTTCTAATTAGATGTTAAAAGTACAAAATCAGTTACTTTACCTCCACTATAACTCCGCCAATATTCTGATACTTGAAAAAGCTTTTCGTTTGACTGAATTTGATTCATAATTGGGATAGTTTGTGGGGGATAATTTATTTCTTGGTTAGGTTGATTTTTCCTGAGATTTGCAACTAAGTTTTCCATAAATTCATATCCGTCACAAAAAGCATTTGGAGGTTCACCTATTTGTCCATCTGTATAAGCAACTCCTGCTAGATAAATTATATTTTCATAAAAAGAATGTGAATCCATTTGATATAAGTACCTGCGTAATTTTAAAGGTGATGGTGCGATTAAATAGACATTTTTACAGTCAGGTTCAGCACACATTAATTCATCCCAATTTTTGTAAGATTGTAGGGTTTCTCCTGACTCTAATGTATAACCTAAAGCCAGCTGCATTTCATCTAATAATTCTGTTTCCCAATAATTTTTAGATATTCGTTCAAGCCAATAGTGTATAGTATTATAAAATTCTATGTCTGATAAGGAAAGTAATGCCTCTTTGACAGCATCAGTGTATAGTTTTGTTTTTAATTTCATAGTATTACCCCCTTTTTTTGTTTGTTTAATCGACTTTGACTTAGTTTAATTAATTGGCTTTTCTCAGGTAGATAAGTAGTATTACAAAATTATTTACCTATTTTAATCTTTGCCCTCGTAATTAAAGCAAAGAATTCAGCTTGTATAGATGTGTAATTAATTTTTTAACACCACTTATCCTTCAAGATTAACTATAAATATTTCGCAGTTTTCTGCTTGTATAGGAAGCAGAAAAGGATGATTTTACTTCCTTCTTAAAGAGCTGAGTTATCCTTTGCATGTCTTGTCTATAAGACTGAAAAATTTCCTTCTCACCTGGTTTGTTATTTCCTCTATTTTTTTGTTCTTCTAGAATGACTATTGATGTTGTTTATCCCTACCGATAAACCGATAGGGTTTTGGTATAAATCTCTAGTGAGTCAAGAAACTGTATCATATATGATACTGTTGCTACAATTTTCAACACTCCTCAGACAAGAGGTCCATCTACTATTTTATATTTAGGATGGGATTCAGAGTAGATAATTTATACGCCAAAACTAAAATCCTAGTATATAAATAAATTTTTGTCAATCATTTTTTGAGTTTATCGTATTGATTTTTTATTTGTAATTAATAGATTATGGAATAACTATACAGATCAACAGCTAACTAATAAGTAATAATTAATACCTGTTTCATAAACTTGAAATTTTACTGGTAAATAAATCTATTAAGCTTGAAAGCTAAGAGCTCAAGTTATATTTAGTCTAACTTTAGGAAATTGCTATAAAATGACTATTACCCAACCTATGATCACACTAATAAATTTTTAAAAGATATTACTTCTTGAAAGGCTCAGGTCAAAATATTTCTTGAAGCATCACTTTTTTGGGTGTTGGTAAATTAGGGTATGGTTTTTTCAATAAGCCCAGTTGAACTTCAATACAATTTTCTCGATGTTAATCAATTCATATTCATAAAAATGAAAAAAAAGAAAGGAAAACAATGATTAAGTCTAAATCTATGTTGGTTGTGAGTAGAAGACCTTTTTTAGACTACTATCAAACACAAAGAAGCTATTGAGATGATCTAAAACATGAATTACGTCGATGGCATGGTTTTTTTTGGTCAGTTAAAAGGCATAAGTCCTCTGGCAATTATCAATTGTATAAATAAGTAGGAAAATTATTACAAAAAAGCTTATGAGCTGGAAACAATTGTTCAAGTGGGAGAATTAGAGGAACTAGAAGTCTCTGTGAGATCAAAAAAAAACAAAATTTTGCTCTCAAAAGTTGTAGCTCCTATATGAAAAAGTCATAAAAGGAAGGTTACTTGAAGATCATTGCGTCGAAACCTTCCAACTATTATGGGAAATAGTGGATCTCAAGGAGATGCTACTTTGACGTCACTGATGGCTGGAAAGTTACTCCAAGTTTTCTTCCGGATGGAGTTGTTAGCAAAATTTACATCAGTTGAGTTGAGGGAGAAAACACCAAAGTATGAGATAATCTTGCTTGCTCAAAGAAAAACCCTTTGTTGCTCTAAGTCTGAAATGATGCTGAGAAATTCAGTGAGTCAATAATCTCACTATCTCAAATTTAGAAGTGTTCCTATACCTTATACTGAGAAGACTCAGCAATTTAAGCACGAAACAGCGGTCGCATTTTTTCCTAGTCATATCTTCATTTACCAATGCTTTTTTTTGAATTTGATAATAATATGTGGATGGTTGTTGAAAAATGATGATTTGTTGAGCTTTGACATTTACAACTATTCTCAAATTTACAGTGCTTTTGTTCCCTTATGAGGTATAGTAACAGTAATGAGTAAATTCATAAAATAATTATGTTTCATAGACGATCGCTAAAGTTAAAATAATAATTTGGTGATATTGCTTATCTACACCTTTACTAATAAAGATTATTTTTTTTTACAAACGGTCAAGTTTTCACTGAGTGAATATCTTTACCTCTCCATCTCATAATAGTTTTCAGTTGCTTCTTACCCCGTGAGCTTACAAATTCAAACCAAAAACTGAGTTTATTGCTATAAGTATGATTTTTCACGACTCTTGGGAAAGTTGTTGTTATAAAACGATCCTAATAAAGATAAAAAAGATCATTTTGTTACAAATACTTGAGGACAGTTATAGTAAATTAAGATTCTAAGCCATTCTAAAGTATCAATGATTATGAATACTCAAAACCATAACATTTTGACTCAAGAAGAACAAAGACTGGAAGCAGATCTTAACCATAAAGCATACTGGCAACGTTGGGGACCTTATTTGAGTGAGAGACAATGGGGAACAGTACGGGAAGACTATAGCGAAGATGGTTCTGCTTGGGATTATTTTTCCCACGAACAATCTCATTATCGTGCTTATAGATGGGGAGAGGATGGTATTTGTGGTATTTCTGATAATCATCAACGACTGTGTTTTGCGATCGCTCTTTGGAATGGCGAAGATCTAATGCTCAAAGAACGACTTTTTGGTTTAACTGGCACTCAAGGAAATCATGGTGAAGATGTCAAAGAGTATTATTTTTATTTAGATAATACCCCCAGCCATAGTTATATGAAGGCACTTTATAAGTATCCCCAAGCTGCTTTTCCCTATACTGAGTTATTAACAGAAAATCAACAGCGCGATGGTAAGTCTTTAGAATATGAATTGCTTGATACTGGAGTCTTTGCTGAAAATCGTTATTTTGATGTCTTTGTTGAATATGCTAAAGCTACAGCGGAAGATATTCTGATTAAAATTACAGTAAATAACTTAGCTTCAGAAACTAAAACGTTACACTTATTACCCACTCTCTGGTTTAGAAATACTTGGTCTTGGACTCAAGATTCAGAGAAGCCTATCCTCAAAAAAATTAATCATGGTCTCGTTGAAGCTAACCACCCTACTTTAGGTAAAAGGTGGCTTTATTTTTCGGAAACTATGGAACTATTTTTTACTGAGAATGAAACAAATGCACAACGTTTATCTGGAGAAAAAAATACTTCTCCTTATGTGAAAGATGGCATCAATAATTATTTAGTAAATGGTCAAAAAGATGCTATTAATCCTAATATGTCTGGCACAAAGTTTGCTCCACATTATCTTTTAGAACTAAAACCAGGTGAAACTAAAACTATTAAATTAAGACTTGCTAATTCTTCAGAAATTAGACAACCATTTGATGCCAAGTTTGACGATACTTTTCAAAGAAGAATTCAGGAAGCAGATGAATTTTATCAGAGGATTTCTCCCTGTAAAATGAAGGATGAATTGCGAAATATTCAGCGTCAAGCTTTTGCTGGATTATTATGGACAAAACAATATTATCATTATGTTGTAGAAGATTGGTTAAAAGGGGATTTTCAAGAGCCGTCAATATTAGAAAATAGGAAAAATATTAGAAATTCTGAGTGGATTCATCTATTTAATGATGATATAATTTCTATGCCTGACAAATGGGAATATCCTTGGTATGCTGTTTGGGATTTAGCCTTTCATACTATACCTTTAGCAATAATTGATCCTAATTTTGCTAAACATCAATTAGACTTAATTACTAGGGAATGGTATATGCACCCCAACGGTCAATTACCAGCTTATGAATGGAATTTTAATGATGTCAATCCTCCGGTTCATGCTTGGGGAACTTGGAGAGTTTATCAGATAGAAAAAGAAGTTTATGGTCGCCAGGATAGAAAGTTTCTCGAAAGAGTATTTCAAAAGCTTTTACTCAATTTTACTTGGTGGGTTAACCAGAAAGATATTGAGGGAAATAATGTTTTTGAAGGAGGCTTTTTAGGATTAGATAATATTGGGGTATTTAACCGGAGTTCTGAACTACCAACTGGAGGGCATATTGAACAATCAGATGGTACAAGTTGGATGGCAATGTTTTGTTTGGATATGTTAAAAATTGCTCTGGAACTTGCCCTCGAAAATGATGTTTATGAAGATATTGCGTCTAAGTTTTTTGAGCATTTTCTCTACATTGTAGATGCCATGAATCATTTAGGTCCTGGTGGTACTCAACTTTGGGACGAAACTGATAATTTTTATTATGATGTTTTGCATGAACCAGGAAAGGAAGATATACACTTAAAAGTTCGTTCTATAGTAGGATTAATACCATTATTTGCTGTAGCAATTATTGACTCAGAAACTTTGCAAAAATTACCGAAATTCAAAAAAAGAGTCAACTGGTTTATGCAAAATAGAGTTGATCTTAGTGCTAATATTGCTTGTCTGGAAGCTTGTGGAATTGAATCAGAACGCTTACTCGCTATTGTTAGTCCGGAAAGGCTGAAAATTATCCTGGAAAAAATGTTAGATGAAAATGAGTTTTTTAGTGATTATGGCGTTCGTTCTTTGTCTCGTTACCATGCGGAAAATCCTTATATTTTTTATGCTGATGAAGATGAATACAGAGTAGATTATGAACCTGCTGAATCTGTTAGTGCAATGTTTGGAGGAAACTCTAATTGGCGAGGTCCTATATGGTTTCCAATCAATCATTTAATGATAGAGTCTCTGCAAAGGTTTCATAATTATTTAGGTGATGATTTTCGGGTAGAATGTCCGACTGGTTCTGGTCAGATGATGAATTTGTGGGAAGTATCATTAGAAATTGAAGCGAGACTAATTAACATTTTCCTTAAAGATAAAAATGGAAAACGTCCGGTTTATGGAGATACGGAAATGTTCCAAAATGACGATCACTGGCAAGATTTAATTCTGTTTTATGAATATTTTCATGGTGATAAGGGTGCGGGTTTAGGTGCAAATCATCAGACTGGTTGGACTGGTTTGGTGGCGAAATTGATTCAGCAGCGGAGTGAGTATAGTTGTGAGATTTAGTTGTCTTGCTGGTTGATCTTAAGTCTCTGTAGATTCCTAATTATGGGATTTTGGGCAGGTAGAGAGGCCGGGAGATGTGTTTTTGGGAAAGATGGAGATATGAGGCTAACTACTAAAGCCGAATAATACCAATTCCCAAAAATAATTCTCTACTTAGGTTGGATTTCAATTGTTAAGTAATTAATACCAAGGGTGAAAAAATAATGTTACCAATTGTAAGGAGGATAAAAAGATTTTAGAGGGGATTTTTGTTTGAAAAAAAAGATGATTTCAGATAAAAAATGGTATTAAAGCTATTAATTATGATTCCTGATTTCTGAGATATAATTTATAAAAAATTTTCTCCAAATTTGTAGCAAACATTTATCAAGTTGATGTCACAAAAATTGAGTTACTTTTTTGATAATTATTAGCTAGAAGTTTATCAATTATTTTTATGTTGATCTCTCTCTTCATGAATAGGGAGGTTACATACAATCTCTCTACCTAGGCTTAATTAGTTTTTTCTCAGCGTCTAAAGAAATCTAGAAACTAAAAAATTTAATTGTTGTTAAATTGCAGGAAAGTTTTAATAATTATCTTCAGCTAGGAGAAAAAAATATGATAAAAACTAACTTACTTCAGATAATGGCTGTTAATATTCAAACTTAAATTAACATGAACATTAGTCACGAATGATTTGTTTTTTCAGTAGGGTTTAACCAATATTTATATTAAAAAATAATGGCTACAGAAGAATTAATTATTCTGGTACAGATAGGAAGTAATACAGTTAGAGAAAATTTAGGTATTGAAACACGATATATAATATAGATATAATTTAGTTACAGATTTATCGGAGTTAAATATCTAATAATCCGTATTTTTTTTGGATGCTTAATAGTTTTACCCTAGCTTCTCCAGCATTATCTGCTAAATCAGCAAATTCTAAGAAACGTTTTAACTCCTTTTTGAGTAAATTTCGTTCTATTGCTAAGGTACTTCTACCCATATCTGGAGGCAAAACAATCATATCAAATAAAGTTGCCCTTTCTTTACTAGAATGAGGTCGTAAAATTCTACCTCTTCTCTGAATAAATTGTCGGGGGTTTTGACTGCTTGCTAAAATAACTGCATTTTTAATTGCTGGTATATCTATTCCTTCATCTAAACAACGAATTGCTACTAAACCTTGTAATTCTCCATTTTCAAATTGTTTTCTTAACTTTTCTCTTGTTTTAATCGAAGTTTCAGAGGTATAAGTATTAACACGATAACCTAATTCTGATCCTAATACTTTTACTACTGCTTCCATTTGTCGTAAATTTGAAATATTGTTTTTTTCTACCCATCCATCTCCACAATAAAATAAGGTATGAGTTGTTTGTAAACGATTTAGCATTAATTTTTTTAATGCCGTCAATTTGTTTTTTGCAGAAGCAATTAATCGAGAACGCTGCATTAATAAAGCTGTTAAATCTTCTTTCTCTATTTTTACGTTTCTTTTTTCTGACAATAATAATGCCCAACCAATTTTAGAGGTTAGTTTGACATAATCTCGACTTTCTGATTCAGTCAACTCTACTAAAATTGGATAATAAAGATAACGAGCTAAAGCACCTTGTTGAATGGCATTAGCTAAAGTTAGTTCTGGTTGCAATACTTGACCAAAATAATCTAAAATTGCTGTAGTTCCTTGGCTGTCAAAATATCTTTCTGGGGTAGCTGATAGGGCGAGTCTTAAGCCAAAATTTTTTGGTAAGCTTTTCTCTAATTTTGGGGAACCTAAATGATGAGCTTCATCGCCAATAATTAAAGTTTTTTCAGGAAAATATTTAAGCTGAGATTGAAAACTATCTGAGATAAAAGTAGAGTTAGTAGTAATAATAGAAATAAATTTTTTATTACCAGAGTGAATGTTATAAAGTATGGTAGAAAGTTGATTTTGCCAAGCATTTACATTCTCAAAAGCTAGAATTGGTTGGAAGGCAAATTTTTCACATTCTCTTCCCCATTGAGTTACTAAGTGACGATAAGGACAGACTACTATTAATACTTGTAAGCTAATTTTTTGATAAAGTTGAGTAGCGATCGCTAAAGCAGTTATTGTTTTACCAGTACCAGTTGCCATCTTTAAAATGCCCCTACCTCGATTAGCAAACCAATTATTAATAGCTTGTTCCTGATAGGGTCGTAATGTTAAATGAGATGGCATTCTAGGAATTCCTAAATTTTCTACTAAAATATTCACTTTTGCTACTTTTATATACACTACTTTTTGATAAATTAAATCTATTGCTAGCCGTCAATTAGTAATAGTTTTTACTCTTACTTTATGATAATTAAATAAATTTACTAAATAATATTTTATAAGCTTCTTCAGAATTAGTATACTAATTATAAGTTATATCAAAAAAAAGTATCATATATAGTAAAATATGGTAAGCTAAGTAATTGTACTTTTCCATGATACATCGTTTATCTTAAAAATTATTTAGGGTTAGTATACTAGTGATTTATTAATCTTTTCAAAAAAGACCACTTTCCCAACTTTTCCTAATAAGGTGCGTGGGAGTTAATAAGACTTTATATTCGTAATAAAGAGCTTTGGATAGATATTTTTTATGAATTGAAAAATAGTTTTTTAGATATACACGGATTACCAATCTATTTTATTAGATATAACTCTGTACTTCACTAGTATAATAGCTGATTTATAACGTACATTTTAAGAGTCTAGATTCTATGCTATATTTAGATTTCGTGAGTTATATTTTTTTCCAAAATTACTAAAATATAGGTAATATCAGACTTTAAGCTAAGTTTACAAATCAGATTTAAGAATTGCTATATTGATTAATTATTTGGAACTGAACGTAAGTAGAATGATTAACCATCTATAGCAGCAATTCCAGATAGTTTGTGACAGATATATAGCAGTCCTGAGTATATCTTAACAGATATAATAGTAATAATAAATATCTCCAGTCAAAAGATAAAAAATTGATTTTTGAGATTAAGCTAAATAATTTTATACTTTAGACATACATAGTCTAAATAAATAAAAAGAGTCTTAGCTATAAAAGTGATTTTTTATGGAAATATTTACATAAAGTAAAAAAATATTACAAAAAATTCTTAAATGTTTCTCACAGTTTATGGTGTGAAATTAAAAAAATCAGTACTGTTTCATGATTTAGAAAGTTTAAGGCTTCAATATTAAGGAATAAAAGTTTGCTTAAAGGCTGAATAAAAAAATCAAATAATTGATTGCTTGAAAGAAAAAGATTATCTGCAATTATCAGATTTACTAAACTATTTACAGAACCAATATAACGTGGTTTTACTAATATCATCTGCTATGGGGAGACTTTGAGCGGTTGTGGTTGGGGAAGAATAGATAAAATAATAAAAATTCTACTCAAAACTTCAAATTAAAGGCCTACTTATTATGGTGTATTAGACTATTAAAACAAAAAAAATATTTTTCAATCAAAGAACTATAAAGACTGAAAATACTATAAAATTGGTTAAGTATTTAATGCTTATCTTTATTTATAAAGTTATTTGTTGAAAATTTATAAAGTAGAAAAAAACATGACTAAAACAGGACTATTTGTTGGATTAATTACCTTAGATTTAGTTTATCTCACAGCAACTTATCCCGATAATAATCAAAAAGTTGTTGCTGCTAATTATGCTGTTACTGCCGGAGGTCCTGCCACAAATGCAGCAGTAACATTTAGCTACTTTAATAATCAAACAACTCTTATCGGTGTGTTAGGAAATCATCCGATAACTCATCTAATTAAAGCAGATTTAGAAAAGCATAATGTGAGAATACAAGACTTAGATAAAAATCGTTCTGAACCACCACCAGTTTCATCAATAATTACTACTCAAGATACAGGCGATCGTGCTGTTATTTCTATCAATGCTACTAAGTCTCAAATCTCAAAAGAATTAATTAGCTCAGAAATTCTTCACAACATTGATATTGTCTTAATTGACGGTCATCAAATGGCAGCAAGTCTAGAAATTGCTCAACTTGCTAAGTCAAAAAATATTCCTATTGTTATAGATGGAGGTAGTTGGAAACTAGGGTTTGAGGAAATTTTACCTTTTGTTGATTATGCTATTTGTTCGGCTAATTTTTATCCTCCTAATTGTGAAAGTCAAGAGGAAGTTTTTGAATATTTAGCAAGTCAAAATATCCGGCATATTGCCATAACCCAAGGGGAAAAATCTATCAAATATTTGAATAAGGGTAAGTTTGGTAATATAGCAATTCCCAAAGTTAATGTTGTTGATACTTTAGGTGCAGGTGATATTTTTCATGGAGCATTTTGTCACTATATTTTTGATGGAGAATTTACAGAAGCTTTGAGAAATGCTGCTAATATTGCTGCTCATTCTTGTCAATATTTCGGTACTAGGAATTTATTTTTGGTAGGGGAAAATCCGGATTTATCTCAGGATTAAAGCTTTACTATGAACTTTAATTATAATAGGTTGAGCACGTCTATTTTCTAATGGGGTGAGGGTTGTTGCAGGTCAGCAGGTCAGCACGGATAAATGCCTTGGTCACCATGGAGGTAGTAGTAAGAATTGTCTTCTGATTTTTTGGTCTAGATATACCCAAAATCCTCTATTCTGATACTTTTAAAAAGCCCGAAATTTGGCTATGAGCATAATTTATGTTAATGCTTTGAGAATTAATTACCAAGCCTTCACTATTGAACTGGATATAATATAAATTTAAATGGTAGAGCTTAATATCACAAATTCAGCAACTCAAGTTAATTATTGTTATTTAAAGCCAGAATATGAACAACTTAAACGAATATCTAACAGCAATTCAAACACTATTAAAGAATAGTGATTTTTGGCAAAAGGTTGCTATTGCTATTATCTCTGCTTTTTCAGTAGCTCTATTTAATTATTTCTCATCAAACAAGCAACGTCAAGACCAAGCTATGGAGCTTTCCTATACAACAAATATATTGAGTATTTTAGAATTCAAAAAAGATATAGACCAGAAAAATATTAGTATCCTTTATGGTGAAGATTATGAAGTTGTAGATTTGTATGTCATCTCTTGCGACATTGAAAATACTGGTAAAAAAGTAATTAAAAATCAAGAAATTACTTTTGAGTTTATTTCTACAAATGTTGGAGTTTTAGAACAATTTTTTGAACCACCTTTGAATGATAATGCAATGGGTATAGAGGAAATTGAGATAGAGGATATTAAGCAAGGTGAAGTAAAAAAAAGGTATTTAATAAGAGAAATTTTACCTAAACGTAAAGTAGGATTTCGATTTTTGTCGGGAAGGCAAACTCAGGAGGATGAAGTACCAAAATTGTTTTGCTCTATTCAAGATATTAGTAAAGTTGAACTCATTCCAAGAACATATAAAGGAGAGAGGGATGAAATTGCTATAATTATGAATTTGTTATCTCAGTTTTTGATGATTTATACTAATAAAAATTAGGCAATTATTAGTCGCACTAAACCATATATTTTTAAAATTACTTTTTGATAATTATTATATTTTAATCTGAATCTTTCTTGAGAAATTATAAATATTTTAATTAATCTTATTACATGTTCTACAAATATTCTCTTTCTGGCTTTTTC
>ENA-UENW01000255-UENW01000255.1-marine-metagenome-genome-assembly--contig:-NODE-255-length-27167-cov-3.299624_pt1 | contig 27167 bp, 20 predicted proteins | sample MGYA00237876_ERZ529329 | MGnify/ENA primary metagenome ERZ529329 (study PRJEB26372, sample SAMN05368346) | marine metagenome | biome: cultured habitat; feature: ocean water; material: water; isolation... | reverse complement strand
TTGGTTAGTTGGTTAGTTGGTTAGTTGGAAATTGTCATTTTGATTTCTTAGTTTGATTCTCTGATTTATCGCAAAACGTTACTGTATGGAAACGCGCCCACACCCTGATTTTCCAGAGCCACAAATTGATCGGATTAGTATGCGAACGATGCTCGCGTCTGTCCTGTCTATTCTCAATCTTGAGCGTGGTATTTTCTATACCTCTTGGGAGATGATTAAATCGCCAGGAGACGCAATGCGGCGATTTCTTTTCCAAGACCGCAGCAAGTTTATTGATCCGCTGAAGTTCTTAGTTCTTACCATTCCCTTGTACTTGTTCTTGACCCTAAACGTCTTCCCAGAGAGCAGTTTTTTCGATGGCCTTCGAGAAGGACTGTCACGTTCCAATCCTGGGGAAGTCGAGACTGAAGCGCAAGAAAGATTGACAGCATTGGTGGGTTATATGGTAAGCTATTCTGATTTACTATTGTTGCTAACCGTTCCAATCAGTGCCTTTTGGACTAGGGTAATTTTACGATCCTACAAGCTCAACTACGGAGAGCATTTGGTCATCAATGCCTTCCTCTATGGCTTTATGACTTTGGCATCTATAATTCTACTACCTGTCCAATGGGTCGCTTATACCCTCGGAGGTACTTTGATGATCATCTTAAGCGTAGGTTACCAGACCTATTTCATCCAATCATTTTTTCGCAAAGGATGGTTCAAATCACTTCTCTACAGTCTACTGCTCCTAGCCTTATCACTGCTGACCAGCTCGATTGGGTTAATTATAATGATGGTGATCTTCATACGACTGACGATGAAGTGAGAAGGGGTAGTTAGTTAGATGGTTAGTTGGTTTGAAGGTTGGTTAGGTGGTGGGTTGGATGAAATCCCAGAGGTTTCCGTATAGGTCTTTGAAGACTGCTACTGTACCATATGGCTCTTCTGCTGGCTCACGTACAAATTCGATACCCTCGGCGATCATGTTGTGATAGTCGCGCCAGAAGTCGTCGGTGTAGAGAAAGAGAAATACTCGACCTCCAGTCTGGTTGCCAATCGCTTTTTCCTGCTCGGGCTTTGCCGCTTGAGCAAGAAGCAGAGCACACTCCGTCGCCCCAGGAGGAGCTACTACTACCCAGCGCTTAGTCTCACTCAAGCGAGTATCTTCTAGCAATTGGAATTTCAACTTTTGGGTATAGAAGGCAATGGCTTCATCATAGTCTCGGACAACCAGAGCAATGCGGGCGATATGTTGACGCATATTGACGAGAGATTTAGTAATTTTAAAGGTTGCTAAGTTAAACAGTTCAAACAAAAAGTCACCACCTGATGAATATCAAAGCAAGTTCACCCGACCACTACATTGAGCAATTACCCGAAGAGCGCCAAGAGCCTATGAAGAAACTCCGAGAGACCATCCAAAATAGTCTTCCTGATGGTTTTGAGGAGCAGATGAGTTACGGCATGATTGGCTACGTAGTACCTCATTCTATCTATCATGCTGGTTATCACTGCGATCCTAAGCTTCCACTACCGTTTATTAGTATCGCTTCCCAGAAGAACTTCATCGCACTTTACCATATGGGCATTTATGCCACGCCTGAGCTACTGGACTGGTTCGTAGCCGAATACCTCGAGCACAACAAGCGTAAGCTGGATATGGGTAAGAGCTGTATTCGCTTTAAGAAAGTGGAAGAAATCCCCTACGAACTCATCGCTGAGCTGGTCGGTAAAATGGGCGTAGAAGAATGGATTGAACGCTACGAGAGCAACGTCAAACGCTAGATGAATCCACTGGAATCCTTTCTGAATTACATACGGCAGTTTATAGCTTTCACGCCCGATGAGGAACAATTAATGCGCCAGCATTTAGCCGTAGAGGAATACCCTAAGGGCACTACCCTCTTGGCGGAAGGCCAACGATCCGAAGCCTTTTTCTTTCTGCAAAAAGGTTGTGTACGTATGTATTACCTGGTAGATGGTGTGGAGAAGAACACTTTTTTCTATACCGAAAATCAGTTTGTAAGTTCCTACGAGAGTTTTGTCAGGGCTACACCTGCGTCCCACTACATCGCGTGCCTGGAGGATAGTACCATGGTTGTGATAAAGAAAGAAATAGCCTTCAGTCTATTGTCAGCTTCTCCCAAGTTTGAGCAGCTCTCCAGAATGTTGATGGAAGAGGAACTCATTATCTACCAGCAAATGTTGTCCACCTTCGTCACCCAAAATGCGGAGCAACGTTATCAGCACTTTATGGATAAACATCCCGAGCTAGCTCAACGGATTCCGCAGTACCATCTGGCATCTTATCTGGGGGTAAGTCCGGAGACTTTAAGTCGAATCCGGAATCGACTATCTCGTCCGTCCGTTTCTTGACGATCGTCAATCATTTTTGGGCAAGCATGGTAATACCTTTGATCGACATCAAAGCCGATACCATGAAAAAGACGTATTTAATCTTGACCGTACTGGGATTTGCCTTGCCGAACTACTTCGTTCTACGCGAGAGCATAAGTAGTGGGAACATCCTCCTATGGGCTGATCCAGCAGCGACCTTCAGCAGTATGTTTGCGGATAATATCACTACCGCTTTTTCAATCGACCTTCTATTCGTAGTTATAGTATTCCTTTGGCTCTCTTATCGCGAAGCACAAGCCAGAGGAATAAAAGGTTATGGCTGGAGTTGGTTGTGCACTTTTGCCTTCGGCCTATCTGCTGGCCTACCACTTTTCTTGTACATGAGGGAAAAAACGAAAGAAGCCGAGTAAGGTACTCGGCTTCCTGTTTCATTTATCTTTCAGGGTCAGGTTCTCTCATCGAATGCTCGCGGTGTGCTGTAGTACACTGCGAAGCATTTACCACTTAAGCTTCTTTCTTGCGCCAGCCTCCCACGATAGCTCCAATAGCAGCAAACAGCACTAAGGCGTATCCACCATCTACCAAAGACAAGGAAGTAGGATTAGCAGCGAAACGGTTGCCTACGTAGGTGTTGAACAGGACAATAAATCCAATAATCGCACCTACTTTGGCACCACCAGCCCATGTGGTTTCGCCCATCTTCTCAACCAACCAATTCATAATTAGCGCATAAACTACCATGGCTACAGTGTTGATGATCATAGGCAGGCTGGAAACCGGAACTTCCGTGCCGTTCTTGAACATTTTCACAGCCTCACCCTCTCCTTCAGTGGTGATACCGTTGCCGGCCATCCAGACATCCTGGAAGAGTGCGCCGTAGAAAAGAAATCCAAGTGCCATGCCTACTACTGCAGCGGCGATAATAGCTAACCAATTCGTTTTGTTTCCCATAGTTGGTCCAAGTTTAGTTTAGGTAATAAACCAAATTTATACAAAAAATTTGATAAATTTTCATTTTTCAGCAGAAAAGATGATTTTCCAATAACTGAACTTATCTTCCTTTAAAACAGTCGCTTAGCTAAATACAGGCCATAGAACCGACATCAATAATTGGTCAAAAAAACCTAGCTTGCGGCCATGAACAGAGAGATTCTCCGACTAGCTATACCCAATATACTCAGCAACATTTCTGTGCCACTTTTGAGCTCCTTTGACACTGCCTTAATGGGACGGTTGAGCGCTGATCACTTGGGGGCCGTGGGGCTAGGTAGTATGATTTTCAACTTTGTGTACTGGAATTTTGGCTTCCTGCGGATGGGCTCCACCGGCATGACAGCTCAAGCTTATGGCCGGGAGAATCGAATGGAGATGGGTACCGTACTAGGGCAAGCCGCTATGGTGGCGATGAGTCTGGCCGTTATTCTACTGATTGTCCAATCACCGCTCATTGGAGCCTCACAATCGCTCCTTCAGGTCACGAGTGATCAGCAGCCACTGGTTCGCGAATACTTTGACATTCGAATTTGGGCAGCACCCGCCGCCTTGGGTATGTATGCGCTGATGGGATGGTATTTTGGGATGCAGAACGCTATCTACCCGCTTGTCCTGACGATCGTCATCAATGTCGTTAATATGTTGCTGAGCTACCTGTTGGTTTGGCACTATGGATGGGGCATTGCTGGAGTAGCCTGGGGCACCGTGGTTGCACAGTACGTTGGTATTCTGGTAGGTATTGGATTGTTGCTTTACAAATATCCATGGATTAGAGAAAACCTGGAACGGAAGGTACTTCTACAATGGGAGGCCTTACTTCGCTTCCTTCGCATAAATGGTGATATCTTCTTGAGGACGTTGTGCCTTACACTGGCCTTTGCATTCTTTTATCGCCAATCCGCAGGGCTAGGTGATTTGATACTGGCTACGAATGTGATCCTACTGCAGTACGTCAACTGGATGTCCTACGGAGTAGACGGCTTTGCCTTTGCCGCAGAAAGCTTAGTTGGGAAATACCATGGAGCGCGTCAACCCGCCCAACGCAGTAGAGCTATTAAACTCAGTTTCATCTGGGGTATGGCCCTAGCTGGGATATATGCACTTCTCTATGGTTTAGCAGGTAGTCAACTGCTCTACATCTTTACCGATAAATCAGAAATCATCACAGCAGCCCTACCCTATCTGGGCTGGATGATCATCTTTCCTATGCTGGGCACTCCTTGCTATATCTGGGATGGGGTATACGTGGGTATAACTGCCTCGCGCGCTATGCGCAATACTATGCTACTGGCCTTTATTGGCTATCTCCTGCTCTACTATCTGTACGGTGACAAGATGGGCAACCATGGCTTATGGCTTAGCTTGACGGCCTTTATGGTGTTCCGTGGCCTGGTACAATGGTGGTGGTACTCCAGGGGCAAGGTGGTAACTTAGCGTGGGTTGCTAATCCGCCCCAAGTAGTTGAATAAAAAATGCAAGACACTTTGAAAGTGCCTTGCATTCAGCCACAACAGTATGCAGCTTACATACTTGCTAGCATGGCCTACTTATCCAGCAACTCTTCCAAACGAGCTAGGCGTTCTTCCAAGGATTCAATTCTCTTGTTTTGCTCTTCAAGAATGGCCTGCTGCTCTTGGATCGCCTTTATGCCTACCACCGTCAGTTGAGCATAGTCGACTCCAAGGATACTTTCCAGCTCTCCGTCTCGTGTTTCAGCTTCCGTTACAGTCTCAGGGAATACTTCCCGCAACTCCTGTGCAATGAAGCCATTAAACTTCCGATCGAGGTGAGTCTTGTAGTTATACTCTTTTGGTTGGAGACTCATTAGTGCCGGAAGGATCGGCTTCATATCTTGAATATTGGTTTTCAACCTACGGTCAGAGGAGGGGTTGTAGTTACCACTAGCATCGTCAAAAGAACCTCGGAAGGAGGTTCCGTAATACAAGGTCAGGTTACCTGAATTAGCCACGTATACCTCCCAGTTGTTATTGGTATTTGTGCCATTAACCAGGTTGATACCAAAGTTGCCATTTTGAACAGTGCGAAGAATATAGCTGCGATTATTATTGACACCAGGGTTAGTACCGACATTAAGCTGGCCTGTACGCCACTCGACCTTACCTTCGCCAAGTGGACCACCATCATTGGTAACCAAACGCACGCGACCAAATGTCGTACTTCCACTTATCTGTAGATTGATATCAGGAGTTCCTACCTCAAAACCACCACCACTGGCACTGCCGACCGTAATGGCAGGGACGGCCCAACCGGTACCTAGTGGAGCCCCAACCACCAACTCTTCATCTGGCGCAGAAGTACCAATTCCTACGTGGCCATTCTGAAGCAACGCAAATCGACTATTGTAGGTGTTGCTGCCCGACGCCTTTGAGCGGAACAGCAAAGTTGCCCCGCTGTTCGTAGTACTCATCCGCCAGCGGTGCCCATTATTCGGGAAACCAATATGGAATGCACCAATATTGGAATTTATAAGCATGTCCCCCGCTAGGTTTAAGTCCATTCCATCCTCAGGATTTGAGGTTCCAATACCTACATTACCGGCATTATAATAGATTTCATTGCTGGCAGTTTCTGTCCAAAGGTTACTGGCAATTCCTCCTAGATTGACACTACCGCCACCATTGCTCAAGCTTAGGTTTGAGCCTGATAGATTCAGCGTCTGTAATTCGTTAATTGGACTAAAGTCTCCGTCATTAACAGCGTCGGTGAAAGAGCCACCACCATTACTTAAGGTCACAAGTGAGCCTATTTTGGTTAGGGTTTGCAACTCATTATTCGGGTTGGCATCGGCATCATTAACAGCGTCGGTAAAAGAACCGCCACCATCACTAAGCGTTACGGTTGATCCAGACTTGGAAATAGTCTGCAGCTCGTTGGTTGGGCTTGCATCCTCGGCCTCGATTTCATCACCATTAATGTTGATACCCGCTCCCTCAATATAGGTGCCAGCTGGGCCAGCCTCCCCTTGTGGACCTTGCGGACCTTGTGGTCCCGTCATACCAATTGGACCTTGTGGACCTGGAATACCTTGCGGACCCTGTGGTCCAGTATCACCTTGCATTCCTTGTGGCCCCGTCGCACCAGTTGGGCCTTGGGAGCCTGGAATACCCTGTGGTCCTTGAGGGCCGGTTTCACCTTGCAGGCCTTGTGGTCCTGTCATACCGATTGGCCCTTGCAAGCCCGTTTCACCCTGTGGGCCTTGTGGGCCGGTTTCGCCTTGAAGACCCTGTGGTCCGGTAGCTCCTTGAGGCCCTTGCTCACCAGGAGTACCTTGGGGGCCTTGAGGACCCTGAATTTGACCTACATTAGTCCAGGCCATACCGTTCCACACATAGCCGTCACCATCAGCGGAGACGATATAGAGGTCACCCTCCTGGTTACCCGTTGCGGGAAGGTCACCTGTGGTAGCGACTGTACCTTGAATAGAGATGCCTGTACCGTCTTGGCCGGCTGGTCCTTGAGGGCCAGTGGGTCCCTGCGGGCCGGCCGTACCCTGCGGACCAGGAATACCTTGTTGGCCCTGCGGACCAGTTGTACCTTGCGGACCTGTCGCTCCAGTTGGTCCTGTATCACCAGTAGCACCTTGCTCCCCCTGTGGCCCTTGGGGTCCTTGAATCGGACCAACATTATTCCAGTTCATACCATCATAAGCATAACCGTCACCGGAAGCAGCAACGATATACAAATCTCCGGAGTTACCGCTGGCCGGTAGATCTCCGACAGTAGGTACAGTGCCAAGCAGATTGATTCCTGTTCCCGCAGGCCCCGCCGGACCTTGTGGGCCTGCTGGTCCTGGTGCACCTTGTGGGCCTTGCTCGCCTTGAGGGCCTGGCGTACCCGCTGGTAGGGTAATGGAATTACCATCACTAATGCTCAGCATATTGGTATCAGGGTCAAATATCAATGTTTGCAGTTCGTCGGTAGGATCACCTCCGCCTCCGCTTCCTGCAGTGCGCGCGTGGATGGCATAGGGAACGGAAAGCAGTTGACTCGTACCAAGATTGAGATAATCCATTCCACCATCAGGGTCAATATCGATCTTGAGATAGTAAGCAAAATTGCCCCAGTCCAGATCTTCCATATCGCCAGAAATAGGACTACCAGCACCAATGGCGAGATCAAAAACACCAAGTGGTGAGGTGTTGACTAAATGGCGCTCAGAATAGTCGATCATACCGCTAGCATTATCACGGATAATACTGACTCGTACACCGAGATTCGTACTAGCATATGGAGAGCCGTCATTGGCCCGTGCCACCGCCTGGAACTTGAATTGATTAGGGCTTTGAGCAAAGGAGGTTAGGGTGCCCAGCAGCAATAGGCTGAGAACTAAAACTTGTCTTAGCATGATAAATTAAGAGTTGAGAACGCCAGATGATTGGCGATAGGAGTTAGGATTATATAGTCTTCCAACCCAAGATTTATGATTTTTGAATAGGATAGGTGCTCGCATGGCGGCCATCGCTAGTCACCAAGCGGAGCCAATAGCTACCAGCAGGCAGTGTACTGACGTCCAAGACGGCCCTACCTCTTAGTTGTGCTTGTTGTTGTAGGAGCTGTCCATTCGTGGACCACAGTTGAGCAGTAACGACGGCCTCATCCGGTAGTTGGATGTTTACCAATTCCGTAGCTGGATTGGGGTAAACGGCTACCTTCCAGGCATTTTCAATCGGCTCGTCCGTCTTAACGAGAAGGTCGAAATAGCCATGATGAAAACCTTCTGCCAGTTGGAAATCACCACTTAGGTTGGATACAGCAATTTCACCAACAGTGAAATGGAGATCACCAAATACCAGGTTGTCATAGTAGGTACCCGCGTTACCAACGACCGTTCTTGCCATTTCTTGGGCAGCTAGTGTTCCGAGACAACATAGAAAGGTGCAAAGCATTAGTGAAAATAGTCTTAGCATAAATTGTGGGTTTTAGTGAATAACTATTTTTGGTTTGGCATGCCAGCCATTGATCTGAACATTCTACGAACCGTTACCATTCGAGAAAGATTTTTGCAATACTTAGCGCTCAATGACCTCATTAGAAAAACTCACCGTACTTCTGGCCGACCTCAAGGAAGCTCAAATGGATGGTCTTAACTATCAAGAGAGCTTGGTTCTGATGAGGGATTATGGAGAAAGATTTGAACAACTCTATCAAGTCTGGCTAGCGGATTGTGAACGAGGGATAGCAGTTCCTTACGACCAAATTAGAACTATGGTGGAAGGAGCTGTGGCAGAACTTAGTCAGAATTGCGCCTATCGCTTTCGGCTAAAAATGCCCAACCCCTACGGTACGACTTACAGCTTCCGCAATAAGCTCAACTTCTTGAAATTTGAATTGGATAAGCGTGCAGCACCAGCAAACCTGCCTGCTTGCCATTGCCAGCTAAGGCTAGCCAATAGGATCCAGCCGAACTTCACCTTTCTTCGAGACTATGGAAGAGCGGTTCTGTACCATGAGGACGATGATTTTATCGTCAAGGAATGTCGGTTGTGCAATACGAGATGGATTGACGCTACTGTTCCGGGAGCACTGAGTATGTCAAATACCTGGACAAGTTGGAACCCTGAGGAGTATTTGCTGAGAGAAGTATTCTAAGGAGGTCATTATTGGTAACAAGAATCGTCACCACTAATCTGCAAAGACCCAAGTAGACACATCCATGAAGTGCCCTCCTTGGCGATCAATGGCTTCTTGGTAGGCCGCGAGATTGGCCGTGCGTTCATTCAAGGGATAGAGATACCGCCGAGGTATAACGAGAGAAGGATTGAAACTTGCGTTCACATTATCCGGAACACTCAGTTCAGGGTAGCCGGTTCGTCGGTAGTCATTCCAACTTTCGTGTGCTCCCTGTACATAAAGCGCGATATATTTTTGCGTAAGAATTTGCTCTAATCGGCACTCAAAATCAGTGCAGTCGTCAAAATTCACTGCAGCTGGCAACCAGTCTTGATATTCCGACTCGGTGCATTTCATCTGCTGACAGTGAGCCACCACTCCGGCCTGTAACTTTTGCTGAGCTAGCGCTACCTGCCCCTCTCGCAAATGAGCCTCGGCTTCTATAAACAGGACCTCGGCATAAGAAATCAAGGGGATAGGCGTATTAAACTTGGTCCAGAAGAACATGGGCTCTTCCTCATCATAGAGAATGTACTCCTCCTCTTCTTGTCGAGCTATTTTTTCCAGTCGAGGATCTTGACTCATATTCAACCGACTACCCAGAAAATCGCCTAATACAATCTGCCCAGCTCGTTCTTCCAAATAGAGTGCGAATGGGTTTCCGCCATTGCGATTATTCAAATAACTAAAGGTTGGTTGCTCGGTACTACTGCTTATTGCACCTTGTGTTAGATAGTCCAGTACTTTGGCTGCGCTATTGCCATCACGTTTAGTCTTATGTAAGGTATACCGGGCCAGCAGCGAAATAGCGGTAGCTCTCCAATCCTCCGCATTTCCAGCAAATACTATATCTGCATCAATAGGTTTCGAATTATCACTGCGATCCAACTCAACTACTGCTTGCTCAAGCAGCTGGATGATTTCCGCATAAATCGATTCCTGTGTATCGTAAACGGGATATAGATTTTCATCTCCGGCAAAGGCCTCTGAATACGGAATATCTCCCCAGAAGGATGTCGCTAACCCTAGATTGTGGGCCAGAAGTATTCTTGCGATCGCCGCATAACGTGGATCCGCATTGCTAGTCTCCACCTCCTTGATCAACCAATCGCAATCTCGCATAGCACCGACGTACAGGCCAGTCTTCCAAAGGTTATCCAAGGTACGCTCATCGATTAGGTATTGCTCATAGCTAAGGGGCTGCGCATCGACCCCTTTGAGCTGCTGCATAACTACCCCTGTTACTCGGCCTCCGATGGTATTGATGTTGCGGTAAGTCTGTACCATAGCAATGGGCAAAACTTCATCCAGCGTAGCTGAGGTCGGGTTAATGGGATCAATATTGGTATCACCAAATTGACAGCCACTGAAGACCAGTAGGAAAAGAACGGCGAACAAAGTAAATTTGTGAGGAGTGCCACTCATGGATTAGAAAGATAATCTTATTCGAAACTCACCTCCGGCAGTGCCAGGGGAATTGAAATAATCCCAACCTCGAATATTGGAGTCTCCTCTCAGGTTGGTATCCGGATCCACTCCTGTATAGTTAGTGAATAGCAATACATTATAGGCACTCATGCCAAGGGTAAGATTGGGTTCAAAACCCGATGGCCGAGGGCGAAGAGAAAAGGTGTAATCTACTCCCACCGTCCGCAGGCGCAACCACGAAACCTCTTCCACGTGATCTTCTGCCAAACCTAAGAAACCGTATCGACGCCAATACACGCCAGACATCCCATTGGCAGGATCAGCTAAGGCTACTGCTTGTGTATTGACTTCTCCAGATGCCGTTACACCATCGAAAACAACGGTTTCTTCCCGGCGATCACCACTGGTTTCCGAAATTCCGAGATAACTCAAAACACCTCGGGTCCCATTCCAGATATCTCCGCCTTGTCGAATATCCCAAAGGAAGTAAGCAGAAAACCGCTTATATCGTAGGCGTTGGTGAATACCCATCAACCAATCCGGGTTAGGATCACCAACGACAGTTTGTTCTTCATTAAGCAATGGGAATCCCTCATCGTCAATAATCGGGACGCCATCTGCATTGCGCTTTATAGAAGTTCCAATCATAACACCGTAAGGTTGCCCCTCCAGCATTACGGTAGATAAATTGGTGTAAGAGCCCAAGACAATACCACTACTATTAGCCGGCAACTCCGTAACAATTGACTGGTAACGTGTAAAATTGACAGTATTGGTCCATTCCCAATCGGTCGTTCGAATAGGAACGATTTTGATCTGTACTTCTGCTCCTCGAGTATCAATTTGTCCTCCATTGATTGGAGAACGCAAGTAGCCAGTGGCTGCTGAAAGCTGTGCATTGACAATTTGATCACGAGACTGATTCCAGTACCAACTGGCATCTAAAGCTAAGCGTCCGTTCCACCATTCTAGCTCCACTCCTAGTTCCAAATTCCGTGAGGATTCCGGGCGTAAAAAACGGTTCCCAAGTGTACTCGATCGTTCAATAGCCGTAACACCAAATGCAGGAAAACGAACTACTGGAAGGAGGTTATCGCCGCCCGCCACCGCTGGTCGGAAGTAGGTGTCTGTCAAATAAACGCCGGCATCATTGCCAGTAAGGCTGGCTGAAGACCGCAACTTAGCGAAGGTCAAGGCAGGTTTATCTTTCCACTGGAATAAAGGCGTGAGAACGGTACTGATATTCAACCCTGGGTAGAAGAAGGCATTGTTCTCTGGGGGCAAGGTCGAAGACCAATCGTTTCTAGCACTGAAATTGATATACAGCCACTCGCGGTAAGCCATGGTGAAATCCCCAAATACACTCGCGATCTTCTTATTCAGTTGTGTCTCTTCAGAGGTCAGATTCACAGCGTTTGATAGCAGGTACACACCGGTACGTTCTAGTTCATCCCCTCGTGTTTCAGTGATATCCATCCTGGAACTGAAGTAACTGTGTCCGAAGGTGGATTTTAGCTGCCAATTGGAACCAATTTCTCGCTCAAAACGCAAGAGCAGATCGCTATTGAAGTGCTGAAAATCAATCCGTGTATGGCGTAGAAACCCTAGCGGATAAGAACCAGAATTAATATCAAAAGCGTCTTCGCGGCGATCCAAGTAATGATCTAATCCAGCTCGATAAATGAGTGTCCACCGTGGCGTTATTTCATATTCCAAACTCACTTGCTGTAAATGGCGATTTACATCGTCGAAATAAGGGTTCCGATTAATCGTCCAGAAGGGGTTATCATAACTACCGTTTGCCCGATAGGAACGTTGCGCACCATTGGGCAAGAGGTAAGCATTTGGCTCATCTGCAGCTTGTCGGCCTGTCAGGCCGTTGCCAATATCAAAGGTATTAGGACTCCGGAACAAGCCTAGCGTAATTCCAGAGAACATCCCTCCTTTCTTCATTCGTTGGCTTCTCGACCAGGTATAGGTAGGTAGCCAGCCTAAAGTCAGTTTCTCATTGGGCTTGAATTCTAAAACGCCTTTAAAATTACTCCGCTCAAAGAAGGCATTCGGCACTACTCCAGCATGCTTGAGATGCCCTCCAGAGACATAATAGCGCCATTGCTCATTGCCTCCTCTAATCGATAAATGATTTCGTAATCGCCCGCCGGTAGTGAAGAAAGCGTCATATGGATCGTAGCGTTGCGCGGGAATGCCATTACCAAACCCTGCCTCCACTAGTCTGCCATTTTGATCGTAAGGATAATCCGAATCCCCATCAAACTCCAAATCACTGAGCCGTGGCCCATAACTGGTATTTACATTGGACTCAGGACCTCGGTAACGGGCTTCTCCATTAGAGAAAACACCCTGGCTATATTCTTCCTGTCGAGCAGGTAGATTACTTACGAAGTCAAGCCCCACAGCACTTTCGAAGGTAATTCTTGGCGGGCCAGACCTTCCTCGTTTAGAGGTAATGATTACGGCGCCATTTGCTGCTCGAATACCGTATAAAGCAGCGGCAGAAGCTCCTCTCAATATGCTTACGGACTCGATGTCTTGCACATTGATATCAATGAGTCGATTTGAAACATCAACTCCCGTGGTGCTGTTACCGGTTGAGGTATTATCGACCGGCATGCCATCGAGAACGTACAGTGGTTGATTGCTACCATTGATCGAACGAAAACCTCGAATAATCAATGAGGAAGATGCCCCAGGACTTCCCGCCGAATTAGTCGCCCAAACGCCCGGGGTCTGGGCAGCCAAAACAGTTGTCAGGTTATATGCCGAAGACTCTTGCAATTGAATCTCCTCCACTTCATCTACTGCATAACCTAATTGTTCTTTGCTCGCTTCTTGGCCTAGTGCTGTCACTACTACCTCTTGCAAGGTGCTGGTCATTGCTGCAAGCGTAATGTTACGAGTACCCGCCTGTTTGACCTCCACATAGCGATCTTGATAACCAATGTAGGAAAACCGTACGATTGCTTCCCGGCTGGGAATATTGAGACTGTAGCGTCCCTGAGCGTCGGTGGTTGTTCCAAGATCGGTACCCATCACAAATAGCGTCCCGCCAACGAGCGAATTGCCGGCTTCATCTTGCAGCCGGCCGTAAAGCACCATACTACTGGAACCAGTTGAACTACTAGAGAGTCGTAATTCTTGTGGCGAACTAGCGGTTGCTGAGCGAATTACATAATTCTTCCGACCTACCTTTTTGAATTGTAAATCTAAAGGTGCCAATAGACACTGAAGCACCTGCTTAACGGGCTTACTGTAATTACAAGTCCCGTCTACACTCAGGTGATCAATAATACTGGCTTCGTAGAGAAAAGAAATATTTCGTTGCTCTTCCAAGATATTGAGCACCTCTACTAGTGGGAGTCGAGTATCTGCTGCTACTCCCCTACTCACTTGTGCAGGTGCAGCAGTCATGTACAAGAGAGCTATCGCCAGACAGCTAACTCGTTTCCAAGACTTTATATAATTGGATTGTAGACTCACTCCGATATAGTATGTAGTTAAATTTAGCAATTTCGGCACAATGACCGCAATTGCTGGCTGGTAATTTTGTGAAAGCATTATTAACCAATCATTATTTAATCCTCACTCAGTCGAATCTGAGTACCGAACTAACCAATGCTCATGATTAATATCATTCAAATTGGAATGGGCCCCTTGGGCATCAAGATGGCACAGTACATTTCTTCTCGTAATGGTTTTGAAACTGTCGCTGCAGTAGATCTCAATCCTCAGCTAGTGGGTAAACCACTGCAGGCACTTTCAGATGAACTCGGCACAAGTGTTCAAATTGAAGCGAATATAGAAAATGCCTTGGCTTCAGCCACCAGTCGCCCACAGGTAGCCTTGCTGACCACGGTATCTGATATGGTAAGAATCACACCACAAATTGAGGCGATTGTAGCTGCTGGCATTCCGGTGGTTTCTACCTGCGAAGAATTGAGTTTCCCTTGGCAAGAAGATGCAGCACTAGCCGAACGCTTAGATAAAGCCGCCAAACAAGCCGGTGTAGGTATAGTAGGTACCGGAGTTAATCCTGGCTTCCTAATGGACGCCCTCCCCTCCTTCCTGACATCTGTTTGCCAAAATGTGGAAACGGTAAAGGTGCAACGCTTTCAGGATGCAACCTCTAGACGCGTTCCTTTCCAGAAGAAAATTGGTGCGGGCCTTACCCTCGACCAATTCGCGGACAAGGTCGCAGACGGCAGTCTACGACATGTTGGTCTTAGTCAATCTGTGCAATTTATCGCAGATAAGCTGGGGTGGAAATTAGATAAGACGGAGGACATCATCAGTCCTGTTATTGCAGAAGAAGCTATTGAGATTCCAAGTATGAATATCGCCAAGGGGCAAGCTGCGGGTGTGCACCAACTGGGTAAAGGTTGGGTCAATGGCAAGGTGAAGATCTTGCTGGAATTTCAGGCTGCTATCGGCGAAGCTGTTTCCTACGATGAAGTCGTTGTTAGCGGAACGCCAAATGTATCTTCACGTATCGAAGGGGGTGTAAATGGTGATATAGCTACCTGCGCTATTACGATCAATACTATTCGTCCGATACTACAAGCTCAACCTGGTCTACACACGATGGGAACTATCCCAAGTAGTTCATTTTGGGAAGCTTAGTTTAAACGAATACCGCTAGGTGTTTGCCCGGTGTGACGTTTAAACCATCGGGCAAACGCTCCCTGATCGGTAAAGCTTACCGCTTCAGCAATACTTGCTACTGCCTCATTCGAATTCGCAAGGAGGTACTTGGCTTTTTTAATACGAGTCTGTGCCAAATACTGCATGGGACTGAGCTGAAAGACAGCCTTAAATAGGCGCAGAAAATGGAAAGGCGAAAGGCAGGCTGCTGCCGCTATTTGTTCTAAACCCAGTTGTTGATCTAGCTGTGACTCCATATAGCTTCGGGCAATCTGCAAACGTCGAAAGAGTTCCTCTCGCACAGCAGGTTTCTTGGCCGGAATCAATGACGCCCTCGCTTCTGCTGTTTGGTGATTGGCCGCTATCTGATTAATCAAATTCGCACTGAGTTCCTCCAACTCCTGGGCGGAACCACTGCGATTTAGAATCAGCTGTTTGTACTGCGAAAGGATGGCGTTAAAAACGGGGGTACGCGGATAAGATGTTTCCCAAAAAGCAGGTATAGCGGTAGTCGTCCAATCGGGCTTATTCAGCAGATATTCAGTGGTCTGAGGTATTTGTGCAAATGCCGTCTGAAAGAATTCCGGGTGAAACCCAACTACAATCAATTCCACATCTTGCTCGGCTTGAATCTCCGTTTGATAGTGGACGCCTTGAGGTGTTATCAGGTAGTTGGACTGGTCTAGCGTATGCCGATGGGCATTACTCTCAACCGCCTGATAACCGCTGAGTACAGCGCGAAATGCCCAGCGGGATTGATGTTCACCAGAATACAGTCTCTTAGTCCGTAAAAAGAAAGCATTACTACGTACAGCCTCTGGCCTGTGTTGATGCCGTGAGCAATAGTTTTGGCCTGGCAGGGCGGGAATTAGCTGCTGACAATAGCTGCAAGACATAAGTCCGCTTTATTGACGCCGAATTACTTCGCCTCCGTTCGTTATCTGCACTTCACCGGCACGTACTGCCACCTGCCCATTCAGGACTATATGATGGAACCCACTGCTTAGTTGTGCTGGATCAGTGAAGGTAGCGTTGTCCTTAACTTCTTCTGGCTTAAAGACGAGGATATCTGCCGAGTACCCTTCCTGGATTTTACCGCGACCGGCAATGCCAAAAGTCTCAGCCGTGAAGGATGTACTTTGATTGATCATTTGTGCCAGGTTGATCACTTTTTCCTCCAATACATATTCACGGATTTTCTTGGCAAAAGAGCCAAACTTCCGTGGATGCGCATTGGTACCATCCGAGCACGTCATGACCCACGGCTGCTGCATGAAATAGTGTATATCCTCTGGACTCATATTGAAGGACGTCAGTCTGGAATCCCCATTTTTCATAATGGTCAGGGCCGCCTCGGTTGGGCTCACATCCCACTCTTTGGCGACTTGTCCTAGGGTCTTATCGGAGATGCCTGGCATATTTGCTAAAACCAGTAATAATGACTCAGGGCCACCTCGGCGACGGATATTTTCAGTCACCCCTTCCTCGATTTTTGGCAAGAGTTCTGGGTCATCAAACTTCTGGGTGTAATCATCCAAATCGGCAAAGACCCACTTGGGTAAAAGTGCATTACTAACACTGGTTCCAGAGGCCCGATACGGGTACTGATCCGCAGTGATACGCAAGCCTCTTGCACGCGCTGCGTTGATCGTATCCACAATCGCACGACTCATTCCCCACACATCGACACCCAGACACTTGATATGGGAAATATTCACCAAAATATCAGCTCGTTCAGCTATCTCAATAGATTCCTCAATAGCCGCCATCAAGCCGATGTTGTAGGTGCTCTCATCGCGAACATGCGCATCATAGATACCACCGTATTCCGCACTAATTTTTGCAAGCTCCACCACTTCATCTGTTTCAGAAAAGCTAGCGGGTGTATAGTACAAGCCCGTCGAGAATCCTAAAGCTCCTGCTTCCATTCCTCGGCGCACCAATGTCTTCATATTATTGAGCTCTTCTTCCGTAGGTGCACGCTCCGCCACGCCCATTACGGTACGACGAATATTGCGGTGCCCCACCAACATTGCCGCATTGGTGCCAATACCATTGGCTTCCCAATAGTCTAGTCGCTCTCCAATTAGATTCTCGCTGTTTCCATCACTGCCGGTAACCACAGTGGTAACACCTTGCAACAAGTAGTTTAGGTTGGCATTCTTTACACTATCAGAAAGGTCATTGAGTGCGTGAGTGTGGGAATCAATGAAGCCAGGACTCACAATGTAGCCGCTAGCGTCGATTGTTTCACTTGCTCGAAGATCGGTCGTATCCACTTTTCCTACGAAGACTATTTGCCCGTCAGCAATGCCTATATCGAGCGATTGTGGCTCGGCCGAGACACCATCATAAACACTACCTCCGGTAATGAGTACCTCAAGCTGAGGTGGAGCTTCTCCGCAAGAAACAGACAAAAGACTTAACCCTAGGAGCAGGGTCCCTAGCCGAATAATACTCCCGATCATGATATCTTAATTTTCTGATTGTCGAATATGCAACTCGTTGCCTTCCACACGGAAATCCAGGTCCATCAAAGCAGATAAGGAGGCAAATAACACCTCACGATCATCGATGGAGACTTTCCCTGCAGGTCGGCGTTGCAGTATTGCTGGGTTATCTACTACACACTTCAAGCCATAGGTTTCTTCTATGCGTTGGATAACCTCCGTCATCGGAACACCGTCCTTTCCGAACTGCCATTCTCCAGCTTTCCAGCTGGCCCAGTATGCTGCGGCATCGGACACAATATTGAATTGGCCTTCTGCCTCGATAAATTGTGCCGTTTGACCTGGTTCCAAGATTTTGGTTACTTCTGTACCAGGGTGGATCACTTGCAGGCTTCCTGATGTCAAGCTTACAATGGGTTGCGACCGATGCGCATTGACATTAAATGTTGTACCCAATACTCGCACGTTCAACGCTGGCGTACGCACCAGAAATGGTTTTGGTTGTTTTTGAGGCTGCACCTCAAAGTAAGCCTCTCCTTCCAAGTGGATTAGCCGCTCTTCAGCTGCCAGAAAATCGGTAGGGTACTGTAAGCTAGAGTTCGCTCCTAAGTAGATGGTAGAGCCATCAGGTAAAGAGATCGTCGCCGACTCCCCCATTGCGGTTTGATGAGTGCTCCAAGCCATCTCTCCTCCCACTAGCCATTGTGCACCGATCAAGCTCACCAGGAGCAAAACAGCCGCTGCCGCTGACCACACCAATAGGCGCCGACGCTTAGCAGGAACATCCTGGTCATTCAATCGAGCTTGGATACCTGCCCAATGTTCTTGAGTAAGCTCTGCTGAGACCTTTTGTTGCCGAAAGGGAAGCCCCTGCTCCATTGCAGCAGCATCTTCGGCCATTTTTTCGTTTGCTGAATCCTCTTTTGACCAGGCGTTCCATTCTGGGTCGCTACCAGGACGCCCCGCCCGCAGCCACCGAAGAAAGGAGGCATCCTTAAGAAGATCAGTTAATTTTTTCTTTTGGTTCATGGTTTGATGATACCAGGTAATCCTGGTTTTAACGTTCGAGTAACTTTAATACATCCGCATCCCTCAGTCGTACGATAGCCCTATGGACATGATTTACGACTGATTGATAATTAATGGATAACAACGTGGCGATTTCTTGATAGTCGAGATTCTCGTAATACTTCAAATAAATAATCTCTCTCTGTCGGTTGGATAAACTATAAAGCGCTTGGATGATCTTTTGTTTCGTTTCTTGGGAAGTATCCTTCAGTTTTAACTCCTCTGGCTGAATGACCATCTCTGGAGATCCTTGCCCTATACTTAAGAAACGACGGCGCTTCTTCAAAATCTTCAAACACTGGTTCCTGAGTGCCTGCAGGAGATAGAAACGCATAGAATTGGCCTTCGCCAAATTCGAACGGTATTTCCAAATGGCCACAAAGGTATCCTGAATTGCGTCCTTAGCCAAGTCTTGGCTATTCGTAAGTTTCAAGGCATAGAGATAGAGTTCTGGATGGTACTGCTGATACAGCTCCTCCAGCGCACTTACATCTCCTTTCTGCAGCCGTATCTCTAGCTGCTTTGAGCGTTGGCCCTGTTTCATACTCAATTCAGAACGAAAGACCTGTTTCAGGTGACTCCCAGTATGGGAATTGTCCTTGTGCAATGCATTTGTCATCCTAAACAGTTCTTAAAGGTAGCAATACCTAAGCATGAATATAAGTGCAAGGGAAATCGGTACTCACTCCTTCTCTCATTGCACCGTTTGATTCTCGCCAAAGTGGCTGGGGCGAACCCAACCACCTTGAAACGAGAAGTCTTGTATACCGAGATCGAAGAGGTTTGGAAATCCAAACCGTCTGCGTCTCGAGTATATACTCGCGAGAAGTAGTTTGGGTTTCCCCAAACTACTTCATTAGCGGTATAAAAGACGAAGCTTAGCTTGTCAAACTTACTCTTGGCGTTTGGGCTCAATAGCGTGCACCAATAACAAGAATAAGCGTAGATCACAAGGGGGGATACCAGAGGGAACAAGTTCTTCTTCGTCTAAGAAACCAGCTCCCCCTGGTTATTACTGACTACCCAGCAAGATGACATCGTACTGTCAGTCAGCCCTTTGTTATTTCGATCAATAGATCTTTTTCTACTGATTTACCGGTGTTACAACGAAAATACCTGGATCCTCATCCGGTGCATTTGAGTTCGAATTCAACTCATCAGCAGAGTATGGGAAACGCTCCGCGAATGGTGGAGCAGGTCCGTCAACCATGAAGAATGGTACAGCAATATCTGTATCACTCTTGCGTAAGCGGCGTGCATCATCAAATGGCATATACATACCAAAACCAGATACGTAACGCTCCTCAACAACCTCTCTTAGGAAGGCGCGATCAGCAGCAATACCATCAGTATTCTCAATACCTCCGTTATCGAAGTCAGCTGCATCGTATGCCTCATATAGATAAGGCTGACCACTGAAATTAGCATTCACACCTGCACCAGTATTCAACCAGGCACGTAGTTCATTAAGGTGTGGCAAACCAGCAGCAACACCACCTGAGCGCCCTGCAGTTTCTGCTAGAATCAGTAGGTTCTCAGCGTAAGTCACGAGGTTTTGAGGCTCGTATTGCTCAATGATTCCTGAATTAGCCGAACCACCAGTTTCATCGATTGTATAGTAGCCAAAACGTGCCGTTTCATCGGTCTTTGCATTGTTGCGGCTGATGCCACTAGCAGGATCGATCAATTGCATCAAGAAGCTATTCACGGTTCCAATATCACCGGCACGAGAACCCTCCAGGATCGTCCAGAATAGATTCTTATCCCCTTCTGATACTGTTTCCGAACCACGAGGAATGAAACGCATAGAACCATCTGCTGAACTAATACCCTGCTGAGCAGCAGCATTAGCACTGCTATAGTCTTTCAAGTGCATGTAAAAACGCGCTTGTAGGGTATAACAAGACTGTAGCCATTTTCCAGCATCTCCACCAAAGTAGATATCTGCATCCAAAGGACGACTAGCAGCACCACCTAAGTCAGCGATTGCAGCATCTAGCAAGCTAATTGCAGCGTTCAATACGCTCACCTGCCCATCAAATACAGGATCTTCAATCTTTGGGTCATTCACCTCTGAATAAGGTACATCACCGAACAATGCCGCTGCGGTACCAATACCATAAGCTTCCAAAGCCTTAGTAATACCTTGGAGCAACTTATCCTCAGGGGCAAGCTCGCGAATCAAGCGTAGATTTGGAATCATACCAACGTACACCCGGCTCCAGGTTGAGGTAGTCTCGGCAGCAGAAAGGCTGAAACCGTAAATATTTGAATATAAAGATGTAATACCCACCAGCTGACCACTGTACATAGCAGAGATACGATTAACGTGCCCTACCTGAGCTGAGGTATTGGCTAACATCGTACCCGTAAGGAACAATTCAGCCTCTACATCCTCAATGAGAATATCATTAGGATTCTCGTTAATATCTTCAACGAGAGACTCACAAGATGCTGCGAAAAAGACGCTAAGCAGCAGCAAGAGTTTTATATTGAATTTCATATCGAAATAGATTTCAAATTAGTAATTGACAGTTACGAAGAACAGGTACGAACGGTTCTGTGGGTTGGTGAAGTACTCCACACCAAAACCGTTACCTACACCAATCTGGCTGGTCTCCGGATCGATACCATCGATATTATCCCAGAAGAGGAGGTTACGCGCAGTTGCACCAATCTGGATGCTTCCAAGCTTTGTACGCTCCTTGAATGCCTGAGTGTCAATAGTGTACGCTAGGGTCAATTCACGAACCTTGGTAAAGGTCGCGTCCCGTAGTGCGAAGTTGTAAGCTTGGTTGTCACCAAAACCTCCACCGATACCGTGGCGGTACCAGGTCTCATCAAGCAGTACTGGACCAGCACCGAAATCTTCGATGTTACCGCGAACAGTAGTTCCTGCAGGAATGATGTCACCATCAAAGTTCACGAGATCCTGATCAAGCGTCAGACGATTTGAAGTCTCCGTAGTTGTTCCGAAACGGCGGAGTACCCAAAGTGAACGTGGAGAGTAGTCACCACCCTGAGAGTGCTCAACTAGAAGGTTAACTTGCAACTTCTTATAACGGAAGTTGAAGCCAATACCACCTCGCCAGTCTGGGTTAGGATCACCCAATACGATTGGCTGGTCAGTTAGCTGAGGGAAACCGTTCTCATCCAAGATGAAATTACCATTGTCATCCATTTGTGAACCCGTACCGAATAGCGCTCCCAGTGGGTGCCCTACTACCGCACGTGAACTTACTGATCCACCACCTAGGTTGATACTCTCTGTACCTTGTAGGTCAAGTACCAAGTTCTCGTTGGTAGCGAAGTTAGCCGTGAAGTCCAAGCTGATGTCTGGCTTCTGGATAGCTGTCCACGTGATATCGGTTTCGAAGCCTTTGTTCTCCATCTGACCGAAGTTACCGAACTGGGTATCATAACCAGAACTAGGAGAAAGGTCACGACTTAGTAGGATACCGTTGATCTCGTTTTGGTAGTAGGTCAAACCTACGCCCAAACGATCATTCAAGAAACGAAGGTCAGCACCTACTTCCCATTCCGTCTTGATTTCCGGCTCGATATCTGGGTTACCCAAATCATCATCTACACGGAAACCACCACCGAACAAGGAGATGTTCAATGGATCACTGTAGCTAGAATAAGAGAAATCACCTTCAGCCAATGTCTCAAAACGGTGTGGGCCAGGCTGTACACCTACCCTTCCCCAAGAAGCACGGAATTTACCAAAGGTTAGCGCCTTGTTGCTGTTTGGCTTAACAAAAGCCCAGGCAGCATCAACTGCAGGATAGAAGTAGCTACCCTTCACAGTAGAAGAAGCCTCAACCGTACCAGAAAGGTTTACATAAACTTCTTCGAAGAGATCGAAGCCTAAGACACCGTATCCACGATTAGAGCGGCGGAAAGTACGGAAGTTACCAAAGGTGCTGCTTTCATTAGCCGAGTTCAAAGAAGTAGTTTCCTTATCCGCATTCACGAGGAAACCTGTGATCTGGCCAGAAGTACGAGCAAAGGTCCGATCATTGATGTTCCAGCCTAGCGTGGCTGTCAGATCAATATCAGAAGTCAGGCGGAAGTTAGCCTTACCAATCGCATCGAAGTTAAGTTCTTTCTGACCAATTGCATCTTCAGCGAAGATACCAGGGCTACGGTCACCCGCAGAACCAATTGGGAAGAAGTAAACCCGCTTGTCATTAGAGATATCGGCAGAACCGCGTAGCTTGATCTGTAGCCAACTCAATGGCGTAATGTCCAATGTTGGAGAAACCAAGAAACGGTTCACGTTGGTAGTTGAAGACTGTTCAAAAGCAGTCCACAATGGGTTGTTGTAAGTAGGATTCTGACGATCACCCAAAGGACGACGATAAGAACGGTGGCGACGTAGTGTCGTAGTTCCATCATCATCAATGTGTGTACCCACGTAATCGCGGTTGTCAAAATCAGGAGCCGTTCTAAGTAGACCCAGCATCAAACCAGCAGTATTAGAACTCTGCTGAATACGGTTTGAGTTAGAACCCGTATAAGAAGACTTGGTAGAAAGAGTCAACCAGTCGGTCAAATACATCTTATTGTTGAAGCGAAGGTTAGTACGCTCATAATCAGAGCCTCTAATGATACCCTCTTGATCCAGGTAACTGGCGCTAAAGAAATAGGTTCCTTTGTTTCCTCCACCGCTAATGCTAAAATCATGCTGTAGGAAACCTCCGGTTTGGAAAACTGCATCCCAGTTCTCATCAACGAAGGTTGCGGTAGAACGCTTTTCATCAATCGGATAATAGATGGTACCGTTGTCAGCGATAAAACGCTCACCACTAGTATCAAATAAGTCCTGACCACCTGCACGATCTGGAATATAGTCACCCCAAGATTCTGCACTGAAGGCATTGTAGTTACCGTCACGGCCTTGTCCCCAAACGTTTTGCAGTGGCACACGCTCAGCAACTTGGTCGAAAGACATCGTGGCCTTATAACTGATGCGAGGCTTACCGGAAGCACCGTCTTTAGTTGTAATTACCACTACGCCGTTGGCGGCGCGGCTACCCCAAAGAGCTGCAGCAGAAGCGCCCTTCAAAATCTGAATAGACTCGATATCTGATGGGTTAATATCATTCAAGCGAGATTGCTGAGAGATACCACCCTCACGACCACCTGTGATGTTATTACCACCACCGTAACTAGTAGAGTTATTCAATGGAATACCATCAACAATAATCAGTGGAGATCCATCACCTGCGATGGTGTTTGCACCCCGAATACGAATAGTACTACCAGCACCAGGATCACCATTCGAACGGTTGATCCGAACGTTGGAAGCCTTCGCCCCCAAACCATTCAACAAGGTAGTTTCGCCAGAACGACCAACCGCCTCGGTATTAATGGTAGAGTACGTAGATCCTTGCTCATCTTTCTTGAGCTCAAAACCCAAAGCAGATACAACTACCTCATCCAGTAGTGTAGCGCTTTCCCGGAGGACCAAATCATAGGAAGAATTATTTCCTACCGTCCACTCCACTGGCTCATAACCAGTGTAAGAGAAAACCAGCACAGCATCTGCACCAGACACATCAATACTGTACTTGCCATCAAAATCAGTAACTGTTCCGCTAGCGGAACTCTTTTCCAAAATGTTTACCCCGATTAGTGGTTCACCGCTCTCATCAGTCACGGTACCACTCACGGTGGTCTGCGCATAAATGGTGCCTATCGACAACAGTAGCGCAAATAAAAACGTAAGCTTTCGTCTCATAAGTGTTCTGTTTTTTAACCACAAAAACATCTCACCGAGTCCCAGAAAATCTTTAGACAAGTGGTTTCCAGGCCTTGGCATTTCACTTAAGAGATCAGGGCAGTATACCTTATACTCAGGTTTTAGAAAGTTTTTTTAGCGTTGCAGGATAAATCGTCCAGAAGCCCTACCCCACTGCAGGTAATACAGGCCATTGGGTAGTGCATGCAGGTCGAACGAAGCACTTCCTTCTCTCATCATTTCTGACGACACATGACTTGATACATCCTGCCCAAGGTGATTGACTATGATAGGCTGTGACTCATCTCCATCCGAACTCCGCTCCACCTGTAATCTGCCGCTGGTTGGATTCGGGAAAAGGTTCAAACTCGCGTTTTCAACTACTTCATCTACATCAACCGGCACGCACGCGAACACCGCCTGTACCGCATTGGCCATTTTGTTCCAGCCGGCTAGATTGTTACGCAAGCGATTCCGTTCTTGTTCAATATGTAGAAATCGGCCTTCCGATTCATCAGCGCTAGTACTGCAGGCATCCTCACTTCCATTAATCAAGCGTCCTTGCACATTGGTGAAGCCGATGAGGCGGGTCCAATTTAGATTGAGATGTGCTGCTTCCGTAGTGAGAACAGGATCTTCTTCCGCGAGGGCATCCGCCAAAAGGCTGATATAATCTGGATTAGGCGTTTCGCGCGTTCCATTGCTCATAATCAAGTACGGATCATTAGCTCCCTGGGTAAAACCATGAAGGGAAAAGAAGTAGCTGTCTTCAATTCGATTGAAGAGATAACCTGTCGTTAGCTGAAAGGGGTTTTCTACATGATGCGCCAAATCTGAAATCGGATAATCTTCGGAAGCCCCTCCACTACAAACGGTGGTACTACCAGAACAGCTACTGTTCTCCTCAGAATTGCACCGATGTGTTCCAGCCATCATAAAGAAAGCGCTATTGCTTTCACGAAAAACATGCAATGCCTGGCGGCCAGTATTAAGGTCTCGACGCGGATGTGGAGCCTGCATCACCAAAGGACGGCAATATTGTGGGTAGCGAATGTAGGTACCCCAATAGTTATTACCATTACTGGTAAGCACCTGGTAAGTCCTCCCCGTTGGCAGATCAAGAAACAGCGTCAGGTCATAGTCCAAGTTGTCGGCCAAATCCGCAGCAGTTTGAAGATTACCGGCAAAGAGTTCCTCCATCATATCATTCCACTGCATCAGTTCCAGGGTGGTTGGGCGCGAATAATCATCACCACTACTACCTGGCATATCATCAACGAGCTGATCTATCCACTCAGCCAAATCACCAGAGTCGGTTAATTGGGCAAAGCCAGTAAGGGGATGAAAGAGGCAGGAAACTAAAAGCAGTGCGTATAGTGGTTTCATAACTGGATTTTATTCGGTTGGATAGCTTTCAATGATTATGATCCTCGAACAAACAGTATATACTCAATATCGGAGGAAAGAATGAGTATGGCTGCACTTTGGTCTTCTCTTAAGGTCTAGAAAAGCCACTAAACAAGAGTGATGAGAATACTTCTATACCTCCTTCTGGTCCTTTTGGTACCAACCTGCAAATCTTACGAAGCGAAGACCTACGAGTTCCCCAAACCAGTGGATACCACCACTCGGCCTATTACGCTTCAAACCAAGAAAGTGTACGAGTTGCCAGACGGCATCTATGCGGATAACTTATTTGATGGTGCCCGCTTAAACAATATCGAACGCACCGATGCCAATAAACTAAGAGCAGATATTGACCCGGAGAACACTCCTATTAACCGTAGCCCATACTATGCTTTCCGGCTGTGGTCGAATGAGGATCAAACCGTAGAATTGGAACTGAATTACTCTTACTCTCGTCATAGATACCCGCCTAAAATCAGCCGCGATGGTGAGAACTGGGAACTTCTGCCTGAGGACAAACTTAAACTAGCTGCTGATAGCATTAATGCTTTCTTGGAACTAGAGCTCAGTACGGATACCCTCTGGGTGGCCGCTCAGGAGTTGCAAACCTCCAAGCATGTACGCCAGTGGTGTGAAACTCAAAGTGCACATCCCGCTGTACAATTGTCTAGCATTGGCAAAAGCCGAGAAGGCCGCGATCTTTGGTGTCTGGATATAGGCGTTGGAGATAGTCGGAAGAAAGATGTCATTGTCGTTTTGGGGCGTCAGCATCCACCGGAAGTGACTGGCTGGTTTGCCATGCAAGCATTCGTAGAAGAACTTCTTGCGGAGCACCAAATGGCACAACGTTTTGTAGAACGTTATCGAATTCTGGTTTTCCCGCTACTGAATCCCGACGGAGTTGATCTAGGGCATTGGCGACACAATACCGGAGGAATTGATTTGAATCGGGATTGGGGTTATTACAACCAACCTGAAGTCAGAAACGTGGCAAACTATGTAGTAGAAACGGTGGGTAGAAACCGTTCCAATGTAATCCTCGGTTTAGACTTCCACTCCACCTATTGGGATATCTACTACACCAACCGTGAAACGCCGGAGCAAATCCCTGAATTTAAAGACTACTGGTTGATGGGCATCAGTGAAACGCTGGGCGAACCTACTAATGAACGCCCATCGTGGTTAGGCGGCCCCGTCTCCAAAAACTGGATCCTCACTCAATTCAACGCCCCAGGTGTCACCTACGAAATTGGCGACAAGACTCCCCGGGATTTCATTAAGCGTAAAGGGCAGGTCTCTGCGCAGGAAATGATGCAATTGTTAATTCTTCGCAATTAAATTCCAGGATCGGGAACTAATGGGTTGCGCTTACGGTTATTCCGGGCAAATCATCTATACCGAAGCCGAATAGGTTTGGGAATCCAAACCTTCTTCGCTACGAG
>ENA-UENW01000254-UENW01000254.1-marine-metagenome-genome-assembly--contig:-NODE-254-length-27216-cov-3.336387_pt1 | contig 27216 bp, 28 predicted proteins | sample MGYA00237876_ERZ529329 | MGnify/ENA primary metagenome ERZ529329 (study PRJEB26372, sample SAMN05368346) | marine metagenome | biome: cultured habitat; feature: ocean water; material: water; isolation... | reverse complement strand
TTAAGAAAGAAATCTTTGGTTTCAACTTCAGAAAATCGCCAAAACAGCCGCAATCTGTCACCTTCATATTGGTCTCGACATAAGGGCCCCATTGTCCAAACTGGAAGAAGTTCACTCCTTCGGGCACATACCCAGTGAGGTAGGTAAATCCAGTTAGGAAAGTAAAGAACAGCACCATCAAGAAAAATGCCCAGGATGCTACCTTTTTCATAGCCCCATTCAAGAGTGCAATGCCTAGCGCGATCTCAAAAACAATCATGAAGACGGAAAAAGCAATGGCATATTCTGCTAAAGCAGGAAACATAGGGGCCAAGAAGGCCGCCTTAGTGCCCGCAAAAGTCGTTTCAAATTCCGCGAAATACTGCTCCATCTTGTAAGCCGTACCTAGCGGATCGACTGCCTTCACCAAGCCGGAAAAAATGAATAGGCCACCGGTAAAGTTTTGCAGAAAACTTAAAACAAAGTTCTTGATCAGTTTGCGATCCATTGCCTTTTGCAAGAAAGTAAGGATTACTGCAAACAAGCTAATACCAATTACTAGCGATGTTAAAGTCATAATTTATCCACTTGTTGGGGATTACCCACCCCTTCTTCAATTAATATCAGTGCGAAAACTGCGTAGTTGATGATATCTCGGAAGTTACCTTCTTGCCCCTCTGAAGCTACCGTCTCACCATCATTATCTTCTATTTGACGGATCCGCAGCAACTTAGCGAGGATGAGGTCTGTAATAGAACTTAGGCGCAGTTCCCTCCAAACTTCCCCGTAGTCATGATTCTTGCGCTCTAATAAAGCCCTGGTTGTTGCAATTTCGCGATCATACAAGTCTGTAACCTGCGTTTCCGTCAACTCCAGGCCAACAGATTCTGGCAGCTGTGATTGAATGATCGCAAGGATACTATAATTGATCAGCCCCATGTATTCTCCATCCAATGGATCATCCACAAGTTGTTGACCTTTTTCCTCGATGCTGCGTAAGCGCTTGGCCTTAATGAAAAGCTGATCCGTCAAGGAACTTGGACGGAAAATACGCCAGGATGACCCATAGTCCTGATGTTTCTTCAGGAGGACGTCCCGGCAATTGGCCATGATGTGATCGTATTGCTGAAGTGTACGTTCCACTTAGCGTTTCTTGGTTTGCTCCTGCAAATGTAATAACTCCCTACAGATTGCTCGTAAATGAAGTGTAAATAATGGTTACGCAGCCGTTAACACTGGTCCAAATACCAGCAAAACAACCAACGAAATAGCAATATGTGTACCTTCACGCCCGTGGAAACAAAGGATACCTACAAGACTATCGCCAAGGACAGTTTTGGCGAATTCAAAGATCGAGGCAGTAAGTTCTTAGCTTATGCCTATCCGGCGGAAGATAAAACAGAGGTAGAAAGCGCCCTGACCCAAGTTCGCAAACTACACCCTAAAGCTCGACATCATTGCTATGCCTATCGACTTGGACTTGACAAGAACAACTTTCGAGCGAATGATGATGGCGAACCCAGTGGAACAGCCGGCCGTCCAATCCTAGGGCAAATCGATAGTGCTGGCCTCACCAACACCATTGTTATTGTAGTCCGCTATTTTGGCGGAACACTACTGGGGGCTTCCGGCTTGATCAATGCCTACAAGAAATCTACGGCTGAAGCTTTAAGTCAAGCACAGGTTATTGAGAAAATAGTCGAAGAAAAATTCACCTTGTACTTTGACTACGGTCATATGAGCAAGGTGATGAACGCCATTTCTAAGCCCCCTTTCCGTATCGTAGAGCAACGCTTCACCGAGACTGCTGAATTAGATATCGCTCTACGCAAAACGCTAGTCGACGATGCACTCGTTCAACTCAAAGCACAAGTCGCAGAAGTTTACCTCGAGGAAGTAGCAGACTTAGAAGAAATCCCAGGATTCAAAATCGAGCTCCAGGGCACCATCTAGTTTTCCTATTGAGCATCGTTTTTATTTTGGACCACAAGGAGATTCTTTTGTTCCACTGTTAGCGCTTTGATTACCTGTTCTCCGACCAAACGGTGCCCCAACTCATTCCAGTGATAGCCGTCATGTGCATACACCTCGCCCTGCTTTCGCATTTCATTGAATTCGTCAGTTGGAAATGGGATAAAGGGAATCTTTAAGGAGTCGCAGATTTCTTTGATATCACTGTATTGTGGTTCAAAGCTATCCGCAGAAAGCACCACTAGTCGCTGCTTACGCGAAAGCTGATTTTTCATTCGTTCCAACAATAGTTGTGTAATGAATACGGAGCGGGCGTAGTCACTGTCATTCGCTTTACCTCTACTAATTCTCTCCTCCGATAGCGTTTTGCTGCCTTCTTTTTGCTTCCCTACCCACAAAGGAAGTGTGCATTCTCTTAAATACCGAAGGAAGCGCGTTCGTTCAAGCCATTCTGCAATTTTCCCTTCCGGATGAGCATAAATAATCTCCTCTTTCTCAACACTGTAGTAAGGTCGTCGTAAACCTACTTGATAATCCGCATGCTTTTCTAGCAGCAGGTCATTGTCGATAAAGTCATTAGAACAAAATTGTAACAATACCCAATCAGGTTGCACAATATCCAGGTAAGCTTCCAGGATGAAGAGTTCCTGTAGGGTGCCGTATCCTGCCATACCGAAGGCATAAACCTGCCAGTCTAAACTGTCTGCAAGGTACTGATAGTAAGTCTTGTCATCAGAGACTTCTACGGCTTGTGTATAAGAGTCACCTATAAGAAGGAGTCGTACACGCTTAGGATCCCGCTCAGTCGGGAAATGTCGAAAGCCATTATGTTGAGTTGATAAGGACACCGCATATTGGGCTCCATCTAGACTCTGCATTGAGCCCTGAAATGAATAATTAGATTTGGGTTTCCACCCTAAAAGTGGGTCACGAACAGCAGTGTCATAGGGTGGGTTTTTCTTTTCTTCTGGTAGAAGCCAAAATATTGCTTCTCCTAATAACACAACGATAATAATCAAGTAGAGAACGAAGCCTAGCTGACGCATTTTAATTCAGAGTTAGTGCGTAGCGGACCATGGCTTGGTTGGTCTACTAAAGTTAGAACCATCGACACTAAATCTTTGATTTAAAACACATTAAGTATGTCACGAAACTTGCACAGTCTCAGACTAAAGAACTATGCAGATGTAGCCGACCTCTCTTTTTTGGATTTCTTGATCAGCTTAAACGCCCAATCATAGTGGCTACTGGTCGCCGAGATTAAATACGCCCCCAAGGACGTGCTCCCCGTCCACTTATAGTACTTCTTGGTGAAAAGTTCTTCTTCCGTATGCTGATCAATTAATGCACGCACCCGCTCGTAGGAAGACGTCAATAACTTGCGCATGACCATTAAGGATTCAGTCGCGTACTTCTGTTGGATAAACCTGTTTAGATCAGGAGTCGTCTTCCAGGTATAGCCCTCTGCAGGTAATGCCGGTTTCTTTCCGGCTTCCGCATCTGCATGCCACCCTAAACAAAGCAGGTGCCAATGATGTAGGTGTCCAAAAACGTCCCTAATATTCCGGTTCAGCGTACCTGCTGGAAACGAGCGTTCCTGGTCTTCCAATGAATAGGAATCAACAAGCTCGTATAGCTTATCAAAATTCTTGGCTCCAATACTGAGAAGCTCTTCCTTGTTTTTAGGGCGTGGCATAGACTAGTTTTACGTCCAAGGTAGGAAGATACACCAGTTCGTCCGCATGATGAACATCAAGTTCGAGCAATGATATTTGTAGCGTGGCTTAAGCGCTGGTACTGTTATTGGATGATTAATTTTTCAGTCCGTTGAATTCCATTCGATCGGAAACGCAGGAAGTAAATGCCACTTGGCAGGTCAGTTACATCAATTTGTGCTGTACCTACTCCAAGCACTTGTTGTCGAAGTAATTGTCCCTGCGAACTGATCAACTGAAACGCTACTTCACCCTCTACCTCGTCGCTTAAGCTTATTGTTACTTGATCAGTAGCCGGGTTCGGATAAATAGACAGAGCCATTTCAGGTAGTAGATTATCGGTGTTTACCGTTCCATCCAAGGCGATATTTGTAGAGTAGTAGCTTACACCACCTCTTTCATTACCTACTACGACCTCTAAGAAGCCGTCATTATCCCAGTCGTAGAAAGCTGGGTGTAAGAAGTTACCTTCCGGATGTGTGAAGATGTTCTCGGAGATGATATTGAAGTCTCCATTCAGGTTACCATCAATATTATTGTAGTGTTCAAGCGTACCATGTTCCGTACCCATAAACAACTCATATCGGTCACCAAAATCAAGAATAAAAGGAATAGAGTGTCCGGTAGATTGACCAATAATTCGGCCGTCTACATCACCAAGAAATGGAACATTTGGCGCAACTGTGAAGTCTTCGTTGAAGAACGGTTCCTCTGCAGTACCAACATTTTGAAAATAGCGGAAAGCTCCACCCTTCTCGCCAACAACTAAGTCTGGTAGCTCATCCCGGTTCAAGTCAACGATCTGTGGGGCAGCAGATGCCCCGATATCGATATTCATATAGCCAAACTGTCCTGGGCCAAAGCTCACGAGAGCTCCTGGACCAGCTGTATTCTCGAAATAGAATAAGCGTCCAGTCCCCTCTCCTATTAGCGCATCCATATCTCCGTCTCCGTCTAAGTCTCCAAAGGTGGGTGCAAAATCCAGTGCACCAGCACCGGGCGGCAAATCAAGACTAAACTGCGTCATTGATAGAAAGTCATCATCCACTAATGTAAAGGCAGGAGAAGTGGCAGTGCCCGTATTCTCGTAGAGGTGTAAACGAGAGTCTCTTAGTCCAACCAGCTTGAAGAAGGTAAAATTACCAACCACCAAATCCATCAAACCATCGGCATTATAGTCCAAGAGCGCTGGCTTAGCTCGGCTACCAAGGTCAATCATGTCTCCCACTAGAAAATCTTCTTGTTGCAGCCTAAACGTAGGATTAGCATCCGTTCCCGTGTTGCGATAAAACCACACATTATTGAAGTCCATTCCATTGGCAGCTGTATTCGGCGCCGCAATTAAATCGCGAATACCATCGGCGTCAATATCTAGATGGAAAGCAGCTGGAAATAACGGCAAATCCACAGAGGTATCGTAAGAAGGGAAGAATGGTTCTTGCTCGTTCATCCAGATAGATTCACAATCGCCACCATTGGTAGACATGTTTAGATTACCAAACGACAAGTCCCCTAAGATCAAATCCTTATCACCATCCCCGTCTTCGTCCAAGGTTAACAGCGTTGAACCGACGTGACGGTTTTCAAAATCCCCTGGGCCAAAATCAGAAGCGCATTCACCTTGGGTTTCAGCAAGATCTAGCACTTCAGAAATGCCGCTTTCAAAGATCCCGCCAAAACAATTATCAGCAAGTTGGAAAAGCAAGCTGTCACGACCGTGGCCTAATTCAACCGAACGATTTCGATAAAACTCAATCTGCCCCCCGCTGATATTGAAGGTTACCACATCAAGGTCACCATCGCAGTCAACGTCGTTGATATCTGGCAAGTCAATGTTGCTTACAAATATCTGGGAGGTACCTCCTCCTGGCACAGTGAAGAGCAGCATTCTCGTATCTCCGCTAAAGGTTAGCGAATCAAATTCCAATAGATTATCATTGCTATAGCGTCCCTTATAAACTCGAATGCCTGATGCCGGCAACTGGTTAAAGGTGAAGATGTCTGGAATATCATCACCATCATAATCTCGGATCACCGCCCAATTATTGATTTCTGGAAACCCAGCTAGCAATTTCTGGTCTAGACGCCAATTCCCACTTAAGTTCTTGCGGAAAGCCATCGGAGTGTTACCTACTCGGTCAAAGACAAATAAATCTTGCTGCCCATCTCGATTGAAATCCACTGTGGATATTTGAGGGCTGTTCAGGCCGCTGCCAAAACCGATTACAGATGAGACACCATTCTTTGTTACCGTAGGGTACTGGCGTTCTAACTGGATAGTCTGTGCAAATAGGTTGACAGAGAGCAGAGAGAATAGGAGCGTTAAAACCGAGATAGTCGAGAACTTCATAGCTTGGAATAATAGATATTAGAGCAACCAAAAGTAAGTCGGCAAAGTTGAGTCGAAAATACTACGACTACTAGCTTTGGTAAGCTGGGCTACAAATTGGCTTGGTGTAGACGTGCCAAGCGTCGCAACAACCAGATCATTTTGGTATTCAGACTGGGCGTAGCATTAAAGTAGAGGTCATTAATTAGGAGCCATTCTTTCTCCTTCTTCAGACTAAAGAGTTTGTGAAAATACACCCGCTGAGCTGGCTGAAACCCGGTCTTCCAGTATAAGGCCTTATCCGTCATAGCAAAGCCTTCCTTAGCATTGCCGAGTAAGCTTTGATCACAAATAAACCAGATCCGTTCTTCTCGTTCTGGGAAAAGGAAGTACTTACTAGCATTACGAATCTTACGGACAGGTAGTTCTACAAAATCGGTGTAGACGCGTTCTTCTTCAGCGTCGAAGTCCAGATAATCCATGGCCAGCTTAGCACCATCTACCTCTGACAAACTAAGATGTTGGTATTGGAGCATACTTTCGGGAAGAACCGCAGTGTTTAGATCCGAACAATGAATGATGAAAAAGAAATCAAGGAGGTCATCAATCAAATACCGTAATGCTCTTGGAGCTTGCGTTTTTTCCTCTGGGCCTTTCTGTTTCCATTCCACACTCCATTGCGCCAGGCGTCGTTCTGCCGTTAGCTTATAGTCGCTGCTCTGAAGTCGTTCTAGATACGAGTCTATACGAGCAGTATTTTGCTCGGCAATTACTCGATCTCGCAAACGCCCTACAAGCTGTTCAAATACGCGTTCTTCTACTGGTCCTGACCAATCAATTTGCTCCCCGGGCAAGGCACCTGCTACTTGAGGTTGTTCCGTTCCACAATTCATGCAGAAACGGGCCTGATCTGGCAAGACAAAATTGCATTGTGGGCAATGCTTCATGGGCTCAAAATAGCAATATTATTAGCGAACGAGGCTATCCGGCAGCGATAAATTGGAAGCGAAAAAAGAGGACAGATATTTTTTTTGGCACGCTTCTTGCTTTTAATAAAATAGATTACAATTTGTTATGGTTATGTCCGAAAGCCCGTTCTTGAATCGGGCTTTTTTTATGCATGATGGTGAAGAAAAGCACTTCCGCAAAAGGACTCAGTTATTATCTTTGCCGCGAAATTATCATGCCTTACTAAATAAACCACAACAAATATGATCATTGGCGTTCCCAAGGAGATCAAGAACAATGAGAACCGTGTTGCGCTAACCCCTGCTGGCGCAATGGCCCTAAGCAAGCGCGGCCACCAAGTCTTCGTCCAGGCGACCGCTGGTGAAGGCAGTGGATTCTCAGATGCAGAATACGAAGCTGCTGGAGCTACCATGCTACCTACAATCGAAGCCACTTACGAAAAGGCGGAGATGATCATGAAGGTCAAGGAACCGATTGAGCCAGAGTACAGCTTGGTAAAGAAAGACCAACTACTATTTACCTATTTCCACTTTGCATCTTACGAGCCACTAACCAACGCGATGATTGACAGTGGTGCCGTTTGTCTAGCCTACGAAACCGTAGAATTGCCAAACCGTAGCCTTCCGTTGCTAATTCCAATGAGTGAAGTAGCAGGCCGAATGAGTGTCCAGGAGGGTGCTAAGTACCTCGAGAAGCCAATGGGTGGCCGTGGTGTCCTACTAGGCGGCGTACCAGGTGTTGCGCCAGGAAAAGTACTCATCCTTGGTGGTGGTGTAGTAGGTACTGAAGCTGCTAAAATGGCGGCGGGTCTTGGTGCGGATGTTACTATCATGGACATCAGTCTACCACGCTTGCGCTACTTGAATGATACCATGCCGGCTAATATCAAGACGGTTCATTCAAATGAATACAGTATCCGCCAGTACATCAAGGATGCAGATCTAATCGTAGGTGCTGTACTTATCCCAGGTGCTAAGGCTCCAAAACTGATCACACGCGACATGCTTAAGCTCATGCGCCCAGGGACCGTTTTGGTAGACGTTGCAGTAGACCAAGGTGGATGTATCGAAACATGTAAACCTACTACACACGCAGAGCCAACTTACGTTATCGATGGCATCATGCACTACTGTGTAGCAAACATGCCAGGTGCTGTACCTTACACTTCTACCATGGCACTGACCAATGCCACTCTTCCATATGCGATTCAACTAGCGGATAAGGGGTGGAAGCAGGCTTGCAAGGAGAACAAACCACTAAGTTTGGGACTTAATGTAGTGGGTGGAAAAGTTGTTTACAAAGCAGTTGCTCAAGCATTCAACTTGGAGTACACGCCACTATCAGAGATGTTATAAACTCCAATCCATGCGGATACTTGGTTATATAGACCATCCAGTGCTCAAGATCACTGTTTTTAAAACGGACACGCGATTGTCCATTAAGTTTGAAAACGGGGATCTTGAGCAAACCTATAAGTTTCGTCCAAGTCAACAGACGAATAGCCTCAAGGAGATCAACGCCCTTGTGGATGATACCTTTCTAGCGCAGGTTCTTAAGCGTTTTGAGGGTATGAAGCAAGATTTTGGATCCACCTTCACTCGTAATGTGGCTCCTCCCGAGGAAGACGAGTTCCCTAGTATAATCTAGGAGCAGTCATAGTCGTCCAATTTCTTAGAAGTTAATGCGTAGCATATTTCTCCACTGGTAACTAGTGGCAGGGACTCCTTCTGCCAGTTGAGCAAGTAAACCATCGTACGTAATCGCAAGATTAGTACTAAAGCTAAAGTGCTTTCCCAATGCGACCGTCAAGGAATTGATCGAAGAAAGCCTACTTTCTCCAAATCGATCGATCAATGGTTGGTAGTAAGATGTGCTCGCTAAGCGCGCATTTTCACTGAGCTTCAGATGAAGCGTGAGGTAGAGACTCAACCTATGATCCCGTCGCGTGATCGGCATCTCCTCTCCTATTTCATTATACTCATACATATACAACAATCCTGTAGCGAGATCAAAGTGGTCCTTATCGCGTAGAATAAAGCGGGGCCCCGTTCCTGCCAAAGCTCGAAGGTCAATCAATAATCGTCGATTATATTGTAGCTGCGTGAAACTCTCCCAGGTCCACGAGGAATTCAAGCGGCGCCCGTAACGAAAATGTCCAAAACCATCATTCAATACCTGATCTTGATCTGCACGTACCAAATTGTAGTTACTCAGCAATAACCATTCTCCTTTTTGCTGCTTCACGTCCAGGCGTAATGCACCGGATAGCGTTACCACAGAGCGGGTATTTTCTGTGAGATTTCCTCCAAAATCAATGCGCCAAAACCAACCAGTGGTATCTTCTAAAGTACGCTTATCCTCAATATTGACAATTTGCGCATCAAGGGATTGGGTGTAGCACGATATGACAACTAACAACAGTGTAGAAAGTACATTTCTCATAGGGAAAACAAATTCTCTGGGTCGGTGTTATGCAATTATCACAAGTAACACAGAAGTGTTCAACTTGCGTTCTTTCAAAGAGACCACAAATATAAAAAGCGAATATGTTCGGATTATTCAAAAAAGATCCTGTCAAGCAGTTGGAGAAGCAATATCAGGCTATCATGGAAGAAGCCATGCACATCCAGCGATCAGGTGACCTCAAAGCGTATGCCCGTAAGATTGAAGCCGCAGAGAAAATCCTGGCGGAGATCGAATCGCTAAAGGCTGCTAAATAATGGAGAATTACCACACGGTAGTATTAGGCGCAACCACCCGCCCCACGCGAACGGCTTTTCAAGCTATCAACCGCCTGGTTAATCAAGGCTACCCGGTTAGTGCCGTTGGCATCAGAGAGGGAGAGGTTGCTGGCGTACCTATTCAATTAGGAAGTCCAGCACTGGAAGATGTTCACACGGTGACCCTCTATATTAATCCGCAAAGGCAACAACCACTCTACGACTATATCTTGAGCCTGGAGCCGAAACGCATTATTTTCAATCCCGGAACGGAAAATGCAGAACTGGTAAAGTTTGCTCGAGAAGCTGGTATTGAAACGGATTACGCCTGTACGCTCGTCATGTTGGCGACCGACAGCTACGCTGAAAAAGAAGTGTAGTAAAAAGTAGGGAAATTGAGGAAGCAACTAGTCTTCTCTCTGCTGCACCAATTGATGAATGGTAGCATTTAAGGTCTCAATCATTCTAGACTGAGTCTGCATCGTTTTGCGCAGTTCAAAAACTTCCTCCCGCACAATGTTCTTGATGTTCTGCGGAGACGGTAAGAACGGGCTGATTCTCGCTCGTACGTACCAGATTTCTCGAATGTCATTTAGCTTAATCACATTCGGTTCGTAGTAGCTGTTGTCAGAAATCAGTTCCAGCTTACGTGACTCTTTCAAGAGATTATTTACTCGGCAAACCAAAACATCTGCACGAGTGACTACTACATAAACGTAGTTGTCTTTGATACCGCTTTCCCACAACGTTGGCTCGAGATAGCTACAGACTACTTTGTCTCCTTCAAAAAGCGTTGGTTCCATGCTGTCACCAGCCACGTCGAATGAGCGGTGTGTGCCTACTCTATACTTGTAGTCTGGTAATACAAACGATGGTAACTCTTGAATGAAAGATGGATCAGCATGCTCGGCAGCATAACCAGCCTGGGCCGGGATTGGCACATGCACGATACGTTCATCATCGTTTGCTGTAGTCACGATGGTGAGCGTGCGAAAATCCTGATTTTCTTCCTCGGTCATGAACATTGGTCCATCACCGGTAAAGAGGTATACTGGATTGATCTTATACTTCTCGATGGTCTTTTGCATCAAGCCCACCGTCGCATCACGGCGGCCCTTTAGAATTTCACTTAGGCTCTGTGGAAGGTAATCAACGGATAGCGCAAACTGGCGGCTTGAACGGACGATGCCGTCTGCCTTCAACTTATCGTGGCATTTGATGAAGCGTTGTGTAACCAGGTTGCTCATTCCAGTTGTTGTAGCCCAACTGTGCTTATGCAGGAGGGAGATATACGTGACCTTACTAACGTAAGCGTCACAAAACGTTAATTGGGTGAATAAATTCTTGCTTTGGGGACTATCAAGTTAGGGTTAACAAATATAGCAAGTTCTGCCAAAGCAGCAACAACAAAAAAAGTAAAAAATACCAGATTGGCATTTTTTTGCTTACAAGCTACAATCTAAGGGAAAAATCGCCCGATTTACATGCTGGCAATGATGGCTAGAAAGTCCTCTGCCTTTAGGGATGCTCCTCCGACTAATCCGCCGTCAACATCAGCTTGTGAGAACAACTCTTCCGCATTTGCTGGCTTGACACTTCCACCGTAGAGAATAGACATACCGTCAGCTACCTCTTCTCCAAACTGCTCACGGAGTAGGCCTCGGATATAAGCATGCATTTCTTGAGCTTGAGCTGGCGAAGCAGTAACTCCTGTGCCAATTGCCCAAACGGGTTCGTAAGCGATTACCATCTTGGAAACTTCCTCGGCAGAGAATCCGAACAGCGCTTCTTTCACTTGCTGTCCTACTACAGCCTCTTGTTCACCAGCCTCCCGGCTAGGCAGCTTTTCGCCACAGCAAAAGATAGGGGTCAAACCAGCCGCTTGTGCTCGTTTAATTTTTGCCGCAATCAGGGTATCGTCTTCACCGAAATACTCACGGCGCTCACTATGTCCAAGAATGACATATTCGCATCCGACAGAGCTCAACATCTCTGCTGTGATCTCACCAGTATACGCTCCACCCTCCTCCTGGTGACAATTCTGAGCTGACAAGTGCAGATTATTGATATCGCTGATAATGTGCGATACACCTTTTAGGTGAATGTAAGGTGCTCCAAGAATAACCAAGGTATCAGATGGCTGCAACTTAGCTACGATATCACGGGCCAGAGAACGGCCTTCTTCGTAGTCCTTGTTCATTTTCCAGTTACCAGCTACGATGTTTCTTCTTCTGCTCATTTGTACAACGATGTTTTACTTAGTGACAAAAATACACTAAGCAATTCAAAAAGGAGGTTTTGTTTAAGAATTCTTTTCCGCTCCAGCCAATTGGCGCTGTTTATTGGCTCGATACTCAATAACAAAGGCAACGCCCAAAGAGCCTAGGACAATTAGGAGATTCCAGTACCAGGCCATCGGCGCTCGCCCTACCTCGATGTAGTCTACATTCTCTGGCAGGCGGTACTTATTGGTGGCTAACATGTGGGCTTTGTTCTTTTGTCGACGAATCTCACGAACGATCCCCTGAATCTCTACCTCCGCACGTGGCGCACAGGTATTCTCCTCATCACAATTCAAAGAAAAATCCCTCGTCCAACAGATAATACGAGGCTCTACTACCTGGCCAGCTTCTGCCGCATCCAATTGCTCTTTCGTAAGTAAAGGGAAAATCAATACTGCCTTATCAGCAGCAGTTCGGGGCGGAACAACGATATAGTCTCCACTTTGCCATGCACCATCAATTTGGACATAATCAGAATCACCGATACCCTCCTCCCACACAGACTGCATGGTGAAATCGCGCAGCTTATGAGTTCCAAAAAACTGAGAAATCAAGCTATTACAGCCATTGATCAGGAATACAACACAGAATAGGATGGCAATTATTCGAACCCACATAGGAGGTATGATTAAAAGGAGTAATTAAACGGTAAAGTCCTCGTCGTTGACGATATTATTATTGAAGCACCGGACAATTCTTGCAGGGAAATTCTCGAGGATCCGATAGTCATGGGTGGCAAAAAGAACTGCGGTGTTGCTGTCTTTTGCCAAGCTCCTGAGCAGCAGAAGGATTTCATCACTCGTCTCCGGATCAAGGTTACCAGTAGGCTCATCAGCCAGTAACAGCACTGGATCGTTCAGCAAAGCTCTGGCAATGGCGATCCGTTGCTGCTCTCCACCAGAAAGTGCAAATGGCATTTTATCTGCTTTATCAGACAAGCCTACCTGCGTCAGAACGTGTTTTATTCTTGAACGGCGCTCCCCTTCATCGTTCCAGTCCGTAGCGCGAAGCACGAAATCAAGGTTCTCCCCCACTGTCCTATCGGTAAGTAGATTGAAGTCCTGAAAAACAATACCAAGCTTCTTTCGCAATACTGGTATGCGCTGACGATCCATAGCGGAAAGATCCAAGCCTGCTACCCTTGCCGTTCCACTTGCCGGCGACAGGGCCGCATATATCGTTTTTAGCAGACTTGATTTCCCGCTTCCAGTCTTACCAATTAAATAGACAAACTCTCCTGGGGAGATTCGCAGTTGCACCTTGCTAAGTACCAATGCATCTCCCTGGTAAATGTCTACATCCCGCAGGTCAACGACTAGTTGTGTATCGGCCATCGGTTATCGGATAAATTACATGCAATGGTATGAAAAAAATCGGGAACATTGAAGGGGGCGAAAGAGAGATGGTTCTATCCAAACCAATCGCTCCTCGTAATTCAGCGAAAAAAGAATCCCGGAAATTGGAAACAACCAATTACCGGGACTCTACAATGTGAGATGATGTACCTCTATTTATCTTATACCAAGGCTGGAGACTTAACTGGTACGATCCAGTTGTGCGTGTCTTCAACACGGCCTGAACGTAAACCGTCGATGTAGTCCTTGAGCATGATACCAATCTTACGATCTTCCACTGGTGGAAGTTCCATATGCAGATCACCGTACGCAATTTCTGCTACGTGCGACACTACAGCAGCTGTTCCAGCACCGAAGGCCTCTTCAAGTTTGCCCGCTTTATAAGCAGCTACAACTTCATCGATGGTTAGTCGTCGAGCTTCTACTGGAATTCCCTTTTCAGCTAGGATTTTCAGGAAGCTGTCACGAGTGATTCCATGAAGGATTGCGCCGTCAGTGGCAGGAGTCACTACAGTACCATCTATTACAAAGAAGATATTCATGGTACCAACCTCTTGGATTTCCTTCATATCAGGGCCACCCATCCATACTACTTGGTCGTAGCCTTCTTTCTGAGCGAGGTGAGCAGGTAATAGACTACCAGCATAGTTACCAGCGGCTTTAGCTTCACCGGTACCTCCTGGCACTGCACGCACAAAGTGCTGCTCTACCTTCAGGCGTACTGGCTTCGCATAGTATGGTCCAACAGGGCCAGTGAAAATTACAAACTTGTAACTCTCAGATGGCTTTACACCAATAAACTCGTCTGTTGCGAACATATACGGACGCACATAAAGTGCACTTCCTTCTTGTGGTGGAATCCAAGCAGCATCCAGATCAATCAGGGCGTGTAGAGCCTCTACAAAGACGTCTTCTGGAAATGCTGGCATCATCATTCGCTCCGCAGAACGGTTGATTCTCGCAGCATGCATTTCAGGGCGCATCAACCACGGATCTCCGTCATTACTCTTTGAAGCTTTCATCCCTTCAAAAATGGCCTGCCCATAGTGTAGGGCCATTGATGCTGGATGCATCGTGAAGTCTCCGAAAGGAACAATTCGGTAGTCCTGCCACTCTCCGTCACGGTAATCTGCAACGAACATGTGATCAGAAAAAACACGGCCGAAAGGAATGTTATCAAAATCTACCTCAGCTATTCGGCTTTGCTGTACCTTAGTGACTTGGATTTTCTGCTTCATATGCGGGTTTGTTTTTTACAAAATTACTGGAAAATTTCAAATAAGGCAACCAGAAAGCACCCATACAGAATTATATTCCAATAATACTTTTATTGAATACTTATTATTTTGAAAAACACTTTTATCGACTTCCAATTATTTGCTTTCCCGGAACCCAAAAATCAAGCCAAAAATTGGCAGGGTGAGGGTAAATCCAATATGCTGGTACTTCATGATAGCGAGCACAAGCTGGAGGAAGAGGATGAAGTTTTCTTACAGAACATTTTGCAGGCTGTAAAGATCGGCCCACTAGCCGATCAGGTTTTTCTTGCTTCTTGTACAGCGACGAAAACTTTGCCATTAGCGCAACTAGCTCGCGAACATCAAATTGAGTCCATTTTACTCTTTGGTAGCAACCCCAAATGGGCTGGAATTCAAGCTCAACTCCCCTATTATTCCTTTACTCGTTTGGGTGACCTATCTTTGCTGCGCGCCCATTCCCTGGGGCAAATTCGCCAGGAGCGTGCGGCGAATAAAAACGAAAACGCAGGCGCCTTATGGAACGCCCTTAAAGCCAAATTTCTTTAGAAAGAATGAGAAGAATTGTCTTCGCTACGAATAATGCCAACAAAATTCGGGAAGTAAAAGCCTCCTTGGGCGATCAATACGAGTTTCTGAGTCTAGCCGACATTGGCTGCACGGAAGAAATCCCGGAAACCACGAATACCATTCCAGGCAACGCTAAGCAGAAAGCGCAGTACGTTAACCACAACTATCAGTACAATTGCTTTTCTGAAGACACCGGCCTAGAAGTGGGTGCACTAGATGGTGCTCCTGGAGTTCACACTGCCTATTACGGCGGGCCAGAAAGAGACGCCCAAAAGAATATGGCAAAAGTGCTTCATGAACTATCCGCTAAAGATGATCGTTCTGCTCAATTCCGCACGGTGATTGCTCTTATAATAGATGGTGAAGAACACCTCTTCGAAGGGATTGTCCGAGGCCGAATAGCTGACGCCCCAAGAGGTAATGGTGGTTTTGGGTACGATCCTATATTCATACCAGAAGGCCACGCAACGACCTTCGCTGAAATGAATGCCGAAGACAAGAATGCTATTAGTCACCGCGGACGAGCTGTTGCTAAACTGCAGGCCTTTCTCCAACAATAGCCCTAAAACATGACTAAACAGCAGCGCTGGATTGCGCTTTTCGCCTTAATTGTGGTGGTGTATGCCGCTGGACAGTATTGGACACAGCAGCATTCAGGAGCTTTTAGAGCAGTACTGCTGGACTTCCTACCCAGCGAAGTCCAGAGAGTGGATATCCAACAAGGCCAAGATGTACCTTTTAGTATTCTTAAACAGCAAGAACGCTGGCTTCTCAGCGGCACTAATGTCAACGAAGAAGCCCGTAGCGAGACCGTAGATCAATTATTGCAGCGCCTCCAGGCCATTCGGACAGAAGAAGTCATTAGTCAATCAGAAAAAGAGTGGGAAGAATATGGCGTAGCGGAAGGGCAAGGTGTAGTGGTCTGTTTAACCTATGAAGATGGCGAGCAGGATTGCGTTAGAATTGGAAGCTACGCCTACGAGGAAGACGAGGATCGTGTTGCACTCTACACCAGACTAGATAATCAACAAGAAGTCTACGTTATAAATGGACTACCATTATCGATTATTGATGGTCAGATTGACTTCTTTCGCAATAAGCAGCTATTAAGTATCAGCCGTCCTCTAGAGAAACTGCGCTTAAAAGCCGATGACCGTGACCTCCTTGTGACCAAGAGCAATGACTCTATCTGGGTAGGTAACGTGGAGCTTAATGCAGAAGCAACTTACTGGCAGGCCTATCTTGCCGAGCTTCAATCCATGCAAGGACAACATTTTGCCGATGATATTGATGAGCTTTCCTTGGATTCTTTCCTTAGTTGGGAACTCACGTTATACACCAGCAAAGATTCCTTTAAACTCAACTGCTATTCCGACACCACCAAACAACCACCTTTTATCTTGCACTCTGATCAATTTCCAAAGACTTGGATCAGTAGTGATTCTAATGGGTTAGCAAAGCGGGTACTTTACCCGTGGCAAAAATGGTTATCAGATGAACAGTGAAATATTATATGAATTCCATCCCGACAGTAGTGATCGCCTCTACCTTTGGTTAGGTATTGCCATTGCTATCGGTGCTTTCTTTTTAACCTACTACTTCCTTAAGCAACCGAAGCAAGGACGTGAACACACCAAAGCTGCCTTGATTGCCATGCTCTTTTTCTTTACTGGACTAATGGCTACCGGAACCGCTTTCTTTAGTGGCTGGAGCCTTCGTAAACAAGGAAAGGTAGTACTACAATCGGAGCAAATTCAGATCGGAAACAGCACCATTCCTTTTGAACAAATCGGTAAGATCTATTATAAAAAAGACAAGCAGTCGTCCATTTTTCAAGCAGTAGAAGGGACCACTACCATTACCTTCCTAGTTATCGAAGAAAAGGGTGGCATCACGCACGCCCTGTCTGAGGAACAATTCCCCATTGGCGAAATAAGAAGTCGACTCGAAGAAATTTTCGCCACTAATAAGCCACAATAAACATGAATCTTCTACAACGGGTACTACAATCGAAGTTATTAGAGCGTACGAAACGACGTCTGGGTAAACTAACAGGACTACACATTAAGCTAAAGCGTTTCACGGCATCAGCTAGTGAACCGCTGCGCACTGCTATGCTACTGGAAGGAGCAGGAGTCGACTTAGTCATCGACATTGGGGCTAATACGGGGCAATTTGCAGAATCGCTCTACGACTTCGGTTACAATGGTCAAGTACTTTCGTTCGAGCCGGTTCCAGAAGCACATCAGGAAATAAGTACTCGTTCTCAGGCTTATCCGAAATGGGTAATCGCTGACCGAATGGCTATCGGTGAAACGGATGGGGAAATTGAATTCCATATCACAGACGACACCCAATTCAGTTCTGTTCTACCAATTGAAGACAGCTTCGCCGCTCACAACACCAAGTCGAGCATTGTAAAGAAAGAAATGCTTCCTATTCATCGCCTCGATACTATACTCAGCAAGTTCGTCCCGGATTGGACATCCAAAACCATCCTGCTTAAAATCGACACCCAAGGTTACGAACAGCAGGTACTGAATGGTGCGCAAGAGGTTTTGGCAAAAGCAAAGGGGCTTAAAATAGAAATCCCGGTTTACAAGATTTACCAGCAAGCCGAGCTCGACTTCTATGGCACTTTAGCCCTCGTTCAAAAAGAAGGGTTCCAACCATACAGCTTCCATATTGAAGGCGTCGATCTACCTACGGGTCGAGTGAATACAATGGATGGGCTTTTTTTCAGAGAAGACTAGCATTTTGCCGCAGCCGCAGAGAGCTTTCAATTACTTGAAAAGCAATAGTGGTGGCCACAAGAGTCACAAATTGCCCTTACATTTAGTACTACTTGAAAGTTGAAGCGAGTATTTAGGTGAGGAACATCCACGAAATATTAGCAGAGTATTGGGGCTACGAGAAGTTTCGGCCTCTACAGGAAGAGATTATCCAATCTGTCCTAACGGGTAATGACACCCTCGCTCTTCTACCTACTGGTGGTGGTAAATCATTGTGCTTTCAGGTTCCTACCATGGCCATGGAGGGCCTATGTCTGGTTGTCTCTCCTTTGATCGCGTTGATGAAGGATCAGGTGCAGCAACTGCAAGATCGTGGCATAAGAGCGGCAGCTGTATATTCTGGTCAGACTAAAGCGGATATCGATCGTATTATAGACAATGCTGTATTTGGGCATCTTCAGTTCTTATATGTCTCACCAGAACGCTTGAAAACCGAAATCTTACGGGAGCGGCTTCCGAAGATGCCACTTCGATTGATAGCTATTGATGAGGCGCATTGCATTAGTCAATGGGGTTATGACTTCAGGCCTGCCTACTTAGAGATTGCCAATGTACGTGAGCTGGCACCAAATGTTCCTATCATAGCGCTCACCGCTACAGCAACTCCGAAAGTAGCGAAGGACATCCAAGAGAAGCTATCTTTTCGCGCAGGGTCGCAGACGCTTTCAAAGAGCTTTGTGCGTCCAAACCTGGCCTACGTAGTTCGTAAAGCAGAAGGTAAAATTGCTCAGCTACATCGAATTCTAGAACGAGTTCCTGGAAGTGCAGTGATCTATGTGCGGAACCGACGACGCTGTAAAGAAATTGCCATCGAACTGGTACGCCGTAAGGTAAGAGCAAGTTTCTACCATGCAGGCCTAAACATGGAAGACCGTAGTGCTCGTCAGGAGGCCTGGATCAAAGGTCAGATACGTGTAATGGTGGCCACCAATGCTTTTGGCATGGGCATTGACAAAGCAGATGTGCGTAGTGTTATTCACCTTGAGTTGCCAGATAGTCTGGAGGCTTATTTCCAAGAAGCTGGTCGAGCTGGCCGAGATGGAAACAAGGCTTATGCCGTACTCCTGTATAGTCCGCACGACAAAGAACGACTTGAAAAATACCTGGAACGTTCATTTCCAGAAATGGATAAAATTCGTCGCGTATACCGGGCATTAGGTAGCTACCTGCAGCTAGCCACTGGTGGTGGATTAGGAGAAGGTTTTGACTTTGACTTAACACAGTTCGCAGAGACCTATCAATTGGATGCCATTGTTGTGCATCACTGCTTAAAGGTGCTGGAACAAGAAGGATGGTTAGCCGTGAGTGATGCGGTTTATATCCCAGCGGATTTGCAAATAATCGTGAACAAGGATATCCTCTACGACTACCAATTAAAGAACTCTAAGCATGACCAGATTCTAAAGATTGTCCTACGATCTTATCAGGGAGCCTTTAACCATCCAGTCAAGTTAAAAGAAAAACAACTAGCTAAATTCCTTAAGATCTCAACCGGTGAGCTCCGTAAGGGTCTCTTAAGTATGCACAAGGCCGGGATCATTCGCTATCAACCGGCGAAAGATCGTCCACAGATTGTATTTCTTCAAGAACGTGTTCCTGCCGAAAATCTTCGTATTGACTATGCCGCATACAAGGAGCGAAAGCAGCGCCAAACACTTCGACTGCGGGCAGCGGTGAGCTATGCTGAAAGTGATGTTTGCCGGACACAGCAATTGGTGAGATACTTTGGAGAACGAGATGCTGCAAGATGTGGCATATGCGACGTTTGTCTGGCGATGGAGAAATCCGGCTATACCCATAAGGTCCATGAAGAACTTAAAGTAAGGATTCAAGACCTCTTAGCAGACCGCCCTCGCCATTTTCGGACCTTAGTAGATGCCATCCAGGATAAAGAAGCAGATCTGGTTATTCAGTGTCTCACCTATCTGATGGACGAAGGATTCGTCACCAAAGACGATGCAGGACTATTGCATTGGGAATAAATAGATGGAAGCTCTCTTATCTTTAAGAACCTTCCTCCAGTTGCGCCTTTTCTTTTTTGTTGAGGAAGCGATGCCATGGAATTCTAGAGATCAAAGCACCCAAAATACGCTTCAAGCCGTTCATCTCAAATAGCTTACTATCCGCCATTGCCTTAATCGTCAACCAAACTCCAATCGGGAAGAGTATGAGAGATGGCAACCAGGCTGCCAACGCGGCAGGTACGAGGAAGGTTTCGGCAATTTTCCGACAAAAGATCGTCAAGACGATAAAGACAATAAACGCCACCACACTCACCAGCAGTGGATAACCAAAGCCTCCTTTGCGAACAATAGCTCCTAAAGGCGCACCAACAAAAACGAAAATGATACAGACTACAGCCATGCTATACTTGGTGTGCATCTCGTAGATATGCTTCACCTTATCCTCCATCGTCCGGTTTAGAGAAACTTCTGCTTGGCCAGCTTGATTAACGATTGCTCGTGCACTAGCTTTTGCCTTTGATAAAAAACGGCGACGCTCCACTGGAGTGAGTTCATCTAACCATGCAGCAACAGTTGCAGTAGTATCGGAGAACTTCTCTAGTGGGAGTAATACTCTTTTCTGGCTGGTGTCACGCTGTTGGCGATTTCGAGCTGCGGTGCTCAGATTTGATGGTCGGCCCGCTGTTGATCGGTTGCTACCCTGCAGGGCAACCGGAGGTGGAGCATTGGCAGTTGGTTTACCTAGACGTCTATCAGCTGCTAAACGTTCAGCCATACTCACCTTTGAACTATCACGCTTTAGACTGTCTTGTGCCAGAAACTCCTCGGAAGTAGCATTAGTTGTGTCAGACAATTCCTGATTAGCAATCTCGTCAGTAGGCGCCAAGCGTTCTATTACGCCATCTGGATATAAACTATCAACAGGTAATACGGAGAAGAAGGAACCGATCTGTTTGGCCAGATTCACTTGCCTTTGATCAATTCTTTTTTGAATCGTATCAATTTGACTCGCCAATTGACTAATACTCATCATGGAACGGTTCTGGCTGAATAATTCTGGATTTGTTACATCCAGATTGAATTCTCCCAGGTCAAACACCTTATTCCAAGATTTAAAGGCGGTTCGAATGAATGGCGAACCACCACGAGTAGATCGGCCAGCAGGCGCTGACTCGATGTATTGATGGCCAACATAGAGCTTCATGATGAAATAACTACCATCGTCGGTAGCGAACATTTCCCCTGATTCCGCAACCACTTGAGTCAATCTTCCTGTATTCGCATTGGAGTGATCATACATCAAGACATCACGAATGGTCTTTCCGTCAGATTCTTTAGAACCAATACGAATAGCATAGTTACCAAAGTCATCATTGAAGATGCCAGCTTCCAGGCTAAGGGCCGGTTTCTTTTCCCGGATATCATACATCCGGCTACCAAACTGAAGGTTGGCTACCGGGATGATGTAGTCGTTACAGAGGTAGGAGACGATCATTGCCCCCGTACCAAACAGGATAATGGGCCGCATTACTCGAAGTAGAGACACACCAGCCGACTTCAGGCTTGACAGCTCATAGCGTTCTGCCAATCCACCAAGTACCATCACACCCGAGATAAGGATAGCCAGTGGCAAGGCCATAGGAACCAGCCCAACGCATTTGTAGGCGAGCAGTTCGATAATAACGAACATGCCCAAGCCTTTACCAGCAATATCATCGATGTATACCCACAAGATCTGCATTAGCAGCACAAAAGTGGCAATGCCGAAGGTTACCAGGAACGGCGGAATAAAACTTACCAGGAGTAGCCGATCAATCTTTCTCAAATCATAATCATTGTGGGCCCGCAAAGGTAACGCACAAATAGGCAATTGGGATGCCCATTAACTAAGAAATCCTGCATCTGGGGATGTAAAAACAAACTTTGTCGAAAAAAAATGGCCACTTGCTGTAACTCTTCCCAATTTCGGTTCGTCCTGCAGATGAACTCGACAAAATGAAAACACCCACTGCCACCAGAAATGGTTGCAGACCGCAAAGTGGAGATGAACTGGATGGAATTTAGAGAACAAATTTGGCCCATTAAAGATCGCCTCTATCGGCTGGCTTACCGCTTGGTTAACGACCGGGCGGAAGCCGAGGATGTCGTTCAAGAGGTAATGATCAAAGTGTGGAAGCAAGGCCAAGATCTCAAGCTCATTAGAAACCTGGAAGCCTGGTGTTTGAAGCTGACTCGGAATCAAGCACTAGATAAACTTAAAGGAGGCTACCGCAAACGCAAAACGGCCTTGGATAATCTTCAAGAACCACGGACCGCAGCAAATGTACAGCCAGATCAACAGGCCGAGTGGCAGGACGCCTATCAACACGTTCGGGAGATTATGAACAGCCTTCCCCCGGATTATCAATCGGTTGTCCAGCTACGAGACATTGAAGGCTTAAGTTACCAGGAAATTGCAGAGGCATTAGACATGACCCTCGCACAAGTGAAAACTAATTTATTCCGCGCCCGCAAACGGCTGCGTGAAGCAATGGAAAAAAGATCTGCTTATGGACTATAATACCATCAAAGCACTGCTGGAAAAATACTTCGCTGGAGAAACCACCTTAATCGAAGAAGCACAACTAAGAAGCTACTTCCAAAGCGGCGAAGTGCATCAGGATTTTCAATCCTACCGGGCTCTCTTTGGCTTTTTTACACAAGAAAAGGAGCAAGGAATAAGCCCCGAATTTGAAGAGCGATTTGTACCCAAGCGAAGATCAATAAAACGCAATTTGCGCATCGTAAGAGTTTGGTCTGCAGCGGCAGCGGTACTGCTACTCCTGCTCGCTGGATGGATTTTATACCCAACTGAACTACCTGATGAGCATATCGCAGCCAAACAACCTATTGATTGGTCACAATACGAACCAGCCACCAAAGAAGAAGCTGTTGAAGTGACCAAGGGCGCATTTCTTCGCACCTCCAAGGCCATGTACCAAAGCCTCAACCAAGCTGTAACGGAGGTAGAAAGCGTCAAGAAAATTATGCAGTGGGACTAACCCACCGAGCAAGGAACAAATTTCAATTACTACAACAATAACAATTCTATGAAACGGATTTTGTGGAGCAGCCTCCTGGTGCTGTTCGCACTGGGATTGAATGCCCAGGCCAACGCGATTGACAGTTACTTTCAGAACTACGTAGAAGACGAAGATTTCACTGTGGTGTACATCAGCCCTCGTCTTTTTCAGATGATTGATGACATCGGCAGCAAAGAGCTCAATCTAGATGATGAGGAAGCAGAAGCATTTGTTGACCTCGCTGCAGACATGCGCGGCCTTCGAATTCTCACCACCGATCGAACACCAGAGCGGCTTTTTGACGAAGCAATGGGTAAAATTGATACCAAGCTGTACGAACCCTTGATCACCATTCGCGAGCGTGGCGGTGGCCGCACTGAATTTATGCTCCGGGAAAATGATGAAGGTAAAGTAGGCGAACTCCTATTCTTGTCTTACGGCGATGACGAGTTCACTTTGATGAGTTTTGTCGGCAATCTGGAGCTCGACAAAGTCATGAAGTTAGCCGATGAAATGGAGGACAAAAATTAAGCCCCGAAGAAATCACCCGAACCTTTTATCCGACTTAAAATCTAACAACATGAAATACCTATTGCTTTCCGCATTATGCCTGAGTTTGAGTCTTCAAACCTTCGCTCAAGACCGTATCGTAAATAACTTTGTAGATAAGTATTCAGACCTCGATGCAGTCACCCATCTTACCCTCACTGGAAACCTCTTAAAGATGGTTACCAACGGCGATGATGAAGATGGAGACCGTGATTTAATCTCTGAATTAGAATCCATCCGGATTATCTCCATTGACGACCTGACGGCTATAGATGCCAGCGACCTCAGCGCATTGAAGCAGGCTTTCCAAGCCAACGATTACGAAGAACTCATCCGTATCCGTGACGGAAAAGACCTTATACATATCTACTTGGTTGAAAACCGAGACAAAGTAATTGAGCAGCTCGTCATTTTGGTTCAGGAGCCAGAAGAATTCACTATTGTAAGTTTGAGTGGCACCATGTACTACGATGACCTGAAGAACATTGATCTTGACGGAGACGCCGGTGAAATGTTACAGAACTTGCCAGACCGCGGTCAACCACGACCATAAGAAGCTTTAAGCATAGATTCCAAAATGGAATCCGCAATGACCCCAGGCTTAGTATTGACTTGGCTTGGGGTTGTTATTTATGCTTGGGCGAGATCATTACGGTGGTCAAGAACCATGTTGGCGCCCCTTGGTTTCGCCTGCTCTATACTGCTGCTCTAGTCGTTGCTGCTCTTTGAGTTCATCCTCTGAGGCCTTGGTATCAAGCAGCGCATTTAGATCTGGCTGGCCAGCATCTACCCATGCAGTAAACCAAGCACTTCCTATGGCTAGTATCGCGTCACGCATACGATCCTCCACCATACCATCCATCTCTTGGTGATAAGCAGCAGCATAATCTTCACATTGCGTGCGGATAGAAATACCCAGGCGCTCCTCAAAGCAATACTGCTGATCAGAAGGAATCGTCTGACTCAAGCGCTTTTCAATATTTAGGACACTATCCAGGAGCGCATGGCTATCTAATACCGCATTCCAGAAGTAGTCGTTCTTATCTCGGATGTATTCCGCCTTACCAACAAAGTAGTCATAGCCGTCATCTGCAAACAGCTCTGGTAATCGGCTCTCCCAAAAGGCATGGATCCCAACTTGATCAGTCAATGCACCATTATAGTTCTCCGTAGTATGCAGCGGCACATGGGCATCGCCAATATAATGACCGATCTCGGCACAAATCCGCAGAATGGATCGTGCGTCCTTTCTACGAAATGCCTGTCTGAGTTTAGCTTGAGTCGCTTCAAGATGATAGGGAACAATACCATATTCTGAGAAGTGGTCAATGGCTCGAACTGCAGTCAGCTGATTAGCAGGCAGGCCTAATAGCTCCGTCGTTGGTCCTACCGGTACAATCCACTCATCCTCATAGTACTGGGGAAGAATATACGTGTCCCAGAAAGTCTTATAATCTTCTAAGCTCAAATAAAGCGGCAAGGCTGGATTATTGACTTGCAATAAAACCGTATCCGTAGAACTTCCCCTCAAAATTGTGGACACCTTCACCGACATCGTGTCTGCACTGCTGCCCGTAACTAAACGCAATTCTCCATAACGTAAAAGCGCTTCCGTCCAATCTCTAGGAACTTCTGTGAAAGGATACTCTCCCCAATGATCAATATCAATATAGTGACGGACAGCCTCATGCTTAGTCGCGTAGCGGCGCTTGTCGGGATCTACCGCATGGTCGGTAAGGTATTCTAAATGATGGCGAAAGAAAGGCATCATTTCCACTGGCAAGGTAAAGACGGCCATCCGATTGATCCGTCGGTGACCAAAAAAGCCCCACTCCGCTTTCTGCGGCATTATCCAGGAACTCCCCATATAAAGCAAGCCACCTAGGAAGCAAATCAGACCAAAGCGACGAGCGAAGGAATGTATTCTTGATCGCACAGATATATTCTTTTTAAGAAAATGACTAAATTTACTAGAAGCGTGATGGAAATTACTAGCCTTCTTGAAACGATAGTGGCGAAATTTTTTACATTACGCTTGGTAATACCGCTAGTAAACTAACAGGGAAAACTAGGGCCTAAAGTTCCCGAAAAGTGCAACACACGACAACACAAAAATACATTTTTTTGCTCCTGCTCCTGCTCCTCGCTTGCGGTGGTCTGTTAATGCAACTATCTGGCCAGAGTTACAGCAGCGTCACCGATAGCCTTCGTTCCCTCCTTCCTCAAAACAAGTCTGCTGAAGAGCAAATTGATCTCTACAACGAGATTGCCTATAGCTTCCGTCGCAATGAGCCAGATTCATTATTTCATTATGCCAGCTTGGCTTTAGCGCAAGCCGAGAACGTAGACTACGAGAAGGGCCTCATGATTGCCCACAAGAATATTGGGATATACCGATTCAAGCGCGGTTCTCCAGCAGACTCCATTCTTAGCTCTTATGAGCTGGCTTCCGTTTATGCGGAAAAAGTTGGTGACACTTACCAGCGTGCTGCACTGGCTAACAATATTGGCCTAGTAAAGAATACCCAGAAGAAACAGAACGAAGCTCTCAGCTTTTTCCTAAAGGCCTTGACCATCCTGCGGGAAAACGATTATCCCACATCAAGGCTGGAAGGATTAATTAACGGGAACATTGGCTTTTCCTATCGTGCAAAAGACGAATTGAATAAGGCCAAAGAATACCTAGAAGCAGCTTTTCAGGTAGCGGAAGAGATTGAGGATCGGAGCCTGCTATCAATTTACGGAGATAATTACGGCGGAATCCTTATCGACTTGGGGGCTGTAGAGGAAGGTATGGCATACCTCAAGCAGGTCATCCCTTTGCAACAAGAATTATCAGACCAGCAATCCCTTTATCAAAGTTACCTAGAGCTCTCCGAGCAGTATCTAAAACAGGGCGACCTGGACTTAGCAGAATCCTACATTCAGAAAGCCAAGGATAAAGGTGATTTCCATGGGTTCAAAACACTGGAAGGACAGGTGTATCTGCTATTGGCTCAGATCAAACTAGCTCAGGATAAACCGCAAGAAGCCATCGCCTACGGCCAGGAAGGTATTGCACTAGGTGATTTCACCGATCGCATGTTGTTTTCCAGCAAGTGCTACGAAGTGCTGGGTTCTGCTTATGTCGCACTCGGAGACTATCAGCAGGCCTATGAAATGCAGGCAAAACGAGAAGAACTCCTTCAAGAAATCAACGAGACAGAAAAGGCTATTCTGAGCAATGAATTGGAAGCTCAATATCAAATTGAAGAGCAACAGCGACAAATTGAGTCGTTAAGTGAACTCCAAGTTGCCCAAAAGCGGCTAGTCAACTTTTTGATTATCATCGTCGTCCTAGTGATTGCATTTCTGATCGTAGTCACTAGTGCTTTTCTCTCTAATCGTGGAAAGCAGCAGATCATCAGCCAGAAAAACGAGCAGCTGCAGAATTACATTGATCAGAACCTGCAGTTGGAGAACTTTGTGCATTTGGCTTCACATGACCTTAAGTCTCCGCTCCGTAATATCACCTCTTTTGCGCAGCTCTTGAAAAGAAAACTTGCTGAAAAAGACGATAGTAATGTTGAAGAATACCTTCAATTCATTATCAAGGCTGGAGATGGCTTATCACACCTCGTAGAAGATCTACTACAGTACTCGATAATAAGCAAAAACCCTAATGAGCTCACTCAAGTTGACATTCGTCAGTTGCTGAACGAAG
>ENA-UENW01000250-UENW01000250.1-marine-metagenome-genome-assembly--contig:-NODE-250-length-27585-cov-3.726699_pt1 | contig 27585 bp, 25 predicted proteins | sample MGYA00237876_ERZ529329 | MGnify/ENA primary metagenome ERZ529329 (study PRJEB26372, sample SAMN05368346) | marine metagenome | biome: cultured habitat; feature: ocean water; material: water; isolation... | reverse complement strand
TGTGGCAGTTTGATGATATAGGCGTTGAAATTTTTGGAGAAAGCAGTCCCCACTTTATACTCACTAGTTATTCCAACAACAAGAAGTAGGGGCTGCTTTCCCATTTGTACTAACTGGTAACCTACCTTAACGTTTCCCACCCCGCCGCAATATTCGGTTTACCATCGGCTTTTCTTATCTTTCGCCAGAACCAGATAGCACCAAGACCTATGTCAGGAATTTCGGTAAAGAGCGGTAAGGGAGAACTTAAACTGCATAAGAGTAAGCAGCTCGTTGGGCTTCGTCCTAAGAAAAAGAACAAGGATTTGAAAGGCCAATCCTTTGTAGAAGAAGAAGTGCACGCTCATCTCGGCGGCTTCCAAGTCGTCACTTTAACCAGTGAAGAAGGACAGGATGTCGACTCTCGATTAGATGAAGTACGGCAGGAGTCTAAAGTGGATGTGGGTACCCACGTGTACTTTGCCGAAGGTAGTAACCGTCCAATGGTGCCTACTGGTGAAATTTACATAACTTTTGAGGAAGGAGTTGGGCCTGATGAACAACAGATCGTTCTGGAAGAGTATCATCTGGAACTGGTCGAACGACGCACCGCTTCTTTCGTTATAACAAAGGTCACTGCTAATTCTCCAAATCCGTTAAAGGCTGCTGCGTCTCTACAGGCTTTGTCACTGGTAGCTACTGCCGAACCAGATCTGGATATGCCGCTTGATGAGTACGCTTTTTCTGCTCCTGCGGACAGTCTCTTGCCACATCAATGGCACCTCAATAATGATGGATTTGTAATCGACGTGAACTTCCGCCTAAAGAAGGGTGCAGATTCTCGCGTTGTAAATGCTTGGAACCGCTTAGGTAATACCGGTAACTCTGGCATTACTGTGGCTGTTATCGATAATGGTTTTGATACCAATCATCCCGACTTGCGGTCAAAAATCTTCAAGCCCTGGGACCTTTGGAATAAATCCTCTCAATTGCCTCAAGGTGATACGCGCTTTACGCATGGTACGCCCTGTGCTAGTGTAGCTGTAGCGGCAAGTAATGGCCAAGGCATTGTAGGTGCAGCTCCTGGGGTGCGTTTTATGCCAATTCATGGGACCTCCTTTAGTGCTAAGACTACGGAAGAAATGTTTGATTACTGCATCCGTAATGGTGCTGATGTGATCAGTTGTTCCTGGGGTACTACAGATGCTCGTTACAGCCTAAATACTATAAAAGAACAAGCCATTGCCCGGGCTGCTCGCCAGGGTAGGGGAGGGAAAGGATGTGTGATCCTATATGCTGTAGGTAATGATGATCTTAATTATGTGAATTATTATGCCGCGCATCCAGATGTGATTGCTGTGGCTGCCAGTACCAGCCAGGATGCACACGCTAATTATAGTAATCGTGGGCGAGAGGTAAGTATCTGTGCACCTTCTAATGGTGATTGGCCGATTATTGCGGCCCGTGCCTCTTGGGATCCAGGTTTAAACTGGGAAACAGGCGCTTTCAAATACTGGCGTGACGGACGGGATCGTGGTCGGAATTATAAGCACTTCGGTGGCACATCCAGTGCTACGCCGTTGGTGGCTGGTATTTGTGCACTCATGCTTTCCGCTAACCCTGATTTGACTGCCCGTGAAGTAAAGGATATACTACAGCGTACTGCTGATAGAATAGGCCACCCTTCTGAGTACAACAGTTCAGGGCATAGCGTGAAGTATGGCTATGGTCGTATTAATGCTGACCGAGCAGTGGCCGAAGCTATTCGTCGGCGCGATGCTAACCAAACGGCACCGCCAGTAGTAGAGGTGACTGAAAACATTACCAGTGGCCGTGGTATCTTCCGATTTGACGTACGCAAGCAAGCTGCCCAAGGCTGGGGCGTACAGATCGGTGCTTTTTACGAGTACGGTAATGTTCTTATTCAGGCGGAAAAACTTCAAAAGCAGTTCAATGCCCCAGTCGTTGTTAGTATTAATGAACTCAACGGAAAAACGGTGTACAAGGTCGTTGTTGGGGCATACGATTCACAGGCGGCAGCGCGTGAGCTACTGAAGCGGGTCAAGAATGCGGGTATCAGCAGTTTCCTGCGAAACCTAAAAGACTTAGCCTAGTAATCTAATCTATTGTTGGTCTCGATTAAAGGTGTCCCTAGGTAGGAAGTATTGCTCTTCGTCCTGCTCTAGTTCATAGCTGGGAACTTGTCGTTCTTCTGCTTGCTCAATCCGCTTGCGGTACCAATAGGCAGCGAAGATACCTACGAGTGCACCGAGAAGGTGGCCTTCCCAGGACACTCCCTCTTGTATGGGGAGTACCCCCCAAATCATCCCTCCGTAGTAGAAGACAATGACGAGGGAAATAGCAATGGCTCGAATATTTCGCCTGAAGAAGCCAGTGAAAGCTAGGAAGCTGGCCATACCATATACGACACCGCTAGCTCCAATGTGGTAGTTGGCTCTATTAAAGCTGCCCATAATGTTTTCTGGATCGGCAAAGAGCCACATCGTGACGCCCGTTCCAAGATATATCATGATTAATGCAGAGAACGCTACCCTGGGGTAGAAAAACAAAATCATCGCCATCAAGACCAAGAAGGGTGGAGTATTCGATAGCAAGTGTGCCCAACTGCCATGAAGAAACGGAGTAGTTAGAATACCTCTTAGGGCAAAGGTCTTTCTTGGGGCAATGCCATAGATGAACCACTGGGAGCCTGTCATTTGCTCCAGAATAAACACCAACCATATAATAATAAGGAAGGCTAATGGCCAGGTGACGGCCCGCTTGAGACGAACTTTAAAATCCATAATTGAGGATGGTCTATATACCTTATAAATATAACAACTCTTCTCAGCCTTGGATGTCATCGCTAGACGTATAAGGCAATATTCTCGATCAATAGGAGCTATGGATGGAGTCCATTAAACGGGGTGAGGCTATTTACGGCCAAAGTCTGCCGGGATTTCTCCCCAACTATCGGTGTCCCACTTTAAGATTGGATTGCTGTAGCTGTTTTGCTTTAGCCAGGCCTCTCCGCGTTCGATGAGTTCATAGAGTTGTTCTGTTCTCGAATCTCGAACCAGCTTTGTCTTTACTTTTTTATTCCTCACCCATACCATTGCTGTGGCTGAATCGGTATAGATGGGCAACGTATCTAGACCTTGCTTTTTTAGAAGTGCTAAACCATGTATGATTGCCAGAAACTCTCCAATGTTATTGGTGCCAAGTTCAAAGGCCTGATGGAAGATTCGATCCTTACTACGGGTATCAACACCCTGGTATTCCATTGGTCCAGGATTCCCACTGCATGCTGCGTCGACGGATAAGCTCTTCCAGAGGATCTGTGAGCGTGGCGTTCCTCCTTTCTTACCTTTCTTGCTTGAGCCACCTCCAGCTCCTCCTGCAGGACGTAAGTAGCTTGCTGGCCCTTTGGCAAGAGCTTGTTCAGCGTCTTTCCTGCTTGTGAAGCTTTTATAGAGCGCTCCTTGATACCCTTTGATTTGTTCTTGAGCCTTCGGCCATTCATCATAAATGCCCGGCATATGCCCTTTCCAGATCACGTAGTATTTTTTCTGCTTCGCCATGCCGCGAAGGTAGGCAGCAAAATGTCAATTACAAACAATGCCCTATTTTCCAACTAACCAACTCGCACTAAAGCGTCCCCCGACGCGTCCACCCAACCACCCAATTCGCTCCAAAGCGTCCCCCGACGCGACAGAGCCAACTAACCTTCCAACCAACTAACACAACTAATCAATCCCCAATACACCAAAAAAGCCTCGAAGAGAATCTTACCTTTGCGGCCTGAAAAGGAATTTCGTATATGCTAATTGATACGCACACGCATTTATATGCCAAGGCCTTTAATAATGACCGCGATGAAATGATCCAGCGGGCCATACAGCAAGGGGTCTCCCAATTTCTCTTGCCGAATATTGACGAAGACTCAATTGCCGGCATGTTGGAGTTAGAATCGAAATATCCCGGACGCTGTTTTCCGATGATGGGCTTACACCCATGTTCCGTTGGAGAAGACTACCAGAAAGATTTGGCTTGGGTAAAACGTTGGATTGACCAACGAGACTTCATTGCGATTGGTGAGATCGGGGTGGACCTCTACTGGGATAAGACCTATGTGGAGGAACAAAAAGCTGCCTTTATCCAACAATCGGAGTGGGCTATTGAAAAAGATCGGCCTATCGTGATTCATTCGCGAGAGTCTATTGACATGTTGATTGACTTGGTTCGGCAGATTGATGATCCGAAATTGAGGGGAGTGTTCCACTGCTTTACGGGCGATAAGCGTCAGGCAGAGGAGATCATGGAGCTTGGGTTTTATTTGGGTATTGGTGGGGTTCTTACCTTTAAAAATTCGGGCCTGGATAAAACTTTAGCAGAAATTTCGCTGGATCGTGTTATCTTGGAGACAGATGCGCCATACTTGGCGCCTGTTCCGTATCGAGGCAAGCGTAATGAAAGCGCTTACGTAAGCTTGGTGGCCGATAAAATAGCATCGATCAAGCAGTTGCCAATTGAAGAAGTGGCTTCAATTACCAGCCTTAACGCACAGACCCTATTTCAATTAGCTCCTGGCCCCGAACTATAAGGCTTCGGAAAAAGGAACAGAAAATTGTATATATCCTACGGGGTAGGGTGCCAGAACCGAAAAAAATTTTGATTATTAGGTTCTTTTTACAATTTTTGCGAATGCTAGTAACGACTGGCAACCCTGTGTGAAATCTACGGAGAGGTGCTCGAGTGGTTGAAGAGGCACGCCTGGAAAGCGTGTAAACGGTAACCCCGTTTCGAGGGTTCGAATCCCTTCCTCTCCGCAGCAAAACAATAAAACTTACTTTAAACAAAATCGTAAAACCTCGTTGGCTATGCGAAAATTATTTGCGCTGCTACTTGTATTGAGCGTGGCAGTTTTCACGGTGAACACCGTACAAGCTCAGGATGCTGAAGAACCAGCAACCGAGCAGATGGAAGGAGAAGCTACTGAAGCTGGAGATGAAGCCACTGAAGAAGCTGCACCTGCAGAAGAAATGGTAGAAGAAGAGGCTCCTGCAGCTCCTGAAGCTACTACTACTGTGAGCGAAGGCGAAGCGCCTACCATGTTCCAAGTATTGAAGAAGAACTTCATTGATGGTGACTGGAAGTTCATGTCTTTGGTATTAATTACCTTAATTCTTGGTCTTGCGTTCTGTATTGAGCGTATCCTCACATTGAATTTGGCTACAACCAATACTGATAAGTTGCTAGAGCGCATCGACGAGCGCCTTGCTGCTAATGATGTAGACGGAGCCATGGAGGTTTGTAAATCTACTGCTGGCCCAACAGCTAGCGTATTGTACGAAGGTCTACGCCGTAGCGGTGATGGTCCTGAGGCTGTAGAAAAGGCTATCGTTTCTTACGGTAGTGTACAAATGGGCTTGTTAGAGCGTGGTCTAGTATGGATCTCTCTATTCATCGCCATCGCACCGATGCTTGGTTTCATGGGTACGGTAATTGGTATGATTGAGGCCTTTAACCGGATTGAGGCAGTAGGTGACCTTTCTCCAGCGGTTGTTGCCGGTGGTATTAAGGTGGCACTTTTGACTACTGTATTCGGTCTGATCGTAGCCATTATCCTACAGATTTTCTACAACTACATTGTAAACAAAATTGACGGCATTGTTAACCGCATGGAGGATGCTTCTATTTCTCTGGTTGACATCATGGCTAAGAACAAAGTATTTTAATCACCCTGTAATCTAACCTTCCATGTATAATTTCTTAAGCAAGAACGGACAGTTAGTTGCTTTTCTAGTGGGAGTGGTTCTGGTTGTGATTTTCTTGGCCATTGCTGTTCCCGGTGCAGGGGATTACTACTTTGATCAGATGGAAGACGCTGAAATTTTCGGTGTTAACATCTTCAACTTTGGTATCGCCGCTGCTATCGCACTAACTGTAATCTGTGCAGCAGGTATGATCCTGTTCGGTTTGTATCACGTGGCCTCTAATCCAAAGGGCTCTATCAAAGGTATTCTTGGCGTTGTAGTCATTGCTGCCTTGATGTTCCTGTTCTATACCATGGCCGCTGACAAAGCGGATCACGCTACTATTCAGGGAGCTATCGAAAACTACGAGTCTTCTTCTGAAGGTCGTATGATCTCTGGGGGCAACCTCAAATGGATCAGTAGTGCAATCCGTATGGGACTTCTTATGGCTGGCTTGGCTTTCGTAGCCTTGATCGTGATGCCACTAGTTTCCCCAATTATTAATCGCGTTAAATAAACTGTATCATGGCAAAGACGAGTTCCAGAGATCGGATGAGCAATGAAATCAATGCAGGCTCTATGGCCGATATTGCTTTCCTGCTGCTGATCTTCTTCTTGGTAACCACTACGATCGCCGAGGATAAAGGTATCCTGGTGAAATTACCGCCATGGTCGGATGAAGAACCCGATATTACACAGTTGAAGACTCGTAACGTATACTCTGTACTGGTAAATGCCCAGAACAAGTTGCTCGTTCGCGGGGAAGAAATGGATCTTGATGACCTTAAGGACAAGACCGTTGAGTTTATCTCTAATCCTTATAATAGAGAAGACTTGGCTGAAGCACCTAACAAGGCTATCATTTCTCTGAAGAATGACCGTGGTACAAGCTACGGTACTTATCTGGAGGTGTATAACGAATTGAAAGCAGCTTACTACCAACTTTGGGATGAGTTAAGCCGCCAGAAATTTGGTATCCCTTACAGCGATGAGATGCCTATTGCACAGCAAAAGGTAATCAAAGGAGAAATTCCATTTGTAATTTCGGAGGCTGAACCGACCAGCTTTGGTGAGGAATAATCACCGCGCATCGTAACGTCTTAAACTACCAGTTGTTTATTCGTTAATACTGCAGTCCGCACCGTAAGGCACGGGTTGTAAAAACAACGCAAAGAATGTCTAAATTTCAAAAAAAGAGGGGAAAGGCTAAACCAGCCATCTCTACCGCTTCCTTACCGGACATCATCTTCATGTTGTTGTTCTTCTTTATGGTAGTAACCGTACTGCGTGATGCAGAATTGAAGGTAAAAGTGACTACTCCTTATGCTACGGAGCTTACGAAGCTGGAGGAAAAGTCGTTGGTAAACTACCTTTATATCGGTCGGCCGGAAGCTAAATACCAAAGCGTTTACGGTACGCGCCCACGTATGCAGTTGGGTGATGCCTTCGCTACGGTTGATGATATTCCGCTGTTCCTGGAGAAGCATAAGGTAAAAGTGCCTGAGAATAAGCGTGCACGTATTACCTCATCACTTCGGGTTGACGGTGAAGTAACCATGGGAATTGTGCAGGATGTGAAAATCAAACTGCGCAAATCCGGACAGCTGAAAGTGAACTACTCAGCTAAGAAGCGGCCACAGTAAGTCTCTTACTGGCCCTTGAAGAAGAAGCGTCCTGTTGGCATTGCCGGCAGGGCGCTTCTTGCGTTTAGGGAATCAATCTCTTGCTCAGCTTGGCTATAGACGAACATTTATCAGGGCTCAACCCTTGTATTTATAGAGTTATACTTAATTTGTTAGTCTTATAATCCTACCACCAATGAAATTACACAAGCGTTTTCTCTGGCCAGCTTTAGTTTTATTATTAATGAATTGGCAGTGCACTTTACTCCAAGGACAAGAACAATATAGATACTCGGGTTCCATCCCTCAGTATATCGAAACACCCTCTATTGGGAAGGATTTCCAGCTACAGGACAAAACCTTCTTTTTGCGGAACGGCATTTATGGAAAGTGGCGTCTTGATTTTACGAACAACAGTCTGGTAAACGACTCCACACTAGACGTACCCTTCAATAGTGCTGATTATTTTCTTACCCTCTATAACCGAGAAGGGAATCGTATAATGGATCTTCGTCGTCTTCAAGGGAGAACACTTTGGGAAATGGAAGAACGAGATTGGTGCGATGGAATAATGTACGAGATCGATATTCATTGGCTACCAAATCTTCTGCTTGGTCGCCGCTCGCGTGTCGATATTGATAGAAATATTCTAAGGCAGCTGCCTACCAATTTATAGTGTATTCATAGCCACTGCCTCTATCACCTTCAACATCTTTATCAGTGTTGGATGTTTGAGAGGGGGTAATCGTGTATTGGACTGCAGACTGGCCAGTATCCTTTTGTTTAGGCCGTCGAAAATGGATGTTTATGGTCTTGTGAAAGGTGGCTCGGACTTTGCGAAGTTTAGGAATCTCAAACTTAAGTAGCTTTACTACGCGTTCGGCTTCTTCGTCGCAACCGTAACCAAGGCCGCTTAGAACCTTTGTAGAAATCACCTTGCCCTGATGATTTATATCCATACGCAGGCGGACGGTACCTTCTATTTTGTGCTCGTTGGCTTGTGCCGGATAGCGCAGGTTCTCAGCTAGGAAAGAACGCATGGCTTTAGGGCCTCCTTTGTAAGTAGGTTTACGTAAAAAACTTTCTGGTTTGCGTTCCTTCTTCATGGGAAAAAATCGAGTCAATTATTTCATGGATGAGGGTTGCTTTTTTAGGAGAATTGCTATACCTTATCCATAGTTAAAGATAGGGAAGAATATATGGATGTAGGAGGGTTTATTAATTATCTGCAATACGAAAAACGCTTTTCCGAGCACACCCTCACGGCTTATTCTACCGATCTGAAACAGTTCCAGGATTTCCTTGAAACAATATACGGGAGTTGTGAATGGTCGGTTGTACAACCGAGCCAGGTCCGCTCGTGGATGGCTTTCTTGCTGGAACACGAACAAGCACCTGCTAGTATCAGGCGAAAGGTTTCCACATTAAAAACCTTCTATCGGTACTGGCGCCGGTCAAAACCAGACTTAAAAGATCCGACCAAAGGGATTCGGACACCGAAGTTAAAGAAGCGATTACCAGTAACAGTAGATACCACTGCTATCCAACGGTTGTTGACTTCTTTTCCGGCGGAACCAGATTTCGCAGCAGCGAGGGATAAACTGATACTTGAGCTTTTGTACGGAACCGGACTTCGAAGATCTGAACTCCTGGCACTACAATTAAGTGCAGTGTCGTTATCAGAAGGTCGATTGCGAATCAAGGGAAAGGGCGATAAGGAACGCCTTGTGCCATTTGGTCCTGCCGTTAAACGTTCACTACAGAAGTATCTGGAATTACGGGAAGCGACCTTCCCTGGTGGGCAGCAATTGCTGTTAACAGATAAGGGGAAAGCTCCCTACCCAAAGTGGCTCTATAATAAGGTCAAACAATACTTGGGTACGGTGCCCTATTTGGAGAAAGCAAGTCCACACGTATTAAGGCATTCTTTTGCGACCCATTTATCGGATGCAGGAGCTGACTTGAATGCAGTGAAAGAATTACTAGGCCATAGTAGTTTAGCCGCTACACAGGTTTATACACATAATTCGATTGAGAAATTGAAAAGGTCATATAACCAAGCACACCCCAAGGCCCAGCAAAATGACTAGAAAAGGGAATTGCCCCTTTCGAAATTAATAGGAAAAGAGTTGAGGATAGTCAACTCGCAAAATGTAACCTTTATGAAAGTATACACAGAATCAAACCACTTCACAGCAGATCAGAAGCTGATTGAATTTATCGAAACGAAACTGTCGAAGTTAGACACGTTTTTTGACCGCATTATTGAAGCACGCGTAAATCTTAAACTAGAAAACTCCGGTCAGATTAAGGATAAAATTGCCGAAGTACGAATTAGTGTTCCCGGAGATATCCTTGTTGCTAAGCATACTGATAAGACCTTTGAGGCATCGATCGATAAGATCACAGATGTACTTAAAAGACAGCTCATCAAGTATAAGGAGCGAATGCGGGAAACTATTTAAAAAATAATCACGTTAGTTGGGGCGGTATCCATAGGATGCTGCCCTTTTTTTTTCCTATGTTTGCGGAGCTTTTTCAAGCCAGGAATTTATCCTGAGATATAGGCTAAAAAAAAGTGAACAAAAGTTTTTTCTTTTACTGAATAGCTATATCTTTGCAATCGCTTTGAGAAAATGATCTCAAGGGTATTTGAAAAGACACTTGAAAAGAGTCAAAAAGCCAGCATAGCTCAGTTGGCCAGAGCAGCTGATTTGTAATCAGCGGGTCGGGGGTTCGAATCCCTCTGCTGGCTCTTTCTAAGCAACGTAATGTTCTTTGAAAATCGGGGGTGCGCCGCAGTTGGAGAGGCGGGCTGGACTGTAAATCCAGTGCTTCGGCTGAATAGGTTCGAATCCTATCACCCCCATTTTGCTCGCCTTCGCACAGGCTATGGCGAGCTACCCCCGAAAAAGTTTGGCTGAAGTAGTATCAACTACGATGCTAAAGCTTCGGCGGATGAATGCGGAAGTAGCTCAGTTGGTAGAGCATCAGCCTTCCAAGCTGAGGGTCGCGGGTTCGAGTCTCGTCGCCCGCTCTAATTTTCCCAGACTGCTGGGAAAACATGAAGAATAGGGGAGTGCCCTTCATCAGAATAAGGTAACCTGATCTTCTTCTTCTGAAATATTGATAAGTGTCTTGCTTAGGCAGGCACAAAAAATAAGCCGGTCACGGCAAGGAGCGTCTGCCTGATACCGAAGTTACTCTGGCAAGAGTAGCAGGATGGAAGTGCAAGCTTCATGAATGTAAAAGTTAAGCCAATGTAGCTCAGGGGTAGAGCACTTCCATGGTAAGGAAGGGGTCGCGAGTTCAAATCTCGCCATTGGCTCTATTGCCGCCACGTTTGTTCGTGGCCGAGTAGTTTAAGCGCTGCTCGAACTAACGTAATTAATTATTAATTTTTGTTTCCAAAAAAAACAACTGATGGCTAAGGAAACTTTCCAGAGGACAAAGCCTCACGTAAACATTGGTACCATCGGTCACGTTGACCACGGCAAAACAACGTTGACTGCGGCAATCAGTAAAGTACTTAACGAAAAGTACGGCGGATCAGGAGATGTTCAAGATTACTCTAGCATCGACTCTGCTCCAGAAGAAAAAGAGCGTGGTATCACCATTAATACAGCTCACGTAGAATACGAAACCGAAGGTCGCCACTACGGACACGTTGACTGTCCTGGTCACGCCTACTATGTAAAGAACATGGTAACGGGTGCTGCGCAGATGGACGGTGCAATTCTTGTTGTAGCTGCTACTGATGGCCCTATGCCTCAAACTCGTGAGCACATCCTTCTGGCTCGCCAGGTAGGTGTACCTAACATTGTAGTATTCATGAACAAGGTTGACCTTGTTGATGACGAAGAAATGTTGGAGCTTGTAGATATGGAAGTTCGTGAACTATTGAGCTCTTACGAGTACGATGGTGACAACGCAGCTGTAATCGCTGGTTCTGCTTTGAAAGCAATCGAAGGTGACCAGAGCGGTGTAGATCAGGTACTAGAGTTGATGGCTGCTGTAGATGAGCACATTCCTCTTCCTGAGCGTGATGTAGATAAGCCATTCTTGATGCCTGTAGAGGACGTATTCTCGATCACTGGTCGTGGTACTGTTGCTACTGGTTCTATCGAGCGCGGTGTAATCAACACTGGTGATCCAGTTGAGATCGTTGGTTTGATGAAAGAAGGTGAGAAGAACTTGACTTCAACCGTAACTGGTGTAGAAATGTTCCGTAAGATCCTTGACCGTGGTGAAGCTGGTGACAACGCTGGTTTGTTGCTACGTGGTATTGAAAAGACGCAAATTAAGCGTGGTCAGGTAATTGTTAAGCCTGGTTCAATTAGCCCACACAAGCACTTCAAGTGTGAGGTATATGTACTAGGTAAGGATGAAGGTGGTCGTCACACACCATTCTTCAACGGCTACCGTCCTCAGTTCTACTTCCGTACCACTGACGTAACTGGTGATGTTAAGTTGCCAGAGAACGTTGAAATGGTAATGCCTGGTGACAACGTTACTTTGGAAGTAAACTTGATCACTGCGATTGCAATGGACAAAGGTCTACGTTTCGCTATCCGTGAGGGTGGTCGTACCGTAGGTGCTGGTCAGGTAACAGAAATCATTTCATAATAATCCCTCCCCATTTTAGGGACGATTATTTGTGATAAGATAGAAGGAGTCGGGAGGTGAATTTTTCACCTCCCGATTTCTCACGTTTAAAATATACACGGGTATAGCTCAATTGGTAGAGCACTGGTCTCCAAAACCAGGGGCTGGGAGTTCGAGTCTCTCTACCCGTGCAACAAAGTTTATTTGAAATGGATAAGATCAAGTTGTACCTGCGCGAAAGCTATAATGAGCTGGTTCACAAAGTGACCTGGCCTACTTGGCCAATGCTGCAGAGTAACACCATTCTCGTGATCGTTGCTTCCATCATTTTCGCCCTTCTAATCTTGGGTATGGACGCAGTGTCTAAGTTTGCTACCAACCTTATCTACGGTATCGGTTAATTTATATTATTCACGAGCACAATATTATGTCCGAGGAAAAAAAGTGGTACTCACTTCGGGTAATCAGCGGGAAAGAACGCAAGATTAAAGAACGCATCGAGTTAGAAATTCATCGCTCGAAGTGGGGAGATGCTGTAACCCAAGTATTGGTACCAACCGAGAAAGTATACAAGATCAGAAACGGCAAAAAAGTCATTTCTGAGCGTAACATTCTTCCTGGATATATTTTAGTAGAAGCAGTTCCTGGTCGTTTCTCAGGAGAGATCGTACAGGCAATCGCTAATATTCCAAACGTAATTCATTTTCTGGGCAAGACTAACCCAATTCCTATGCGGGAGTCCGAAGCTAATCGGATGCTGGGTAAAGTAGATGAGTCTCAGGATATGGGTGAATCACTGATCGAGCCATTCATCGTGGGTGAGACAGTGAAGATTATTGACGGTCCTTTCAGCGAGTTTGTTGGAGATATCCAAGAAGTGAACGAAGAGAAGAAGAAGCTGAAGGTGATTGTGAAAATTTTCGGTCGTGGTACCGAAGTGGAGTTGAATTTTATGCAGGTTGAAAAGACCTCTTAAATATTTTAATTAAAGACCTCTAGAGTACTTCTTCGTGGGTGCTGAGGTAGGAGATACAGTTGTGACGCTCAGGTTTCTACTTAGTAGAGACGCTTCCCAAAAGCTAAACAACCAACTATTTCCGAAAAGAAAATTGCAATGGCAAAGGAACTCGATACTTTCATCAAACTACAGGTTCGCGGCGGCTCAGCCAACCCGGCTCCTCCTGTTGGCCCAGCACTTGGTGCCAAGGGTGTGAACATCATGGAATTCTGTAAGCGTTTTAACGCTGCTACTCAGGATTCTCAGGGTAAGCTTCTTCCCGTGGTGATCTCTGTATACAAGGATAAGTCGTTCGACTTTATCATCAAGACTACCCCTGCAGCAGCACAGCTAATGGAAGCTGCTAAGCTTAAAAAGGGTAGTTCTGAACCTAACCGTGACAAGGTAGGATCTGTAACCTGGGATCAGGTTAAGGCTATCGCTGAAGATAAGATGGCTGACCTGAACGCTATGACTATTGACTCTGCAATGAAGATGATTGCAGGTACGGCTCGTAGTATGGGGGTAACCGTTGACGGTACTCCTCCTTGGGAGCAGAACTAATTAGACTTAATTCTTAAACAGTAGGGAGTCCTGAGAATTTTTCGGGACGTTACTACCTCAAATATTTTTCATGGCAAAGATCAGCAAAAAAAGAGCAGCGGCTGAGGCTAAGGTGGATTCCGCCAAGCTCTATGAGTTGGACGAAGCGATGGGTTTGATCAAGGAAGTTAACTTGACCAAATTTGATGCTTCGGTTGACGTGCACGTTCGCCTGGGAATCGATCCACGTAAAGCCGATCAGGCACTGCGTGGTACCGTCACCCTACCGCATGGTACTGGTAAGACAAAGCGCGTTGTGGTTTTCTGTACGCCTGATAAGGAAGCAGAAGCCAAAGAGGCGGGTGCCGACTACGTTGGCCTCGACGATTTGATCCAGAAGGTAACTGGTGGTTGGACAGATTTCGACGTAGTGGTAGCAATGCCACAAGTGATGGCCAAAATTGGTCGTCTTGGTCGTATCCTTGGTCCACGTGGTTTGATGCCTAACCCTAAGACGGGTACTGTAACACCAAACGTAGGTGCAGCAGTAGCTGACGTAAAAGGTGGTAAGATTTCCTTCCGGGTAGACAAATTTGGTATCATTCACTCTTCAATTGGCCGTGTGTCTTTCACTCCTGAGAAGTTGTCAGACAACGCTAATGAATTGCTAGGTACGCTATTGCGTATGAAGCCTTCATCAGCTAAGGGTATCTACATGAAGAGTGTAACTGTGGCTTCTACTATGAGCCCAGGTATCAAGATAGATCCAAAATCAATTCGTTAACTTCTAAAACAGGCAAATCATGACCAGAACAGAGAAAGTAGCTGCGGTAGAAGCGCTGAAGGAGAAGTTTTCGAACACTGAATTCTTCTACGTTACTGATGCGTCGACGCTCACCGTAGATCAAGTAAATAAACTGCGTGGCATGCTTTTCGAGAAAGGCATCGAAATGCAGGTTGTTAAAAATACACTGGCACGTAAAGCATTAGAAGCACTTCCAGAAGAGAATAATTATAGTGAATTGTTTGACTCTTTGACGGGTCCTACCGCTATCATGTTCACAGAAGTGGCTAACGCTCCAGCTCGTGTTATCAAAGAGTTTCGTGGTAAAGAAGAGCGCCCAATTTTGAAGGCGGCTTATATCGATACTGCGATCTATGCTGGAGATGACCAACTCGGCACCCTATCAGAGCTCAAGTCTAAGGAAGAGCTATTGGGCGATTTGTTGGGTCTACTCCAAGCTCCTATCCACAACGTTATGGGTGCATTGAACTCAGGTGGCAATACGCTATCTGGTCTTTTAAAGGCACTAGAAGAGCGCGAAGGATAAGAAATAGTGCTGCAAAGGCAGCATAAATTAATTCATCAATTTTTTGGCTTCCAAGCTGTTTGCGCACGATTATTTTAATCGTCCAACACTTACAAATAAATTTATCATGGCAGATCTTAAAGAGTTTGCAGAACAGTTAGTTAACCTTTCTATCAAAGAAGTGAATGAGTTGGCTACAATTATGGAGGAAGAGTACGGTATCAAGCCTGCTGCTGCTGCTGTTGCAGTTGCTGCTGGTCCTGGTGGTGCTGGCGGTGACGCTGGTGGTGCTGCTGAAAAGACCGACTTTGATGTAGTATTGACCTCTGGTGGTGCTGCAAAACTAAAGGTTGTAAAAGAAGTAAAGAACTTGCTAGGTCTAGGTCTTAAAGAGGCTAAGGAACTAGTTGACGGTGCTCCTTCAACAATCAAGGAAGGACTACCTAAGGAAGAAGCAGAAAGCATGAAGGCCGCTCTTGAGGAGGCTGGTGCTTCTGTTGAACTGAAGTAATTTACTTCCCGTTTTTGTACAGTAGCCAGGCTTTTCTTTGGGAAAAGTCTGGCCACTAAGTACACCGAGGCTTAGCTAGGGTGCATTCCTATGGCTAAGCCTATCGTCGTATAGAAAAATGCCGTCTAGGGAAACTTTTTTACGACAAAAGTTGTATAAACTAGTTGGCTTCGTTCAATCAATGGATTGAACACATGAGTTATGAGAAAACTGTTCCCGGAATTCCACAGCCCCATAACTCTATCAGTCTAGAAATCTAGCAAAATCATCCCGCCCCGGTGCAGGACCGGATAGGGTATAAAAAACGCAATTTGCACATGACGTCAAACGGCAAGCTGCTAAAGGCCGAAGAAGCACGCGTAAACTTCGGTAAAATCAAATTAGGCTCTCCTTCGCCCGATTTGCTCGAGATTCAGCTGCGTTCGTTTCAGGAATTTTTCCAGCTAGAAACGACCCCAGAGAATCGGATGAATGAGGGACTTTACAAAGTATTCCAGGAGAACTTCCCGATCACGGATGCCCGGAATATTTTCGTCCTTGAATTCTTAGATTATTTTGTTGACCCCCCACGTTACACCATTGATGAGTGTATCCAACGTGGTCTGACTTACAGCGTACCGCTGAAGGCGAAGCTCAAGTTGTCTTGTAATGACGAAGAGCACGTCGACTTCCAGACTATCGTTCAGGATGTATTCCTGGGTAACATTCCTTACATGACCCCCAAAGGTACCTTTGTAATCAACGGTGCAGAGCGGGTTATTGTATCTCAACTACACCGTTCACCTGGTGTATTCTTTGGTCAGTCTTTCCACCCGAATGGTACCAAGATTTACTCTGCGCGAGTAATTCCTTTCAAAGGTGCTTGGATGGAATTTGCTACTGATATCAATACGGTGATGTATGCATACATCGACCGTAAGAAGAAATTCCCAGTTACGACGCTTCTACGTGCGATCGGCTTCGACTCAGATAAAGCTATCCTAGATATCTTTGATCTGGCAGATGAAGTATCGGCTTCACGTGAAAGTCTAGAAGCATCCCTAGGCCGTAAGTTGGCGGCGCGGGTATTGCGTTCTTGGACGGAAGACTTCGTAGATGAGGATACTGGTGAGGTAGTAACCATTGAGCGGAACGAGATCATCCTCGAGCGGGATATCGTTCTGGACGAAGAGAATATCGAATTGATCCTAAACGCAGAGATGGATACCATCATCTTGCAGAAGGAGGAAATCGATATGGACTACTCCATCATCTATAATACACTTCAGAAGGATCCTTCTAGCTCTGAGCTAGAGGCCGTGCAGTACATCTACAAGCAGCTGCGTGGTACTGATCCACCAGATGAAGAAACAGCTCGTGGTATTATCGACAAGCTCTTCTTCTCTGATAAGCGTTACAACCTAGGTGAGGTAGGTCGCTATAAGATCAACCGTAAACTAGAGTTGGATACGCCAACAGAAGTACTTGTTCTCACGAAAGAGGATATCATTGCTATCGTTACTTACTTGGTAGCCTTGATGAACCAGAAAGCGGAGATTGACGATATCGACCACTTGTCTAATCGTCGTGTTCGTACCGTAGGTGAGCAGCTTTACGCTCAGTTCGGTGTAGGTCTAGCTCGTATGGCTCGTACGATCCGTGAGCGGATGAATGTACGTGACAACGAGGTATTCACTCCGGTTGATTTGATCAATGCGCGGACACTGTCCAGTGTGATCAACTCTTTCTTCGGTACCAGTCAGCTATCTCAGTTCCTGGATCAAACCAACCCACTGTCAGAAATCACGCACAAGCGTCGTATTTCAGCTCTGGGACCTGGTGGTCTGAGTCGTGAGCGTGCGGGCTTTGAGGTACGTGACGTACACTACAGTCACTATGGCCGTCTTTGTACGATTGAGACACCGGAAGGTCCGAACATTGGTCTGATCTCTACCTTGTGTGTACACGCCAAGGTGAATAAGATGGGCTTCCTCGAAACTCCATACCGTGCCGTTGAGGAGGGTAATGTAGTGATGAGCGGTGATCCTATCTACTTGTCAGCTGAGGGAGAGGATTACAAGCGTATTGCTCAGGCAAACGCCCCTGTAACCGAGAAAGGTGCCTTCGAAAGCGACCGTATTAAGTGTCGTGAGCATGGTGACTTCCCAGTATTGACACCAGAAGAAATCGAATACATGGACGTTGCACCTAACCAGATTGTGGGTGTATCTGCTTCTATGATTCCTTTCTTGGAGAACGATGACGCCAACCGTGCCTTGATGGGCTCTAACATGCAGCGTCAGGCAGTACCACTGATTCGTCCAAGCTCTCCTATTGTAGGAACAGGTTTGGAAGGTAAGGTAGCGCGTGACTCACGGATGTTGATCAATGCCGAAGGAGATGGTGTTGTTGACTACGTTGATGCAAACGAAATTGTAATTCGTTACGACCGTACTGACGAAGAGAAACTCGTTTCCTTCGAAGACAGTCGTAAGACCTATAAGCTCACCAAGTTCCTTCGTACTAACCAAGGTACTTGTGTGAACCTGAAGCCGATCGTACGCCGCGGTATGCGCGTAGTGAAAGGCCAGATTCTTTGTGACGGTTACGCTACTGAGAAGGGCGAATTGGCACTCGGACAAAACCTGAAAGTGGCCTTCATGCCTTGGAAGGGTTACAACTTCGAGGATGCCATCGTACTTTCTGAGCGTGTTGTACGTGAAGACATCTTTACCTCGCTACACATCGAGCACTTCGAAATGGATGTGCGTGATACCAAGCTAGGTGAAGAGGAATTGACGAATGATATTCCAAACGTGAGTGAGGAAGCTACCAAAGACCTAGACGAAAACGGTATTATCCGTGTTGGTGCCTGGGTTAAGGAAGGTGATATCCTCATTGGTAAGATCACACCTAAGGGTGAAAGTGATCCTACACCGGAAGAAAAACTGCTTCGTGCGATCTTCGGTGATAAGGCGGGTGATGTTAAAGATGCATCAATGAAAGCGCCACCATCATTGAAGGGCGTTATTATTAATAAGCAGCTTTTCGCACGTGCGAAGAAAGACCAGAAGCAGAAAGAACAGGAGAAAATCCAGTTGGCTAAGCTGGAGGATCAGCATAAGATTGCGTTGAATGAGCTGAAGACTATCCTGGTGGATAAGTTGAATGTTCTAATCGGCAACAACAAGACATCACAGGGTGTTAAGACCATCTACGGTGAGATGCTGATTCCAGAAGGTCAGAAGTTTAACCAGACGATCCTACGTGAGTTGGATTATACAACGGTTGACTATACTAACTGGACAGAAGATAAAGACAAGAACGCGCTGATTGCTCGCTTGCTGCACAACTATAGCATCAAGGTGAACGAGGAAATCGGTCGCCACAAGCGTGAGAAGTTCAACATCTCTATTGGTGACGAACTTCCTGCTGGCGTATTGAAGCTAGCAAAAGTATACCTGGCTAAGAAGCGTAAGCTGAAAGTAGGTGACAAGCTAGCGGGCCGCCACGGTAACAAGGGTATTGTATCGCGTATCGTACGTATGGAGGATATGCCGTTCCTAGAGGATGGTACTCCAGTAGATATCGTACTGAACCCACTAGGTGTACCTTCGCGGATGAACTTGGGACAGATCTTTGAAACAGTACTGGGATGGGCCGGTGAGAAGTTGGGCGTGAAATTCGCGACACCAATCTTCGACGGTGCTAGCCAGGATGAGATCGAGTCTTACATCCAGAAGGCAGACCTGCCATCCTTGGGTCAGACGTACCTGTTTGACGGTGAGACGGGAGACCGTTTCCACCAGCAAGCTACGGTAGGTGTGATCTACATGTTGAAACTATCTCACATGGTGGATGACAAGATGCACGCTCGTTCGATTGGACCATACTCGCTCATTACTCAGCAACCGCTGGGTGGTAAAGCGCAGTTTGGTGGTCAGCGTTTCGGTGAGATGGAGGTATGGGCACTGGAGGCCTTCGGAGCTAGTAGCATCCTACAGGAGTTGCTGACGCTGAAGTCTGACGATATCCAGGGTCGTGCCAAGGCTTACGAGGCGATCGTGAAAGGTGACAATCTACCTACGCCAAACATTCCAGAGTCATTTAACGTACTCATGCACGAATTGCGTGGTCTGGCTTTGGATATCAAGTTTGACTAGGATTGAGAAGTCCCACGTTTGCGCTGGCGGGCGCAAACATCCTGAATTTAATTAAATAGGTTTTTCAAAATCGTTCATATGCCATTCAAGAAGAATGATCCTATACAGAAGCAGAACTTCGACAACATCACCATCTGCTTGACGTCTCCGGATGATATTCTGGAACGTTCTTATGGTGAGGTGTTGAAGCCTGAGACCATCAACTACCGGTCGTACAAGCCGGAGCGTGATGGCCTTTTCTGCGAGCGGATTTTCGGCCCGGTGAAGGATTACGAGTGCTACTGTGGTAAGTACAAGCGTATCCGTTATAAGGGCATTGTTTGTGATCGCTGTGGAGTAGAGGTAACGGAGAAAAAGGTGCGGCGTGAGCGCATGGGGCACATCAAGTTGGTGGTGCCTGTTGTACATATTTGGTTTTTCAAATCCCTTCCTAACAAGATTGGTTATTTGCTAGGGTTCTCTTCGAAGAAGTTGGAGTCTATCATTTACTACGAGCGCTACGTTGTGATCCAGCCTGGTATCAAAGGCGAAGCAGGTATCGAAGTAAACCAACTGTTGACGGAAGAAGAATACTTGGATATCCTCGATACCTTACCAGCTGAGAATCAAATGCTGGATGAGGAAGATCCAAACAAGTTCATCGCTAAGATGGGCGCTGATGCCGTTCGCGATATGCTAATGCGGCTTAAACTGGACCAGTTGTCTTACGATCTTCGTCACCAGGCGAATACCGAGACCAGCCAGCAGCGTAAATCTGAGGCCCTTAAGCGCTTGCGCGTAGTAGAGGCTTTCCGCGATGCACAAACACGTGTGGAGAATCGCCCTGAGTGGACGATTATCCAATACCTACCAGTTGTTCCACCAGAGCTGCGTCCATTAGTACCACTTGATGGTGGTCGTTTCGCTAGTTCTGACTTGAACGACTTGTATCGCCGGGTGATTATCCGGAATAACCGTCTGAAGCGTCTATTGGAGATCAAGGCGCCAGAGGTAATCTTGCGTAATGAGAAGCGGATGCTTCAGGAGGCTGTTGACTCATTGTTCGACAACTCTCGTAAGTCTAATGCTGTAAAGGCAGAAGGTGGACGTGCCCTGAAGTCATTGAGTGATATTCTGAAAGGTAAGCAAGGTCGTTTCCGTCAGAACCTACTCGGTAAGCGTGTTGACTATTCTGGTCGTTCAGTGATCGTGGTAGGACCAACACTTTCCCTACACGAGTGTGGTATTCCTAAGGGAATGGCTGCTGAGCTATTCAAGCCTTTTGTGATCCGTAAGTTGATTGAGCGTGGTATCGTTAAGACGGTTAAGTCAGCTAAGAAATTGGTTGATCGCAAAGAGCCAATCATCTGGGAGATCCTGGAAAACATCTTGAAGGGACACCCTGTACTACTTAACCGGGCTCCGACGCTTCACCGTCTTTCTATTCAGGCCTTCCAGCCTAAATTGATTGAGGGTAAGGCAATTCAGCTTCACCCATTGGTATGTGGTGCTTTCAACGCCGACTTTGACGGTGACCAGATGGCGGTACACGTACCATTGAGCCAAGCCGCTATTCTTGAGGCGCAAGTTTTGATGTTGTCAGCGCACAACATGCTTAACCCGCAGAACGGTACTCCGGTTACCCTTCCTTCACAGGATATGGTATTGGGTCTGTACTACATCACCAAAGAGCGCAGCTCTACGGATGAGATCAAAGTGAAAGGCGAAGGCCGGGCATTCTACTCTGAAGAAGAGGTAATGATTGCCTACAACGAAGGTCAGCTTGACCTACACGCTAAGATCAAAGTACGGGCTCGGGTAGAAAACGAAGAAAAGGAACTCGTGCACAAGTTGATTGATACAACGACTGGACGAGTACTCTTCAATAAAGCAGTTCCTGAAATGGTTCCTTACATCAACGTACTGTTGACGAAGAAGAACTTGAAGAAGGTAATTGCCGACATCCTGGAGCGTACCGACTTTGGTGTGACTGCTACATTCCTTGACAAGATCAAGGACATGGGCTTTATGTGGGCCTTCAAAGGTGGTCTGTCCTTTAACTTAGGTGACTTGATTACGCCTTCTATCAAGCTTAACATGCTTGAGCAAGCGCAGTCAGAAGTTGACGAAGTGTGGGATAACTATAACATGGGTCTGATCACCAATAACGAGCGTTATAACCAGATCATCGATAAGTGGACATATGCGGATAACCGTATTACAGATACTTTGATGAAAGAGCTTTCTGTACACAAGCAAGGATTCAACTCTGTGTACATGATGCTTGACTCTGGTGCACGTGGTTCTAAGCAGCAGATTAAGCAGTTGTGTGGATTGCGTGGTCTGATGGCTAAGCCGAAGAAATCTGGTGATGCTGGAGGTGCGGTTATCGAAAACCCGATCCTTTCGAACTTCGTTGACGGTTTGTCTGTACTCGAGTACTTTATCTCTACGCACGGTGCTCGTAAGGGTCTTGCCGATACGGCCTTGAAGACTGCGGATGCGGGTTACTTGACTCGTCGTCTGGTAGATGTTTCTCAGGACGTAGTAGTAATGGAAGAAGACTGTAGCACACTACGTGGCCTGGAAACAAGTGCTCTGAAAGATAACGAGAAGGTAATCGAAGCTTTGACTTCTCGTATCGAAGGACGCTATACGCTGGAAGATATCAAGCACCCAGTAACGGATGACTTGATTCTTGCAGCTGGAGAATACATTGACGCTAGAACTGCTCGTTACATCGAGGAGGAGGGTGTTGAGACCGTATATATCCGCTCTGTACTCACTTGTGAGACGAAGCGTGGTGTATGTGCTAAGTGTTACGGTAAGAACCTGGCTACTGGCCGGATCGCGGAGAAAGGTGATGCTGTCGGTATCATTGCTGCTCAGTCGATTGGTGAACCGGGTACACAGCTTACGCTTCGTACGTTCCACGTAGGTGGTATCGCAAGTGTAAGTAAGACAGAGTCTGAGTTGACCTCTAAGTTCGACGCTAAGCTTGAGTTTGACGGTATCCGCGTAACGGAGAACGTTGACGAAGCAGGTAACAAAGTGAACGTAGTACTTTCACGTACTGGTGAGGTTCGCTTCCTTGATGCAGAGACAGGTCGTCAGTATGGTTCTAGCCATATTCCTTACGGTGCCGTATTGGGCGTGAAGGATGGCCAGAAAGTGAAGAAGGGTGACTTGATCTGTGAGTGGGATCCGTTTAACGCAGTGATTATCTCTGAATTTGGCGGTGTCGCTAAGTTCGAAGATATCGAGGAAGGTGTTACTTTCCGTATCGAGCGTGATGATCAAACGGGTTACGCAGAGAAAGTAATCATTGACTCTAAGAAGAAGCGTAAGATTCCTACCATCAAGATCTTGAGTAAGACAGGAGAGGAGCTACGTTCTTATAACCTACCTGTAGGTTCATACATCTCAATCGAAGATGGCCAGGAAGTAATTTCTGGTGAGAAGATCGTTAAGATCCCTCGTCAGATGGGTAAGATTGCAGATATTACCGGTGGTCTTCCACGGGTAACTGAGCTGTTCGAGGCTCGTAATCCTTCTAACCCAGCTGTGGTTTCTGAGATTGATGGTGTAGTTGCCTTCAGTCCTAAGATCAAGCGTGGCAACCGTGAGGTTATCGTTACGGCTAAGGATGGTCAGCGTCGTAAGTACCTGATTAACCTATCGAAGCACATCCTAGTTCAGGAAGGTGACTTCGTACGGGCCGGTACGCAGTTGTCTGATGGTGCTATTGCACCTCGCGATATCCTGAATATCAAAGGACCATTCGCGGTACAGACTTACCTGGTTAATGGTGTACAGGAAGTATATCGTTCACAGGGTATTACCATCAACAACAAGCACATTGAGGTTATCGTGCGTCAGATGATGCGCCGCCTACAAATTGAGGATGCTGGTGATACATCATTCTTGGAGGGCGAAGCTGTTGAGCGTTACGATTTCCTAGAAATGAATGACTGGGTATACGATAAGAAAGTGATCACTGATTCAGGTGAATCAACCAAACTACGTGCTGGTCAGTTGGTGACACTACGCCAGTTGCGTGAGGAGAACTCTTATCTGAAGCGCAGTGATAAGACGCTAGTTCAGTATCGTGATGCGATGCCTGCTACGTCTAGCCCAATCCTACAGGGTATTACCAAATCTTCTCTAGGTACGGTGAGCTGGATTTCAGCTGCGTCGTTCCAGGAAACGACCAAGGTATTGAGTACTGCGGCTATTGGTGCTAAGCGGGATCAATTATTGGGTCTGAAGGAGAACGTAATTGTTGGTAAGAAAATCCCTGCAGGTACAGGAATGCGCGAGTACGACCGTCTATTTGTAACGACTAAAGAAGCCCAAGATGCTTGGGAAGCACGTCGTGCAGAGATGGAAGAGCTCGAAGACTACTAGGAGATTGATTTTTAATAGGTAGGTATGTAGGTATTCTGCCTATTGAAACATAGAAACAATTGGCCCCAAATCTTGCTTTAGCAAGGTTTGGGGCCTTTGTGATTTTCAAAAAGAGAGTAGATATTCTTTAGTGTACTGATATGAAACAATTTTATGATGGACGTTGACAAAAATTATTTAAGATAAAAAGATTTGTTTATCTTATTTAAGTAATAAACCTGTACATTTGGTAACAAGCACCCACTCAGGCTGGAGGCCGGCCTTAGCCGGATTGACATTCGAGAGCTATGTTCTTCTAATAAAATGTATTCGTTATGATTAACCAACGAAATTCCTTCCTCCTACTGATTGTCAGCATCTTCCTTGTTGCTTGTACAGCGCCAAATACCGAAAATACTGGTGCTGAAGAAAGCAGCATTGACCAGGCCCAATTAGCAGGACAGTCAGGAGTGCAAGATGATGTCTCCGAGCAAAATATCTTACAAATTGCCTTAGGTTCTCCTGATCATTCTACACTGGTGGCAGGTGTAAAGGCAGCCGGTTTGCAAGATGTACTCACTAATGCGGGACCACTTACCGTTTTTGCACCTACCAATTCTGCTTTTGAGCAATTACCAGAAGGCACCTTAGATGATCTACTAAAGCCAGAGAATAAGGCTACACTAGCTAATATTATCACGTTTCATGCTGCTCCCGGTAGCTATACTGGTGATAATATAAAAGGCGTTATGGGAATTGGTCAAGCCACCGGAGATCGCGTCGAAGTTGTGGTAAAAGACGGTGTCACCTACGTCAATGATGCTCAGGTAATAGGCACAGTAAAGGCATCGAATGGATATGTACACATCATTGATAAAGTACTATTACCTCCTTCTTAGATTGGAATTAGTTGACGCCTAGAAGAAAAGCCAGTTGGTCTCTCCAGCTGGCTTTTTTCGTTATTGGATTGCGCGAGTACTAGTATGTGTTTGTGCGATCCAAGATGATTACTATCTTACTTGTTTATTGGCAAACTGATGTATGTCTAGAGGTACTAGTTGCCATTTTACTGCCTTCTTAGTGATTGACCTAATCTATGCGTTAATATGTTCAGCAATTCTTGCAAGTATGCCATTCGAGCAGTCTTATACTTGGCAACACATACCGATGAAGAAAAGAAAGTAAAGGTGGAGGATATTGCTGAAGCTCTGGATATTCCGAAGCATTTTCTGGCAAAGCTCTTAATGCAATTAACCAAACATCAAATCATCTCTTCTTTAAAGGGAAGGAATGGTGGGTTCTATCTGACGAAACAGGATCGCTCTAAAACTCTACTCAATGTCATAGAGGCCATTGACGGCTTGAGTAAAATGCGAGAGTGTGTACTGGGCCTTGATAACTGTTCTGATGAACGGCCGTGCCCGTATCACTTTGCAGTAGGGGAATTCAAGACTAAATTCTATGATCAGCTCCGGGATGAAACAATCCAGATGTGTGCGGAGCGGATTGATGAATGGGAGTTGAAACTGATTAATACGCCATAATGTGTATGCGTTTTATGCCTATTTAATCAAGAAGTGGACCCAACGATATCGACTATTTCAACGGTCTTTACCAGCTGAGGATTAAGACTTGTTGATCAAAACTATGACTACGCATGAAAAGTGTAAAGACCATTCTCCTAACGCTATATTTTTTCCTTGGTATCCTGGTTCCTTCTTGTGAGCTTGTCGATCCAGGGCTGGATTGTAATTGTGGTAATTATCGTTTCTTCGATGTAACTGACATTACCATAGATCCAGTATCAGACTTTGACTCACAAACGCGGATTCAGTCCAATCAACAGGTTACCCTGGTTGAGTTTGCTGGCTTTCATGTAGATTATATTGCGGACTATCATGCTAGCTTACAACCCAAGAATGATTGGTCATTTACACTAATGGCCCCAGCTTACGGCTGTAGTTGCTTGACTGGATGGGAAGGTTCAAAAGAAGAAGAATTAATAGACTTCACCGTTACTACTATCAATGATTTCGATGATGATCATCTCGCAGGTAGTAGCATCAATGACCTGTTGCGGCATGAGGGCAGTTTCTGGGAACAGAATAGCCAACCTTTAACGGAGTTCCTCGATGAGGAAAAAGTAGGTAAGCTACGCTTTGAAGATATGAACCTAGGTCTAAACCAAGCTCCTGTATTAGATTCCAACTTCCAAGTACAAGTACGAATGGAGCTGTCAACCGGGGAGGTATTTGAGGTGACCAGTGCTGCGATTGTTTTGTTACCTTAGTATTGAATAATGATTTTCGATACATCAGGATACCCAACAATTGCACTGGCGTAAGTCCTTAACCATACCCTATGAAACGCCTTGAGATTACTCCTAGCTCATTTGAACTCAATATCAGATATCGGTGGTTTAGCCCAATAGCGTTCTTCCTACTGTTTTTTTGCCTTTTCTGGGATGGCTTTCTTGTCTTTTGGTATGGTATCGGTTTAGCGACGGGTGATATGCCTGCCGTATTCTTTCTGTTTCCACTGATTCATGTAGCGGTAGGGATTGGCTTGACTTACTATACCATCTGCTTGTTTGTAAACCGAAGTTACATTAGCGCTTCACAGCGTATGCTCACCGTTCGGCATGGGCCGCTACCTTGGCCAAGAGGTAATAAAGAGATTCAGGTATCTGACCTGCAACAGCTTTTCGTGGAGGAGAAAACCGGGAATAAGGGGAGTAAATACCACATTTTCCGTGCGATGCTCAAGAATGGCGAAAAGCTCACAATTCTAGGAAATATCAACGCGCCAGCAGAAACGCTCCTAGAGTTAGAGCGGGCGATCGAAGATTATGTAGGAATCATTGATGCCCCAGTTGTTGGAGAAATGCAAGGCGTAGCCAAGGCACGTAGAGGAGCTGGTTCAGATATCCCTAGCTCACCGCGTCCTGCTCCCGCTCCTGGTTATTCAGGGCGTCCTGGCATTGAAATGGCCAGTGTTGGTGACTTCATTACTTATGAAAGTCGAACCTTTGAGGTTTCGTATGTGAGTACCTACGATTGGAATGACGGTAATATTGATCGACTACTCCAATTAGCTGCTGCCGATGGTAAGCATGCTCTACTCTACATCCACCAGGACAAAGGCCTCTTCAAGACCTACCTCGAAGTAGAATTCACTAGGGCACAGCAGATGGCCCTGGAATTCAAAAGTCGCCCTGCCCCTAAGACACTGGATTATCAAAGAGCACATTATGAACTTCATCGGCAAGAAGTAGGGAACCAATACATTCCCCGTCGAGCAGAGGGTATACCAGTGGAGCAGTGGATCTACTTTAATGAGCGAGGGGATGAGTACCTACGAATCTTAGATCACCAAGGTATGGAGACCATCTATTTTGGACAGGAGGAGGTACCCGCTGCTTTTAGTGTTTTAAAACCATAGTGGATGAAGAAACTACTGGAACGGCATCTTATTCACCATTCGATTTGTCCTCCAGAATATGTTTGGCGAGAACATTATTAAAGGTGCTACTGTAATGTACCAAATCGACAAAGCAAGTATCACAGCCATTGGCGGTATTAGAGAGATCTCGAAAATGGGGTAGAGCTCCGGACTGAATACTGTCGCGAATCAACTGTTGCGTCAATTGCAAGAGATCATAACAGGCCCATTGTTCTTGGTAAGCTTCAAAGTCAGTAATAAAAGGGTTGTGCTCGTTTAAGGGTAGTGCACCAGATGTAAGGCTGGGTAGCTGA
>ENA-UENW01000249-UENW01000249.1-marine-metagenome-genome-assembly--contig:-NODE-249-length-27702-cov-3.567205_pt1 | contig 27702 bp, 20 predicted proteins | sample MGYA00237876_ERZ529329 | MGnify/ENA primary metagenome ERZ529329 (study PRJEB26372, sample SAMN05368346) | marine metagenome | biome: cultured habitat; feature: ocean water; material: water; isolation... | reverse complement strand
TCTACGTCTTTTTTAGCCCTTGATTCGCGTAAGACATGTAAGGACATTGAAGAGCTTTCTAATATGTCCTTACATGCCTTATATGGTCAACAAGTAGCTTCTACAGACTACCAGCGATAGTTTGCAAGAAATTAATTGAAACAGATCTATCGAAGCCCGTACAGGATATAAATGGGGGGCTAATTAGATTTTTGAACCACCTAAGTCACCGAAGGGCACCTAAGCTTTACACTCCTAGGGTGTCCTTGGGAGTCTTAGGTGGTTTAAAATAAACCGCTCCTACCATGGCAAGTCACGATAACCTTCAGTAACAAAAGCACGCTGCCCTTCTCTTGCTATGTTGCTTACATTAAAATTGAGTAAGATGCCTTTTGGAACGTTCAGAAGTTTGAGGTAGGTTAATACTTGAGCTTCATGAACTGGTAAAATCGTTTCAACTGCCTTTAGCTCAACTACTAGGGCATTTTCAATAAAGAAATCACATCTAAGCGCGGCTTCAATTTCTACCCCTTTATAATTTACAGGGACACTCATTTCACTAGAAAAAGCAATTCCCCTCAATAGCAATTCTCGAGCCATACATCGTTGATACACACTTTCCAATAGTCCGGGCCCAATCTCACGATGTACCTCAATTGCGGCGCCCGTCACCTCATAGATTAGATGTTTTATCCTAGACTTTGTTAGTTTCATTCTAGTCTTTATTGTGATCACTTATAAAGTCCCTACATGTATAAGCACAAATCGACTAGATTGTGACCACTACTCAAAATCTTCCGCCAAGACCCACTCCCCTTCTCTACCGCCTAGATAGACTTCCTCCAGTTCCAGCAGGCCTTCAAAACGGAAATCCAGCGCGCGGATAAAACGATCAGGTACCTGCCCAGGGCTCTGCCCGGCAACGGCTCCATTTATGCGAACAGTGACCTGGCCACGAACAGCCTCAATCTCCAGCTCCACCGTTTCCGAAAAGTCGACGCCGAAGGCGGAAAGATCATGCTGATCACCAGGCCAGAAATACTGCATTAAGCGAAAGCTGGCGGCGGAAACACAACCAGGGTTTACAAGCGGAATTTTCAGGATTCCTCCTTCCGCCAAAATGTATGCGAAGGTTTGCTGACAGGCAACACTGCCCTCACTGTAAGTGTGCTGTAGCCGAGCCCGGTAAAAGAAATTGTCTGTCTTAAGTTGCTCAAAATCTTGTGATATACCTATCCGACTAATCGGTGCCTGCGGTTGCATTTTGATTCCCTTCTCGGCAAGGGCTTCTTGGGTTAGTTGCAGTTTGCCGCCAGCCCTCAGTTCATCCGCTTCAAAGTAAACCGGCACAGGCTCCTTGGCCACAGCAGCAAACCATCCTTCCGACATAATGTGTATATCATGCTCCTTCACCACATTTCCACCAATCAGCAGTTTGGCTTGAAAGTATCCTGGGTAGAAGTAGATGGAAGTATGCTGCTTCTGACCCTTTGGTAATCTCTTGCGCAGACGGCTATCCCACGACTGCTGTACTTCTACAGAATCGAATGGAGATTTCGTGGCGTCAATATCAAAGATGACGGAGTTGGGAAGACCAACGCTACGTACGGTTGCACTAGAGAAATGAAAATCATCCGGATTGAACTGCGGTTCGTTTTCCAAACTGGGGAATAACAGCAGAAGTATCACAATCGCACCTCCAATAGCGGCGAATTGCCCCCAGCGATTCCAGTTGATTTCAAAAGATTTCGGTTTTGAAACGACCTGTTGCTGTTGCTGGTTGATCGTTCCAGCGTACTGTCGCCAGCTCTCATGCCCCAGGAATTGAGCAAGAACATCTAGCGTATTGGTAGTCGGTTTGCTTTCATAGTTCACCTTACCCCACACGCGCTTAAGCGTCACGTAGCTCAATGATTGCCCGGTCTCTTCTAATACCTGATCGCTAAGGCGCAGAAAGTCTTGGTGAGTCCAACCACTTGATGGCCCCCAGTTGAGCTTAGCCTCAATAGCTTCCAGGCAGTTTTTTAATTCAGTCTGATGATTCAACATGCTAGAACAAAAATAAGCTTCTACTACTAGTTTTCCGTGTTTGTGCCAACTTGTACCAACTTGTACAAGGCTTGTATTGCCGGTATTCGCCGCAGCGACGTCCTTTGTTTCAGTATGTGTAAAGTTTGTTTGCACGGGGCGGTAGTCAAAATCACCCGACTGCCCGCCCCGGCAAACCCAAATTCAATTAAGATGTATCTAAAGACTCGCTTCCACCTAATTACTTTACTTGCCCTCTTTGCTATCAGCTCCTACGCGCAAAACACGGTTCCCTTCGATACGACAAATTGGAACGTTCAAGGCAACTTCCACCAGTTTACGGTCTACCAAGGCCAGCAGGCACTCACCCTAGAAGGAGCAGTAGCCCAATTGAAGGGTGTAGAATTCCAAGACGGAATAGTAGAATGGGATATGGCCTTCACGCCAAACCGTGGCTTTTCTGGCTTGCGATTTCGCATGATCGACGAGGCCAATAGTGAAGAGTTCTACCTAAGGCCGCACCAATCCGGAAACCCCGATGCTAACCAATATTGTCCGGTAGACAACACCCTGGCCAGCTGGCAGCTCTATCATGGCGAAGCCTATTCCGCAGTGATAAATTACCCGTTCCATGAATGGTTTCATGTGAAGATGGTCATTTCTGGAAGTCGTGCAGAAGTGTATATCAAAGATATGGACAAGCCGCTCTTACATATCCCCGAGCTGAAGCACACACCCACCGCTGGAGGGCTATACCTCTACGCCGCACGTACACCGGTGTATTTTGCCAATTTCTCCTACCAGGCAATGGACAACAATCCACCAAAATTGGTTAACCCTGCACCTGAGGCCGCACTACCCGACCCCGCAACCATCAAGCAATGGGAAGTATCTCAGGGTTTCCATGAGTCGGAGTTGGACGGCATTACCGATTTATCCGATTGGAATATGGACATGAGCTGGCAAACACTACAGACAGAAGTGAGTGGCCTGGGTAACATCGCTACCGTAACGCCCTTCCAACGAGAAACTTCCAATACTGTATTTGTACGCTATACCATAGACGCCACCCAAAAACACACTAAAGCGCTACAGTTTGGTTTCAGTGATCGAGCTCGGGTGTTCTTGAACGGCCAACTTATGTTTTCTGGTAATGATGGTTTCCGAACGCGTGATTATCGCTACCTCGGCACCATTGGCTATCATGATACCGTGTACCTCCCGCTCAAGAAAGGGAAGAATGAACTTTGGATAGCAGTCTCTGAAAACTTCGGCGGTTGGGCTATTCAGGGTAGGTGGATAGACTTGGAAGGGATCACTACGCAATAAGAGGAAAGCCTGGTATAATTGAAAAGAGGTGTTGTATCTACAACACCTCTTTTCCTTGGTCTAGCAATCTAATCTCTACTCCTATGTCAATGGAGCATAGGTCATTAGGCCACAAATCAACGCACTTACAATTGTAAGCGTAATGGCCCAATATCCGAAGTGGATTAGCACGTACTTCCATCCACGGCGCTCAAAATTGGCGATAATGCCAATTACAGGTAGCACCAGGAAAATGGAGTTGAGAAAACCGTGTAGAGCACCATGGCTAAATGACATATGTCGATCGCCATATTTGCCCATGAATTCTACCATATCTGCTCTTACAGCACTCCCTGCTTCCATTGCTTCCGGAAACATCAATGACATGACAGCTGACTGGTGAAATACTAAAGGCGTTTGCGCAAAGCAGAATATAAAAGACAAGAGGTATGCTAACCCCATAATTTTAGCCATGTTACCTCCCTGCATAGATTCCATGGTAAAACCATTGGTATTCATCCAGGCCTTTCCTACCACTGCAGGATGATAATAGGCCGCCCCAACAATCATAGGGACCAGCGCTATTATAAAGTACATGTAAAAGTTAGTCGGAAACATAATCAAGTATTAAATGGGTGGATAAGTTGTTTGAGCTCTCGCAAGCAACAAACAAATTATTGATTAAATTTAATACTTGCAACTAAATCAGCACTTTATCACATCATAGCCTTGACCGTATTCCGTCCAAGTTGGTACATGTGGACCTCATCTGGACCATCAGCAATTCGGATAATTCGTGCATAGGCAAAGAAGCCTGGTAGCGGTGTGTCGCTGCATACGCCCATACCACCGTGTGCCTGAATAGCTCGGTCTACAACCGTCTGCGCCATCTGAGGCGCCACAATCTTGATCATGCTAATTAGATCCTTCGCCACCTTGTTACCGTGTCGATCCATCTTATCTGCGGCAGAGAGCGTTAGTAAGCGCGCTTGCTCAATCTCGCAGCGAGAACGCGCGATATCTTGTCGGATACTGGAAAAGTCTTTAATCGTACGCCCAAATGCCTGCCGGCTAGCCACACGCTGACACATCAACTCTAAACTTCTTTGAGCAGCACCGATCAAGCGCATACAGTGATGAATCCGACCTGGGCCCAGTCGCCCTTGTGCAATTTCAAAACCACGGCCTTCGCCTAATAAGATATTACTCTTCGGCACGCGTACATTTTCGAGCAAGATTTCAGCATGTCCTTCTGGAGCATCATAGGAGCCGAATACATTCAATGGTCGAACGATTTTCAAGCCTGGTGTATCCATTGGCACCAGAATCATACTTTGCTGGATATGTCGCTGGGCATTAGCATCTGTTTTGCCCATTACAATGGCCACCTTACAATTGGGGTGCATGGCTCCAGAAGACCACCACTTGCGACCATTAATGACGTACTCGTCACCCTCGGCTCTAATCGAAGTCTCGATATTAGTCGCATCAGAGGAGGCCACATCTGGTTCAGTCATCAGAAAGGCAGAACGGATCGTACCATTCATCAAAGGTTCTAGCCACTGCTTCTGCTGCTGTGCGTTGCCATATTTGGCTAATACTTCCATATTGCCCGTATCCGGCGCACTGCAGTTGAAAATCTCCGAAGCCCATTTGCAACGGCCCATTAGCTCGGCTAGCGGGGCATATTCTAGATTGCTAAGCCCTGGGCTTAACTCACCGTATTCCTTCGGCAAGAAGAGGTTCCAAAGGCCGGCAGATTTAGCCAGCTCCTTTAGTTCTTCAATCTTAGGATGAACAGTCCAGAAGTTTTCAGGAATGGTGTAGTAGGCATTCAACTCCTGCTCTACCGGATAGATGTACCGATCCATGAAGTCCTGTACTTGCTGGATGAGTCCCTTTACTTTATCTGTATATTCAAAGTTCATTGATTCGTTTTTGTAAAACTTGTCTGAAAAGTTTATCGTCTTGTCAATTAACCAGCAATCAGATATCCTCCGTCAGCTGCGTATACACCACCGGTCATGTAAGAGCCGGCATCAGAAGCCAGAAGTAGAGCTAGTCCAGTCATTTCTTCCGGCATTGCCATGCGTCCAGCAGGGATGTGATTTTCCAATTGATTAAGTAATTTTTCATTTTGCCATAGCGCGGCACTCAGTTTCGTCTTCACCAAACCCGGGCAAATTACATTGGAGCGGATGCCAAACTTGCCCCATTCCTTGGCCTGATTTTTACTGAGCATCAAAACAGCGGCCTTGCTTACACTGTACAGCCCCAAGCCAAAGCCAGGATGTAGGCCTTCGACAGAGCTAACGTTGATTACCGAACCACCACCATCTTTAAGATAGGGCAAGCACAAATTTGACAGGTGCCACGGTGCTTTTACATTGATGTCCATAATCTTATCGAAAACGGTTTCTTCCGCCTCTTCAATAGGGCCAAATACGGGATTAATGGCCGCATTATTGACCAGTACGTCGATTCTACCATAGGTCTCAACCGTCTTTTCCACGAGCTGCTGACGTTGGGCTTGATCCCCGACGTGGCAAGCAATACCAATAGCCTCCAGGCCTTTTTCTTTCAGCGCGGCGGCTACTTCATCCACTGCCTCCTGCTTGCGACTACTAATGACAACCTTAGCGCCGCATTCGGCCATTGCTTCGGCCATCGCAAGCCCAATTCCTTTACTAGACCCGGTGATGATTGCTACCTTACCCGTGAGGTCAAATCTGGACATACAAATACTGATTTTTGGTGGACGGTGAAGATAAGCGAAATTTCGCTGAATTCTTGAAGGCAATGTTCCTCCTCAAAACGTTAAATACATGCGGGATAGGGGGAAGACCTCAACCTGAGCATCATTAATAGTGTTCCAAGCCTATAAATCCTAAGAACCCCCAAAAAATCAAACTTGAAATGATCCTTAATCAGAAGCGCGTTCTTTGGATGATGCTTGCACTTTGCCTGTCTGGCAGTAGCTTGCAAGCACAAGCATTTGTGGAACGTATCTCTAAGTTTTTTGAGTTTCCCATTGGTAAACGACAGGACTCTACCCAGTTTGAGAGTAAGATGGTATTAGCCCCTGTGGCCCAATACGAACCTGCCACCAGCTTAGGCCTTGGTATTGGTGGTAAAATACTCTTCAAACCTCGCGGAGTAGGAGCAGACACCCGTACCTCTAATATTCCTTTTTCTTTCACTTATACCTTAAGGAATCAGGTCATCTTCTCCTCCGGTTATACGGTCTTCTTTGATCACGAAAAGTACCTATTGAAAGGGACGCTGGAATTTTCTCAATTTCCTTTGAAATACTTTGGCATTGGTAATAACACGCTGGAAGTGAATAGCCAGGAGATTACTTATACCAATTTCCTTTTTGAGCCATTGCTATTACGTAAGATCAGGCCCGGGCTTTTCCTCGGTGGTGGTGTTCGTTACAATACCTATCGCGGTGTGAAACTCAATGAAGACCATGGCGATACCCCCGCAGGAACACCACTACAGGACGAACTAGGTTCTACATCCTTAGGAGTGGAACTGGCAATCACAGTTGATAATCGGGATAATGTACTGAACGCCAGTGATGGAATATTCGCTGAATTCACACATGGTCTCTATAATGAGGCTATCGGAAGTACGCATGATTTCATGCTTACCAAACTAGATTACCGACAGTACTTCAAAGTCTGGGATCAACGACCAGATATTCTGGCATTCCAATTTTACTCCAGGTTAGCCTGGAACGGCACCCCTCCCTTAGAGCTTTCAGCATTAGGAGGTCCGGAGATTATGCGGGGCTTTCAGGAAGGGCGATTCCGCGATAGCTATGCGTTCTTCACACAAGCGGAATATCGCTGGCAAGCGCTAGACCGTATTGGCTTTGTGTTTTTCGCTGGTGCCGGTGAAGTAAGCTCAGAATTAGATGAACTCAGCTTCGGCGATCTAAAGTATTCGCTGGGTACCGGGATACGCATCACAGTTGTGAAATCTGAAAACCTCAACATTCGCTTCGATTATGCCTATGGCTTAGGCACGGAAAGTGACCGGAATTTCTATTTGGGTATTGCCGAAAGTTTCTAAGAACCTTCTCGAACGCTGGAGATCCAGAGATAATCGTAAACGGAAGGATCATAGGCTCCTCCTACCGCAGAAGTACTGTGGTTGATCTGAATGTAATCATGATCGCGGAAGAAGGCCGGACGATTGGGGCCTGTTAGGCGGATGCCGAACAAGTAAATATCCCCTCTGCACTGGTTAATTTCTGGCAGGGCAGTCAGTGTCTCTTCTTTGAGCGTGATGAGTTCTTGCATTACTGCTCCCATCAAAGCTGCATAACCAATACAGTGGGCCTCCCCTAATGACCAAACTCGATCGGGGTGAGATTCTTTAGCCGAAGGGCGAAAATGCAAGTTTTCCGCGGTAATGGACTGTGAGAAATCTATCAGCGCTTGAACGTCATTCTCAGGCAGCTCAACTGCTGCTTGCTGCAGCATGTGTTTTAAAGCTGGATCTTGAATACTGGGGATATGCACGTCCTGCGTACACTCGTAGCGTACACAAAGACGAAAGATCGCACCACGCAAAAGAAACAGCAGCAGTACCACTAACAGATACCGTAGCCATTTACTCCTCAAGAATGATTGTGGATAATTGGAATCCAAGATGAGTGAGATTGCTCTCCCTTAGCGCATCTTTGGACGACGGCGTTTGCCTTTTCCGCCTCCCATGCCATGGGCACCACGGCCTTGACGCATAGCGGCTTTCATCTGACCACTTTGATTCATGGCAAGTTCCAACTGACGAAATTGATCCTTCAATGGGCCTTCTGAAATCTTCAGACCTTTTGCCTTTTTGAAGTGAATGCGCGCTTCCTTCACGCGGCCTTTGCTCAACGCAATCTGGGCCAACTGAATCTGTAGCATCGCTTTTTCGTTGTCGGTTGGTACTTCTACCTCTTCTGCCATTTTCAAGTAGCGCTCTCCTTCTGCTACGTCCTTGCGTGAAATAGCAATAGAGCCTTTCAGCATGTAGTAGTAGGCTTTATTCGTCGAGTAAAGCAACTTCGGACTTGGCGTCAGGTTGAGCAAACGCTCTGCCTTATCAAAATCAGAATCTTGCAAAGCTTGCGCTGCTGGGCCAACCGTACCCAAGAAAACCAGCCCTAGCAGTAATATCACCCCTACGAGCACAAAGAAGAAACCATACCAGAATCCATAAGTTGCCCACAGCGCCGCACCACCACCAATGCCTAGTACAATCAGTGCTAATCGAATATAGGGAGGAATGATAAACATATATGTCCGCTTTTATTTAGCCGCAAAAATAAGGTATATAGCTTAAACAAGCCGAGGCGAGACAGTATAAAACTGCTCGCCTCGGGTTTCAGTTGGTAAGAATTGGGGTATATAACGAATCGTTCGTCAGCGTTTTCTATTGAAGAACAATATCCTTCTCTTCGACCATCTTACGGATATTGATCAAAGCGTAGCGCATACGGCCTAGTGCAGTATTGATGCTTACGCGGGTGAGCTTCGCAATTTCTTTAAAGCTCATATCAGCATAGTGGCGTAGGATTACAACCTCGCGTTGCTCTGGAGGAAGCATATCTACTAAGTTGCGCACTTTCTGATGAGTCTGGCTGCGGATAATGTTTTGCTCCGCGTTCAGGTCATGTGACTTCAATACATCGAAAATATCGAAAGTCTCGGTCGGTGAAAGTTGTGGACGACGCTTGTTGCGACGGAAATGATCAACACACATGTTGTAAGCAATACGCATGGCCCACTGTAGGAATTTACCCTCGTGGTTGTATTTGCCTTTACGCAAAGTGTCGATGATCTTGATGAAAACTTCTTGGAAAATATCTTCAGCTAAGGACTGATCCTTAACGAACAGATAGATAGAAGTATAGATCTTTTGCTGATGACGGTTGAGCAGTTCTTCAAAGGCGCGCTCATTTCCTTCCAAATAACAAGCAATAAGTTGCTGGTCGTTTAATGCTGTAACTTGCATGACGTAACGATTTAGCTATAAAATGGGATTACAACAATCTTAAATTGTTGCTAAACGTTAAGTGTAGAAGTTACGAGCTATAGAAATGATTTGATTAGAAAAATCGCAAACTGCTCCGTAGTGGAGATGGCTCAAATATAAGCGGATCGATTCCAAACAACCAAGTATTGGTCGAATTTTTTTCGTCTCTTAACGGTTTTTAACGCATAACCGCCTAATTTTCAGTGTTTGGAAACAATAATCTTTTGTGAGCCATTCCCACCTGTTCTACGGAGATTATCCTACAACTTCACTACTTTGCCAATAAATGTTTGCCCATCTACTTCCAATTGGCACAGATAGACACCCGGCAGCAAGTCTCCCAAATCCATCAATTGTACTGTTTCAAGTAGCCGTATTCCGACCTGTTGCCATACCACTTGTCCCCATACGTTGATCAATTTTACGGTAGCTGTTTCACCTCGCAATTCATCTGGCGTACGGAAGTTCAACTGATCGGTAAATGGACTTGGGAATAGGTCTAAATCTCCGGCGATTTCTAGTTCATCTACCTCTGTAGGATTGTTGTCTTCGAAGCTGCTAAACTCAATATCAACGACGCCATAACACACGCTCAGACTATCAATATCTGCCTGGATCAGCTGTTGTGTTTCAAAATCTGCGGTGTAATAGTCCAACTGCAGTGCATCGATTTTCTGTTTGGCCCAGATCTTGGGCAAGAACGAGAAGGCGAGATTCGCCGTATCTGCTAAGTCCACTTCAAAATCATAAGTCACCGGCACATTAAATGCCTGACCCGTGATATGTACATTAATGGTTACAGGCTCCTCATAACGCCCCGATACGATAAGTTGCTGTCCTTGATAAAGATTAGGGAAAGGGAAGGGATACACCTCCGTAATCACATCTGGACTGAAAGACACCTCCGTGTTGAGCAGGACTGGATTGTTAATTGACAAGAAAAAAGTGGTCAAGTCGCTCTCCAGGTTTTCAGGTTCGATGAAGTTCACCAAACCATTGTTTTGCTGTGCCAGTAAGGTTAATAGTGCTTCGTTCACACTCTGGCCCACACCAAAGGTGAATAAGAAGACATTCGTTTCATTCTGAAGTACCTCGTCCGCCACTGCATCTAGAATACCGGGAGTGTCGGTCGTGCCAGCTGTGGCCAGTCCATCGGTAAAGAATATGATGATATTGGCTTTATCAGGCGAAACGGCACCAAACTGTTCTATGGAGGTGGTCAGAGCACCTGAGATATTCGTACTACCGCCCGCGGAAATTCCATCGATATAACTTAGCGCGGCATCTCGGTTTTCATTCGTATAGTCGACATGGCTATCTGCAAAACTCGTTACGCTAGAGCTGAAATCCACTACGTTGAATTTATCCCCATAATTGAGGTTTTGCACGATGAATGTCGCTGCATCACGAGCTTGCACAATTTTGTTTCCACTCATACTTCCTGATCGATCGATCACCAAGGTGAAGGCTTTCTCTATCACATCAGTATCTACATTAGACTCCGGCTCTACTATAAAGGTGAAATAGCCATTATGAATATCATCACAGCTCGCAGCAGGATCTGCGAGATACGTACTCAGGGAATTTATGCCTAAGCCATCCGAGGAGAGCTCATACTCCAGTTCGTAATCAAAGTCCGCGACCGCCTCACCAGCGTAGTAGCTGACGGTAGCGCCTTCAGAATTGATGTCGACTTCATCATCTAGATTTAGTAAATCTGCACTAAGTACTTCTCGGTTTGAGTAAAGCGTGAAGTCGAAATATTGGTCTACTACAATGCCAGGATGTAATGCACCGTAGGCGTTGCGCTGGGAGAAACTCACTTTGCCTAAGAAATACGGCAGTAGTTCTACGTAGGTGATCTCCATGGTTATCAAGGAGTCCGTCATCAGCGTATCGTTAGGTGTAAAGAAAATTGGGAAATCCCCCAGGTAATTCACCAAGTTTTGGTCGACAGGATCGCCGGGATTGCCACCACCCGGCACCGTATTATCCTGTTCGCCAGCAGCTACATCGGCAGCCTTCCATTGACCGTCAATATACCAGCGTAGTCCAATCGGATTGGAAGTTTCGTTCAACGGAAAGCCATACTTAAAAGCCGTGGCAGATCCGTTGTTTCGAAATACCTGCGAGGAAGTAACAATGGCGATTTGATCTCGGACCTCAACCGCCGTTCGAGTCTCGACAATTTCAAGATAGTTACCAGAAACTCCATCAACAATTCCAATGCCTTGTGCAGAAAGAAGAGCGGAAATAGAGAGCAATACGAGAGTAAGAAAGAAAGCGTTTTTCATTAGATAAGGGTTTTGTTATTATGAAACTACCCTTAATTCTGTTGCGCCGCAGACTCATTCTAGTCTGGTGGCTGACCAAGCACAAATTAGAGGCAACAGGTACACCTTTGGCCTAGGTCATTGTTTACAATCATGGACTAACTGGTTCATTTTCAGTAGAATTTAACAGTGGCGTCTCCTATTCCTTCCGACACTGTTCTCAACTTAGGCTGCAGCATTTTAACTTTAATCTCCCTAAATAGGGAAGTCGAATTTTCAAACATCGCTACGTCGAGCACATTTTTTTCAGTTGCTACTAACGTTTCCGTTCTAGCATCCGTCTTATAGGCAAAACAAAGAAATCATGAAACACCTGATGCTATTCCTACTGTTATTAATCACCCTCCCCTTTTCAGTCAATGCCCAGCATACCGACCAGGATAAGGTTCACCTTAAGGATGGAACTATTCACACCGGTATTATTATCGAACAGAAACCTGGCAGCCACCTAAAACTCTTGCGTCTCCCAGAGCAAGACACCCTACAATTCTCTTACTCGGATGTTGACAAGATCACAAAAGACGTGCGGTCAATAGAAAACACAGAAGAACAACCAGTAGCGGAAGCGCCAACGCTTTCAGAAAGTCGAAAGATTCTCTCTCAGATTCATTATTACATTGGCGGTGGTGACTACTCCCTGGGGGGTATGGGTCTAACACTTAGCAAACCAGTAGGGAATAAGTGGTTAATTGGGGGTGGAGTCCACTATATTGGACAAGTCAATACTAGGCCATTCGTGGATCAGCAAGATGTTGCGATCACGGTTGACGTGAAATGGCGCTACGGACAATCTGCCGATAAAAAAAGAATGGGCTACATCTCCGTGGCCACCGGCTACTATTTCCCACTCAACAAAGACTTTTACTACGAACCCATCAATGGGAATGCCACAACCGGCAACACCTTCTACCTGAATCCATCCGTTGGCTTCCGTTGGGATGTCTTCAAGAAGGTCGGCTTTATGGTAGATTTTGGATACCAGCTCACCACCGCTACTTATTTTAGCCAAAGTGGCGGGGAACGACTCTTCAACCGCAACTTTGACAACATCGCTATTAGAGGAACCGTAATGTTCTAAGCCCCCATGCAAGTATCCAAGGAGTTATTTGACCAATGTTGTGAGGGCAATGCCAAAGCCCAAGAAGCACTATATCGGCAGTGTTACGTGCCATTGATGCGGGTAGCTATGCGCTACACGTCCAATGAGCAAGATGCTGCCGATATTCTCAACCGGTGCTTCTTCAAGGTCTTCACCAAAATCACCACCTTCCAAGGTAAGATGGAGCAGTTTGGCGCCTGGATCCGGAAAATACTGGTACGAGAAGCGATCGACTTCGTGCGGTCTCAAAAATCATGGGACCAACGAAAGCTTTCCGCAAAAGTGCCGTCCAGCTCCACCTCTTCGGCTACCGAACAAATGATCGAGAATCAAAACTTCCTTCATTTACTGCAGCAGCTACCTCCCACTACAGCCCTGGTATTTAATCTATTTGCTATTGAGGGCTATGCTCATAAGGAAGTGGCCAAACTGCTGAATATTACCGAAACAAACGCCAAATGGCACTTGCACAGCGCTCGTAAAAAATTAAAGCAACTCTTACAACAAACCGCAGCATTATGAAAGATCAACATAATGAAAACTCCCATCCGGTTGATCAGTATTTCCTGCAGCAGTCTGAGTTGCTAGAAATACAATACAACCCAAAGCATTGGCAACAACTTTCAGACCAGCTTGCTGGTCATACGATTGCTGATGCTGCCAGTGACAATAATGAGGAGGACATTCCGAAAGCAGCTCCGCCTAAGCAATCCTGGTTGCTGTTGGGTATACTATTTCTTCTCCTATCTACAACACTACTTTGGCAGCTGTATTCGGCAAAGTCAATGGGAAACATTCAAGAGAAGGAGAAAACGAGTATCTATCCAGCCGGTACTGGTGAAAACACTAGTGACTTAACCACTGAATCAGCAGCACCAATGACAGACGACTACTCGACTGATGTTGTGCCTACACAAAGTGGATCATTGACAAAGGCAGAAATGACACAACAGCGTCGTAGCGCCATTACCCAACCACTGGAAACAAATGCACTACCAGTGGAAATAAAATCCATATCTGTAAAAACGCGCCCTCTTGTCGTTCCACTTGATGACAAAGCAGGAGAGAAAAAGGAGGTTTTTATCTTTTGGTAAAAACCTCCTCATTCGGACCTCACTATTGTTTGTAGCCGCGTGTTCCGTAGTAGACCAGATACAGATAAGCGATAGCGGGTAACACAAAGCAGTACTTAATTCCGATAGCAGGAATATCAGAAAGAATGCCCTGTAAGAGTGGTAGAATAGCACCACCAACGATCATCATCACCAGAATGGAGGAACCATGGCTGGCAAACTCGCCTAGCTTATCAATCGCCAGAGTGAAGATATTCGACCACATAATAGAATTGAATAAGCCGATACCAATCACCGACCAAATCGCCACCTGCCCGGAGGAGAACATGGTGGTCAGTAACAAGACTACATTCACACCGGCAAAAAGCGCTAACTGACGATTAGAAACGGATTTACCAAAGTAGAAGGCCAAGAAATTGACCACCAACATAAGGTCAAACCCTAGAGAGGTTGACAACGGCTGGCCATTCAACCACAGCACGATTTTCACTACGACTATAGCCAGGAGTGGAATCCCCGCCATCTTAACCAATGATTTGTTCCCCGAAAGGGAGATCGCTCCTAAGAAGCGGCCAACCATAGCGCCGCCCCAGTAATAAGCGACATAGGTCCCCGCCGTTTTCGTATCCAATCCGATACCAGGGTCGCTCCGGAAGTATTCCACTAGAAAACTACCTACTGCGATCTCTGCACCAACGTAGCAGAAGATGGCGACAGCTCCCAAGTACAGATGCGGATAGTCCCAGAGACTAAAGGAGCGCTTCTGTGTGGTGTCTTCCTGCTCCTGTACATCTGGCAAGGTGATAAAGCTGAAAAATACCGCCAGGACGAACAAGCTCACTGCTACGAAAGCATACGGAAGGCGAATCGTACTTACCGTCACCTCTTCTGTATTTTGAAGAATCAGCCAGGCGCCAATCAAGGGTGCAATGGTATGCCCCAGGGAATTAAAGCCTTGTGCTAAGTTGAGTCGACTAGCGGCGGTTTCTGGCTCACCTAGTATGGCCACATAGGGGTTAGCCGCTACCTGCAAGATCGTGATGCCACAGGCTAGAAGAAACAAGGCTACCAGGAACAAGCCGTACACCTGAATATAGCTAGCCGGAATAAACAGCAAGCAAGCTAAGCCCATCAGCGTCAGGCCAGCAACAATCCCTTTCTGATACCCCAACCTCCGAATCAAAATCCCGGAAGGAATACTCATAACAAAGTAGGCCAGGAAGAAAAAGAACTGAATCAGCTGCGCCTGCCAGTTTTTCAAGGTGAAAGCTGACTTCAAATGAGGCACCAAAATATCATTCATGGATGTCAAGAAGCCCCACATGAAAAACAACATGATCAGCATGTAAAGGGCGCCGCCAAAGCGTGTAGTATTAGTCATTAGGTCTAGATTCAGTGGTTCATAAAGTGAAAGAATATGGTGAGGATAATTCCTCAGCTTGCACTACTCGTATTGTATCGAAATCTCATCAGCGAAAACCCAGGCCTTCCCATCGTACAGCGCGCCTTTATGCCAACTTGGACACTTCAACAAACTGTGGGCCTTCACCTTGATGTATTTAGCAGATAATCCTCCGGGCGAAACGCCCATTTCTTCGAGGTGAACACCACTCTCTTTTGGAGCTACCGTTGGTTTTGCTGTCCCCACTAATTCAAAGTTTTCGCCATCAGATGATGCGTAAAACTCCACCATAGAAGGAAAGAAAATCCAGCTGTTCTCATCTTGCAAAAATCCACAGCTGATGCTGCCAATAGCTTTTGCCTCCTCCAGGCTTACGGTATACTCTAGGTGCTGCCCTTCAAATCCTTGCCAGGTTCCGGTGCGATAGTCCTCTCCTCCTTTTAGCCCATCAATCAATGCATCGGGTGCGCCACCATCATAGATAGCTGCGTACTCGCTTTTCAAATCAATAGACAAGGAGCCATCTCGTTTAGTGAAATAGGTGCAAAGTGTTGCAGATTGCTGTCCATCACGCTGGGCATAGATACATAGGTTTCCACTTTCCGTCATTAAGATTGGCTGTGCGGGGTCATAGGCACTGAATTGGCTCTCGTCTATGCTGTAGAAGATTTCGTCCTGCTCTCCGAAAGCTTTGAGTGTGATAGAATTCTCGTCAATAAAACTCAAATCTCCGGTGACAATATAGGGCACTTGGACAAGTCCAGCATCGTTCACGGTAGAGCTTGGCGCAAATTCTTCATTGCTTCCTAAGTCATAATTAGGTTCAGCTCCCATGGTGAAGTGAAGTGTACCGCCAGCCATGATATCGTTGTGCAATAGGTATCCCTTAGTGTAGGGCTCACCGTTTAAGGTCATGGATTGCACATAGATATTCTCTGCTGAGTTGTTGGCCGTGCTTACTTGAAATACATTACCGTTTTCCAACTGAAGCTCGGCGGATTGTAGCGAGGGACTACCAATGACGTAGTAATCGCTACCCGGCAAAACCGAGTATAAACCCATTGAGCTGAGAATATACCAGGCACTCATTTGGCCACAATCTTCATTTCCAGAAACACCATCCGGCTCATTGTGATACTGAGTACTTAGAATTTCACGCACGCGCGACTGGGTCTTCCAGGGCTGTCCAAGGTAGTTGTAGAGGTAGGCGATATGATGGCTAGGCTCATTTCCATGCGCATACTGCCCAATTAGGCCGGTGATATCTACTTGGTCTCGCCCTTTGGTAGAGCTCGTCACGGTGAAGAGCGTATCCAAGGCATCGGCCAAACGAGCTTTCCCACCATGGAGATCAGCAAAGCCGGTGATATCATGGATAGCGGAGAAGCCATATTGCCAAGCGTTGGCCTCTGTGTAGTTACTATTGACCTCGAAGGGATCGAAAGGAGCTTTCCAGAAGTTTTGTACGCGCGGGCGGAAGAACTTGGTTTCTGGATCAAAGATATTCCGGTAGTTCAGGCTGCGGCCCAAAAAGCGTTGGTAGGTTTCCTCCTCTCCTAAGGCAGAAGCCATCTGTGCAATACACCAATCGTCGTAGGCGTATTCCAAAGTCTTGGATACAGATTCGGCCTCATTTTCTAGCGCAATAAAGCCCAGTTGTTGATAATCATCTAATCCAAGATGCTCTTGATCTGCGCTGTTTACCATGGCTGCCAGCGCCAAGTTCGCATCATAATCCCGTATTCCTTTCTGATAGGCATCCGCAATAACAGACACCCCATGGTAGCCAATCATGCAACCCGTATAGCAAGCGGATAGATCCCAGATAGGAATGATACCTCCCTGCTCGTACTTTTGCAACATCGTATGAATGAAATCCGAAGTACGCTCCTGATCGATAATGGTGAATAATGGATGCGCCGCACGGTGGGTATCCCAAAGCGAAAAGACCGTATAATGGGTTCTATCCTCATCCTGATGCACATGCAAATCCATTCCGCGATAACGACCATCCACATCCGAGTACACATTGGGCGCCAACATCGAATGATATAAGGCGGAATAGAAAACGGTCTGCTCGTCTTCTGACTGTGCTACCGCTTTGATCTTGTTAAGAGCCGTTCGCCATTCCTCCAGGCTTTGTTGATGTGCGGTCTCAAAGGAAACGCCGGCTATTTCTGCATCGAAGTTTTTCCGAGCCCCCTCTAGATCAACTGCTGATATGGCTGTTCTGACCAGGACTTGTTCCGTGCTTTCCGCAAATTGGAAAACGCCCTTGGCATTGGAGCGTGTTCCAGCAAGTGGCTGCAAATGGAAATCAACAATGGGTTCAGAGAACTCGATGACAAAAAACAAGCGCTGATCCTCGGCCCACGCTTTTGAATGTCGATAGCCTTCAATCCGCCGATCGCCGACCCGTTTAAAATCACAACTAAGTACTTCATCCCGGTGCTCCAGGTCAAGTACAACTGCGGGGCTTTGCGGATCGGTAAAAGTATATTGATGAATACCACAACGAGTGGTTGTGGTGAGTGCAACCTGCACTTCAGGCCGATCTAAATACACCTCATAATAGCCCGCCGTAGCCTTTTCCTTGTCATGCGAAAATGGGCTCTGGAAAGCTTCATAGTCCAAGGCAGCGGAAGTTATTGTGGCTCCATTATTCACGGGCATCAAAAGGACATCGCCGTAATCAGAAACGCCAGTACCACTGAGGTGGGTATGGCTAAACCCGTAGATGATACTATCTGAATAGTGATAGCCCGAACAACCATCCCAGCCCGTCAGACGAGTATCTGGCGACAATTGCATCATACCAAAGGGATAGCTGGCACCCGGGTAAGTATGTCCATGACCTCCAGTACCGATGAACGGATTCACGTATTGTATGGGATCATCCGCTGGGGAGAAACTGCTTGGATTGGTATTTTCCCTTTCACAGGCAAAAACCAGGAGCAAGCTCAGGGCTACTAAAAGGCCGTTGCTCCCTAGGATAGTAGAGACTAGATTTTTCAAGTTGTTCGTTGGTTTTATTCTTTGATCAGTTGGGCTGCTTTCTTCGATGAGTCGATAATGTACCTAGCTAGAAAGCATAGTGGCAGATGGTTAGTCCATCCACCACAATTTAATATTATTCGCATCCGCCCCCATACGAGCCGCCTGTGCCGACCAGTTATCGAAATTGAAGGTCGACTCAGAAATTGGGTATTGTAATCGGAAGAACTCGTTGGCAGGCTTTTCTCTAGGCAGCAAGTCCGTTTGTCGCATCAGAGAAAAGGCCTCCCAGGGTTGCCGGAAGTAGTCTACCCAGCGCTGGGCGTATATCTTTGCCAGATTGGCATCCTCGTCTGCTCCAATCTCAAATTTGTATTGCGGCAGTTCAGTTACCTGAAATAATTCGCCCGTACTGAAAAAGGCAGGCTTGTTTTCCCAAATGGCAGAATTACGAGCAATGTCTTGCCAAAACTCCATGGAGGTGAGCATGCCCTCTTGATAGCGGAAACCCGCAATGAATTCATCTTTCGGCGTACCGATACCTTTCAAAAATACCTCTGCCAACAGGAACTTCACCTCAGCAGCACTGAAGAGTATTTCTGGAATATCTTGTTCATCTCTGACCAGGTAGAAGTTGAAAGACGAGTAGATATTCTCCGCCCCCTTATTATCGTAGACATTATCACGGATATCCTTATTGTAGGGAGCCCCGCCAGATTGAGGGGTATCAGCGTCTGACACCTGCGGAAATGCAACCCACTCGTCAGCATTATTGGTCTCGAAGAAGACCTCTGCGCGAGGGTCAAGGATATCGTCATTTTCGGTCATAAAGTTCCACATGGTGCTCCCCATCCGAAGGCGATTGTGCTCGCGAAAAGACCAGTTCACTCCAAGATTAGACCAGCCCTGATCATTGGGTAACATCACTACATCAGCTCCTGGCGTGATGAATTCATAGCCATTTTCCAGCATGAAGGCAACCTCTGCATTCACCAGTTCTGTCTCTTGATCATGAATACGCACCAGGTATTTGAGCTGCAAGGAATTTGAAAACTTAGCCCATAAGCCCAAATTATCGGCAAAGAGGGCATCATAGACACCCACTCGTAGATATGGGTTCCCTTGTGGAGTATTTCCCGAAGCATTGAGTAGAACTACACTAGCTTCCTTTAAATCATTAAGTACAGAAAGGTAAACGGTACGGCCGTCATCATAAACTGGCCGCACAATAGCTTCTTCTCCATAGGCCCGGCCTGCTTCTGAATAAGGAATATCTCCAAAGAGGTCTAAGAGTTGAAAGGTCTTATAGGCCATCAACACTTTGATCTGGGCCTTAATGATATCCGTTGCAGCGAGGTCAGCAGCGGCGATTATATCCAAATTGGTTTCCAGTTGCCGGGCATTCTTTAAGGCAGCGTAATAGTTGCTCCATATCTCTTCTGCCCCAGCATCTACATTACCGAAAGTTTGGGCGGTAACCACACCAAGCTCCGTCACATCATAGAGAATCTCATTGTGGATAAATAGCTGGCGATTCCAACCCAAGCGGAGTGAGTTGGTCAGCTCATTAAAGATGGCCTCAAAATTGACCTCCGTAGGCGCGAGTGGGTTTTCGTTGAGTTCTTCAAAACCCTCATCGCAGGCAGTAAACAACAATAGTGTTATACTTAGGAATAGTACTAATTGCTTCATCTTGGGTTTTGCTTAAAACTGTGCAGAAATACTGAAACTAATAGACCTCATACTCGGAAAAGAGGCCCATTCCAGGCCTTGAGCATTTCCGGCACCTCCCGTTCCTTCCGGGTTCACATTATCCGGTAGTGAACTATAGAGGTAGAATAGATCGCGGCCCACCAAACTGATGTTCAGACCTTGCAAAAACTTCCATTTTGCCAACTGTTTTGCCGGCAGGCTATAGCTCACGGATAGCTCGCGCATCTTCACCCAGGTATTGTCTAGAATGCCTGGTGTAGTGAGGATTTTACCCCAACCACCGGCATTAGGTAGGTACTTGTAGTAGTAATGTACGACCTCTGTATTTTCAGATCCGTCCGCCTGTACGCCCGGTAATACAATCCCTACGTTTCGGACATTACCATCTGGATCCGTCCAGGGAAGACCATTACCCTCGCGCTCCAGCAGCGTTTCCGGGCTCTGCCCGGTCTGTAGACCGATCACATAGGATCCAGCATAAATATCACCACCAATTTTGGAGTCAATTAATGCACCGAACGTAAAGTTCTTATACTGCGCCTGCAGCGTAAACCCAGCTAATAGATCTGGAGCTGCATTACCTACTGGCACGTGGTTTTCCGTCACGAGATAATGCGTCCCCTGTTCATTGACGATCGGTTGATTATTGTCCTCGTGGCGAATGAAATCATAGCCGTAGATAGTACCGTAGCTTTCGCCTTCTTGCACCATGATCTTTGGACCAAAGTCTCCCCAGATTTCAGCGATTTCCAGCACATTGGCTCCATCGCCTAAGCTGACCACCTTGTTTTCATTCCGACTGAAATTCAGGCCTGCTTTCAGGTAACCATTTGCCGTGCTAAATACATTGTAGTTAATAGCTCCTTCGAAGCCCTTGTTTTGCAGTACACCATTATTGATCCGTACCGAACTCACACCTGAGGAAGTTGGTACCGGAGACTCCAGAATCTGATCGAATGACTCAATTTGGTAGTAGGTGAAATCGATATTGACTTTGCTTTCAAACAGGCCAATGGTCACACCAGCCTCGTAAGAATCCGCCTGCTGCGGACGTAATCCAGAGGGTGGACGTGTATTAGGAAGTCCAGCTGTTTGATTTCCATTAAACGTACCTACGTCATAGACAAAATCCAATTGGTAGGGATCTGTATCGTTAGCCGTCTTGGCGTAGGAGAACCGGAGTTTCAGGAAGTCCATATGGAGGCGATCCAGGTTGAGCTGTTCTGACAAGATGTAACTCAATGAAGCTGATGGATAGAAATAGGAGTTATTGTCGATCGGTAGAGACGATGACCAATCATTTCTACCCGATAATTCTAGAAAGATCATGTTCCGGTAGCCCAAATTCAGGAAGGAGAATAAGGAGTTAATCTTCTTCTCGTAGCGTATTTCGTCTGGAATAGGCAAACGCTCCTGGTCTGCTCCACTATAGTTAGAGAACGCAAACAACCAGGGGTTGACCCACTGATCGGTCAATACGTTAAGTCCGTATTGATCGCGGTACCAACGAGCACCTCCAACGGAAAGGCTCGTGCTTAAGTTACCGTTGAACCAATTGTCCTTAGTAGCGGTAAATAGGAATTCACTGTTGTGTACGATATTCTGATCCAATTCATGCCCGTAGGATGCTTCATTAATACCGAATACATCGATCGGGTTGTTACGAGTTTCGAATTCATTATTGGTGAAATCAATTCCCGTTCTAGCCGTAGCGTGCAGCCAATTGGTCACTTGATAATTCAGCGCAATGGAACCAATGAACTTATTCCGATCGAGGTAGGTATTCTGGTTGTAGGTATTCCACCACAAGTGTTGAGGGGTAAATTGGAAAGGATAATTGCCATTGTAGTTAAAGCGAGAACCGTCTGGGTTGATGTTCAACTCTTGCTCTAAGCCTTTGTAGGAACGAGGCCAACTGTAGAGGATTCCCTTACCAAAAGAAGCGTTGTTGTCATCCCCCAAAGAAGGACTATTCTTACGATGAAACTTGATGTAGGAAAGAGAGATTTCCGCCCCTACCCTATCACTGATATTCAACTGAGAACCCACATTCGCAGTGTACTGATAGAAATTCGAGTTCGGTACCACCGCATCATGATCCTGGTAGGTTAAGGAGGTCCGAATAGAGCCAAATTCACCACCCTTTGACAAGGCTACATTGTGCGTATTGGTCATTCCAGTTTGGAAGAACTGCTTTAGGTTATCGGGTTGAGGGCTGTAGTCACGTAGCTCTCCATCCCACCAACGTACTTGTTGGCCCAGCATTTCGGGGCCCCAGGATACTCCAGTGGAATAGAAGCCAAACTGTTCTGTAGTGGGGCGGCCATAAGGGCCATTATTGCTGTGTACATCTGCCGGGTACACCAACTCGCCGGCTGCATTAGTGCGAAAGCTAGGCTCAGCTAATGAGATCGGTCCGCCAGCACCATATTTATTCTGCACCTTCCGATAACGGAAAGGAGTAATCACCTTGGAGATAAAGGTATATTTAATGCCTAGGCCTTGTGTCTCCTGCCCTTTTTTGGTAGTGATCAACACCACGCCATTGGCACCACGCATCCCGTATTTAGCGGAAGCGGTAGGCCCCTTAAGGATGTTTACCTCCTCAATATCTTCCGCATTGATGTTATTAATCGCTGAACCCCAGTCTACGCCTCTACCAATAGAAGTAAGTCCTGGTGGGTTTTCAATTGGCACACCATCAACTATAATCAGGGGTTGATTATTCCCCGTAATATTATTGTTACCGCGAATTACAATTCGGGTACTTCCGCCGTCTACTCCATTCGGAGAGACAATGCGCACACCTGCTGAGCGGCCACTTAAAGCATTGACGATATTGGGGGCGTTGGATAAAGCCAATTGGCTACCAGAAACATTATCAGTAGAGTATCCTAATTCCCGGCGTTGCCTTTTTATGCCCAGTCCAGTCACAACAACTTGGTCTAGGTTTACCGCATCAGGAGCTAGTGATATTTTCAGATCATCTCCCGCTTTGGCTTCCATGGTAAGTTCGCCATAGCCTGTATACGATATCAGGATAACGGGTGCTTCTGATTCCGTTTCTAATACAAAACCACCGTCAACATCGGTAGAGGTTCCCAAGCCAGTGGCTACCTCCAAGACGGTCGCCCCGATGAGTGGCTCATCAGTTCCTTTTTCCACCACTGTACCCCGAACTATATGCTGAGCTTGGGCATAATTGGTAAGAAACACTAAGGCTACTACAAGCAGTAGCAAATTGAAAACGATACGCATGCGAAAGGAATTTAGAGACAACCATACCATGCCTCCAACAGGAGGTAAAAGGTCGATAAATGAAGTTGCCACCGCATTAATCTAACAGACTGAACTTCGATCGTAACAGGTGTAAAACACCATCCTGATGCAGCGACCTTTTAGCCGCCGCACCAAGATGGACAGAGCGAAGTAACAGATTAATCTACAAAAATCACTTTACCGGATACACTCACACCCTCCGTAGGATGGGTAAGTACATACCAGTATATTCCTTGATGAGGCAACTGTACGAAGTTGGTAGATGAAGTCAATAGTTCACTATTTACCTGCACGCCATTGGCAGCATAAACTTTCAGTACACTTCCCATCCAGTACTCATCGAACTGCAAAGACAAACGACCGTCTCCCGTTGGGTTAGGGAACACACCAAAGTGATAGCTAGCAAGAATCTCGTTAGCATCCGTAATCACCTCAGACTTGATCACATTATCACCAGGGTTATTATCCAAGGCGTTTACTACCTCAGCCATTACAGCACTAGAAATATTGGGGTTAACTGGAGCATTTACCGTAATCACTTGATCCGCAATTGCATCCACTGCAATGCTTTCATCAAAATTCTCAGTTGCGATTAAGGTGTTGTCGTAGTAGAGATTGATGGCGTATCCATCAAGGCTTTCCAGGCCATTATTGAGGATGTTTACGGCAACCGTTTCAATTTGACCGTCTACGATCATAGGTACTGCACTCTGAGCAGCAAGGTTGCGATAGTCTTCGTACGCAGAACTTGATTCTTCTACAAAGTAGCTGTAAATCTTATAGTAGGGCTCCGTGTGAGTACTGTTATTATAGCCTGTATTCAGGAGGTTGGTATAATCCTCCAGTTCATAATCCATGTCAAGTGTACTTGATGCGACCGCTGCAGAAGTTGTATTGATCACAAATGGGATCACCGCCTCACCAGGGCACCACCCAGCACGGCTAAACAGCCAGCTACCATTTTGGTCATCGCAGATATTTGAAGCACAATCACTTTTCCAGAGGTGATGGTTAGCGAACTCTGATCCATTAATTTGGAAGGAGTGATCTACCTCAAAAAACTCCGCTGCATTATTTGTATTTCCTTGTCCGTGCCCGGTAATGGTCATCCGAACATGGTTTTGCTCCGTATTACTTTGTACGCTCACCTCCTGTGGAGCCAGGTCATCATTGATACCAGGATCACCGTAGACATGATAGTCTTCGGTCCACAGAGTAGTTATGACTGAAAAAGTATCCTCTGGTTCTGCATCAATCAAATCGATGGACATGTCCAGTAACCATCCCTCCGAAGTGTACACAAAAATACTGCTGAGGAATTCTACTTCACCGCCCAATACGCTTTTGAAATCGGTGATATCGACCACCCATCCACCACAAGCAATACCATATGGTGTGATGTATCGTGCAAGTTCATAAGTACCAGAACTAGTGATTGCTTTTAAATCAGCAAGAACATCCCAGATACCACAACCGCCAGCAGGGCAGTTGAGATCAATATTCAGTAGAACCTGCTCATACCGATGAAGGTCGTTTGGCAAGGTCATACTGACCGTATTCTGTAGTTGCCCCACATTATGAAAGGCCTGATCCATCACAACAACATTGTCAGTACTGCCCGTTTTCACTTCCAGGCTACCAACATTATTGAGGCTATTGCCATCATCTGCTTGTGATGCTTCCACCGTCACTTCAGGGTCCGTCAAACCGATCAAATCGATTGGAAGCTCAAATTCATAAGCCAACACATCGCCCGCAGCAATAGTGCTCGATACGGTTTCCTCATTGTATAGTTCACCATCAATGCTAACTGCCAAGTTGATATTAGTAATCGGCATTGTGCCGGTATTCTGGATATCAACTTTTAATTTAACTGGACGGGTAATCATGTTCACCACATCTACGCCATAGACATTTTGTACAGAGACATCAAAGTCTGGCAAAGTGTAGCCATCCACCCAGTTGCTATCGTCCATATCATTGAAGGCGCCAGCGTTGCCATTGCCGGTTGCATCACCAGCCACATTCCCCATGCCTTCATTCATTGGCAAATAAGTCACGAGGTTGTCTTCACTACCTGTTAAGTCAACCGTCATGTTATCCGCAATCTGGGCCTGGCTGCGTGCCATCGTCCAAATCCTTACTTCATCAATGACACCGTTAAAGTTGCGGCCGCCAAAACCAGGTGAAGCACCGATATTAATGTCCAAATCTGAAGAGTGTGAGTTATTTCCTGAAATGGCATGTTCTGCCACTTGCTGGCCATCTACATACAACTTGATGCTACTGTCATCAACCACTGCTGCTACGTGATGCCATTGGTTGGCGTTCATTATCTCTCCGGAGAAGGCTTCCTCCCAGGTGTTGTCGATCGACATTACAAATGATAAAGCACCATTACTGCCGCAACGAAAGGAAAAGCCTCGATCTGGCCCCTGATTGTCTTTGGCAACGATACTCCCCTGCCAAATAGCATCTCTCCATTCTTCGGCAAAAATCCACGCTTCTATCGTGAATCCATCGCCAATATTATAGGCATTATCGTGTGCTACGGTCAAAAATTCAGTCTGCCCGTCAAAAGAGAGCGCACTATTTTGAGACCATCCAAATACGGTGCACAGCATCAAAACAAAGAGTAAACTTCCCCATTTCATATTTTGAAATTTTATGATTTTTCAAGTGAATATACTGCGTGCTCGTGCACACAATAGACAAATGTACCCATTTTAACGAAATAGATATGCTATATTGCGAAGTCTTTATTCGTCGGTAAGCCAACTATTAGATGCCCAAAAGTAAGGTCACCATCAGAGATATAGCCCAAATGGCTGGGGTTTCACGAGGAACCGTGGATCGCGTCCTCAATAATCGTGGTAGGGTTGACCTAGCAACAAAGGCCAATATTCTTCAGATTGCGGACGAACTGGGGTACAAAAAAAACATGGTCGCTCGTAATCTGGCCTTAAATCAGGAATGGACCATTCATATAATCATCCCACAGCACCAGGAAGATCATTTCTGGACGATGGTGTACGATGGTATATCTGCTACTGACGGAATGCTGCAGCAATTCAATCTCTCTTTGCACTTCTTTCAGTTCAATCTACACTCAGTCGAGGATTACCTAGAGAAGTTGGAACAAGCTTGTACCGCACCATCTGATTTTGTGCTGATTGCTCCTGTATTTACGCAAGAAACGCTTTCGTTTCTCAAGACCCTCCCCAAGGACAGAGCTCGATTTTTAGCGATCAATTCTGAATTTGGTGAGAACTCAGAAATGATCTACGTTGGGCAAGACTCCTTCAAGGCGGGGCAAATTGCAGGAAACCTATTCCACAACAGCATTCCATCCATCCAAAAGCAGATCCTATGTCTAACCTTGGGACATGACAGTAGCAATGCCATTCATATTCAGAGAAAAATGGAAGGCTTACAAGCTTTTGATCGGGAATACAAAGCGGGTTTTGATTTAATTCCAGTGACGATTGAGGCTTTTCGAAACGAAGCAGATCTTAAGGCCAGTTGCCAAGCCATTGAAGCACAACATCCATCTGTAGAAGGCATATTCTTCACCAATTCAAGGGCAAAGCCTTTCATCGATGCATCTGGGTATTTTAAGAGTAGATCAAAAGCTCCGAAAGTAATAGGATTTGATTTAGTTCGAGAGAACATCAACTTACTGAAAGATGGCCTAATCGACTACCTTCTGGATGAACAGCCCTATGCACAAGGAAAGCTTGGCATGTCAATGATCTTTGATCACCTTATCTACGGCAAAGCGCTTCAAAGCACGCGCTACCTCCCTATAAACATTGTCATTCGGGAAAATATTGATGATTATTTATCCTTGAACGCTTTACTACAAGACTAGAACTCATCTTCTCCTCCTTTGTCGAGTGCTCAGCAGAGCAGGGCTTCTATCAAGAAGGCTTTTCATTTCTAAAAACAATACTGAAGGTCGGAAGGTATAAAGCTGGTACTTATTTGGGCGCTCCCCATCTACGCTGCTAAGCTACGCTGGGTCGGGTCGTCCAGGGCTATCGGCCCCTCCTGCGTCAGGGCACCCACCGGTGGTGCGTCCCTTCCCACCCCTAGCGCGGGCTTGGTACTAAATTGTGGTGTTAAGGTATTAATTGGTAGTGCTGCATTTGTACTTTAACAAGCTAAGATTCAGTGAAAATTGGCGCCTGTATTCGGGGTGAAAATTTAGTGTTATTGCGTTGTTGTAATTACACCGCGAGTCTCATTTTTTTGACACCGACCCGCCAATTAAAAAGCCCCGGACAGCATTCGCCATCCGGGACTTTTCTATTTCATCACCCTATCCATTTTTGGATAAATCCCCCTCCCTTGAGGGAGGGGTTAGGGGTGGATCTTTACTTCACAGCAATCATACTCTTCGTAGCCGTGTATTCAGCAGTACTCACGGTGTAGCTTAGTACACCTGTTGCACCTTGAATC
>ENA-UENW01000228-UENW01000228.1-marine-metagenome-genome-assembly--contig:-NODE-228-length-29364-cov-3.970782_pt1 | contig 29364 bp, 18 predicted proteins | sample MGYA00237876_ERZ529329 | MGnify/ENA primary metagenome ERZ529329 (study PRJEB26372, sample SAMN05368346) | marine metagenome | biome: cultured habitat; feature: ocean water; material: water; isolation... | reverse complement strand
ACAGCTGTAGTTGTTGAAGTTCAACTCCGCATCTCCAGCGTTCAAGTTACCTGTAGCCTGATCAGCTGACCAGTCCAAAGTAACGTCGTCAGTGTCTGCAGGACACTCGATCGTTGGATCCGTCTTGTCCTCAGCGAAGATGTTACCCCAGCAAGAGTAGATTTCTTCGCCGTTTTGAATAGCAACTACTTCATAAATATGATCGCCACAGCCGCTGATAACGTCAGTGTTGCCGCCGTCAACGGTTACGATAAATTCATCTACACAACCTAGGAAGCCGGTGATGACCATGCCTGGTGTGATAGTTAGAGCACAGTTCTCATCAAGCGTTACGTTAAGATCGCCGATGCAGCCCAAGTTCGTTCTTAAGTCTTCAATAGTTTCTTCAACCTCTGACATGCAATCCGTAGCATCACCAATAGTAATAGTGTACGTGCCTGCTGAGAGGTTGTCCAGCTCAATGATATCGGTGTCGCTTGTTCCAATGAAAGCGAAGTTGCCATCAATCGATACCGAGTAACCTAGTGGTGGTACGGCACCTAGTACCTCTATGCTGATGGAACCATCGCCGGTGCCATCACATTCGCCTTGTAGGTCGGTTACCACTGCTTCACAGAAACGGCGGCAGATTTCTAGGCTATTGAAATAGGCATTTCGTGGTGCATCACCACCAGCATCCGCATTGAAGAAACGAATTTGTGTAGGTGTTTGACCAAAGACAGGATTGATCAGCGGGCCTGAATAATTGTAGGCTGCTCCGCTGGCAATATCAGTTATGGTAAGTTGATAGACATCGGTATCTACGATCAGGAGGCTGATATTTAAACCTTCGTCTGTAAACGGAATTCCGGTAGGCGCATCGCCATTACCATCCACAATTACATATGTATCACCACCAGCAATAAAGAGGAACTCCAGCAGATTTTGCGAGTTCGCATTTTGAAGTACAAAGCCAACAGAATTTCCATCAATCCAACCATTGTCCATGTCAAAGTTGATGAGCTGGCCAGGAAGTAGCGGGTCGGTGAATGGACGAATAGCTTCAGAGACATCACCATTATTGGCGTATAATCCCCATGCTAAACCATCGGTGTCAATATCGCCGTCACCATTTGAATCTCCATCGCCGTTTTCGGTAGAACTAAAGACAAAATGGCCAGCCGTAGCAGGATCAGCGAAGATGGTATTCAAGGTCCACCCTTCAAAGGCTTCGCTATCACCATCGCCACTTTGCCAACCGTCAGCATAAGATGCTCCGGTAGCATCGTCGCCAAGACACTCGCTTTCGGCGAGGCAGCTTTCCGGTGCCGTGAATAGGTCAGTCGCAGTGTTTGCGCAGTCTTCATCTGTGAAATTAGCGGTTACACTAACTGGTAAACCATCAGAAGGCAAGCCCGCAAGAATAACTGTCTGAGGACTGCCGTTGATAGGGAATAATTCACCATTAACCTCCAGGAACCCACTAAAGGGTGGGTTCGTGTAGGCAATGGTTACCTCTTGCGTGTAGGTGTTGGTCAAAAACTGACAGGTCGTCTGTGCACCCGCGCTTATTTCAGTAATGGAGCACGGAGGACAGGCTATTGGAGCGGTAAATAGGCCAGTGAATCCTAAGTTGCAATCTGTGTCAACTGAAAACTGGGCGATTACGTCTACCGGTAATCCATCCGATTCTAGCCCGGTCAACACCACTGTTTGTGGGCTGCCCGTAATGGCAAAAGGTTGACCATTGACATCCAAGGTGCCAGTAGCTGGTGCGTTCTCGTAAGAGATTAATAATTCCTGTGTATAGGTATTATCTGCAGGGTTACATTCACTCTGAGCCCCCGGAACGATGTTCAAAATGCTACAAGCGGCGAATGGAAAATGGCAGATTTCAATGCTGTTGAAATAAGCATTGTTTGAAGCGTTGAAGCCTGCATTCGCATTGAAGAGACGAACCTGATTAATGACTTGGCCACCACCCGGACTATTCAAGGTACCGGAGTAATTAAATGTTGCTCCGCCATCTAGCAAGGTGATGCTTACATCATAAGTACTGGCAGTTGTCAGGGTATAGGTAACAGAAAGACCTTCATCTGAGAAGTTTAGGCCAGTACCTGTTTCTCCTCCCGCATCATTGACTTTATAATCTGCTTCTCCACTTCGGAAGTAGAACTCCGCTAAGTTTTCGCCACTTCCATTCTGGAGTCCGAAGCCTACTGTGCCGCCATCAATCCAACCATTGTCCATATCTAACGAGAAGGTAGATCCTATTGACATGGGAATTGTAAATGGAAGTACGGCATTGGATACATCACCAGTGTTGGCATACATTCCCCAGGCCTCACCACCCGTATCAATGTCAGTATCGCCATTGGAGTTTCCATCACCATTAGTGGTAGAGGAAAAAATAAAGTGCCCCCCTGTAGCTGCGTTATTAAATTGGGTAGATAAAGACCAAGGTCCAAAACCGGCACCGTTATCATCTCCGGTTTGCCAGTTATCGTTAAACGCATCCGCACTAGCAATAGTGATTTCACAATCTGGCATTGGGCCAGGGTTGCAGACTTCAAAGTCACCTACGTAGAAGTTCCGTTGCGCACCGCCACCGGCATCCGCATTGAAGAAACGGATTTGAGTAATGGTCTGGCCACCCGCTGGATTATTAAGTATACCAGCATAAGCGAGCATGCCACCTTCTAGCCGGTTAATTGTCAGCTCGTAAGTCGAGGTGCTCGTCAGTAGTACGTTGAAGGTCATGCCCTCATCCGTAAAGCCCAGACCGGTATCTTGCTCGCCAGCGGCATCATTGGTCTTATAGTTAGCTTCTCCTGGGCGGAAATAGAACTCCATTAGATTTTCGCCACTGGCATTGCGGAGTGCGAAACCAACCGCTCCACCATCAATCCAACCGTTGTCTATGCTACCGGAGATGAAACCGTCTACTTCAATAGGATCAATAAAAGAACGTATTGCTTCAGCAGTTGCTCCGCTATTGGCGTACATGCCAAGTGCACGGCCCACACCAAAGTCGATATCTCCGTCCATGTTGGAGTCACCGTCACCATTTTCGGTAGAGGATGCCACAAAGAATCCACTGGTGCCACTATTAGTAGTTGGGTCAAGCTGCCAGGGAGAATAACCTACACCGTCGTTATCACCGTCTTGCCAACCATCATCAAAGATGGTGCTACCGGTGTCTGTACCAGCACACGGAGGGGCAGTTTGTGCCTGTAGTAAGGCAAGGTTGGTAAAAGAGAAGAGGAGCATGAGCACGCCGCAAGAAGCGCACAGGCGTAATTTGCTCACAGTGTACAACTGTTGCATAAGATTACAATTTGTTAATTTCTACTTCTAAAAGTTTGGGGGCTTAAATGCCTCCAATTGCGGTTTCAATAAGATAAGTGCCTGGTGTGCATTACACCATTTTAGGATGGTCGTCCTACAGTCTTCAAAAATAAGAAATTATCAGAATATGAGGGCTGAATATTGAATACGCTCCAAGTGCAGTAACGCAACTTGAAGCGTATTCAGTCAATTCACAAACTAGAACATCAATTAGTCAGTACCATACGCCTGGTCTGGCTAGCTGTAGCAGTTTGGAGCGTATAGGTGTATACGCCACTCTGCAACTGATGAGCTGCCAAGTCGTTTCTGCCTAGTATGATGCTGTTCGTTCCGCTTCCGTAATCAGCTTCCTGGACTAGCATTACTCGCCCACTTAAATCGCGAATGGTAAGCGTAACTCGATCATCTTTCGGCAGGGTAAATCTGATCGTTGTTTCGGTCTGGAAAGGATTCGGCGTGTTCTGCATCAATTCGAATGCCTTGCTGTTGCTTGCGCCGGTATCAAAACGGATGCCTGCCCCATATAAAAGCGGACTGTCGCTGTTTCGCACTGGGAGGATGTAGGCCTCTGCACTAGTATAGCGACTATTGAGGCGAAGTACTTCTCGCAAAGGAACCGTTCTGTTACTTCGGATATGCAAGGTGAATAGTGGCTCCGTACTTTTAGCATATTCAGCTGATTTCTTGTTGTCATATCGATTCCAAGCAAAGGTGATAAATCCTTCGTCCTGATGACGTAGGCCGATCTGACTGCTGGTAGCTAGACCATAGTCTAAGTCTACCATCTCTGCTTCATCTAATTGCAGGGTGCCTTGTAGTCCAACCAGGCGATCAAGGGTAGGTGCCATAATGGGGATCTCGTAACGTTCGCCGGCTTCGAGTATCACATTATCTGTGTACAATAGGTAAGTACCATCGGTTGTCCGTTCGTTTTCCATTTGCGCGTTGGTCTCGGCATTATCATCGAGGTCCCCAATTTTCACGCCGATGAAATCAACATCCGTAGCATCGACTAGTAGGCTGCCGAGGCTGATAATTTCTGGGAAACTCTCAAACCATGGGTTGTTTCCTACCGGAAAAACGTAACTGGCATCAACGAAACGCCAGCTGGTATTGGTAGGGAAAATATCGATGTTACCCAGAATGAACTGTTGTAGCACCTCCAGGTCGTTATCTGTGATGGCTCCGTCGTTGTCAATATCGGCTGCAATAAGTTGATAGGGATTTTCCATCAACTCAATACCCAATAAGTGTTTGAGTAAAATGATCATGTCGATGGTTTTTACACCATTGTCAAAATCACTGTTTAAGAACGGAATAATTGTATAGCTCTGCTGACGATCAAGCATACCAACGGAGTAGGTACCGTCTTCTGCCGTGGTCACTAGATGCTCGTTGCTGATGTTGACCTGGACATCCTTGATCGGCTCGGCATCGCGGGTTGTTATTCTTCCTGAAATGCTGCCCAAGCATTCCGCTTCTTGCTGTGGTTGGATAATAGTTTCACAGAAATCGTAATTGCCTTCTTCGTCAAAAGCATAGATGTAGACCGTGAATGTTTCCAGATTGTCATCGGAAATCAGCAGTGTGCTATCGGCGAGGTTTGGAGTGAAGTTTGGATTGTTGTCTACCTCATCAGCACGATAGATAGCGTAGGTTGTTACCGGCAGCAACTCCTGTTGAGTCGTTGGAACCTGTCCGGTACAATCAAAAATAGGGGAGGCTTCAAACTCCTGGGCGTGAACAGTAGCAGCACAACTGCCATCTCCTTGTGGCGTTAGTGGTACCTCCAAACCATTAAAACAAACGGGATCAGGTGCGCTACAATCCACAACTTCGAATTCGATGATGGTGCTTGCCTGGTTGCCACATTCATCGTTAAAACTCACTTGAAGAGCATGAATGATATTGTCACCTGTAAGTGTGCAGATAGGGAAGCTTCCGGAGAAGGAAAAGTTGCCGTTGCCTAAATCACCCACTAAGCTGAGTACGTCTTCATCCGGTACAAATTCATCAGCAGTGATCTCTCCATCATCATTGCCATCAAGAGCGTATGCGTCTAAGGTGGCGCTTAATAAACTGGTATATGGTGTGGTATTACCCAGAATCAGCTCACAAGGTTGGGATAAGGTAAAGAAGACAGTTACCTCTTCTTCGCAATCGCCATCATCATCACCAAATTGCCCAGCTAGTAAGTCGGGGCAACTAGCGGTAGGTCCGCCAAAGTCTAGGGTGTTGATTGCCAGATCAGAAATGCTGGTTACGCGAATGAGTTGACGATAACGGAAGCGGCCATAATTGCGAAGGCCCATGTTATCAGCGGGGATACATTCAGCTGGGGTGTCTGCTACATTGTCAAACACCATATCTGGTAAGTTTGAATCACCATCTGCACCCGGATGGCTACGATCAATGGTGAGGAAGAGGCGAAGATCAAGCGCATCCTCGTCTTCGTTTTCTGTTGGAGAAAGCATCCCATTACAGTCTTCATCATCAGGACCTATTTCTGAGGTCATTCGCAAGATTGGACGTTCAGCGGGTTCTACGCTAAATCCGGTGGCTAGCATATTTCCATCTTCTTCTGTTTCTCGCAGTATTTCGAAACCTTCATATTCACCATCCCAGTGGCACCAGTTGATGACCTCATGGACGATCTCTAGTTGATAGCATTCATTGGCAGCGGGAGGGTAACTCGTACCAATACTGCTATTGACGCTAAGGACGTCGCACCCATTGGTCATAATTTCTACTCCTGGTAGTTCATCTTCGGAGCAGTCAATGTCTGCATCCGCGGGGAAGGCTATCTCAAAGCCACTGCCTGGTCGGACGCTGATGATCTGTCGACAGTTATTGATAGAAGGATTTACTTCATCTGCCTGTAGGCCGTCGCTTAGATCCGCATCGGGTAAGGCTTCCCATCCTTCAAAGAAACGGGTGATACTTCCGACGCCGCAACTATTTAGTTGAATCATCGGAGTGAGCTCAACAAGCGTGTCGACAACTACCGAGCCTGATGGTGCGCCAAAAAGATCACTCATGAGAATGGAGGTGGCAGCGAAATCATCATTGTAAGCGGTTTCCAAGTCATCGGGTAGACCGTCAGGTTCATGGCCGCAAGCAAATGAGGTAGGGTTGGGAGCAAAGCAGAATGGATTAATCTCCCCTTCCTGACAGCCAATTGCAAATTGTACCAGGACGTAGGTTTCACAAGAAGCATAGTTGCCCTCTTCGTCAAAGGCTACAATGTTTATCACCGTAGTCTCTTCACTATCTTCTTGTAGAATGAGTAAGCTATCACTTGGGTGAGGGACAAAGTCTGGTGTGGACTCAATCTCGGATGCAAGGTAAATCGCGTAGCTGGTTATTACCGGGCGTCCCATAAAGGTGTCTGGCCCTTGGCCAGTGCAGTCAGATATTTCGAATCCTACAAAGTCGGTAGCATGTATTGTGTCAACGCATGTACCATCAATTTGTGGTTGTAGCGTTACGGTTAGTCCATTGATGCAAATGGGTGCGGGCGCTTTGCAGTCCACGACTTCAAACTCAATGATACTGCTCGCCTGGTTGCCGCAAGCGTCCTCAAAACTGACGGAGAGCGCATGTACGATGTTGTCGTTCGAAAGTGTGCTAATGGGCACAAGGCTGGCAAATGTGAAGGTGCCATCTGGGTTTGCCTGAATAGCATCAAGTGCATCTCCATCAGATATGAATTCACTTTCATCGATTTCCCCGTTTTCGTTGGTGTCCACGGCAAATGCGTCTATGGAGGCTCCTAGCAAGTTTGCGTAAGCTAAATTGGCATTGCTGGTAAGTTCGCAGCTGTTGCTAACGCTAAAAGTTATAACTACTTCTTCCTGGCAATCACCGTCATCATCCCCAAATTGACCGGCAAGCAGATTAGGACATTCATCGGTAGGGCCACCGTTATTGAGTACGACCACAGAAAGTTCAGTGGCATCAAAAACGCGGACCAGTTGCGTGTATCGGAAACGGCCATAATTGCTTATTCCATTACCATCTGCAGGGATACAATCCGCTAGGGTGCCAGCTACATTGTCAAATCGAATGTCTGGTAGATTAGAATCGCCGTCCTCATCTGGATGGTTGCGGTCAATGGTTAGGAAATACTGCAGGTCAAGTTCATCGTCAGATTCATCTTCTTCAGGGCTCAGGATGCCGTCGCAGTTTTCATCATCGGGGCCAGTGGCGGTCGTCATCCGTAGAATGGGGCGTTCTGCTGCTTCTACGCTGTATCCGGTGGCGAGGCTGTCACCGTCTTCTTCCGTCAGTCGCGGGATCTCGAAACCCGCATATTCGCCATCCCACTGGCACCAGTTTATTACATCGTAAGTGACGGCTAGTTGATAACACTCGTCTCCGACAGGAGGATAGCTAGCGGTAATGCTGGTGTTTACGCCAAATAGATCGCAGCCAAAAACACTGATTTCTACTTCTGATGGTTCTGGCATATTGCAGTCTACTACAGTATCAGCAGGAAAGGCCATTTCAAAATCAGTAGCTGAACGAACGGTGATCACTTGAGAGCAGTCGTTAGTAGATCGCAGTACCTCATCAATTTGTAGTCCATCGCTTAGATCGGCGTCTAAACGTGCCTGCCACGCTTCGAAGTGTCGGGTTATGGTTCCGGCGCCACAATCATTGAGTTGTATCAAAGGCATCAACTCCACGATCGTGTCAACCACACAATTGTCTGTTCCGCTTGCTACGCCAAATAAGTCAGACATCAAGATGGAAGTTGCCGCAAAATCGTTGACATAGGCGGCCTCCAGATCGTCAGGTAGTTCTTCCGGAGGGGAAGCACAAGAGAAAGAAGCATCATCAGGGTCGTAGCAGAATGGGACCATACTATCCTCCACAGTTACGGTCGTTGAACATATGCTTTCTTGGTTTTCGGTGTCGATTACCTTGAGCTCTACCGTGATTTCAGTGCCTTGGTCACAGCAATAGAAGTCGACTTGGTCTCCGAAGGGGCTCCAGCGATTTGGATTAGAATCACAGGTGTTGAATCGCCAATAGTTACGCCGTACTTGCATGCTCACTGGGCCACAGTTGTCAAAGGAACCATCATCAAGGTCTTCCGGAAATAACCGCCAGATTCCTTCAATGCCGTTGGCAGTATCACCTCCTCCAATAGGAATGGTAAGGTTGGGTAGGCAGACAGCAGCCGGTACAATGTTGTCAGTGACCAGGAGGTCATACTGGTTGCAGGTTTCATTGCCGCAATCGTCTTCAGCACAATAGATAATAGTGTGCGGCCCGACGGGAATTTGGAATATGTCACCATCAATTATGTTTCCACCGGCGAAAAATGCTTCGCCAAAGGCCAGAACTGTGTAGGTAGTTGGTGCGGCACTAGAGCAGCCATTACCATCTACCACAGTTGGAATTGTAACGGCTACGGTTGCAACACAACTGAAAGGATTGGTCGATACTTGAATGACCTCGGGGATGCCACTAATTACAGGCCCAACCTCATCCGCAATGGAGATGATTTGTTGTTGTATTTGAGTATTACCAGGGTCACACCAGTCTATCAGCGTCCAGTTGCGACGGTACCTAAAGAAGCCCTCACATACTTCTATTCTCGTCTCATCTGAATAGGTCGCTCCAAGGTTACAGTAGGTGTCCTGAATGGGTTGAACACCATTGATGGTAGCGATTGCAGGCACTCCACTCAGGTCAGCAGAGGGGTTGTCGTCTGGACCACCTGCTTGTCCATCGCCAGGGTAGTCCTCGTCGCAAGGGATCGTGAAGGTTAGTGGCGCTGAGAGTATATCACTGATGACCGGTGGTCGCAGGCTGATCGTTTGCTGACAAGTAATCGTTTCTGGAGGGCAGTCGCCATCGATGGTTGGTGTTACTGCAAAGGTTCGGGTAATAATGGTCGATCCGCAGTCGCCCATTTGCATTTGGCTATCACTCACACTCATGATAAGCGGGCCACAATTGCTAGTTCCAGTAGGGGCACCGGTATAACTCAATTGCAAGAGGAAGGCATCCAGGGCAGCTTGGTCACCACCAAAGAACGCTTCCAATGTGGTGCTGACATCCAGACTTCCATCCGCATTTACTTGCCACTGTTGAGGTGTTGCGAATCGAACGACCTCGGCATCATCACAAAGGAGTGGTTGTTCAATTACGAATGGCGTAACCGCAGGGAATTCGTTGATTAGGCCTCCGTTATCGCCATAGGCGAAGATGGTCCAGTTGCCAAAAGTACCGGCTTCCTGATTGCCCACAGCTATACTGTAGGTTTGATTGCTGCGCAGGAAAAAGCTTAGGCGTTCATCGGGCAATTCCTCACCTGCTGTAAAACCATTGGCTTGCAGCACGATGCCACTGGTTTTTCGGCAAGGGTTGTTTCGGTTGAATTCATCCTGGTACAGGCTCATGTGCGCATCAAAATCGGCGCCCAGGATGAAGGTGTACCAACCGGATTGGTTCACGGTGAAAGTGAGTCGCGTATATTCCTGCTCATCTCCCGTCAAAGGAATCGTATTGAAGCAAGAATGATCCGGAAACTCAAAGGTAAATGACTCCGAATCTAGTACTCCGGATAGCTGCTGTACCTGTTGTGTCAGCTGAGCATGGTCCGTGTCTGCGGGGCATTGCAGTTCGGGAATTGCAGACTTAATAGTACTTGAAGAACGCGGTGAAGATTGGGCAAGGATAACATCGGTTGCCAGGAGTAGCAATAGCATTGCCACCCCCATCAGAGAGTAGGATCGTCTTTCCATTTTTTAAGAGCGTCGTTTAGTTATGGGACTAAAATTCCTTTGAAAGATAAGGAATAGTTGTGATATGTACTTGTTATGCATTGGGCGACTTAGGAAGCGGTAGCCGAATGTCCATTCATCGGTCCTATTGGTCATTCATCGGATTTGACTGGACTTCCTGCCCCTAGTCCCTGACCTTTGGAACAATACTTATGGCGTTGATCTGGAATAACAACCAAACCTCAGCGCGTAATTCTGGACAATAACCCCAAAGCCAAATCACCCGACTGTATCCACTGTTTAGTACCTTAAATTATGCAAAAGAGCCTACGTCAGATCATATTTAGCCGAGAGATGCTATTGGTAGTAGGTCTCTATGCCGTCTTTGCGATATTTTACTATTTAGCCATTTGGTGGTCTAGTGGTAGCGATGATGGTGCTACCTATTACACCTACCAGATCTTACTTGATTATCCTCTGAAAGGAATATTGACCTTCCCCATTTGGTGGCTGATGTTCCGAACGCTGTCACATTGGAAGCTCAGATCTAAGCTGTTGTTGCATATTGTTATTCTGCCAGTCTTTGTAAAAGGCTGGCAACAGCTGTATTACTTTGTTTGCGAATCGGTAGGGCTCGGCCATTTGGGAGGCTCTGGCGAATGGTGGGATATTTATATTCCAGCCTTATTCTACAGCTTACAGTTTGGTCTCTTTCATACGTATGATTACTACCGTAAAATCCAACAATCTAAGGAACGAGAATCGGAGCTCAAGCAAGCTGCTTTGCAGAGTGAACTTACTGCTCTAAAAGCACAACTCAATCCCCATTTTCTCTACAATACCTTCAATACAATCAGTGCTTCTGTACCACCAGAGCAAGAATATACCCGCGAGCTAATCGCGGATTTAGCAGATCTGTTTCGTTACCAATTATGGGCGAGTAATCAGGAGGTAGTGCCCCTAAAGGTGGAGGTAGATTTTGTGAAGAAATACCTGAAACTGGAAAAGGCCCGCTATGGTGATCGTCTGGAAGTGTCTTTTGATGTAGAAGAGAAAACGGAAGATGCTCCGGTTATCCCGATGTTGTTACAGCCTTTGGTGGAGAATGCGATCCGACACGGAATTAGCCCACTGGTTAATGGAGGTAAAATCGAAATCAATGTCTCACAGACAAATGGCCATGTGAACTTACAGGTGAAGGATACAGGCGTAGGTTTTTCGACGGAAGAAAACGGACAGAACGGCCATGGAATTGGTTTGCGAAACACCCGTCGGAGGCTGCATTTACGCTACGGTACCGAGCTAGAGGTGCAACCCAATGAGCCACAAGGAACTAATATTTCTTTAACCATCCCCAGAGAACAGTATGATGTTAAAGGTAGTCATAGTAGATGATGAGGCCCCCGCTCGGCAACTACTTCGCCAGTATTTGGATGCCCATCCAGAACTGGTGATTGTTGGAGAAGCTAACAATGGTGTGGATGCTATCAAGGTGATTCAGGAGATGCGGCCTGACCTGCTCTTTTTAGATGTACAAATGCCAGGCTTAACGGGCTTAGAGGTCTTAACGCACCTCGATGAGTTACCCTTGATCATATTCTCAACTGCCTATGATCAATATGCTTTAAAGGCTTTTGAGTTTCATGCGGTTGATTATCTCCTCAAGCCGTACACTCGCGATCGCTTTGAGACGGCGATCAAGCATTTGGATTCGCGCTTGCAGAAGCCTCAAGAAGCAGTTCGCACCCTTACTCAGGCAATGGTCGATGAGCAAGATCCAAACACTTACCCCATGAAAATTCTGGTAGCCAAGGGGAATAAGTTGGTAGCAGTGAATGTCAGTGATATTCAGTGGATTGGTGCTGATGGCGACTATAGTAGCCTGATCACCGCTAATGGTCGTTTCCTTAGTCAATATGGAATTGGGCAGTTAGAAACGAAGCTAGATCCTGCCAACTTCCTCCGTGTGCATCGCTCTTCCATAATTAACCTACAGTATGTGCAGGAGCTCTTTCGAGCAGGGCATACCTACGATGCTAAAATGCAAAACGGTGATGTGGTTAAGGTAAGTCGTAGCTACGCCTCGAAGGTGAAGGAGATTATATTTTGATTTGAAATTTTCCCCTTAGGTTCTTTTGGAATGTGAAACGCCTTGTTCACGGTCTACTTTCTATACAAGGCGCTGTTTTCTAGGTAGCCAAACACAGCTTCCGGTACTAAGTATTGCACGGATTGCCCTTCCTTGATGCACTTCCTAATATAAGAAGCGGAAATCTGCATTAGGGGTGCCTCCCATATCTGCACATTGTCATGTTCGGCCAACGCTCCTAAATCATAACTCGGACGCTGGTAAACGTAGATCGAGAAGTCACGTAGGATCAGCTCGTAGTTTTTCCACTTGTGCAGGGTGGCCAGATTGTCGCCGCCCATGATCAAGGTGAATGATCGCTCAGGATACTTTTCTCGTAAATACGTCAGCGTGTCTATCGTATAAGAGGGCTGAGGCAAGGAGAATTCGATATCAGAGGCCCGTAGATTAGGGTTGTCTCCAATGGCTAAGCGGACAAGGTGTAGGCGATCGTGGTCGCGGGCTAAGCTGCTTTTGGCTTTGTGCGGATTTTGAGGGCTCACTACTAACCAAACTTCGTCCAAATCGGTCTGCGTGGCCATGAAATTGGCAATGACCATATGTCCGACGTGTACGGGGTTGAACGAACCAAAAAATAGACCAGTCTTCCGCATTTTATTGCTCTTCTTTTTCCGCTTCCGGTTCCAGGATTTCTTCCGAAGAATGAAGTGTTCCAGAGTCTGGCTTGTGATCGATGCGCCATTGACCATCTTCCAGGCTGAGTAGGTAGGCTTCCGAATAGCGCTCAAAGCCATCGTCGATCACGCCTTCACATCGTGCACTTAATTGATCATCGCTATGGACACATTTGATGGACTCAATGCTCAACTGCCCACTATCGACTGGGGTTTCTGCAGCTTCGATTACGGCTGAAAGTGCATCAAGGTAGGCGATAGCAGCAGGAGTGCACAATGTTTTTGCTTGCTCTATGTCTCCACTATACAGCCATTGCACATATTGATCCACGACCTCTTCTGGCGTCAACTCGGTTGTCCCACTTTGGCAAGCCACCAAAAATAAAGGCAGAATCCAGCTGAGTTTCTTTACCAACCGGATTCTGCCTTTTGTGCGTATAGTTCTATTATGCAAAGTAAAGGTCTAGTTGCTTAGCATTACTGGCATTACGAGCATGAGAATTTCTTCTCCGTCCGTTTCTTCTGTAGGTAGAAGAATACCGGCCCGTGTTGCTGAACTCATCTCAATCTTTACTTCATCCGACTCCAAGATGCCAAGCATCTCAACCAGGAAGCGAGCGTTGAAGCCGATGGTTAATGGCTCACCGTCGTAGGCACAAGTCAATTGCTCTGTTGCTTCATTAGAGAAGTCCAGGTCTTGAGCCGATACGGTCAAGCTGCCTTCACTGATGTTCAAGATCACCTGGTTAGTGGTCTTGTTAGCGTAGATCGCAATCCGCTTCAAAGAGTTCTGGAAGTCGGTTCGTGAAACCGTCAACACGTTTGGATTATCAACCGGGATAACGGCGTTGTAATCTGGATAACGCGCATCAATCAGGCGACAGATCAACTCTGTGTCTCCGAAACTGAAGAATGCATTCGCTTTATTGAAGGAAAGTTTCACCTCATCACCATCGGACATGGCACTCTTCAGGAGGTTCAATGCTTTCTTAGGAACAATGAAGCTGGTTGACACTTCGCTCACTACATCGCTAAAGGCGTATTTCACTAATTTGTGAGCATCGGTGGCTACCAGGATGACCTTGTTGAAGTCAACTTGGAAGTACACACCAGTCATAGCTGGGCGCAGCTCATCAGAGCTAGTTGCAAACAAGGTATTATTAACCCCTTGAAGAAGTGTTCTAGAAGGAATGGTTACCGTATCAACAGTATCTGCTTCTGGCACTTTGGGGAAGTCTTCACCATTTTCACCTGCCAACTTGTACTTACCGTAGGCAGACGTGATTTCTATACCGAAATTGTTATCGTCCACGGTGAAGGTAATCGGCTGTTGGGGCAGTGCTTTCAGGGTTTCCAGCAGTATTTTTGCGGGAACTGCTACGGTACCATCTTTGTCTGCCATTACCTCCAGAGAGGTAATAATGGAGGTCTCCAGATCAGTAGCGGTGATGTAAAGTTGGTTGTTCTCAATACGGAAAAGGAAGTCTTCCATAATGGGAAGTACAGGGTTGGAGCTAATGGCTCCTCCCGCAACTTGAAGCCGCTTCAGCAGATCGTTAGAGGATACGCTAAATTTCATAAGTAAGGATAATGGTTATACCAAAAAACAAAAATACAATTAAAAAGGTGATTCGCTCGACTAAGATGTTAACAAATTGTGGATAAGTGCTGTTGATTTATTTTATCAATAGCTTTGCTGCTGTAAAGTGAAAAAAGTCTATGCCAAAATCTGTGCCTCCTCCCATATTTCCGGTCGGAAATGTTGTGCTTCCCAAGGTGGAAATGCATGTGCTGGCCAATGGCCTAACCTGCTATCATATCAATAGAGGTACGCAGGATGTGGTCCGGGTGGAATTTGTTTGTTGGGGCGGTCGGCCATTTGAACGCCACCCGCTGGTAGCACGAGCTACTGCAGCCCTGTTGAAAGAGGGGACCGCACAGAGAAATGGTAGCGCTATCGCCGAACATTTCGATTACTATGGTGCGGGCCTAAGTGTGCCTTTTCAAATGGATACTGGCAACTTAGCCATGTTCGCGCTTGCTCGACAGCTGCCGAATGTTTTGCCCGTTTTTTTAGAGATTCTTTGCGAGCCCCGATATGCTGCTGCCGAACTACAATCGTATCAGCGTCGGAAGAAACAAAGCCTACGTGAGGATTTGGGTAAGGCCGAGGTAGTTGCTTATCGACAGATAACGGAATGCTTCTACGGTCCGACACACCCGTATGGGTACAATTCCTCCGAATCAACCTTCGATGATCTTCAGGTAGAATGGCTAAAGGAGCACCACCAGCGTTGTTTCCATGCGGGAAATGCTTTTGTATTGATCAGCGGACGCTTTGATGAAAAGACGGCCACCTATCTGCATGAGCAATTGTCGCAGATCCCAACGGGTGTAGCGGTGCAAGCCAGTGACTGGGCGATTCAAGCACCTGATCCGCAGACGATGCGCTTGTCACATGAGCCTGGAGGGCAAGCTGCCATTAGGATGGGGCGGCGTTTATTCGACCGTGTCCATGAAGATGCCAACGGGATGTACGTTTTGACGCAACTTCTGGGGGGCTACTTTGGCAGTAGGCTAATGGAAAATATCCGTGAGGATAAAGGCTACACTTATAATATTTCTGCCGCTTACGACACCCTGCGTTTCGATGGTACCTTGCAGATCGATACTGAGGTTAGTCAAGAGCACTTAGAGCCAACTATATCGGAGATTCATCATGAAATCCGAAGGCTACAAGAGGAGCTCGTTGGGGAGGAGGAATTGCAGATGTTGCGTAGCTATCTGATGGGCTCTTTTCTGACCATGATAGATGGTCCTTTCAATTGGGCAGAAACAGTACGAACACTCAAGGCTGAAAACCATGATATCGATGCCCTGCAGGGCTTGATCAATACAGTGAGAGAGATTCAGCCGGAAGAATTACAGCGTTTAGCTCAGAAGTACTTCCAGGCAGAGGATCTTTGGACCGTCATTGTGACTCCCTAATGCTATCGAATCCCCGATTTTCCGTGTGTTAACCCACTTTTTCAACATTTTTTGCGTTCTTTTGCTTGATGGCAAATATTCGCCTGAAATTGCTCGGGCCGCTACACAATTTTTATGTAATTTCGGCTTTTAGCTTTTGGACCTCGTAGGTACTGGAGAAGCACTTGTCGAAACTTAAGGAGAACAATTAATTAATGAAGCTATTTGGCTTATTCAAGCAGGAGTTGGCAATTGACTTAGGAACAGCCAATACCCTGATTATACAAGACGGAGAAGTAGTAGTAGACGAACCATCTATCGTCGCTTCTAATCGTCGTACGACAGAGACTATCGCTGTTGGCCGAAAGGCTATGCAGATGCACGAGAAAACACACGAAGAAATCAAAACTATCCGCCCACTCAAGGATGGTGTGATTGCCGACTTTAAGGCGGCAGAAAACATGATCGAGGGGATGATTCGGATGATCGGCCGTAAACGCCGATTCTTCACCCACCTGAAGATGGTTATTTGTATTCCATCTGGTATTACCGAAGTGGAAAAGCGTGCTGTTTTTGACTCTGCTGATCACGTAGACTCCAAGGAGACATATCTGATTTACGAACCTATGGCAGCAGCCCTGGGTATTGGCTTGGATGTTGAAGAGCCAGTCGGAAACATGATCATCGACATAGGTGGTGGTACAACCGAGATCGCTGTTATTGCTCTCTCAGGTATCGTTACTGATCAATCTATCCGTACCGCTGGAGACGAACTGACTACAGATATCATGGCGTATATGAAGCGCCAACATAATATGCTGATCGGTGAGCGTACCGCTGAGCAAATTAAGATTCACGTTGGTTCGGCCCTGCCAGAATTGGATGACCCACCAGAGGATTTTGCTGTAAATGGCCGAGATTTGATGACGGGAATTCCTAAGCAGATTACTGTTTCTTATCAAGAGATTGCTTCGGCTTTAGATGAGTCCATTACGGCGATTGAAGAAGCAGTATTACGTGCTTTGGAAGCTACGCCACCAGAATTGGCAAGTGACATCTACCGTACAGGACTATACCTGACAGGTGGGGGAGCACTGCTCCGTGGATTGGATAAGCGGATTGCGTCGAAGACTAAGCTTCCTGTGCATATTGCCGAAGATCCACTTCGTGCTGTAGTACGAGGCACCAGCAAAGCCTTAGCGGATACAGAGCGCTACATGCCGATCCTGATCCCTCGAGGTAGCGTCTAGATTCATTTGAAATAACATTAGCTAATGAGCAGTATACTCCAAGTCTTTACGCGTCAAGGAGCCTTTTTCCTTTTTGCTGCGTTGGAGGTGGTCTGCCTTTATCTGATCATTACCTATAATGAGCCGCAACAAACGATTGCGGAGTCTTCATGGTCGTTGTATTCTGGCCAGTTTAAGGAAAGGGCAGATGTTACGCGCCGCTATTTTTCTTTGGAGTCATTAAATGAGCAGTTGCGGGAGGAAAATGCAGAATTGCTCAGGCGACTTCCTAATGCATTCTATACAGAGCATATCGATAGTGTGCTAGTTGAGGCGGATAGTTTGCGTCAACGCTATACCTACATCGGTGCTAAGGTGGTTAACAAATCTCCCTTGTCGGGGAATATTACTTACGTGCTAGACCGAGGGTATATCCACGGAGTGGAACCGCATCAGGGGGTGATCAATAGCGATGGTGTTGTTGGGGTAGTTACAAAGGTGTCGCAACGGCACTGCCGAGTAATGGCGCTTACGCATCGGGATGTTCGATTGAGTGCTGGACTGCGAAAGAAACCCTTCTTCGGTTCCCTGCATTGGGATGGTGGCGATATCAGAGAGGCCGTTCTATCTTCAATTCCAGAGTATGCGGATGTGAAAATCGGAGATACTGTGGAGACAACTGGTTACTCCAATATTTTTCCTACCGGAGTCGCACTTGGGGTTGTAAAGGATACGGAAGCGCAGTCGGGAGATAATACGCTTGAGTTACAAGTGTCGCTGTTCAATGATTTCTTTCGGGTTGAAAACGCCTACATTGTACGCGACCTACTGAAGTCAGATTTAGATCAACTGGATACAGAAGAATAATGGATAAGGCGATTCAGAATAGTATTATTCGTTTTTTCCTTTTGTGGATACTTCAGGTGTTCTTCCTGAAGCAAGTCTACTGGGGTTGGGGGGGTGAGATATATCTGCAAATTCATTTGTATCCGCTCTTTATTCTTCTTTTGCCATTACGTACCCCTCGTAGCCTGACCATTATCACTGCCTTTATTCTTGGCTTACTAGTGGATTGGTGGTATGAGAGCCCGGGTATGCATGCTGGAGCATTGGTGTTTACGGCATTTATGCGAGCCATTGTGCTGCGCATTCTGACGCCAAGAGAAGGGTACAGCATCAAAAGTCATCCTACCAAACGGTCACTTGGAGCTAACTGGTTTTTTCAGTATGCAGCTTCTTTGTTAGCATTACATCTGTTCTTTTATTATTCTTTGGAAGCATTTACCTTCGTATATTTCAAGACTATTCTCTTCAAGCTAGTGTTTAGCTGGGTAGCGTCCATGTTGGTCTTGCTAGTCAGCGTTTACATATTTAATCCGGAAGCGTAGCTACCCCGGATCAGGTGATAAAACGGATACTGTGGCAGTAGATCATAACAAGAATCGAGGGAGCATTATTCAAGTGGTTTTTATCATCGCCACTTTGGTGATTATTGGGCAATTGCTCAATCTCCAGGTGTTTAACCAATCTTTCCAAGAACGAGCAGAGGTTGCTGGATCTAGTTCTCAGCTAGAATATCCATCTCGTGGGCTGATCTTTGATCGTAATGGCGAACTATTAGTAGTGAACAAGCCGATCTATGATCTCATGTTCATCTATAACCAATTTGAAGATCACGCCGCCAATTTTGATACCACTAAGTTCTGTCGACTGCTTGGAGTAACCAAGGAATATTTCATTGCTGCCTTAGATAAGAATTGGCGAGATCCGCGCTATTCAAAAGCAAAGGCAGAACCTTTCCTGACGCGTTTGCCACAAGAGCAATATGCAACCTTGCAAGAGAGTCTATATGAGTTTCCGGGCTTCATTGTGCAGGAGCGTAATGCACGGGCTTATCCACACCGCAGTAGTGCTCACTTACTAGGGTACATTGGTGAGGTAGGACCCAAGTTGTTAGAAGATTCGGCGCATGTCTATAATGTGGGTGATTACACAGGAATCTCTGGCTTGGAACGAGAATACGAAGCTAACCTACGTGGAACGAAGGGTATACGTTTAGTGGAGAAAGATATTTACGGGAGGGTAATCGGAAGTGTTGAAGGTGGCGATAGAGATGTAGATGCACTGGCAGGCGACGATTTATTCTCTACCATTGACCTAGAGTTGCAGACTTACGGCGAGGAATTAATGCAAAATAAGATTGGTAGTATTGTTGCCATTGAACCAGCCACTGGTGAAATCCTGGCGATGATCAGTACTCCAACCTATGATCCAAGCTTGCTCGCCTTTGGACCTGAACGAGGGAAGAACTATGCTGCTCTTCTACAAGATTCACTGCAACCGTTCTTCAACCGTGGCATCCAAGCGGAGTATCCTCCGGGATCGTTGTTCAAGCCCTTGGTGGCCCTAATTGGTATGCAGGTGGGGACGTTACATTCGCAGCGTGGTATCAGTTGTCAAGGGGCATATTTCCTAAATGGAATGCGGCTAACGGGCTGTCATGGCCATCCGTATTGCAAGGATGTGGCTACGGCTATTCAGCACTCTTGTAATGCCTACTTTGTAACGGCGTTTCGCGAGATCATTGATCGCTTTCCAGATGAACGTACACCACGGGAAGGACTTACCGATTTCAATTCATACCTCTATAATTTCGGGATGGGTAAAGCACTTGGCATTGACTTTCCTGGAGAAAAGGGTGGTAACGTCCCTGGGCCTGCTGTTTACGATCGGGCCTATGCGCAAGAGACGGGCTGGAAGTCAGTCTGGCTGCGTTCTTTAGGTATCGGCCAGGGCGAGTTGTTGACCACTAATATCCAGCTAGCTAATATGGCAGCGGCTATTGCCAACCGGGGTTATTATTATACGCCCCACCTTACTCGCTCCTTCCGGACAGCTAAAGGGGACGAACGCATTGCCGAAATGTCATCTGAAAGACATGAAACGGGTATTGATGCTCAGCATTTTGAGCCCGTGATCGATGGAATGGAAATGGTAGTACGAGCAGGTACTGCTCAGGCCGCTTTTATTCCAGATATACCAATTTGTGGAAAAACCGGTACAGCGGAAAATAATCAACGTGGCGGACAGGACCACTCTATTTTCTTCGCCTTTGCTCCAAAGGAGAATCCCCAAATAGCCATCGCAGTGTATGTGGAAAATGGCGGCTGGGGTGGTAGTTATGCGGCTCCAATTGTAAGCTTAATGATTGAGCGTTACATCAAAGGAGAGATCAGCTCAAACCGTAGATGGCTAGAAGAGCGAATGTTTAATGCAGACCTGATTGGTCGGCAGCCCTAAAAGATGAAATAATGATCGTATCAGCCATTGTGGCGGCAGCACAGAATCAAGTAATTGGTGATGGGAATGATATTCCCTGGCGTTTGTCTTCAGATTTGAAGTATTTCAAGAAGGTTACGTCTGGCCATCATATCATCATGGGTCGTAAGACCTTTGATAGTATTGGAAAGCCGTTGCCTAAACGGACTAATGTAGTCCTTACGCGCGATCTGATGTATGCTGCAACAGGAGTTGTTGTTGCGCACTCGATTGAGGAAGCTTTGAGCATAGCTTATGATAATGGGGAAGAGGAGGTCTTCATAATCGGGGGCGGCCAGATTTATGAGCAAAGCCGTCCGTACTGGGATAAAGTCTATCTCACACGGGTAATGGCCAAGCCGGAAGGAGAAGTTCGCTTTCCAGAATTGTCAGCAGATGAATGGGAATTGATCAGTGAAGAACCACATTCTGCTGGCGAGCGGGATGAACACGATTACACGTTTGAGGTTTACACTAAGAAATAAAACTGCTTAAGACTATGAATAAGCTACACCTAAGCCTTCTGGCTATCGTTCTGGTATTTATGGCTTGTGAATCTAATGCACCAGCCGATACCACTTCCGACGGCCCGACTCTGGCGGAATACTTCGATAATACCGGACGTGATGACGTAATTAGTGGTGGCATTAAATTGATTCCAGTAAATACGCCAAGTGGTACGTTTAATGTGTGGACAAAGCGCACCGGAAATAATCCTACTATTAAGGTGCTGTTGCTACACGGTGGCCCCGGGGGAACCCACGAAGAATGGTTGGCTTGTGATAGTTACTTTCCTGGAGAAGGAATCGAGTATTATTACTACGATCAGTTAGGATCTCATTACAGTGATCAGCCGGAGGATAGTACGCTTTGGCGTACGGAGCGTTTTGTAGAAGAGGTGGAGCAAGCCCGTCAGGCCTTGGGGCTTACATCTGATAATTTCTATCTGATGGGGCAATCCTGGGGAGGTATTCTAGGAATGGAATACGCATTGAAATACCAGGCGAATCTAAAGGGATTGATCATCTCTAATATGATGGCGAGCTGTCCTGAATATGGAGCTTATGCTATGGAGGTGCTTGGACCTCAGATGGATCCTGCTCTATTCGAAGAAATTAAGGCCTTTGAAGCTGCTGAGGATTTTTCTAATCCTCGTTACATGGATATCCTTGTCAATCACCATTATACGGAGCATGTAATCCGTTTCCCCGTCGAGGAATGGCCTGAGCCTGTTAATCGCCTCTTTGGTCACATTAATCCAGACGTATATGTGCCTATGCAGGGGCCGAGCGAATTCGGTATTCGTGGTTTGTTAGCGGATTGGGACGTCAAGGACCGCCTTAAGGAAATTGAGGTGCCCACTCTCGTGATTGGCGCTGCGCACGATACGATGGATCCTGAACATATGGAATGGATGGCAAACGAGGTGCAAAATGGTCGATACCTACATTGCCCCAATGGCAGCCATTTGGCTCAATACGACGATCCAGAGCATTACTTCCCCGGCGTCATCCAATTCTTTAGGGACGTTGACGGAGGCACTTTTACAGCGGCAGAGTAAGTCTAAATTACAAGTCAATTTCTAGCCAAACTGGGCAGTGATCACTATGCACTGCATCTGGGCGGTGATGTGCATCCTTGATCTTGTCTACAAGGTTGTCAGAGACCGATTGGTAGTCGATCCGCCAGCCTTTGTTATTGGCACGAGCATTGGCGCGGTAACTCCACCAGCTGTATTCTACTTTTTCTGGAGAAACATGCCGGAAGGCATCGGTGAAGCCATCATTGAACCACTGGCTTAACCATTCGCGTTCGTCTGGAAGGAAGCCTGACGACTTCTTGTTCCGAACTGGATCGTGGATGTCGATGGGATGGTTGGCAATGTTATAGTCACCAACGATTATCAACTTCGGACGTTCTTTACGCAGTTCATTGATCCAGTTGTGGAAGTCTGCCAAGAACTCCATCTTGAAGTCCTGACGAACGTCACCTGAGGTGCCCGAAGGGAAGTAGCAATTCAGTAATGTCCAATCGCCAAAGTCGGTACGGATAATACGACCTTCGCTATCGTATTTTTCAATGCCACAACCAGCAACCACTTTGTCAGGTTGATGGCGCGTCATTGTAACAACGCCACTATAGCCTTTTTTCTCAGCAGAGTGCCAGTGATGTTCATAACCCAGGGCTTCAAAAGGAGCCATGTCTACCTGTTCGAGCATGGCCTTTGATTCCTGTAGGCATACGATATCAAAATTATTCTCTGCTAGCCATTCTGCTAGGCCTTTTCGGGCTGCTGCCCGAATACCGTTGACGTTGTAGGATACGATCTGCATGCGGCAAAAGTACGTATTTTACTGTAGCCAACTCTCTCTATCCAAGCTCCGAAATTGAATAGCTTCGGCTAAATGTTCAATCTTAATCTCCGGGCTATTGCTAAGATCAGCGATTGTGCGTGCTACCTTAAGGATACGATCGTAAGCTCTGGCTGACAGCTGTAGTCTTTCCATAGCTTTTTTAATGAGTAACGTGCCTGGTTTGCTGATTTGGCAGACCTCTCTCACCATCTGGCTTGGCATTTGAGCGTTAGCATAAATGGCTTTGTTATCGGCAAAGCGTTGTCGTTGCAACTCACGAGCATTGGCTACCCGGGTTCTGATATCTTCACTTTGCTCGCTAGGTCTGATCTGACTGGAAAGTTCGTCGTAGGATACGGGAGTAACTTCCACATGAAGATCAATACGATCCAATAGAGGCCCACTTATTTTGTTGAGGTATCGTTGGACGGCTGTTGGAGCGCAAGCACAGTCTTTTTCCGGATGATTGTGATAGCCACAAGGGCAAGGGTTCATTGAGGCTACCAACATGAAGCTAGCGGGGTAATCTACCGTCACACGTGCTCTTGAGATAGTGACACGTCGTTCTTCCATGGGCTGGCGCATCACCTCTAGTACGCTTCGTTTAAACTCAGGAAGTTCATCCAGGAAGAGCACACCATTATGCGCTAGGCTGATCTCCCCAGGGTTCGGGTGCGAACCGCCGCCTACCAGCGCCACATCACTAATGGTATGATGTGGTGCTCGAAAAGGACGTTGCGTAATAAGAGCTGAACCATTGGGTAATGTTCCGGCAACTGAGTGAATCTTCGTTGTTTCCAACGCCTCATGTAAGTTAAGAGGAGGTAGGATGGTTGGTAAACGCCGAGCCAGCATTGTCTTTCCTGCTCCAGGAGGACCTATGAGTACCACATTATGGCCTCCTGCCGCAGCAATTTCTAAAGCCCGTTTGATATTCTCTTGCCCACGAACATCTGCAAAGTCGACATCGTATTTACCCTCATCGGCAGCAAATTCATCTCGTGTTTCCACAAAGGTAGGTTGGAGTTCGAGTTGACCATCAAGGAAGCCAGCTGCCTCCGCTAAGGTGTTTACACCATAAACTTTAATGTCGTTGACAATTGCTGCTTCGCGCGCATTGGCCTTAGGTAGAATAATACCTTTGAATTTTTCTTTTCTTGCCTGAATGGCCATGGGTAGTGCACCGACGATAGGACGAAGACTACCATCTAGTGAAAGCTCCCCCATAATAACATACTGGTCGAGTTGCTCAGCCGCAATTTGGCGAGAACCTGCTAGGTAAGCTAAGGCAATGGGTAGATCGTACGCGGCTCCTTCTTTACGGATGTCAGCCGGTGCTAAATTCACGATAGTTTTTAGCCGGATAACCTCGAAACCACTGTTTTTAAGGGCGGGCTCCATTCGCATCATACCCTCCCGAACGGCATTGTCAGGTAGTCCCACTAAATGGTAAAACTGCTTTCCGTCGAAACCGGCATTACCCCCAGTATTTACTTCTACGGTAATGGTTTGCGCATCAACGCCCTGGACGGCGCTGGCAAAGGTTTTAACCAACATATTGAAAAGACTTAATCAAGTTATACAGGGTCATAAACCGATGAAATGAAGAAGTGGAATCGCTGATTGTAGGAAACCCTGATTGGGAATAACGCTGATTATAGGAATGGTACCTCTGAATAGTATCAAAGATACGGAATTTTCCGCTGGCCAGAGGTGGGAAAGAATGGAGTTTGATAGTACACATTAGATATCTATTTAGGCTTGATGGTGGTGGGAAGAGAGCAAATTAGGGCAAGCCGCCTGCGGCGGGCCCACCCACCTTCCGGTTCACCAATAACCCTCTACCTACCTAAGGTTTTGGGCACACCGATCGTGCTTGATTCTTGGCCTCTGTCAATATCAATCCGACCGTTCTTTCTACTCAGTACTTACATTCGATCAACGAACCGACTGAGTCCAGCATGTGTGATTGAGAGCCCTTTAGTAGAACTCCGTTTAGGCGAACTTGACCACATGTATGTCGTCGCCTCCGAGAAATCTAGATTAGCCAATCCAGATCAAGAGCACCTGCAGCCATTTGTTGATTACCCACTTTGACTGACAAGCACCTGCCTACTGCGGTAGAGATGGATCAACCCTGATTGCTTGAGCACCAAGTCTTGGCGAAAAGCGGCATCCATCGGCAATTGGCATTTACGCTGATGCGCTGCTCCTTTGTAGAGAACTGTGGGCGTCCTCTAGAAACAACTATGATTACAAACATCGGGGCCTGGTAGAAGAACTCAAAATTTTTCGGTTCCAATTTTTGACACCCATAATACTCCAGTACCAATGAGAAACGGCCCTAGAGTATACTCCAGAGCCGTTCTTGGTATCTTATAAGAGTAGGGGGTTAGCCCATCTCAGAAACTACTTCTTTTACCTGTGGAAGCATACGCTTTAACATGCCTTCGATTCCAGACTTCAAGGTCACAGTCGAACTTGGGCAGCCGCTGCAGGATCCTTGTAGGATTACCGTTACGATACCTTCTTTGAAGTGCTTGAACTCGATGTTGCCACCATCCATTTCGACAGCAGGCTTAACATACGTATCGATTAGCTCTTTAATCTTAGCTACGATCTCGGCATCATCTTCACTGTATTCATAGCTTGCGCCACGCTCAGCTTCGATAGCAGCCATTGCTTCAGCAAAACCTTCTTTGATAATTTCGCCGCCATCTTGCACGTAGCCCTTTATAAACTCTTTGAGCTTTAGCATGATGTCTTCCCAAGCGTAGTTAAACTCCTTGGTGACGGTTACGAAGTTGTTTGAAATGTAAACTCCCTTTACAAAAGGCTTGTCAAATAGTGCACTACCTAGTGCTGACCATTCGCGAGCCAGTTCTTCTTCTCTGAAATCAGCCGTGCCGCGGTATAACATGCGGTTGGTCACGAACTTTAATGACTCAGGATTAGGAGTTTGTTCCGTATATAATAGTACCGGACTTTTGGTAGCCGTGGTATTATCCATTGTTCACGTACTTTGTAGTCAGTTAATTGGACACACAAAAGTAACAACTGATCCTCGAATCGGTTGGATGCAATGCTCACTTATTTGGATTCTGTCTAAAAAAGACAATTCTCCAGGCTAAGCTTCTGCAATCAAGATGTACTGGTAGTTAAGCTCTGTATCGATTGCCTGTACGTTCTTGTAGCCGGCTTCATGAAGTAAATCTTCTACTTGATACAGTGGTGCTCGATGCGATCTTGGGCGAGGGCCAAGTGCAGTACGCTTACGCTTGAAGTCAACGATAACCAGTCGCCCTCCTTCCTGAATACAAGGTCTCAGCTTTTGAAGATAGGCCAACTTGTTTTCGATATACATGAAGGTGTTAACAATCAAGACAGCATCCACTTCTTTTACAGATAGGCTTGGAGCGTCTCTAGGAGTGAGGCGAGTTTCCAGACGAGGCTGAATATCGGCTGCTAACTCGAGAACCTTTGTACTGTCAATGAAGTCAAGGAAGTTCTGATCGATATCTAGAGCGATGACTTTTTCTGCCAAGGGAGTGATTCGCTTAGCAAAGAAACCTGGCCCTGACCCAATATCAGCAATCGTTTTATCCGACAAGTCGCCGTTGCCAAGTAGGCCAATGATAAGATTAGGGCGTTGCCACACCACTCGATCGGTATTCTCATAGGTGGCCTTGAATCCGTCTAGATCGAAAGAATCGACGCGTTCGCTTACTCGCTCGGGGGCGTTTGAGACAGGTTCGGTAGGTGTGGGGCTTTCATCTGGTGTACAGGACACCATGCCAATGGCGAGTAGGCATACCCAATAAAGTACTCGTAGATCAGGCATAAGTAGGTCGATAATTTGTGTAAAAATAGAAGTCCAGACTTAGCTCAACAAGTTTTTTAGTATTCCTTAACGTATCGGTATTATAGCCCTCTAACGTGAATAGTGGAAAATTAAAAAGTCCGAGCGCAGTATCTATTCAATTACTAGATAAAATTAATTGTCAATAATACCCATATAGGATACCGCATCTAGAGAACAAAAGTTCCAGGATTCGCATTCCACTATTGAAAAAGTTATCTAAACGCACCAGTGCTGCAAGATCATCAATTAGAAGGTTGGCTGAATAAAGGAAGAGCTTGGTTCGACGAACAAGGGTGGAAACCATTTCCTTTTCAGGAAAAAAGTTGGGCTGCTTATCTATCGGGACGAAGTGGATTGGTGAACGCACCTACGGGGAGCGGTAAGACATACTCCCTACTTATGCCGATTGTGCTCGAGTTCTTACAAGAGAAGCCTGAGCGGATAAAGCAGAAGACATACGGAGTACGGGCGATTTGGATAACCCCTATCCGAGCACTGACAAAAGAGATTCAGCAATCTGCTCAACGTCTCTTACAGGACCTGGATGTGGATTGGCAGGTGGCTATTCGTTCTGGTGATACGACTACTAGTCAGCGCAAGAAACAATTAACTACACCTCCAGAGATATTAATTACTACTCCGGAAAGTTTACATCTATTACTTGCTACCAAAGGATATGCCCGATACTTTCGCAATCTTAGGACGGTAGTTGTGGACGAGTGGCATGAGCTTATGGGCAGTAAGCGGGGTGTACAAATGGAGTTAGCACTATCTCGCTTACGTGGGCTGTTGCCGGAATTAAAAACCTGGGGGATATCGGCAACCATTGGCAATATGGACGAGGCCGTTGAAGTACTGTTCGGCCCCAACAGAGCAAAGGATGCATTGGTTATTCGGTCCAATATTCAAAAACGAGTTCGTATCCATACCGTACTACCAGACGAGGTGGAAAAGTTTCCATGGTCTGGGCACCTGGGCATTACACTTCTGGAGAAGGTGGTCCCCATTATTCAAAGTAGCCAGAGTACATTAATATTTACCAATACTAGGGCGCAGTGTGAGATCTGGTACCAACGCCTCTTGGATGTAGTACCTGATTTGGCGGGCATTATGGCAATGCACCACGGATCGATTTCTAGAGAGCTTCGTGATTGGGTAGAGACTGCGCTCCATGAGGGGCAACTCAAAGCAGTGGTCTGCACTTCTAGTTTAGACTTGGGGGTAGATTTTCGCCCCGTAGAAACAATTGTCCAAATCGGCAGTGCCAAAGGAGTATCCCGTTTCCTGCAACGTTCTGGCCGAAGTGGACACCAGCCGGGGGCGGAGAGTGTTATCCATTTTGTGCCTACTCATTCCTTAGAGATATTGGAGGGCCCCGCGCTTCGGCAAGCGGCTAAGGAACAACAATTAGAATCGCGGATCCCATATATTCGGTCCTTTGATGTGTTGGCGCAATATTTGGTCACACTGGCTGTTAGTGATGGCTTTCATCCAGCAGAAATCTTTGATGAAGTAAAGCAGACCTTTTGCTACCAAAGTATTAATGCTGACGAATGGGCATGGTTGCTTGCCTTTATTACTACCGGTGGCAGCTCCTTGGGCGCTTACGATGAATACAAGAAGGTGGTCGTTGAAAATGGGCTATATAAAGTGACCAGTCTGCGAATTGCTATGCGACATCGACTTGGTATTGGTGCTATTGTTAGCGACGGGAGTTTGCGTGTCAAATTTGTATCCGGTGGTTATTTGGGGACGGTTGAGGAGTGGTTTGTTGGTCAACTAAAAGTGGGAGACACCTTTTGGTTTGCTGGGCGGAGTTTGGAGTTTGTTCGCATAAAAGAAATGACAGTGCTGGTACGACTCAGTCGAAGGAAGAAAGGCAAAGTGCCAGCCTGGCTAGGTGGAAATCTACAGTGGAGCAACCAGCTGAGTGAATTCTTACGCAAGAAACTAAATGAGGTTGGAACGGAATCTGAGGAGGTCGAATTAAAAGCTCTACGACCACTGATGGAGATACAGGCTAGCCGCTCGCGAGTACCTAATGATCGAGAGCTGTTGATAGAGTACTTTAAGGATAGAGAAGGCTATCACCTCTTGTGTTATCCCTTGGAAGGGCGTTTTGTTAACGAAGGTCTTGTGAATTTACTGTCTTACCGGATCGGGAAGCAACAGCCCATTACTTTTAGCATTGCCGTCAATGACTATGGTTTTGAGCTGCTCAGTGATCAAGAAATTGATATTCGAAGCTTAGTCCATGATGGTTTGTTTTCGCTAGAAAACCTCAGTTCCGATATTCAATCAAGTATCAATACTACAGAAATGGCCAAGCGTCGCTTTCGTGATATCGCTAGCATTGCTGGTCTTATTTTCAAGGGGTTCCCAGGCAAGCAAAAACGGGATAAGCATCTACAGTCGAGTGCACAATTGTTCTTTGAAGTCTTTACCGACTACGAACCCAACAATTTGCTACTACTCCAGGCTTTTGAGGAAGTCATGACCTTTCAACTTGAGGAGGCGCGCTTGCGTATGGCACTAGAGCGTATTAACAGCCAAAAAATCTGCATTGAATATCCACAGAGGCCAACACCTTTCAGTTTCCCAATTTTGGTGGACCGTCTTCGGAGTCGGATGTCTTCGGAGCGATTGGCGGATCGCATTGCCAAGATGAAATTAAAGCTGGAAACTTAAAAAAATGGTAGTGCACCAGATGTAAGGCTGGGTAGCTGAAAAATTGGACAGTACGTATTTTAAAGTGACTAAACGATAAAATACTAATGCACTGCCCAAAATGTCTTTGTCGAAAGATA
>ENA-UENW01000219-UENW01000219.1-marine-metagenome-genome-assembly--contig:-NODE-219-length-30244-cov-4.009732_pt1 | contig 30244 bp, 24 predicted proteins | sample MGYA00237876_ERZ529329 | MGnify/ENA primary metagenome ERZ529329 (study PRJEB26372, sample SAMN05368346) | marine metagenome | biome: cultured habitat; feature: ocean water; material: water; isolation... | reverse complement strand
CACCTATGCGAAGCCGCAAATCATTTTTAAACATATGAATGCACTGCTGAAAAATACAGCAGGCACAATTTTCAAACAAACAGCAGAATGGCACTTCACCTGACTGCTGCATAATTCACACGATCATGCGCGTTGTATTCAGCGCTCTGTCGTTCGCGGCAGGGGTAGTATTGTTTTTCCTTTTTGCAAAGCTTTTGGTAGCAGGATTATTCTTTGCGCTAGGCTTAGCAGTCTTCGCCTTCTTCGTTAAGAAGCTTAAGCAGGCTCGATACGGATACGGCAAATGGCATCAAAGTCGCTTCGGCGCGGAGCATGCCTACGCCACCTATCGTTATCCTGCCGTCCAGTCTTTCGGAGAGTGGTCAGAAGATGGCACTTATAAGCACCGTACGATCACCGTACTGTAATTATTGCGCAGAAAATAAGTGCGATTTTCCAAGTTTTTCAAACAGTTGTCACACTTAAAGTGAAGCGTTTAGCCAACCATTATGAAAAACAAAATCACTATTTGTTTTCGTGCTGTCCCTAAGGAAAGCTAAAGGCAAAAAAGTCGGAAATGGGAAGTGTATTTCCTTACTCCACTTTCCATTCTCCGACTTCAACAGTGCTCCCATTAAGACAGGGAGGCCAACAATGTTTTATCACCAAATCAAACGTCAACAACTATGTGTAGAGGAATGAAATATCACCGCGGCTATGGCCGCCACCAAGGTCATCGTCACCCAGGAATGCGCCGGACTGGTGCACAAGTAAGTGTTCGAGAAATGGATGACCGCTATGAAATCTATTTGATTGCTGCGGGACGTACCCGCGAAGACTTCCGTCTGGATGTCGCAAATGACATTCTAACTATCCATGCTTCCGCACCGGAAAGCACGGAGGAAGGACAATGGCAAAAGCGCGAGTTCCGCTTCCGCAACTTTGAGCGCAGCTTCCAGCTGAGCGACAAGATCAACACTGAGGCCATTACAGCCAGCTATGATGCTGGGGTACTTACTATCGTTTTGCCAAAACATGAGGATAAAGTCACCCAACGTCGGGAGGTGACGATTGAATAATAGTAGGTGCTAACAGCACCTAGTCGGGATTTTTACTAGCACAATACTCGGCCCTCGCCCTTTTGGTGAGGGCCTTTTTATTGAACTGATTTAAACTTTTCTAATGGATTGCGCCTCAAGCCCTTATTGAACCTGGCTTCAGCGTTTTCCTCGCACGTACCTTCCAGGTATGCGCTCGGAAAGCCTCTTCGCCAGAACCCACAATAGCTCAGGCTCATCAGCACCACAAAAGTTTAAATCAGTTCATTGCTAAAACCACAAAAAAGCTATCTTAGCTTTAAATTTGAACAGATTCAAATAACGACTTAACCATTAAGCCATGACCAACAAGCAACTCATTCTGCGTAAGCGCCCAATAGGACTACCCGAAGCTGATACCTGGAGCCTGGATGAAAACCCAGTACCAGAACCAGCTGAAGGGCAGATGGTCGTACGCCATCACTATATTTCGCTAGACCCAGCCATGCGTGGCTGGATGAATGAGACGCGTTCCTACATCCCCCCTATTCCCTTAGGTGATGTGATGCGGGCTGGCTCCATTGGTGAAGTTGTGGCTTCCAAAATCGATAAATTCCAGGTGGGTGATGTCGTCACTGGTTGGGGTGGCGTACAAGAGCACTGCCTCACCGACGAGAAAAACTGGTACAAAGTAGACACCAGTCTAGCCCCTATGCCCGCCTATATTGGTACTTTAGGCATGCCAGGCATGACGGCTTACTTTGGCATCCTGGAAGTGGGTAAGGTCAAAGAAGGAGACGTCGTACTTGTTTCTGGTGCTGCCGGAGCTGTAGGTAGTGTCGTAGGCCAAATTGCTAAGATCAAGGGCTGCACGGTAGTAGGTATTGCTGGTGGGCCAGATAAGTGTAAGTATTTGACCGAAGAACTAGGCTTTGATGCCGCTATCGATTACAAAAATGAGAATGTAGCCAGTGCCCTAAAAGCACGTTGCCCTAAAGGAATTGATGTCTACTTCGATAATGTTGGTGGAGACATTCTAGATATGGCTTTGGCGCGCTTGCGCATGCACGCACGTGTGGTCATTTGCGGAGCAATCTCACAGTACAACAACACAACTCCAATCAAAGGCCCTAGCAACTACCTTTCCCTTCTGGTAAACCGCGCCACCATGCAGGGTATGGTAGTGATGGACTACGCCAAAGATTACTCCAAAGCAGCAATGGAAATGGGTATGTGGATGATGCAAGGGAAACTAAAGTCGCGCGAGGATGTGTATGAAGGCATCGAAAACTTCCACGAAACTTTCCTTCGTCTATTCAATGGTGAGAAGAAAGGGAAATTGGTCCTGAAGGTGATCTAAGGATACTGTTCTAAATCGTCTTGAATCGGCTAAGGGATTCTTTCTGAATAGCTGCTGCCATTACTTCCGCAAATTGATCTGGCGTACAGGCAAAGGCTGGAATGCCCATGTCGGCTAATTGCTGGGCATGGGCATGATCGTACGACCCCACGCCTTCATCACTTAAAGCAAGAAGGCCAATAAACTGCACGCCACTGGCTTGTAGGCGAGCTATTCGTTGGAACATTTCCGCCGGATTTCCGCCTTCGAATAGATCACTGAGCAAGAACATGATGGTGTCTTGTGGGCTAGTGACGACACCTTCGGTGTAAGTCAACGCTCGATTGATATCCGTACCTCCGCCAAGCTGCGTTGCGAAGAGTAGATCTACGGGATCAGGTAAGTGTTCCGTAAGGTCCACTACACTGGTATCAAAAGCAATAATTTGGGTACGGATGCTACGCAAGCTGGCTAGAATACAGCTGATCACGCCAGCGTAAACGACGCTTTCCGCCATAGAACCACTCTGATCGATCAGTAAGACTACATGGCGTAGTTGGTGTTGGCGTCGGGCGTAGCCGCGCAGTTCTACCGGAATAATGCTCTTGTACTCCGGTTGGTAATGCTTAAGGTTCCTATGGATGGTTTGCTTCCAATCAATATCTCCTGGGCGCGGACGACGGGTTCGAGCTGCTCGATGCAAGCTTCCGCGCACGGCCTGTAGTAAAGGCTGCCGTAGACGCTTCTCCAGCTCCTCCGTTACTTGCCGCACTAACTCCCGGGCTGTTTCCCGACTTCGGTCTGGAAGGATCTTGGATAAGCTCAATAGCGTGCCTACCAGATGCACATCCGGCACCACCGAAGACAACAGCTCCGGCTCCAACAGCATTCGATCCAAGCCTAGCTTATCCAGTGCATCGCGCTGCATAATTTGTACCACAGAAGAGGGAAAGTAACGTCGGATATCGCCTAGCCAGCGATTTACGTTTGGTGCGGAGGCACCCAAGCCTCCTTTTTTTTCACTATCGTAGAGGGCATCCAGGGTATTGCTCATACCCCGCATCTCTTCGCCCATATCTACTTCTCCGTCGGGATCCGCTTTACCGCCTAGAATCAGGCGCCATTTCTTTAAATGCTCCTCTTTGGGTTTACTCATGGTTGGAGGGCCATACCTTTTACGACAGCCGCAAGTGACGGTAGGAGTTCTGGCTGTTCCTCCAGGCTGTTACCTACTACAATACAATCGGCGCCTGCCTCCAAGGCTGCTGCCGCCTGCTCTTGTGAACGGATTCCGCCCCCTACAATTAGTGGCAAGTCATCAATCTCGGTACGGACTGCTTTGATCATCGCTTGTGATACCGGCCGAAGGGCTCCACTACCCGCATCGAGATAGATTGCTCGGTGCCCTAGATATTTGCCCGCCAATGCAGTAGCACGAGCAATCTCAGGCTTATCTGCTGGAATAGGTTGCGTATTACTCATATAGCCCACCGAGGTGGCATTGCCTCCATCGATGTACATGTAACCCGTTGGGATGACCTCTAACTGCATGCGCTTAATACGCGGTGCAGCCAAAACATGTTGGCCAATTAGCAACTCTGGGTTACGCCCCGAAATCATGGATAAAAAGAGAAGAGCATCCGCCTGAGCAGAAAGCTGATAGATACTTCCAGGAAAAAGGATAATGGGCAACTGCGTATGTGCCCTAAGTAAAGAGAGATAGTACTCCGCCTGTGTTTCGTTGACTAGGCTACCTCCCCAAAGAAAGTAGCTAACTCCTCCTTCATTTGCGAGCTCACAAAGACGAATAATAGCTTTGCGATTTGTTTTATCTGGATCAATTAGCACCGCTAATTGCTTTTCGCCCTGTTGGCGGGCGTTCAAGAGGGAAGAATAGATCATCAGGTTTGCCTTTGGCGATGTAGTGTATAGCTCTCCGGATAGGTGTCGCGAAGCTACCCTACCCTATAAAACAAAGATAGCAGAATCTATTCACTACGCAAGACGCCCTTCCAGCCTCTACTTCTTGCCGACAAAACAAGCAATCAGAGAATCAACTAGTTATAATTATACAGACAACAAGGGCTGACCATAAACCACTCGAAATAATACGCCTGGCAGATAAAACCTGATAATTGCCATTTACTTACTGCACTAAATAAATCTTCTGCTGCAATTACGGCTGAAAATTCCCTTTCTTAGCTTAGGATATCAACCTTTTGGCTGGAACCACATTCCACTCTCGACTATTTCTGGTTAATTAAGTACTGACTAGTATGAAAAAAACACTACTTCTCTTGGGGAGTATACTGACTTTGGGCTGCTTTTGCCTACAGGCTCAGGAGACCTTCCCTTACAACGGAATCAAAGACCAACGCGAAGGTTGGTATGCCTTCACCAATGCCGTGGTCATTCCGCAAGCTGGGCAGCAAATTGACAACGCTACCCTCGTCATTAAAGAAGGCCGTATTGTCAGCATTACCCCTGGAGGGGCGGTACCAGCAGGTGCTATTGAAATTGATGCTTCTGACAAGTACATTTACCCTTCGTTTATTGACGCTTATGCTGAATATGGCTTACCCGAAGCCAAAGCTGTTGGGCAACGCCCACGTCAGTTGCCACAAATGCTATCAAACAAGTCGGGTGCTTATTCCTGGAACGAAGCCCTTAAGCCAGAATTCCACGCTCATATGCTTTTCCAGCCTGACAACAAGACTGCTGGTGGCTTAAGAGAGATGGGCTTCGGCTTACTATCTTCTCATCAAAAAGACGGCATTAGCCGTGGTTCATCCGCCGTTGTCAGTCTCGGCGAAGGACGTGCGCACGAGTTAATCATTAAGGCGCAAGGAGCACACTATATGTCATTCCGCAAAGGTGTTTCCACGCAAAACTACCCAAACTCCTTGATGGGAATAATTGCATTGTTACGCCAGACCTACTTAGATGCTGACTGGTACAGCAATAACGAAAACGAAGATGTGAATCTGTCGTTGGAAGCCTGGAATAAATTACAGGGCCTACCTCAGGTTTTTGCTGTAGGAGATTGGCAGGAAGCGCTGCGTGCACTGCGCGTGGCAGAAGAATTTGACAAGGAATACATCATTAAAGGTACCGGAGATGAGTACCAGCGACTAGATGAACTAAAAGCCACCGGCGCGGCCTTTATCGTACCTGTGAAGTTTCCTGACGCCTACGAAGTGAGTGACCCATATGCAGCTCACCAATTAAGCCTGACGCAATTGCGCCATTGGGAAATGGCTCCATCCAATCCTGGCCAACTAGAAAACGCTGGCATCCGATTTGCCATCACTGCAGATGGACACAAAAAGGCCAAAGGCTTTTTAGCATCCTTGCGCAAAAGTGTTGAAAATGGCCTAAGCGAAGACGCTGCTCTTCAAGCACTCACTACTACTCCTGCAGCTATGCTAGGTATCTCATCTGATGCTGGCACACTAGAGGCCGGTAAGTGGGCCAACTTACTCATTACCTCTAAGCCATTATTTGCTAAGGGATGTGAAATCCACCACAACTGGGTACAAGGCGAACCTCATGTCCTAAAGCCTATGGATGCTCCAGACCTAAATGGCGAATATCGTCTACAAGCGGGTGCCCGAGCCTACAACATGACCATTAGTAACAAAGGAGCTAAGGTGACCGTAAGTGAGGACACCGAAATTGATGTTCAATACAAAACGCAGGGCGGTACCATTACCCTCACTTTTGCACAAGACGAAGGTGGGCCAATGATGCGCCTTAGCGGAATTATCGATGGAGATAACATGACTGGCCGTGGCCAAAACGGCAATGGTGAATGGATCGACTGGGAAGCTGAACGCGTAAGTGGCGGTGAAGACAAACCCGCTAGTGGAGGCAAAGAGCCTGAGGCTAAGAGTTATGTAAGTCAAGACACCTACCCTTATGGTGCCTTTGGTTGGAGCGAGCGTCCTACTGCTGAAACCGTAATCATCCGCAATGCTACTATATGGACCAATGAAGAACAAGGACGCCTTGAGAATTCTGACATCATGCTTCAAAATGGCAAGATTGCTCAGGTTGGTGGCACTATCCGCGGACCACGTGGCGCCGTAGAAATTGATGGTACCGACATGCACGTAACACCAGGCATCATTGACGAACACAGCCATATTGCCATTAGCCGTGGTGTAAATGAAAGCTCTCAAGAAAGTACAGCAGAAGTACGTATCGGAGATGTAGTGGACGCTACTGACATTGATATCTACCGTCAGCTCTCTGGAGGTGTAACGACTTCGCAACTATTACATGGATCGGCCAACCCAATTGGTGGGCAGTCGGCCATCATCAAACTACGCTGGGGCTTCAATGCGGACGATATGAAGTTTGAAGGTGCTCCTGGGTTTATCAAGTTTGCGCTTGGTGAAAACGTGAAGCAATCTAACCGTAGTGACAACTACCGCAGCCGCTACCCACAAACACGCATGGGTGTTGAGCAGGTATTTGAAAATTACTTCACTGAAGCCAAGCAATACGGCGAAGCCTTAGAAAGCGGAGAAGCTGTGCGCCGTGACCTTGAATTGGAAGCACTTCTTGAAATTCTGAATAGTGAACGTTTCATCACTTGCCACTCTTACCAGCAAGGAGAGATCAATATGCTCATGAAAGTGGCGGAGAGTTTTGACTTCCGCGTCAATACTTTCACTCACATTCTGGAAGGATATAAAGTAGCTGATATCATGGCCGAGCATGGCGCTGGTGGTTCCTCTTTCTCCGACTGGTGGGCATACAAGTACGAGGTAGTAGACGCTATCCCTTACAATGGTGCTATCATGCATGAGCAAGGTGTAACTGTAGCCTTCAACTCTGACGATGCTGAGATGGCTCGCCGCCTTAATCAGGAGGCTGCCAAGGCCGTACTATTTGGCGGATTATCCGAAGAAGAAGCGTTGAAATTTGTAACGCTCAACCCAGCCAAACTACTTCACATTGACGATCAGGTGGGAAGTCTCAAGGTAGGAAAGGATGCAGATATCGTGCTATGGACCGATAATCCATTATCTGTTTATGCTCGCGCTAAGCACACCTATATCGATGGCATTAAGTTCTATGACATGGACGAGGATGTAGATCGCCGTGCAGCTGTACAGGAGGAACGCAATGCCTTGATCCAAGCCATGCTTCAGGCCAAGAGCAAAGGAGCAAAAACGCAACAAGCACGAGGCCGTGGACAACGCCACTACCACTGTGACACTGCAGATGACGAAGCACACTAATTATCGTCCTGCTATTAACTAATGCTTAGACACCGATCGTGTCTCAATAATAAAAGAAGAGATGAAAAGACTTACATATATCCTCTTTCTATGCTGTTGTGCCAGTAGTCTGCTATTTGGCCAGCCACCCGTTCCGGCTCCGGCTCAGGACGGTCCTATTGCCATCATAGGTGGCACTGCCCACCTGGGCAATGGAGAAGTAATCGAAAATGCCCTTATCACTTTTGACGAAGGTAAAATCACTCGAGTAGATCGAGCAGACGCAAAAGTCGACCTCAGCGACCACCGACAGGTAAGCGCGGAAGGAAAGCATATCTATCCAGGATTTATTGCTCCCAACACCCAATTGGGTATTGTTGAAATTAGCGCAGTTCGAGCTACACGCGACAATGCTGAGGTAGGAGCTCTAAACCCTAACGCACGTACTATCATTGCCTACAGCACCGATTCACAAGTTACACCAACAGTGCGCGCTCGTGGCGTTTTGTACGCCCAGATCGTGCCACAAGGTGGACGCCTTTCTGGACAATCAAGCATCGTACAGTTAGATGCCTGGAATTGGGAAGATGCTGGTGTCAGTGTAGATGATGGACATCACCTGCGTTGGCCTCGCCGCCGAAGTTACAACTGGCGCCAAGGACGTTGGAGTGTAAACAAGAATTACCAAAGCGACGTAGATGCCGTGGAAGAGTTTCTCCGCCAGGCTCAGGCCTACTGCCAGAGTGATGCGGATGAGCGCAACTTGCGTTTAGATGCGGCCTGTGGCCTATTCAATGGTGAACAACGTCTATTTGTACATGCTAATCTGGCAGCTGACATCCAGCAAGCCGTTCTTCTTGCAAAAACGTTTGGCGTGCAGATGGTATTAGTTGGTGGTGCAGAAAGCTACATTGTAGCCGATATGCTAGCAGAATACGAAGTACCTGTTATCATAGGGCCAACACACGATCTGCCTAGCACATTAGACAGCGATGTAGATCAGACGTTCAAAACACCAGCCATGCTACATGCCGCTGGAGTAGACTTCTGTTTGAGCAACGAAGGTTTCTGGCAACAGCGAAACTTACCTTTTCAAGCAGGATCAGCAGTGGCTTATGGTTTACCTTACGAAGCAGCCGTAGAGGCCTTAACACTTGGAACTGCTCGCATCTTAGGCATTGACAAAGAGGTAGGCTCCCTGGAAACAGGCAAGGCGGCTTCTCTAATCATCACGGAAGGAGACGCGTTGGATATGCGGACAAACACCGTCGAACATGCCTTTATCTCTGGCCGGGAAATCAGCCTGGATAACAAGCAGGATCAGCTTTACCGCCGTTTCAAAACTAAGTACGAAAGACAGAAATAGCTTTTTGCCGGACGCCTGGCATTTCGCCCAGGCTTTTCCAGCATTTAATCTTTTCAATTGTTATATTTGTTATAATGGGTTCAGTGCTACCACTGGACCCATTATTTATAACTGCTGGTGCAAGGTTTAGGCCATGGCCATAACGGACCTTGAAATAGCGATCAAGAGCGAAAGAAAGGCTACTGCAAAATAGCAGGAGTAATTATGGTGCAGGAAGTTATATCAACAGAAGAGGATAAAAGACTCATCCAAAATGCTTATCGGCAATTGCTGCGATCAATCAAGTCCAACATGGACGACACTGATCGTAAGAATATCCGTATGGCCTATGAGCTGGCAGTAGAAGCCCATTCTACCCAACGCCGCAAGTCAGGTGAGCCCTACATATTACACCCAATTGCGGTAGCTCGTATTTGTGCAGAAGAAATTGGTCTGGGACCAACTGCTATCGTAGCTGCGCTTTTGCACGATGTAGTAGAAGATACGGATGTAACACTCCATGAGCTGCAAGATAAGTTTGGGGCCCGCATTACCAAGATGGTAGATGGTCTAACCAAACTGGATGGAGCCTACAATTCAGACAGCCCTCAGGCCGAAAACTTCAAGAAGGTCCTCAGTACGCTGGTAGAAGATGTTCGAATCGTCTTGATCAAGATGGCGGACCGGCTACACAACATGCGTACGCTCGGTGCTATGCCACCGCATAAGCAATTGAAAATTGCGGCGGAAACCAGTTACATCTACGCCCCCCTTGCACATCGCCTGGGACTATATGCCTTCCGTACAGAGTTTCTGGATTTGTGTATGAAAATCACAGATTCGGAGGATTACTTCTCGATTGCGAAAAAGCTTCAGGAGACTAAAAAGGCTCGGGAAGAATATATTTCATCCTTCATAGATCCATTAAAGGAACAACTAGAGGAAATAGGTATTAAGTATCGCATCTTCGGACGAGCGAAGTCGATCTATTCAATCTGGAACAAGCTCAAGAATAAGCAGGTTCCATTCGAAGAGATTTATGACCTCTTTGCCGTTCGGATTATTCTGGATGTAGAACCTAAGAAGGAAAAGCTATACTGCTGGCAGGTATATAGTGTTGTGACCGATGTCCATAAGCCAATCACGGAACGATTGAAGGATTGGATTACCACGCCTAAGGCGAATGGTTATGAATCCTTACACACTACTGTGGTGGGGCCTGGAGGTCGCTTTGTGGAAGTGCAAATTCGGACAGAGCGAATGGACGAAATCGCAGAGCGCGGTTTTGCAGCACACTGGAAATACAAAGGCGTCAATAATTCTGATGACGTTTTCGAGCGCTGGTTGGATAGCGTACGCGAAATCCTGGAAGACCCTGAGGGCAGCCCAGTAGAATTCGTAGATAGTTTCAAATCAAATAGCCTCTTCAACGAGGAAGTGTATGTGTATACGCCAAGAGGCGATATGCGCGTATTGCCGAAAGGAGCAACAGCGCTAGACTTTGCATTTAGCATCCACTCTGACGTAGGTTATCATTGTACGGCGATCAAAATCGACAATCAGATTGTCCCGATGGGGCGCCTGTTGAAGAATGGTGATCGTATTGAGGTCGTAACGAGTAATAATCAAAAACCTTCAGAGGGCTGGTTGAAGCTGGTTACAACCGGCAAAGCGAAGGCTAAGATTCGTTCGGCGATGAAGGAAGAGCGTCGCCGCAAGGGTGAGCTTGGCCGCGAAGCACTTGAGCGCAAGTTCAAGAATCTTCGGATTCAGTCGAATGATGATGCAATGGAAACGCTCGTTAAGCACTTCGGACTCACTAGCCATGTAGATCTCTACTATGCGATTGCCATGAACACCATTTCGGTAGTGGATATCTTCCGCACCTTTAAGGCCGAGCAGGGCAAGCTTAAGCTAATCGAAGAACCTCTCCCAAAGGAGGAGCCGAAGAGAGATGCTCCAATCAAGCGCCCAAGAAAGGATACAACTCAGGCACCACGCCTTACCATCAACGGAGAGCCCGGCGAACAGTATGATTACCACCTGGCAACTTGCTGTAACCCGGTACAGGGAGATAAGATATTCGCCTACTTAACCGCGAATGCCGGCTTGAAAATTCACCGGATCAATTGCCCGAACGCCACCAACCTCATGGTCAACTATGGTTACCGGATCATGAAGGCAGACTGGTCTAATGATTCGCCACAGACCAACTTCGTGACGAAGCTGAAGATTACGGGTATTGATGATGGCCCCGGTGTTATCGAACGACTAACATCTCAACTATCGCTAATGGGGCTTAATATCCGCTCCATGAATATTGCGGGTAAGGAAGGCTTTTTCGAATCCGAATTAAGCTTAGTCGTTGCAAATACGGACCAACTCAACCAAGCGACCCGGGCTTTGAAAAACTTGTCGAACATCTCAACTGTTACCAGAATAGAGTAATCTAGAATTATGATTAAGGAAGAAGCAAATACCAATACTATCGAGGCCGTAAAAAACATCTTCTCCTCTCACCTGGAGAAGAACGGTTTGCGCAAGACGCCTGAGCGGTATGCTATTCTGGAAGAAATCTATAAGCGTACGGATCACTTCGATGCTGAGGCATTGTATATTCATATGAAGACCCAAAACTATCGGGTCAGCCGGGCTACGGTTTATAATACTTTGGAATTGTTGGTGAATTGTGATTTGGTCACCAAGCACCAGTTTGGCAAGAACCTCGCACAGTACGAAAAGTCTTATGGCTACAAGCAACACGACCACTTAATCTGTGTAGACTGTGGCAAAGTGTTGGAATTCTGCGATCCGCGCATCCAACAAATCAAAAGTATGATGGGTGATCTTTTGCGTTTTAATATTACCCACCATTCGCTCAATCTTTATGGAGAATGCGAGGGGGCCTGTGAACGGACCCGAAAAGCGGATTCACCAGATAACAAAGTGGAGGAAGTTCGCTAATTTTATCGCATGGATCAAGCCTATGCTTTCAGTCAGTCGGGTGATATCAAAGTGCTACAGGTAAATAACCTGCTTAGTGAATTTACCAACCGAGAAATTCTCCTTCAAGCACAAGATTGTATTGACCAGGGTTTTACTAAATTTGTCGTGAATTTAGAAGGGATGCCTTATACGAACAGTGTAGGGCTCAATTTTTTAATATCCCTGCAGGCTCGTTGCCAGGATCGCAAAGGCGCTTTGGCTGTAGCCAATGTTTCACAAAAGATCATTCAACTGCTGGAGGTCACCAAGCTTCAGCCGTTATTTACGATAACCGAATCAGTGGAGGAAGCACTCACACTGATCAACGAATTGTAATGATGAGAGCCGGTCGAATGTCCGGCGCCGTTATAATTCGTCAAACAGTTTCACCGCATGACGGTAGATGTACTACTTGGCCTCCAGTGGGGCGACGAAGGGAAAGGTAAGGTTGTGGATTATCTTGCACCCCGCTACGATATCATTGCTCGCTTTCAAGGTGGGCCTAACGCCGGGCACACACTGGTCTTCGAAGGAAAAAAGCACGTTCTACATACGGTACCATCCGGAATCTTCCGGGAAGCACAAGTCAACCTCATCGGTAATGGCGTTGTGATTGACCCGATTACGCTGGAACGAGAGCTTGATGAGCTCGATGCTGCTGAAGTAGACTACATCGATCGACTCTTTGTAGCACGTAAGGCTCATCTGATTTTGCCTACACACCGCTACCTGGATAAAGCCAGCGAAACAGCGAAGGGCAAATCTAAGATCGGTTCTACGCTGAAGGGTATTGGTCCAACCTACATGGATAAAACAGGCCGCAATGGTTTGCGCGTAGGCGATATTGAAGCTGCTGACTTCATGGATCGCTACAATGCGCTTAAAGCCAAGCACCAAGAACTGCTAAAGATCTACCCTGATGTAGAGTTTGACCTGGCTGGTGAAGAAGCAAAATGGATGGCATCCATCGAGCGCTTGCGTCAGCTCAAACTAGTAGATGGCGAATACTTCGTGAATAGTTCACTGAATTCGGGTAAGCGCATCCTAGCAGAAGGAGCACAAGGCTCTATGCTAGACATAGACTACGGTACCTATCCTTTTGTAACCTCCTCTAACACCATCACTGCTGGTGTTTGTACAGGCCTGGGTGTAAGCCCACAAAAAATTGGTGAGGTTATTGGTATCACTAAGGCCTACTGTACGCGTGTAGGTTCGGGGCCTTTCCCTACGGAGCTGTTCGATGAGATGGGTGAGTTCCTACGTAAAGAAGGTGCTGAATTCGGTGCCACAACAGGCCGCCCACGTCGTTGTGGTTGGATTGATCTGCCGCAACTGCGTTATACCATCATGCTAAATGGTGTTACACAACTAGTGGTAACGAAGATCGACGTTCTCAATAAATTGGAGGCCATCGAAATGGCAACTGCCTACGAATCCAATGGAGAACAAACGGATCAACTTCCGTACGATCTTTGCGACGATACCTGTAAGCCTGTATACGAATCGTTCCCAGGTTGGGGAAGCGATCTGGAGCGTGCTGCCACTTATGGTATGCTACCGGAAGCTGCTCAGAAGTACGTGGAGGAGCTGGAGGCTCGTCTACAAGTACCAGTAGCAATGGTATCTACCGGACCAGGCCGTCGCCAGCTGTTGGAGAAGATCCAGGCCTAGGGCTTTAACAATCAAGTTTGGACAGAAAGATCACAATCTGGTGCAATCCTTGTACCTTTGCGGCCCCATATCAGACAAGCAAAAAACAGAAATGGAGAACGGCAAAGAGATTCGCCTGAGTGTGTTAGAGGATGCGGAGGTGCAGGCAGCAGTACAAGAGTTGTTCAGCAACAAAAGCTTGCTGGAACATATGCAGCGGGCCCTTCCTAAGGAAATGCACGACCTACTGCTTAAGGCAGTAAATGAAGTACACAGCACGGTGGACTTCCAGGTAAAAATGATGCTTCCATTCCTTCATTTTGTGGAAAAGCATAGCATCAGTGAACTGAGTGTAAGTGGTCTGGAGCAATTAGATCCTCAACAGAAATATCTGTTCATCTCCAACCACCGAGATATTGGCCTTGATTCAGCCTTTCTCAATCAGGCGCTTTTCGAAGCTGGCTTCACGACTACACAAATAGCCATCGGCGACAACCTGATGACGCACCGCCTGGCGGAGCTCATCTTTCGCATAAATAAGAGCTTTGCTGTTTTGCGTTCTGGCACCCCAAGAGAGCTATACCAGCACTCTATCCGCATGTCGTCCTACATCCATGAGATGATTCATACTGGACAGGACTCCATCTGGCTAGCTCAACGAGAAGGACGCGCCAAGGATGGTAATGACTTCACGCAAGTGGGTATATTGAAAATGTTGAGTCTGAGCAAAAAGGATGATCTGATTGACCATCTACAGGAGCTCAACATCGTTCCGGTTGCCATTTCCTACGAGCATGACCCCACCGGCTTGGCAAAAACCTTGGAATACCTCCATAAACTTCGCGACCCCGAGTACAAAAAGTCGTTCAAAGCCGACATCCAGCATATCATCATGGGCATTTTTGGTCAAAAAGGCAATGTGCATTTGCACTTTGGTGCTCCACTTCGTCCTAAACTGGAAACCCTACGTGAGCTTCCAAACGCCAAAAAGCAGCTGGCCGCAATGGTAGAAATGATTGATGAATCCATTCATACCAACTACCGCCTCCACCCTATCAATCACGCAGCATTAGACTTACTTGAAGGAAGAGCAAAAGTATCTGAACACTATACCGGCAGTGAGCGAGCCAAATGCATAGCGTTCTTCAAGGAGCAGCTAGCGGAGATTCCGCAGGAGCAATACGAGGCGGGCAAGGAATACCTCCTGGGCATGTACGCTAATCCCGTGCGGAATAGCAAGGCTTAGAATTTACCGGAAATCAACGGGGTACGAAGGAAGCAGAGTAGGTATTATCTTTAGCAGATATTTAAAACCACACCTGTCTATGCCTTCCTTGTCTTATCCGCTTTCCAGCTTATCGCTGGCCCTCGTACTCAGTATACTATTTGCTTGCCAATCAGAGCCTGCTACTGATTTAGGTCAGGTAGCTATGATTCCGAAACCAGTAGAAGTTATCGCTGACAGCAGCAACTTTGTCCTTTGTACTAGCACTACTATTGAGGTAGCAGATGATCCGGTCTTAAAGGAACTAGCAGAATATCTACAGCAAAGTATTAAAGAAGCTACCGGCCTGGAAGCAGCGTTGAAGATTGGAGAAGCGGGAAAAAGCTGCTGCAATATTGTTTTGGCCTACAGTGAAGAAAGACCTGCTGTACCCGAATCTCACAATATCACTATCGACAAAAAAACGGTCACCATCCTTGCTGGCAAAGGGGATGCCGCTGGCCTGATGCGGGGGATACAGACCTTCAGACAACTCATTCCTCTGGAACCCAGTGCTGACAAAGAAGATCATTGGAAAATTCCCACTGGCCGAATCGTGGATCAGCCAATGTATGGATATAGAGGAATGATGCTTGATGTGTCGCGACACTTTTTCTCCGTTGAGGATGTCAAGCGCGTCATAGATTTGATTGCCCTGTATAAAATCAACTACCTACACCTTCACTTGGCGGATGATCAAGGATGGCGCATCGAAATAAAATCGTGGCCTCGTTTGACAGAAATTGGAGGCAGCACCGAAGTAGGCGGAGGACCTGGTGGTTTTTACACCCAAGAAGACTATCGGGAAATCGTGGCGTATGCACAATCGCGCTACATTACAATTGTGCCGGAGATTGATATGCCTGGGCACACTAATGCTGCTTTAGCTTCCTATCCAGAATTAAACTGCAGTGGTGTTTCACCGGACTTGTATACCGGTACGGACGTAGGCTTCAGCACACTCTGTACCAGTAAGGAGGTGGTCTATCAATTTGTAGATGATGTGATGCGGGAACTAGCAGACATGACCCCGGGTCGCTATATCCACGTTGGCGGAGATGAGTCGCATATAACTGCACTGGAAGACTACATTCCGTTTATCGAGCGTGTGAATGGAATTGTAACAAAATACAATAAGACCATGATGGGATGGGACGAGATTTCACACGCAGCTATCACTCCAGGATCAGTGGTACAATATTGGCGACACGCTGAAAACGCGATTCGTGGCGTAGAGAAAGGAGCCAGTGTCCTACTCTCCCCTGCCCACAAGGTGTACCTGGACATGCAATATGATTCCACTACTGAACTGGGCCTACATTGGGCCGCGTATATCGAAGTGGATAGCGCGTACCAATGGGCACCAAGTCAGTTGGTAGAGGGCCTTGACGCTGATGCGATTATTGGCATCGAATCACCACTATGGAGTGAAACTGTTACCACAATTGACGACATTGAGTATATGGTATTCCCACGCCTGCTTGCCCATGCTGAGCTAGGCTGGTCCGCCACTAAAAATCATAACTGGGCTGATTTCAAGCGACGTTTCCAAGCCTATGTTCCATTCTTGGATCGACTCGAAGTAAACTACTACCGATCTCCTAAAATGGAGTAACACAGCATTGGAAACATCACCTGGATAATAGCAATCAGTTAGAGTCGTGAATTTAATTTAATGACCTTGCAGTGATCCAAGACACTCAGTGGAATATGATGCAAGTCAAAATTAAAGCAGGAATGAGAAGAAGCTTCTTCGGCAACCGGTATCCTCAACTGACATATCGGGGTATTAGTAAAGCCCAGAGTTTTGCCGTTCTCGTCCAAAAAGGAAACACGGTTTGATAATGGAACACGTAGGCGTCTGGCAGTATTTGGGGAAGGAACGTCCAGTAAACAGAATTCAATATGGTAGGACGCCCCAGCTGCCTCCGAATTTCTTTCCATACGTTCAATAATATACTGACTCGAAACCTCTATGGGCTCGCCATCTAGCATAATCGTAAAATCAGTAGGAATTCCGCCTAGTGTTTGCATGATCGACTGTGCGGAAAGGGAGGTAAGGGTAAAACAGAGACAAGCAAGTAAGAGAGATCTAATCATAACGGTACGTTTTATTAATAAAGGATCTCAATCAAAATACTGTTCATGGCTTCATTCATCAAGCTCTTAACATTACTTTAGGCTGTACTAAAGCAGGAGATTGCTGATTTATGATTTGCATAACATAAGATGTAGTCTGCCTAGCTAATTAACAAACCTCAACTGATGATCACTTATCGCTTAGCTACCGTAAATGACCTCCCAACACTCAACCAAATCAGCTGGCAATCCAAAGCCTTTTGGGGGTACCCGGAAGAGTGGATGGAACAATGGAGAGAAGACCTGACCATTACCGAAGAAATACTCAACACACAATCAGTCCTGCTGTTGGAGGAAGGTGGTGCGACGATTGGATTCTGCGTGATCTCCGAAGAAGCTACCCAATACGAAGTAGAGCACCTGTGGATTTTACCAGGGCATATTGGGAAGGGGTTTGGCAAACAGTTATTGAATCGCGCGCTAGCTAAATTCACTACTACTCAAAAGCCTATACAGGTGGTCGCTGACCCGAACGCGGAATCCTTCTATCAACGACAAGGATTCGAAACCTTTAAGCAACTAGAAAGCTCGCCAGCGGGAAGGTTTTTGCCCGTAATGCAGAAGGTCAACACCCCAAGCTAATTTCAAGACAAAAAAATCCCGAGCGAAGCCGTAGCTCCGCCCGGGACGTGGTATGATTCGATTGATTCAACTCAACTTTTACTGTTGCAGACAGGATCGAATCGACTGCTAACTATCTATGATTTTACAAAACGCTTAGTAACGATCTGTTGTCCGTCGTTGATGCGTAGCATGTAAGTACCTGCTGGCAAGCCAGACACATCAATTGTGCTTTGTACCTGCTCAGAGGAAATTACATTGCGGTAGCGCATAGCACCATCTAACTGGAAGATCATCACCTCCACATTGCTTGCTTCTACACTTGTGTTCAACTGAACTTGTAGTTGATTAACTGCTGGGTTAGGATATACCTGCACATCAAGTACTGCTGGGTCAGAAACTACAGCATCACTAGTTGGTACATTAGACTGGAAGCCTTCTGTACGGTTTACCGTCACGAAGTTGTCTGACAAGTTAAAACAACCATCGCTCAATGCTACCTCAGCTGCATTCTGTCCGGCCTCCGCAATAAGATCGCCAGCGTAAGACAATCCCCATACGCGACAAATACCAGTTCCTGCGCCCTCGAAGTTAACCGTATTACCACCTGGTACTGCCAGGATGTTATTCTGATCGTCCGTTACCACGTAAGTGAAGTTTGCACCTAGTGCACCGTCCGTCGTAAAGGCTACCTCATCATCGATGCCGTCACCTACAGTTACAGTGATGTCAGTTTCGCCATCAACAGTGGAAACTGAACCACCGTTTACTTCGATACGCTCTACTGAAATTGGATTCGACAAGCTGAAGCATCCTTGTAGGTCGTTGGCGTTCATGCCTACCTCTGCTCCTACTAGACCATCCTCGAAGCTCAAGTGCCAGATCAAGCATGTACCAGGACCTGCTCCGTCAAAGTCTACTACGCTTGGCATTGGTGGCAAACCTAGGATATTACCCTGGTCATCGGTGATTACCCAAGCAGAGTTCGTACCGCTATTACCACTCAAAGTAATTGAGTCAGGCTCTAGCATATCTGCGATACCATCGCTAACACAGACTGTGAATGGACCACCTTCTAATGTACCACCTTCTGGCTGGTTGCGGACTACTGCAATCGGATTAGATAGATCGTAACAACCTTGTAGGTCAGCAGCATTCATGCCTACTTCAGCGCCTACCAGGCCATCCTCGAAACTAATGTGCCAAATCAAGCATGTACCAGGACCCGCTCCATCAAAATCAACTGCACTTGGCATTGGTGGCAAGCCTAGGATATTTCCTTGGTCGTCCGTTACTACCCACGCAGAGTTCGTACCGCTGTTGCCACTCAATGTGATTGAGCCAGGCTCCAATATATCAGCCTCACCATCACCTACACAGAAGGTAAATGGACCACCTTCTAGCGTACCGCCATTCACATTACATAGTTCTTCACAATCGTCCGTACGATTTACTGAAATTGGATTAGACAAGCTGAAACAACCTTGTAGATCACCAGCATTCATACCTACCTCTGCACCTACGAGACCATCTTCAAAGCTCAAGTGCCAGATCAGACAAACACCTACACCGGCACCGTCAAAGTCTACTGCTTCCGGGCTTGGTGGCAAGCCTAGGATATTTCCTTGCTCGTCTGTTACTACCCACGCAGAGTTCGTACCGCTATTGCCACTCAATGTGATGCCAGAAACATTATCTGCAACGCCGTCACCTACACAGAATTCGTATACACCACCTTCAAGAACACCGCCTTCTGGTTGATTGCGGAATACTGAAATTGGATTAGATAAGCTGAAGCAACCCTGAAGGTCGTTGGCATTCATACCAACTTCAGCACCTTCTAGACCGTCTTCAAAACTCAAGTGCCAGATCAAACAGGTACCAGGACCTGCTCCATCAAAATCAACTACACTTGGCATTGGTGGAAGACCTAAGATATTACCCTGATCATCGGTAACAACCCACGCAGAGTTCGTACCACTGTTACCGCTCAATGTGATTGAGCCAGGCTCCAACATATCTGCTTCGCCATCACCTACACAGAAAGTGAATGGTCCGCCCTCGAGCGTACCACCGTCTGGCTGAGTACGGAATACCGAAATTGGGTTAGATAGACTGTAACAGCCCTGCAGGTCATTGGCGTTCATACCAACTTCAGCTCCTACTAAGCCATCAACAAAACTTAGGTGCCAGACCAGGCAAGTGCCTACGCCGGCTCCGTCAAAATCAACTACATCAGGGCTAGGCGGAAGGCCTAGGATATTCCCTTGATCGTCCGTTACTACCCAAGCAGAGTTTGCACTCACATTACCGGTCAGCGTAATTGCGCCCGGCTCGATCATATCAGGCTCTCCATCACCTACACAAAAGGTAAACGGACCACCTTCCAGCGTACCACCTTCCTGGCCGCCATTACTATCAATTTCTATGAAGTTGGATGAAAGTGCATAACAACCAGAGGCAAGCTCAGTGTCGTTTAGATTATCGCCTACTTCAGCAGTGATTGATCCGATTAAGCTAAAGGCATAAACACGTAGGTTGTCCCCTAAACCTGCAAAATCGATCGTACCAGAATAGTCAATGTAGACAATCTCGTCAGCTGCATCAACTACCACATAAGCGCGTGGCAAAGCCCCGGGCTTAGAACGAAAACGGATAACAGCAGGGCCGCTGCCATCATCACAGAAAGAGGCTTCAAAACCTGGGGCTAGGCTGATCTGCCCCGGAAAACATGGAAACTGCGCTTGGACACTTCCAGAAAGAAGCAGTGCGAATCCAAGAAAAAGTAATCTTGATAACATCATTTTGGTGTTTGGTGTGAAATATTTGGTTCGTGTGTTTCAGGATACAAGTAGGCATAGCAATGCCAGGCGACACCATGGGCGTCACAAATACAGTCCTAAGCTCGTTCGAGCTCCTCTACTGATGTTCAGGGAGTCGTAAGACAGGTGGGCAGGCTACATTAGAAGGGAAAGGGGAGGAATAGACCAATAAAAATCATTTGGTTTTTTCCCTAACTAATGGCTCCTTAATGATTATGATGCGAAATAACAGTATAGAAATCACAAAAGTATCACAGTAACATAGCCATTCTATAACAGGTTCAGAAAAGGCGGAAAAACAGACTAAACACCTAACAAAAATTGACAAAAATTAACATCCACGAAACATACTTTGGCAGGAGTGTGAAATAATGCAGGCAGACCTAATAATCATCTTTTCTCCCCAAAAATATCGTACTTTTGTGGTGCCCAAATGCCTGTTTCTCAGAACCAGAAGGCATTTACAACCATTTTATTTGTAGGGTATAAGCCCAACTAACCAAAACAACCAAATTTAAAAATCAGCAGCTTATGGCGCAGGTAGAACTGATCATGCCCAAAATGGGTGAAAGTATCATGGAGGCTACCATCCTCAACTGGGTCAAGAAAGAAGGTGACGAGGTCGAGATGGACGAAACCATCCTAGAAATTGCTACCGATAAAGTAGATTCGGAAGTACCTAGTCCCGTAGCGGGTCGCATCGCTAAGATCCTTTACCAGGTCGATGACACCGTAGAAATTGGTAAAGTAATTGCCGTTATCGAAACGGAAGGCGAGAATGCATCTCCTGCCGCCACACCAAGTGTAGCAGAACCTGCCGCTGAAGAATCTGCTCCAGCAGCTAGTGCAAAACCTGCAGAGGCCGCTGCTGCTCCTGCCGCACCACAGCAACAACCAGCCACAGCTACCGCCTCTGTTAGTAGTACGGAAGGTCGTTTCTACAGCCCATTGGTACGCAACATTGCTAAAGAAGAAGGTATTTCCCAAGCTGAGCTCGACCTTGTCGCTGGTAGTGGCAAAGACGGAAGAGTAACCAAGAAAGACATTCTGGCCTACGTACAGAATCGCTCTTCGGCGCCAGCTCCACAGCAAGTTGTTCAACCTACTGCTCCTAGCGCTCCGGCACCAAGTGCTCCAGCTATTGATCAACCGATAGTATCTGCACCAGTTGATGTTTCGGGCAAGGGTAATGTGGAAATCATCGAGATGGATCGTATGCGCCGTCTTATTGCCGACCACATGGTGAAGTCAAAACACACCTCACCGCACGTAACTTCTTTCGTAGAAGCAGATGTAACGCCTATCGTAGAGTGGCGTAACCGCAATAAGCACGCCTTCCAGCAGAAGTTTGGGGAGAAGATCACCTTCACACCAATCTTCATCGAGGCCATCGTACGTGCCATCCATGACTACCCAATGATCAACGTATCAGTGGAGGGCACCAATATCATTCGCAAGAAAGATATCAACATCGGTATGGCAGCGGCTCTACCAAGCGGCAACCTTATCGTACCAGTTATCAAAAAGGCAGATCACTTGAGCTTGATTGGCTTGACTAAGTCTGTGAATGATTTGGCTGGACGTGCGCGTAATAACAAATTGAAGCCAGAAGAAATTCAGGATGGTACTTTCACCGTAACCAACGTGGGTACTTTCGGCAACGTAATGGGCACGCCTATTATTAATCAACCACAGGTAGCTATTATGGCCGTAGGAGCAATCCGTAAGCGTCCGGCAGTAGTTGAAACTGAATATGGTGATTTGGTAGCGGTGCGTCACATGATGTTCCTATCCCTTTCTTACGATCACCGTGTGGTTGATGGTATGTTGGGTGGTTCTTTCTTACGTCGCGTAGCGGATTACATGGAGGCCTTTGATCCTAACCGCCCACTATAGTTAATTTTTTGAGGGTGCCACGCGGTACCTGATTGCCAATAAAAAACGGCTCCTGGAGTAAGACTCAGGAGCCGTTTTGCTTTAAAAAAGGTCACCTTAAAGCGGATATCCCGTTAGCATGAGGCCAACGATCCCAATGAGGCAACCGAGGATGAGCCAAAAGCGCACATCCCCCAGAAGCTGGTTTTTGTTCATGTCAACATCCTGTTTAAAAGTACATTGGCTACTCGACTCAGCTGCAACGCCCCGTTGTACTAGGTCGAGACAAAGTGTAAAATGTTTGTTCTACTATTACCTATACCAAAAAGGATGCCAACACAATTTTTTATAATATGTTCTGGTGTTTCATAGGGCCTAATTAAGTGGTCTTCTTGAAGGATTCACTCGCATATTCTCCCTCCAACTCCTCTCCTATTTGGTCGGTAAATAAAGAACTCCCCAGCACCAACGAAGGTGCTGAGGAGCCAATTCAGGAAGTTGTTTCTAATGACTATTATTCGCCTTGACCCAGAGAATATGCCCGACGACCTTCGAATTCGTAGAAATTCTCTGTCTTGATGAAGTTCAAACCTGACTTGTGCAAACGGTCCATCAGCTCTAGTACTTGGCGGTAAGCTACCTGAGCAGTTTCTGCCTCAGCACTAGATACAAAGCGGCAACGCCAGTGGTCTGTACAGAAAGTTTCTGGCAAGCCGTTAGGATACACCTTCACACCACGATTGGTGATCATCTTCAGGCGCATGTCCTTGCCAGCAATCGCTTCTAGTTGCTTGCCTAATTTGTTGGGGTTACGGTCGCCTTCATTCCAATCGATAAAGACGTCCGCACCTACTAGATCCTTCGATACTGGAGCTGTAGGTTTCAATTCGATACGGATAGGCTCGCTAGCCTGTCCTGGCTCAATCGGCTTGATACGACGTGGCAATTTGCCCAAACGCTCGATTACGCAGCGAGCAAAGCCCTGAGTGCCCGTACGCAGCAGCGTATAGGTCTCTCCGGCGATATCTGCCGTGTGAATACCATCTTCAAGGGTACGCAATAGCGCGTTCATAATGCGAGCGGCAATCTCTGGCTGACCAATGTGCTCCAGCATCATACAAGAGGCATGGATAAGACCAGAAGGGTTAGCGACATCCTGGCCGGCGATATCAGGTGCAGAACCGTGTACCGCTTCGAACATAGCTACTTCGTCACCGATGTTCGCAGAGCCTCCCAGACCTACAGAACCTGCTACTTGTGCTGTGATATCAGAAAGGATATCACCGTAGAGATTCAACGTAACAATCACATCAAACTTCTCCGGATTGGTTGCCAAGTGAGCAGAACCAATGTCAATGATATAGTGATCAGCATCGATATCTGGATACTCCGTTGCTACCTCACGGAACACAGAATGGAACAAGCCATCGGTATGCTTCATGATGTTGTCCTTGGTCATGCAAGTCACCTTCTTGCGATCATTCGCACGGGCATATTCAAAGGCGTAGCGAATGATACGCTCACAACCAGGGCGAGAAACCAGCTTCAGGCATTGCACTACCTCTGGTGTTTGCTGGTGCTCAATCCCGGCATAAAGATCTTCCTCATTTTCGCGAATCACCACCAAATCCATGTTTGGAAAATGGCTGTGTACATATGGGGTGTAGGCACGGCAGGGACGTACATTAGCGTACAGACCTAAACTTTTGCGAATCGTCACGTTTAGGCTTTTGTACCCACCGCCTTGAGGTGTGGTGATTGGTCCTTTGAGGAAAGCTTTATTCCGGCGCAAGGTATCCCAGGCCTCGGGGCTGATACCCGAACTGTGACCGTTGAGGTACTCCTTTTCGCCGATCTTGACCTTATCGTAAATCAATTTTACGCCTGTGGCGTTAAGAATATCCAGGGTTGCCTGCATAATCTCCTTGCCAACACCGTCACCTTCCGCAATAGTGATGCGCGTAGGCAGGGTTGTCGAATTGAGCTTCTCAATCGGGTTGGTAATGGTATTTAAAGACATAATCTGGTTTTGATTTTTTTATTTGACAAGGCAAAGGAAAGGCAATTAGTTCATTTGTTTTTATTTATAATTGCAATCGAAATCATTAACCCTTCTAATGGATTACACTTTACACCAACTGCGCGTCTTTCGAGAAATTGCTAAAACCAAAAGCGTAACCAAGGCAGCACAGAACCTGCACTTGTCTCAGCCAGCCGTCTCCATACAGTTGCGTAAACTGCAGGATCAATTTGAGATACCGCTCACAGAAGTAATTGGACGTCAGATATATATCACAGATTTTGGTGCAGAAGTAGCAGAAGCCTGTGATCGAATTCTAGAAGAGGTTTATACATTAAAACACCGCACCCTTGCCCACCGCGGTTTCCTAACCGGACAGCTAAAAGTATCCGTTGTAAGTACGGCCAAATACGTTATGCCCTACTTCCTGACTGCCTTCCTAGCCGAGCATAAAGGGATCGATATTCGGATGGACGTAACAAATAAAGCCACCGTTTTACAGAATTTGGCGAACAATGAAATTGATTTCGCGATGGTTTCGGTACTCCCCCAAAACATGGATATCGAGCGGGTAGAACTGATGCCGAATAAACTCTTCCTCGTTGGTAGCCAAAGACGGGTCAAAGAATTAAAAACGATTGATGACAAACTTCTTGAAACGTCCCTGATGATTTATCGAGAACTGGGGTCAGCTACCCGGCAAGCGATGGAGGATTTCTTGAAGAGCAGAGCACTTCCACTAAGTAAGCGCATGGAACTGACCTCCAATGAAGCCGTTAAGCAAGCGGTAATGTCTGGTCTGGGATATTCTGTTCTGCCACTAATCGGACTCAAGAACGAGATCGCCAATGGCTCAGTGCAGATCATCCCATTTGAAGGCCTTCCAATCGTCACCTCCTGGAATTTGATCTGGCTCAAGAACAAGAAGTTCTCACCAGCCGCCGCCGCTTACCTGCAGTACATCCGAGATCATAAGGACGATATTATCCAAAACCACTTCAAATGGTATGATGATTTTACGCTTGAATCGTAGCTGTCTCCAAGAACTTCCACAACAAGCCTAATGCCCTACTTGCGGTGTAGCGAATATTTTTATCCCGATCCTTGCTTCCATGAATAAGGAGGGTCTCTACATGATCTTTATTGCCGACGGCAATCCAAATGGTACCCACTGGTTTGTCCGGAGTGCCGCCACCAGGGCCTGCAATTCCTGAAACAGCGATAGCTAAATCTCCCCCCAAGGTCTTTATCGCCCCCTGAACCATCTCTTCAACCGTAGTCTTACTTACCGCCCCATGAGCCTCCAGGGTTTCAGTTCTAACATCAAGAAGTTCTTCCTTTATCCGATTAGCGTAAGCAATGATGCTTCCCTGGAAATATACCGAAGACCCCGGCACAGATGTAATTCGATGCGCAATGTAACCGCCGGTACAGCTCTCGGCGGTGGCCAGTGTGAGCCCTTGAGATTTCAGTTCCTCTCCCAATACCGCCTCAATACTGGTAGTTCCTTCTCCGTAGACAAAGTCTCGAAGTCTCTCCCGAATGGCATCGCCGTGGATTTGTAGATCTTGGGCCAACTGTTCTTCTGTGGCGCCGCGCCCTGTAAGACGTAGTCGCACCTGGCCAAGGTTTGGTAAATACGCTAGCTGAATATGGTCCGGCAGTTGCTCCTCCAGGTCTTCAATTTTGGCGGCCAGACGAGATTCGCCCTCACCAATGGTAAGTAGCGTTCGATGTGCAATAGGACGAAGTTCGTGCTGCTCGCGTAAACGAGGAATCACTTCATTCTTCATCAAATACTCCATCTCATAGGGCACTCCCGGCATAGAAACAACCACTTTGCCACCTTCTTCCATCCACATTCCTGGAGCAGTCCCCATCTTGTTGGTGAGCAGCTCTGCATTAGCAGGCATGAAACACTGCTCCCGGTGAGCAGGGGTCGTCTCTCGCCCAAAGCGTTCAAAGAAACGCTGAATACGTTCCCAGGTCACCTCACTAAAGGTCATCCCCACACCGAAATATTCGGCGAGTGCCTTCTTCGTTACGTCATCTTTAGTAGGGCCCAGGCCGCCGGTCATGAGTACAACATCGCTATGGATAAAAGCGTCCTTCAAGCTTGATTGGATCTCATCCATAGTATCAGCAATGGTCACCTGTCGGAAGACTTCCATGCCGTTTAGGTTGAGTTCTCGGGCCATGAAAGCGGAATTGGTATCCACTACCTGACCAATCAATAGTTCGTCGCCAATGGTAATAATCGTAATCTTGGGCATGGAGTAATATTGAGCTAGGTAAATTGTACTTCTTTCAGATCAAAATATTGAACACTAGTATCTTCCTTTTGGATCGCTAGTTTGCCATTTTCTTGCACACCAATAATTTGACCGGTAAATCTTTGCCCCGTAGCGGACTCCACAAACTCGTGCCACTCCTGATACCGATACAACTTACTGAGGTAATCCCGCTTAATGATCCGTGGGTTAGATTTGAGCTGCAGGTAGCGGTGTTCCAGGCGTTGAAAAAAGAGCTGTTGGACCTTTTGTAGGTCCTGTTCCTCCCCGGTATTTAATAGCAAGGAACCTGCGCGAGTTAATTCGGAGGGGAAGCCCTGTTCGTTTACATTTAACCCAATTCCAATTACCGACCACTGTAGATAACTGCCAGTGAGACTATTCTGAATCAGGATACCCGCGAGCTTTTTTTCCTGCAGGTAAACGTCGTTGGGCCACTTCACCATCGCTTCTTTTCCCGAAAGCGTACTAATGGTATCTGCTACTGCTAAAGACACCGCCTGCGATAAGCTAAACTGCTGCCTGGCAATGAGCCATTTTGGGTAGAGAATTACACTTAGAAGTAGGTTTTTGCCTGCTGTAGCCGTCCAACTACTGCCAATTTGTCCGCGGCCAGCATCCTGATACGCCGCAGATATGACAGTACCCTCGCTTGGTGCGGTTTTTGCTAACAAATTAATGGCGTAGGCATTTGTGGACGATATGACCTCAAAATGCTGTACAACATTTCCGACGAAAAGCGTGTTCAAGTTCAACTAAAGGGATTTTTTTTGCTAGCTTTATTGTTGTAAATGTAATGGTAATTGAGTCGTCTTTACGGCTTTTGCCACGAGATCCATTACAAGTGTAAATAAACCAATTAATAATTTGAGTCAAGCCGTTCGATTAAGCCAGCCAATGAGCTGGTCCCAAGAGGAACTGAATGAAATAGTAATAGACGCCATCCAGGATATTAAAGGCAAGAACATTGTGAAGCTGGATTTGCGTCAGCTCGAAGATGCTCCCACCGATTATTTTATCATTTGCGAAGGCGATTCCAATACGCAAGTCAAGTCGATTTCTGACAATATCCACAAGCGTCTGAAGCAAGAGTTAGGTGCCTTCCCCAACCACGTGGAGGGGACAGGAAGTAGTACCTGGATTTGCCTGGATTACTTCAACACTGTGGTCCACGTCTTCTATCGGGAAACTCGTAGCTATTACGAACTGGAAGACTTATGGGGTGATGCTCAGTTCACCGAATACGAGACCCTCTAGATCAGCTGCAGCATTCTTTTTGTCGATTGACGTTAACGATTTCCCGCTTCATACGTTAAAGTAAGGAGTAAGGAACCAAAGAAAATTTATTGCCGAGAATGGAAAACGAAAATAAAGGCAATGGTAATGAAGGTGGGCCTAAGTTCAGCTCCTATTGGATCTACGCGATAATTGCGTTATTCCTACTTGCACTGAACTTCTACACGATGTCGGAAGGCAATCGTGATCCCATCCAATATGATCGCTTAGAAGAAATGATTGCGGATGAAGCCGTGGAGCGGGTCGTAGTGATTACGAACCTGAAGCAGGCGCATATCTATATCAAGGAGAGTAAGCTGGGAGAAGACCGCTATAAAGATGCCGCACAAAGCAGTTTCAGCCGCGACCGCTACCATTATCGCATGGAGATCGGTTCACCTGATCAATTTAGCGATGACCTCAAAGAAATACAGGAAGCCGAAGGTATCGAACGAGCGGATTGGATCCGTCCGACCTTCGAAACACGCCAAGATATTATTGGCAACCTCCTCAGTTGGCTATTACCAATCATTGTTATTGTAGCCATTTGGATCTTCATCATGCGCCGCGTTGGCGGTGGTGGTGCTGGCCCGGGCTCACAGATCTTCAACATTGGTAAATCTCGTGCTACCCTATTCGACCAGAACAGCAAAGTCAATATCACCTTTGCTGATGTGGCTGGTTTGGACGAAGCCAAGGAAGAAGTAATGGAGATTGTTGACTTCCTCAAGAATCCTAAGAAGTACACTGCTCTGGGTGGTAAGATCCCAAAAGGTGTGTTATTGGTAGGCCCTCCGGGAACAGGTAAGACCCTTCTAGCGAAGGCGGTAGCCGGTGAAGCCGCAGTACCATTCTTCTCTATTTCCGGTTCGGACTTTGTAGAGATGTTCGTAGGAGTAGGTGCCTCACGGGTTCGTGACCTCTTTAAGCAGGCACGCGAGAAAGCGCCTTGTATTGTCTTTATCGATGAGATTGATGCCATTGGTCGTGCACGTGGCCGCGGTGGAATGCAGGGCGGTAACGATGAGCGCGAGAATACCTTAAACCAGCTCCTAGTGGAGATGGATGGTTTCAGCACTGACAAGGGAGTAATCCTAATGGCTGCTACTAACCGCCCAGATGTATTAGATACCGCATTGTTGCGTCCTGGCCGTTTTGATCGCCAAATTGGCATCGACCGTCCAGACATCAAGGGTCGGGAGGCGATCTTCCGCGTACACTTGAAGAACATCAAGACTTCTCCAGAGGTGGATCCTGCCGTTCTAGCAGAAATGACACCTGGATTTGCTGGTGCCGAAATTGCTAATGTTTGTAACGAAGCAGCGTTGATCGCTGCACGTCGTGAAAAGGTAGCCGTGGAGTTATCGGACTTCAACTATGCCTTGGATAAAGTAATTGGTGGTCTAGAGAAGAAGAATAAACTCATACCGCCAGAAGAGAAGAAAATTATTGCTTATCACGAAGCAGGGCACGCCCTTTGTGGTTGGTATCTCGAGCATGCGATGCCTTTAGTAAAAGTGACTATTGTCCCTCGTGGTGTAGCAGCTTTAGGTTACGCCCAATACTTGCCGAAAGAGCAATACATCACTCGTACCGAGCAGATGCTAGATCAGATGTGTATGACCTTTGGTGGTCGGGCAGCTGAGGATGTGGTCTTTAGCAAGATTAGCACCGGAGCTCAGAATGACCTGGACAAGGTGACGAAGATGGCCTACGACATGATTACCATTTACGGTATGAATGCCAAGGTAGGCCAGGTGAGTTTCTACGGTATGTCTCGTGACAATTACCAACGCCCATATAGTGATGACACAGCTACCCTCATTGATGACGAGGTACGTAACCTATTGGATTCGCAATATGAGCGCGCTAAGGGTTTGTTGCGTGAGCACCGTGATAAACTAGAGCTACTAGCGAACGAATTACTCGACAAAGAAGTTCTTCTCAAGAGTGATTTAGAGAAACTTATTGGCCCTCGACCAGGTGATTTAGCAGCCGAACCAACCCAAGAATGGGTAGGTGTAGTGGACAACACTACGGGTACCAATCCTGGTGAGCAAACGCCACCAGTACCACCGGTTGAAGAAGCCTAAAAGAGGTATATATGGTTTCCGCAAAATTCCGCATCTTTGCGGCACCAACGAACCATAAAATAGAACTAATATGGCTGACGAAATAAAGAACGCTGGTAGCAAGGGTTACTTCTTCTTGATCATGTTTATCTCATTTTTGCTATTCATTATCTTGGTGGTAAGTATCTATAAAGCTAACTTCAACTACCTGCCTCAATAGGCCTTAACTCAAACTCGAGTTAAACTCATCCCACATTTCGGCTCTGCTGGAATGTGGGATGTTTGTTTTATGGCACTTCCTATATCTCAATGTATACAGCAGCCCCAACGAAAACATGAGTCATCCCGAACTTTGAGCCCAC